>Ga0137391_10003622_pt1 | contig 11747 bp, 10 predicted proteins | sample 15con2h24BmetaG_FD_101399 | JGI IMG/M metagenome (GOLD analysis project Ga0137391, IMG submission 101399) | Vadose zone soil microbial communities from Angelo Coast Range Reserve, California, USA - 15con2h2.4B metaG | ecosystem: Environmental > Terrestrial > Soil > Vadose zone > Saprolite...
ACTCCTCTTTCGTCGGGAGGACCTGCTAACCTGCGCCTCGCGTGTGCCGTCGCCCGGGAGGTCAAGGCGATGAGCATCAAGGTCCGCCCGTACAAGCGCGGCGGATGGGAGGTCGACGTGCAAGTGCGGCTGGTCGACGGGACGACGTATCGCGAGCGTCGCAAGGCGCCGTGCCCGTCCAAGGCCGCATCGAAGCGCTGGGGCGAGGAACGCGCAAACTTCCTCGTCCGGCAAGGCGGCAAACCCGAACGAAAGGAGATCCCCACACTCGAGGAATTCAACCCCCGCTTCATCTCGGGCTACTGCGAAGCCAACCGGCAGAAGCCGAGCGGCATCGACAGCAAGAAGACCTATCTTCGGCTCTACGTCGAGCCGCTGATGGGCAAGAAGCAGCTCGACAAGATCGACGACGAGGACGTGCAGCAGCTCAAGGCGAACATGCAGCAGCTCTCGCCGAAGACGGCCAACAATGCGCTGACCGTGCTCGCGAAGATGCTGCGCGTTGCAGTCGAGTGGAAGGTGATCGACCGCATGCAGGCGAGTGTCCGGCTGCTCAAGGTCACGCACACCGAAATGGAGTTCTACGAGGAGCACGACCTGGAGCGGCTCGTCGAAGCCGCGCAGAAGACAGACTCGCTGGCGCACCTGGCTGTGCTGCTCGGTGCCGATGCGGGTCTGCGGATGGGAGAGATGATCGCGCTGGAGTGGAGCGACATCGACTTCCGCCGGAACCTGCTCACCGTCGCGCGAAACGACTGGCACGGCAAGGTGGGCCTGCCCAAGGGCGGCAGGAGTCGCAAGGTGCCCATGACCCGCAGGCTCGCCGCGACGCTGTCGGCCGCGCGACACCTGCGAGGACCCCGCGTGCTGTACCGGCATGATGGAAGACCGCTCAGCGTGGGGACGATCCGTTACTACATGGCGAAGGCGCAGCGTCGCGCCGGCTTGCGCGTGGTCGACGGCCGCCCGCTCGGCGAGATTCACATCCTCCGCCACACGTTCTGCTCGCGGCTGGCGATGCGCGGGGCCACGGTGAAATCCATCCAGGAGCTCGCCGGGCACCAGCACCTGAGCACGACGCAGAGGTACATGCACCTGTCGCCGGCGGCACGCGAGTCGGCGATCAAGTTGCTCGACGCGACCGCGGAAAAAGTTGGAGACGGCTTGGAAACGGGCGCCTCGGAAGCACCCCAGCAGTAGGAATTTAGCGAGGTTAGTGGCGGTAGCGCATGGGAATCGAACCCACCGAGGACGACTCTCATCGCCCGCCACCGGTTTTGAAGACCGGGCCGGTCACCAGATCCGGACGCGCTACCGCGGCGGAAACTAGCAGGATTTTCTGTGGCCACCAGCAGAAAAGCATGGCCGCATAGACCGAGCTGGAGCTCCACGCCGCGGACAGTGCTAGTCCCGTGGCCGCCCCTGCCGCGGCCCCGATGGGTCCGCCTATCCCGAGGCGTAGGATTTCTGGTGGGCGCAACAGGGGTCGTAATAAGTCGGGTGTAATTTCGTACTAGAGCGCCGATCGGGCTGATTCGGTAGTCGGATCGATCGGTTGGGTTTTGAGGATCGACCGCGACCTCTGGGTCGTGATCATCTGCGCGGGTCGGGCGCCATTCGGCACCTGTAGGAGGCCTGCGTCGATGAAGCGTTGGGAGCCAACGATCGAGCTGAGCAAGAAAGAGCAATTCATCATTAAGCGGCTGAAGCGGACGCGGAAGCTGTTCGCGTTTCTTCGGCTCCACCGGCACCAACTGTTCGACGACAAATTCCAGGAGGAGTTGGAAGGCATGTACCGAGACACTGGCGCCGGAGACGAGCCGGTGCCGCCCGCGCTGTTGTGCATGGCGCTGCTGCTGCAGGGCTACCACCGCATCTCCGACGCGGAGGCGGTGGAGCTGACAGTGATGGATCTGCGCTGGCAGATGGTGCTCGGTTGCCTGGGCGCGGACGAACCGGCTTTCGCGCAGGGGACCTTGCAGGCATTTCGCGAGCGATTGATCGCGGCCGATATGGATCGAAGGCTCTTGGAGCGGACGATCGAGTTGGCCCGGGAGACGAATGAATTCGATTGGAAGAAGCTGCCCAAGGATCTTCGCCTAGCGATCGATTCCCGCCCTTTTGAGGGGGCCGGGCGGGTCGAAGATACCTTCAACCTGCTCGGCCACGCTGCGCGCAAGATCGTCACGGCTGCCGCCAAGCTCACCGACTCCACCAGCGAGGAGATCTGCCGGAAGGCAGGAGTCCCGCTGCTCTTGTCGTCGAGCATCAAGGCCGGGCTCGATATCAATTGGAATGACCCCGTCCAGAAAGACGAGGCGATCGAACGGCTGGCCGCTCAGCTGGCCAGACTGAATGACTGGCTCGATAAGAAAGAGCTGGCGATCGAGGAGCCGCTCAAGCCGTACATCGAGGCGCTCTCGCAGGTGCGCAAGCAGGACCTGGAGGTTGAAAACGGTCGCGTGCGCCTGCGACGCGGCGTCGCCGAGGACCGCCGCGTCTCCATTGAAGACCCCGATATGCGGCACGGCCGTAAGAGCAAGAACAAGCGATTCAATGAATATAAACAACATATCGCGGCGGACCTCGATAGCAAGCTCATCCTCGCCTGCGCGCTCACGCCCGCGAACCGTCCTGAAGAGGAAGCGACGCCGGCGCTCCAAGCGGACTTGGAACGATGGGACCTGCACGTCGAAAGCCTCTCGATCGACCGCGCCTACGTGAACAGCTTGCTGGTGCAGGAGGTCATCGAGTCGGGGTGGCACCGTACTCGCAAAGCCATGGTCAGGCCGCAACAACCGGGCGCCCGACCTCTTCGGCAAGCGGGATTTCAAGATCGACATGAGGTCGAAAACCATCACTTGCCCAGCCGGCCAGACGGAGTCATTCGAGCCGGGCCAAGTCGTGGAGTTTGATCCCGAGATCTGCGGCCCCTGCTCACTGCGTTGCCTCTGCACCCTGTCCGCATCCGGGAAAGGCCGGCTGGTCCGTATCTCCGAGGACGAGGCTCTGCAGCAGAAGCTACGTAAGCTCCAGGGAACGCCAGCTGGCCGCGAACGGCTGCGGGCGCGGACCGGTGTCGAACATCGCCTGGCGCATCTCGCAGCCCGACAAGGACCGAAGGCCCGCTACCGCGGCACACGCAAGAACCTCTTCGACCTGCGCCGCATCGCCGCAGTCGAAAACCTCGACACCACTCGACGCACCAAGGAGTACGCCACGAAGGCCGCAGCCTGACTGGTTTCAACCCGTTCGGCGCTCTAGGTCCGATATCTTTTACGGGAAAGACCCTAGTCGGTGTTCAGGCGCGCGTCCGATTTTGCCGCCAAGAGTTCAATAAAATCATTCGTTGGCGTTCTTGCCGATACGCAGGGCACCAGTCTCCGGATCTGGCAGTCGTGTTGCTAAAGACCCGCCCTATCCGGAGGCTCCCTTGGCGCCGTAGGATGGGCCGATTCCTCGGCGCTTTGCTTCTCGCCGCACTGGCGGGCACGGCGATCGCACAGGTGATCGCACAGGCCGCACCCATAGCCTCCTCCAGCTTCGTCGGCTTTGAGGACCCCCTCTCGGAGAACGGCGCGTGGGCGGCCCTCACCTCCATGGCTCCGCAAGGCACCCGGTTTCAGAAGAACAACGGGGCCTTCCCCGACTCAGCGTGTTGCGCGCGGGTGCGCCCAGGGCCTGCTCGATGTTGGCGAGCCGCGCCTCGATGGCCGAGAGCCGCGCTTCCCCGCTGCGCGAGATGCCGTGCTGCGCTTCCAGCTCCAGCTCGCGCATGCGGAACTTGTGGTGCTTGATGATCCAGATGATCCCGACCGGCGCGGCGAAGAACGCGAGCGAGGCGAGCACCGGCGCGAGGTGTTGCATGAGGATGGCCAGCGACCCGTGATCCATCTCTCATACCTACTCGCCACCCGGGGTTTTGCGCAACGGCTTGCTACAATGCCGATGTGGTTGAGACGCACCTCGAGCTGGAAGCGCTTCGCTGCCCGCGCTGCGCGGGGCAGCTCGTCCTGCGCGTCCTGGCCGACGAGCGGGGCCGCAGCGTTCTATTGACGCTCGACACTGCCTGCGTCGCCTGCGGCGTGTCGCCCTGGCTGTCGCCCGACCAGCGCAGCCTCGTCTTCACGCCCGGAGCGTCGGTCGGCGAGGGACTCGATCCGGCGGCCGAGGACGCCGACGCCCGCCTTGCCGCGGCGCTGGGTCGCATCGATACGCTGCTGCGCCGGTGCCAGTCGCTCGAGAACAGCCTCGCCGCCGCCCAGCGCAACCTGGCGCGCGCCGAGGTCGACGAACGGCGGCGGGGCGACGTGGAGACCGACCTGCGCGGGGAGATCTCTCGCCTCGAGGGCGAGCTCGCCGAGGCGCGCGCCGAAGTGCGCAAGGCCGAAGAGGCCACCCGCGGGGAGATCGCCCCCGGAAGGCGGCCCATCGAGGTCGAGTAGCGCGACTCGAGGGTCATGTCAGACCGCGGCGGTAAAAAAAATAATTATTTTTTTGTCGTCGGGTCGCGAAATGGGCGGGTTGGCCAGAATCGGCGTCTCAAAATGGACGCACGAATTCTCTTTTGCGGTCGGTCACGGTCTGGCTTGACCGCGCCTAAAGGGGGTGAGGGCCGCGGTTGTCGCGGTCCGACAGGGAGGGTCGACATGAAGCTCAAGTGGATCGCGTTGATCGCCGCGCTGGCCATCCCCGCATTGGGGTGGGCAGGGACGACGGCCTTGCGCGCCTCGCAGCCGTGCGGAGAGAATTGCCCCTTTCCGTGCCCGCTGTTGAAGAGGTAGCGCAGGGTTGGAGCCCGGCGAACGTGCGGAGCTGCGGCGCCTGATGGGGCGCCTCGCGGATGGGGATCGGACCGCCTTCGGGCCGGTCTTTGCCCTGCTCTGGCCGCAGGTTCGCGCGTTCGCCGCGCGACTCGTGGGGCCTGCGGACGGCGAGGACGCCGCCCAGGTGGCCCTGCTCAAGATCTTCTCGCGCGCGAGCGAGTATGACCGCGCGCGCGACGCGCTCCCCTGGGCCCTGGGCATCGCCGCTTGGGAATGCCGCACGCTGCGCCGCCGCTGGGAGCGTCGCAGGGAGCAGTCCGCCCCCGCGCCGGACCGGGCCGCGGAGGGCGCGCTCTCGCCGGAAGAGGCGGTGCTGGAGCGCGAGTTGCGCGCGGCGGCCGAGGAGGTTGTGGGCACCATGCGACCCATCGACGTGGAAACGATCATTTCGATAGCGACCGGCCACAGGGCCGTGCACGGCGCGACGTTCCGCAAGCGCGTCGAGCGGGCGTTGGCGCGGTTCAAGCTGGCCTGGAGGGCACGCCATGGCTCCGATTGAAGCCTTGCTGGAGCTCCGCGCGCGACGCGCGTACGAGCTGGGGCGGCTGCGCTGGTCGCTGCGGTTTGCGCCGGCCGTGATCGCGGCGGCCGCGGCGGCTGTTGCGGCGGGTCGGCCGGCGGCGGTGTCGTGCGCGTTCGGCGCGGCGCTGTTGCCGCTCGTGGTCGCGCTCGCGTACGCCGGTGGCAGCGTGGGTCGCGCCGTCGTTCCGGGGCTCGAGTCGGGCGCCGCTGCGCTGGCCATGCCGCTTCTGGTGGGCACGCTCGGACGCGCCTGCTTCGGGCCGGCGTGCATGTTCCTGTGCTTGCCCGCGTGTGTCGTGGGCGGCGCGCTGGCAGGGGCGTTCATCGCGCGGCGGGCCGCCCGCGAGGAGCGGGAGCCGGGCTTCGTCCTCGCGGCGTTGGCGGTGGCGGGACTGACCGGCGCCATGGGCTGCACCATGGCCGGTCTCGCCGGAGTGGGAGGAATGCTGGCCGGCGTCGTGCTGGGCGGCGCGCCCGTGTTGATCGCCAACCGCGCGCGCTGACCGACCGCTGACCGTCGCGGCGCGCGGCCGTTCACTCAGTAATACACGTAGTGGAGCGAGATGTTCGGCACCCAGGTCGGGCGCCCGTTCTCGTCCGTCTCGGGGATGATGCCTCCGATGTCGATGCCGTGGGCGAACTGCACGCGCAGCTCGAACGGCCCGAGCCCGAGGTTCACGCCCAGCACGTAGTCGGCGGTGCGGTTGGCCCACGCCTCCTTGAAGGAGGCGCCCAGCTTGCTGTAGCCGCGCTCTCTCGGGTAGTCGAGCTGCGCGCGGCTGGTGTCGACCACGCCGCCGAAGTCGAAGCCGATCACGCCGGTGATGCCGCTGAAGAAGGCGAATCGGATGAGCACGTCGAGCGGGAACTGCATCTCCGCCTGGGCCACGTAATATCCGTCACCCAAGAGGCGCGAGTCGCCGAAACGGAAGCCGCGCAGGTTGTCGAAGCTGGAGATGTAGAAGTGCCGCCCGAAGCGGCTGCCCTGCGCCAGCCCCGTCGCCGCGCGCGCGCTGATCTTGCTGCGCCCGATGAGGCGGATGGTGTGGATGGCGTCGGTCTGCACGTACCCGAAGAGGCCGTCGCCGCCGCGCGTGGGCAAATCCCCCGCGCCCACCTCGGCGAGGAACGAAGTGCCGCCGATGGCCCCGCCGGGCCCGTAGCGCGTGGTGTCCCAGCCGTAGGAAAGGTTGAGCTCCGCCTCCGGGTCGGAGCCGCGGATGTCGTTCAGCTCGGCGGCGGGGATGTTCGCCGTGGGACTGCCGAATCGATCGTAGGCAAAGTTGTCGAAGAACGTCCGCGACACGCCCATCAGCCGCGCCCCCGCGTCGATGCGGCTGAAGGTGGAGAACGGGTACGAGAGCAACCCCTCGACGCCGTACTCCTTTTGCAGATAGAGCACCTCGCAGGCGTAGCCCGAGGTGGCGATGGTGGGCGCCTGGTAGCAGAGCTTGGCGCTGGGGAAGCGCGTGTCGCGACCCTGCTGGAAGGTGTGGAACGCGCCGATGCCCCAGATGAGCCGTTTCGATCGATCGACGTAGAACGCGAGAGCGTCGGTCAAATCGAACGACCCGTAGATGGCCAGGTTGATGAGCGCGGTGCGGTCGCGCAGGATGTCGGCGAATGCCACGCCGCCCTGGCCCACCGGCGCGTAGCCGATGCCCGCTCCGCCGATGGCCGCGCCGCCCCCTTCGACGCGCCAGTTCTTGCCCAGGTCGTACGGGTCGTAGGTCGGCGCAGTGAAGGGAATGGGCTCGTCGGGGAACCCGACCGGCTTGTCCAGCGAGGCGAGGTAGCTGGGCGGAATGGCGTCCTGCTCGTCGGCGCTGAGCAGATCCTGGCTGGCCACCTCGAAGAGGCGGAAGCGCGCCCCGTAGAAGGCCACGCCGTAAAGGCCGTTGGGCGCGAGGCTCGGGTGGGAGAGGGCGGTGGCAAAATCGGTCAGGCGCTTGACGCGGCCGTTCTGCAGGAACCACAGGTCCGACTTGCCGCCCGCGTCGCTGGAGAAGATGACCGCCTTGCCGGGCAACGCCACGGGGTAGCGCTGGTCGACCGGCGCGTCGGTGAGGCGCACGCGCGTCCCGTCCTCGGGGTTGAGACGGAAGAGGTTGTACTTGCCGCTCTCGGTCGCGTCGCTGGCGTAGACGATGCCGTCCTCGCCCCAGGAGAGGTCGCGCTCGCTGTAGAGGTCCTCGGTCAGGCGCCGCGCGTGCGGGTCGGGCGCGCCCACCTCGATGATGTAGATGTCGATCTTCCCGTCGCGGTCGAGCCCGTAGAACGCCAGCTGCTTCCCGTCGGGGCTGAAAGTGGGATCGCCCGCCTCGATGATCCCGTCGCGGATGACGCGGATCTCCCTCGTGTCGCCCAGCTCGAGATCGATCTGGGGTCGCGGGTTGTCGAGGGTCTTCGTCTCACGCCGCTTCATGGTCGAGTAGTGCAGCACGTCCGAGTCGCCCGACTGGGCGATCCAGGCGATGCCCGTGTCGTGCACCGCCATCACCGAGCGGAAGACGATGTGAAGGCTCTCCACGCCGGGGTGCTGATCGATGGCGATCTGGTGCGCCGAGGAGGGGTCGCGCCGATCGATGAGCACCAGCTTGGCGCGCGCCGACTCGCGCTCCACCCCTCGGTAGAGGATCACGTTGCCGTCCTGCGAGCTGGTGAAGTTGTCCAGCTCGTCGGGGAGCTTCAGCTCCGTCACGTCGGGCAGGTCCTGCTTCGCCTCCAGGTACGTCTTCATCACCCGCTTGCGCGCCCAGGTCTGCCAGCGCGCGTTCATCTGCGCGGGCTGCTCGCCCGCCACGCGCCCGAGGAGCTGCATGAAACCCTCGCGCGTTTCGCCGCGCCGGGTCTGGCCGGCGAGCCGCGGGCTCTGGTCGAGCACGCCCTGTATGACGCGCTCGCCATAGGTCTCCGATAGGAAGACCAGTTTGGCTTGTCCATACTTGTAGGTATACAGATAGGCATAGGGCCGGTCCTCCTCCAGCGTGGGAAAGTCGTACCCGATCTCGCCGTTGGGGTTGAGGACGATGTCGCGCAGGAACATCTCCGTCTCCGAGTCCATCTGCTGCCCGTGCGCGTAGTACTCGGCCAGGCCTTCGGTGAACCAGAGCGGGAAGGCGCCGATGGGGCTCTCCAGCCCCGCGCTGGCGGCGCGCTCGGCCACTTTCTGGATGTGGAACTGGTGCGTCATCTCGTGCGTGGAGACCAGCTGGAAGAGGCCGCGCTCGCCCGCGTAAGGCAGCGACATGCGCAAATCCTGTGGACTGGTGACCCCGAGCACGCCCTCCTGCACCTGGAAGACGTTGGTTTCGAGGAATTCCCGATAGGTATTGTAAAGGATATACGGCACCTTGATCGACGGCTTGTATTGAAAGCGATCGGTCAAGTATCGCCAGCTCTCGCGCACCAGGCCCGCCGCGATGCGCGCCACCGGATACTCCCGGTCGTAGAAATAGAAGCGCACTCCGGCCGACCCGTCGTCGTCGAGATAGTCGAAGTCGCGCCAGTTGAAATCGAAATAGCGGACCAGGTTCTTCCCCGGCCGGCGGGGGACGACGTACGCCTCCTGGCTCCAGCCCACCGGCGCGCTGCCCGTCACTTGGGACAGGCGTCCGTGTTCGGCCCAGGGCAACGACAAGCGCGGGCCGGCCGGCAGGAGAGCGTGAGCGCTGCCGGCGGCCAGGAGCGCCGCGATGAGCATCTGCATGGGCTACACCATCGGGGGAGGACGCTCCGCCGTCAACCGCGACGGAGGGAGGTGCGCTCGTGCGGCATGGTGGCGCGCGGTGAACGAAACACCTGCATGGGCGAATAGTAGAGAAAATTCGACACACGCGAGGTGTACAGATCCGCGTAGTCCTCGACCTGCTCGCCGAAGCGCGAGTTCTCGTTGCCTTCCTTGAAGACCAGGCCCCAGTAGGCGTTAGCGCCGTTCTCGAAGCGCGCCTCGACCAGCGATCCCTCGGCCAGCGTGGCCTTGAACGCGCGGCGCAGCTTTTCCAGGTCCTGCTTCTCGCGCTGCCGGCGCGTCTCCAGATCGGCGGGGAGCGGGCCGCCCCGCTCGAGACGCCGGTCGAGCGCGTTGAGCAGTAGCTTGTGGTGGTTGATCATGTCGTCGAGGCGGGCGCGCAGCGCGTCCAGCTCGCCCAGGCGCTGCACGTCGGCGGCGTTGTGCTCGATGTACTCGATCTCGCGCTCCAGCTCCTGGACGACGAAACAGGTGCGCCACTGCGACGCTTTGCGGTTGCGGATGATGTCGCCGTAGATGTGATCGCCGACGTAGAGCACGCGCTCGCCCGCGAACCCGGTCAGCCGCTCGAAATCGAAGAGGTTCCCGCCTTCGTAGACCTTGCCGCGCTCCAGCGCCTCGGCCTGCGGCTTGGCGACGGTGCCGTTGGCGTTCAGCTCGACGAAAGGCCGGTGCTCGGTGAAGAAGGCGGGCTTCTGCGCCCCCACCACCAGGTAGTCGAAGTAGTTGCGCCAGGACGGGTACTCGGGCAAGCGTCCATCGAGGAGGAAGCTCATCACGCCGTCGGTGTAGTCCCACAAGGAATTGGTGAGGATGAAGAGCTTCTTGCCGCCCGATCTCAATTTGTGCAGCGCGGGCGCCAGCTCGGGGTCGGGGTGGATGAAGCGCCCCAGGTCCTTGCTCAACTCGCTCTTGAGCGAGCCGTCGCGGTGCACCTCGTCGATGCTCTCGCGCGTTTCGTCGTAGAGCCGGTGGTAGTCGACCTTCTCGTTGCGCGCCTCGAGCGCCTCGATGATCTCCGCGTAGAGGCACGCCTCGGGCAGTGAAAAGAGCGTGTCTATCCAGGCGAAGCGCGGCAGGCTCAAGCGGATCTTCTCGTTGGTCTGGTAGAGCGCGCGCCGCTCGTCGAGGCTCAGCGCCCGCCGGCCGTGGTAGCAGCGGCCGACGTGGTTGTGCCGGTCCATCTTGAAGATGTTGCCCAGGTCCTTGTCGACCACCAGCCCGCGGATGACGAACTCGTGATCGTATTTCAGCGCGGTGAGATTCGCGGGATAGCCGCGCTTCTGCACCAGGCGCTCCAGCGTCATGTGGAAGGCGAGCTCCTCGATCTGGCGCATGGAATACACCGCCAGCGTGTAGTCCATGTCGAAGCCGACCACCGCGATCTCGTCCATCTTCAGGGCGCGGTTGGTGTAGATCTGGCGGCTCTTCGCCAGCTCCAGCCCCTGGTGCTCGGGGTTGCCGAGGAGCCGTTGGATCTCGGGGTCCCGCAGCACGTCCTGATTCGAGTCCGCGGGAGTTTTGGGAATCGCCATGGCGTGGGACACCCGATCATCCCCCCGAGGCGCGGCTTGTGCAAGAGTTTCAGTTGCACCCGGCGGCGTACTGCGCGGAGATGTGCGACCCCGGCGGGGGCACCGCATCCTTGGGAAATACGATGCGGTTCGAAGACGCGTCGTAGCTCCAGGTCGTCACCGACGCGCCGCTCACGGTCACCGCGATGCCCGCCGGGTCCATCGGGCGGGACGAGAGCGGGAAGCTGGTGAGCGGCAGGAGCAGATCGCCCAGCGCCCCGTCGAGCAGCGCTCCGAAGTTGTTCAGGTCGCAGATGTCGAACAGCTTCCCGTTGAGCTGCCTTGCCATCTCGAGATAGCGCGGCACGGGGTACTGCTCCACCGTCGTGCAAGGGTGCAGCGGCACGATGCCCGCGAAGGAGACGAGGTCGAGCGCCCCGTGCTTCACGGCCGCAAGCTTTCGCACGTAGTCGGCGACGGGCGGCGGGACGGCCACGTCGTTGTCGTCGTCGGCGTCGCTCACCGCCAGGAGCGCGAGGCGCGCGTCGTCGCGCAGGAAGCCCGCGTTGCCGTCGGCAGGGAAGGGCGTCCCCGGCGCTTTCGTCGAGTTGACCAGCGGGTTGGTCAGCGCCGCCACGACCGGATCGAGGAAGCGCTCGTCCCAGTGGCAGAGCCCGACGTTGGTGTTGGCGAAGAGCGCGTCCCTGACGTTGGGCGTCTCCGGCGTGAGGATGCGCGGCCGCGACGCGTCGACGGGAAAGAACCGCCCGCCCTCGCCGCCATTCGCTCCGCCGGGGCACTGCGTCCAGCCCCCCGTGTACGTGTCCATGCCGGTGGTGGTGATGGCGAGGTGGAAGTCGGCCTTGGCGAGCGCGATGCGGTTCCACAAGTGGTCGAGATTGGCGGCCAGCGCCTGCTGCTCCTCGGCCATCGAGCCGCTGTTGTCGATGACCATCAACAAGTCGACCTTGGGCGTCGACTGGTCCCATTGATTGGTCACCGGCGTAGTCGCAAGCGACCCCCCGGTGAGGCCTGACTGGCCGCGGTAGGTGACGCCGGGCGACGAGGCGATGACGTAGAGCGAGCCCACGTCGTCGCCGGGAGAGGCCGCCTGGTAGCCGACCGTCAGCTTGG
>Ga0137391_10003628_pt1 | contig 11743 bp, 6 predicted proteins | sample 15con2h24BmetaG_FD_101399 | JGI IMG/M metagenome (GOLD analysis project Ga0137391, IMG submission 101399) | Vadose zone soil microbial communities from Angelo Coast Range Reserve, California, USA - 15con2h2.4B metaG | ecosystem: Environmental > Terrestrial > Soil > Vadose zone > Saprolite...
ACCGACCTCGGCCTGTACGTCCTGGTGAAGCGCTACCCAGAGTCGATCTCCGTCCCCAAGCTGGTGGCCTGCTACCCCGTGACCCGCACCGATTTGGTGGCGCGCCTGGCCCGGCCCTTTGTCCACCTGGCGCTCTCTGCTCTCGTGAGCAGGCTCATTGCTGAGAGCCCACCCGGCTACCGGCTGACGAGCTACCAGCAACCCTGGAAACAGACCTGCGACGGGATCACCGGGGGAGGGCAACAGACGTGGAGGTGCGATGCCGCCTTCCTGCTGCAGACGCCAACTGGCGCACAGCATGCGTTTTACGTGCGCGTCGATCAGCCGGAATGCCTGTTCAGCCAGGCTGAGGCAAAGCGCTGGCTCTCGCGTCTCTTTGCCCTGCGAAAGTATCAGCACCTGCGCGGAGATGCCATGCCCCACTCCTTGCTGCTCTCTACGCCAGCCCGCTTCCCCTTCTGGGCCGAACAGATTGAGCACGTCACGCTCTTGGAGAGTACCTCGCTCCCAAAGGGATGCATCGCGGACTACACCCGGCTGGCAAGCGGCGCCTACGCCCCCATCTGGCTGCTGTTCGGCGAGCTAGTCTCCGGTGGCGGTCGCGACCTGAGAGGTGGTCAGGCGTCCCTGCTCTCCCTCCTCGATCAGCCTACTTTACCTGACCTGGTCGAACAGTTTTCTCAGTACTTCACCTTCCGGCACCTCCTCATCAGCCGCACGACGGGGCCGCTCTCACGCCGCACGAAAACGCTTTCGCGCTTCGTCGGCGATTCGCTACAAGAGGAGGCGAGGCGCGAGGTACAACCACCGAGGGGAGCGGATCGTACTGGCATCCCGGCGATGCTCTCCGAAGAACTCTACGGGAACAAGGTCGCCCGCCTGCGCATTGCCGCGCTGCTGAACCTGGCCCTCACCCGGCAGCAGAAAGCCATCCTGGCCATCCTGGTTCGCCATCCACATCTGAGCCTGCCCGACCTGCTTGCGCTGCTGCACCCTGAGAGCCAGGACGAGAGAATCATCCAACGTCAGCTCGACCCCCTGCTCATCGAGTTAAAACTCGCGCGGAAGGACCCCTGGGAAGGCGGAGTGGGTTGGCGGGAGCGGGAGCGGCACCAGATCTCTGAGATAGGCTTGCGTTTCCTCGCCATGCGGCATGGGCTCTCGGCTGCGTACTACCTGATGCCCGAGAAAAAGGTGCGCGACGAGAAGAAACGAGTCTCACCGCGAGATTCCTCGGTGAACTGGGAACAACGCGGGGCTGTGTTGCTCGGAAGGCAGATGGGGCACACCAACGCGCTCTACCAGTGCGTGAGGGGAATCATAGAGGTGGGGGTGCGCAGCGGCACATACTGTATCATCTGCTGGAAGAGCGCCCGCGAGTCCGTGCGCTGCTACTACGACTCAGATGAAAGGGACTGGATGAATGTGTGCCCGGATGCGGAACTGCTCTATGTTCGGACCGACGGCGCTCGGCTCGAAAGCGTACTGATCGAATACGACCGGGGCACGACGTTCTACCGCGAGTATGCCGCAAAGTTCGAGGCCTACTCCCACTACCAGCGCTACACGAGGACGACGCTTCCGACCATTCTCGTGGTAATCCAGCGCGCGTCTACCGCCAGAACCATACGAGAGGCCATCGGCAAGGTGGGAGCTGAAGATGTGCCGGTGGTGTTTGCGCTGGAGGCAGACCTGCTGAAACACGGCCTCGCGAAAGTGTTGCCTCATCCCTAGCCCGCATGACACCTCTGCACTACGCTGGTTGCTCGTGTGCATGCTTCCCCCAGCCACGCCGAATGCATACGAGGCCCATCTATCACTGTTGCGACGGTGAAAGTGGAGGCCATTCCCTTTCTCTGGAAGAGTGGTGTCCGGGCGTAGCACGCGGCACAGCCATCTGATTTCATGACATACAGAGGGAAGGAAGTTCTTGATTTTAGTCCTCTGGGAAGCTATACTCGCCCTAACACATACAGAAGGGATTTGTAGCAATGGTATCCGAACCGAAGAAAGCACTTGAAGTCTTCTTTTCTTACTCTCATAAAGACCAGGATTTACGGGATCAACTGGAAACCCACCTCAGCCTTTTGAAAAACCAGGGAGTTATTTCTAGCTGGCACGATCGTAAAGTTATCGCTGGGACGGAATGGGCTAGAGAAATTGATGCACATCTGAACACGGCTCAAATAATTCTGCTGCTTATCAGTGCTGACTTTCTTGCTTCGACCTATTGCTATGATATTGAGGTAAAGCGAGCGATGGAAAGGCACGAACGGGGAGAAGCTCGCGTTATTCCTATAATTCTTCGCCCCTGCGATTGGCACGCTGCGCCATTCGGCAAGCTCCAGGCGCTTCCGAGTGATGGTAAACCTGTTGATAGCAGGAATTGGTACAATAAAGACGAAGCATTCCATAATATTACTCAAGGTATCAGAAAAGCCATTGAAGATCTTCAAGCTTTAAAAACTTCTGCAAAGGTACGAGATGATAGGCCAGTGGGTTTTTCCACAGCAGATGAAATGCTTATTTTGCCAAAAATTAGAGGAAACAAATCATTCAATCCTTATAAGGTAAGAGACGAGTGGATTGAGTATATCACGTCAAACTTACAGGAAGCTGTTGAGGGGGAAGTCTCTTTAGATTTTTATGCTGATGACGCCCAGGGACATAGACAAATACGTATTTTGTCTAACCAGAGGACAGTTTATTCTTTAGATATTCATAAAGGCTCAATGGGAGGAAGCAGGAGTGATGATGGCATAAGCTTTTCATATTCGATAGGCTCAATGTCATATATTCATGGTATAAATGCATGGGGACATTTTAAGTGGGATGCTGCGAAAGAATTGGTTGTACTTGAGTTGCATGATATGAGTCTTTTATCCTCATTCACATCAGGAGATGCAAAAAGGTATTCCAAAGAAGAGTTTCTACAGGCTTTATGGAATAAAATCCGGTCAGAAATTGAGAACTTTGATCGTTAGCAGTAAGGAATACTGCTCAAGCGGCGGAACTAATAAAAAGAGGCCGTATAACTCTACTAACATATGAAAAACTTAGGGTAATCGAACCTACCTTCATAGTTCCCCAGAACTGTACCTGCCAAGCAACACTTCAATTGTTATAGGATATTTTCACGCGGATAGTTTCACATTAGTTGATAGCTTTCCCGGATCGCTACAGTCTTTTCTGCCTTTCCCCACCTAGCTTCCAGATACGACCCAGGTGCAATCCGTCTTTTGCCCAGGTCTGTTCGGTCTACACCTTCTATCCTCACCCCATGGAAGTGAGGCGGCCCACCCATGCAAGTGAGATGGTTAGATGGCCAGAAACACGACTGAAGCAGGACAGGCAGGTGGAAAGAGATGCACACACGAGCAGTCCGCCATCTCGCTTCGAGGAGATGAGAACGATGTTCGATCACGAGCCTATTGCTGCGCTTCGTATTACCGTGGCCTCCCCTGAGCAGATTCACTCGTGGAGTCACGGCGAAGTCACGAGACCGGAAACTATCGACTGCCGCACCCTCCAGCCGGAGAAAGATGGCCTCTTCTGTGAGCGCATCTTTGGTCCGACACAGGACTGGAAGTGCTGCTGTGGCAAGCACCGGCGAGTGCGCACACCCGGTTTCGTCTGTGAGGTGTGCGATGTGGAGATCACCACATCCTCGGTGCGTCGCGAGCGCATGGGGCACATTGAACTGACAGCTCCGGTCGCCCACCCCTGGTTTGCGCGGCATGCCCCCAGCATCATCGCACTGCTCCTGGGAATCTCGCAGCGCAAGCTCACCGCTGTCTTGTCCTACACCTGTTACCTGGTGTTCGCCATCAACGAGGCGAAGCGCGAGCGGGTCCTCGTGCAGAGGGGCGAGGGTAGAGAGAACGAGGCACACGATCCATGCTTGACCAGCCTCCTCTCCGATCTAGTTGTGGGAGACGTTCTGGACGAGACCACGTTTCGGCAGCTTACCAGCCGGTACGGTGACGTCTTCCGCACTGGCAATGGTGCCGAAGCCATTCGCGAGGGGCTGGCCTCGCTCGATCTGGACGCGCTCTCGGCATCGCTGCGCCAGGCGATCGCGCTGGGTGGAGTGGGGCAAAAGAAGGCTATCAAACGGCTGCACGTCGTGGAAGGATTTCGGGCCTCCGGCCTCGATCCCTCCTGGATGATCCTCTCCGTCATCCCCGTCCTGCCGCCGGAGTTACGACCGCTGGTACCCCTGGACGGCGGAAGATTCGCCTCCAGCGATCTGAATGTCCTCTATGAGCGCGTCATTTACCGCAACAACCGGCTGAAGCGCTTTCTTGCGATGGAGGCCCCCGATGTGATGCTCAACAACGAAAAGCGTCTCTTGCAGGAAGCGTGCGATGCGCTCTTTGACAACGGTCATAGGAACCGTCCCTTCACCGGGTCTGGCGGGCAACCGCTCAAAAGCCTGACCAACGCGATCAGCGGCAAGCGCGGGCACCTGCGCAAGCATGTGCTGGGTAAGCGCGTGGATTATTCCGGGCGCTCCGTGATCGTGGGCAATCCTCAGCTTTTGCTCCACCAGTGCGGTCTGCCAACCAAGATGTGCCTGGAACTGTTCAAACCGTTCCTCATCCGCAAACTGCTCCAGCGTCATTACGCGCCCAACGCGCGTGCGGCCAAACGCATGGTTGAGCGCACGCGCAAGCCTGACCCGATTCTCTGGGACCTCCTGGAGGAGGTGATGCATGAGAAGCTTGTGCTCCTCAACCGTGCCCCAACGCTCCACCGCCTGTCCATCCAGGCGTTTGAGGCTGTGCGCGTCGAAGGAAACGCGATTACCCTGCATCCGCTGGTGTGCTCCGCCTTTAATGCTGACTTCGACGGCGACCAGATGGCGGTGCATCTGCCGCTCTCAGATGAGGCGCAGGCCGAGGCACGCGCCTTGCTGCTCTCCACGCGCAATTTGCGCTCTCCAGCTTCTGGGGATCCGTCCATCTCGCTCTCGCAAGACATGGTCCTGGGGCTCTTCTATCTCACGCAAGATCGTCCGAATCGGAAGAGCGCGGGCCGCGTTTTCGCCGATGCAAGGGAGGCTCTGCTTGCGCTCGACGCCGGGGTGATTGATTTACATACCCGCATATTCGTGCGCGTTCCCGATCAGACCATTTATGAGACACCTGGAAGTGGAACGGCACAACCAGAGCGCAAGCGGATCGAGACGACCGCCGGCCGCCTCATGTTCAATGACACCCTTCCGGAGCAGCTCCGCTTCAAGAACTTCGCCATGACTAAGGAACACCTGAAGCTGCTCGTGGTTGACTGCCTCGAGACCTGCGGTCCAGAGGTCACCGCCCAGGTGGCCGACCGGTTGAAAACGCTGGGGTTTCACTACGCGACGCGCAGCGGCATCAGCTTTGCCATCTCCGACATCGGGGTGCCGCCCGCAAAACAGGCAATCCTGGCGGCAGCAGACGCGGAAGCTGCAGAAGTAGAGGAGACATACCGCGCTGGGATGATTACCGCGGAGGAACGGTACCGCCAGCTCATCGAAGTCTGGACACGTGCCACCGAGGCGATCAGCACCAGGCTCGAAGCTGCGCTTGACCCGTGGGGGAGCCTGGCGACGATTATCACGTCCGGCGCGACCAAAGCAAAATTCCAGCAGATCCGCCAGCTGTCGGGCATCCGGGGCCTCATGGCGAACCCGTCCGGCGACATCATCGCCATTCCCGTGCGTGGCAATTACCTGGAAGGCTTGAAGGTCTGGGAGCTCTTTATCGCCGCCTCCGGTGCGCGAAAGGGGTTCATGGACCGGTCGCTGGGCACGGCACGTTCGGGCTACCTGACGCGCAAGCTGGTGGAAATCGCCCTCGAGGTCTGGATCACCGAGGAGGACTGCGGCACTACGCACGGCCTCCCCATTACCGACGAGGAGAGCAAGAGTATGGGGTTGCCCTCTATGCGGGGTCGACTGTTGGGTCGTGTGCTGGCGGAGCCGCTCGCGGAAGTGGGATTGAAACGCGGAACGCTGCTCACCGAAGAGGTCGTGGACCGCCTGCTCGCGACCGGCATCACCGCTTTGCGTGTGCGATCTCCGCTCACCTGCCAGACCCCCTTCGGCATCTGTCAGCGCTGCTACGGGATCGACCTGGCCACCGGGCACCTGGTGCGCAGAGGGACCGCCGTAGGGGTCATCGCCGCCCAGAGCATCGGCGAGCCGGGAACACAGCTCACCATGCGCACCTTCCACAGTGGCGGGATCGCCAATGCGCAGGGGGACATCACGCTGGGGCTACCACGCGTCGAGGAGTTGTTCGAGGTGAGATCGTCCAAAAACAGGGCGGTCATCAGCGAGATCGATGGTGTCGTCGAGGTCGAAAAGGAAGGGGCGACAGGCGCGCAATGCGTTCGTGTGACCTCGCGGGAAGAATGCTGCGGCGCCAATCCGTCCCTACTAGACAACTCCGTTCGTGACGAGGTATGCGAGGGCCGAATCTACTCCATCCCCGCCGGTCAAAAGCTGCTGGTCGAGCACGGGCAGGCGGTCTTGGCTGGTACGCCGCTCGTTGCCGGGGCGCTGGATCCACAAGACCTCCTCAGAACGCTTGGGCGCGATGCCGTCGCGCGCTATCTGGTGAGCGAAGTGCAGCGCGTGTACTGCGGCACTGGCGTGTATCTCCATGACAAGCACATCGAGGTCATCGTACGCCAGATGCTGCGCTTTGTCTCGGTGCACGATGTAGGGGATACGCCACTCCTGCCGGGAGAGATCGTAGATCGCTTTACGGTCGAGGCTGTCAACGCGCGCGTGCTCGCAGAAGGCGGGGCTCCAGCCCTTGTTTCCCCAGTGCTCTTCGGGCTCACCAGGGCCGCCCTGCAGACGCGGAGCCCTATTGCGGCTGCCTCCTTCCAGGACACGAGCCGCGTGCTGGCGTGGGCCGCGATCCGTGGCGAACTGGACACGCTCCAGGGATTCAAGGAGCGTCTCGTCGTCGGCCGACGCATCCCCACGCTTGACTAAAGGAGAAGAGGAAACAAGGATGGACGTCTAGAAAGCTGCTGTCAGCACATGGCGCCATTCCGATTGCGATGAAGCAACAGTTCTCAACGATGTCAGCATGTAGAGGTAGCATGCCTGTGTAGGTGCTTTTGTATGAAGTAGATATTTTGTTCTATTTCTTGTATACTGGTAAAGGGTGCGCCTCTTGATACGCAAGCGCGTACCATTGCATATCGTAATGGTGCTTCGGTGGAGATGGCTGCTCAGGGCGCTCCGGTCACGGAAGGCAGACCAAAGAAGCACTCCCCTGCTAGGTACAGGAGTAGGGGGCAAGGGGTCACATAGAGCGGGGATGTCTCAGCTTGGGCATGGCCCCCACCTCGGCGCTCTACGACTAGTGTGGTAGTTGTTAGGCTGTAGTGCGAGCTGCGTCTTGATCAGAGCACGAGTTCCCATGTGCTGGGAGGCGCGGACCGTAGATAAGGAAGAAAAAGGAGAGAGCGATGGCTCGTGACAGTGATCAACGTTCTCCTTCTCGTCCTGCTCACAGCTCCTTCTTTGGGAACGGAAAGCCTCCTCCACTGATCCCCTCGCTGGTGATCGGGGCAGTGTTCTGGCTTGCACTCTTGTTCTTGACGGTTCCCAACTGGGGCGAGTTTTCTCGCAACGTCTCGCAGTTTCCCACCCTCTGGCAGGTCAGCAGCAATCGACGAGAAATCATCTTTCTGGTAATCAGAGTGTGCTCTCCGCTGCTGCTCGCCGCCATCGCTAGTGCTTGCTGCTGGTTATGGTATACGATTAAGGCGTATCTAAAGCAGGAGACACCACCCAAACGTGTTCAGCCACAAAGGCCCATGCTGCCTTCGTCATCTGTGGAACAGAGGCCAACATCCAGATCATCCATCCAGGAGTCGGGGCAGAGAGTAAAGCCATCACTTCCTTCCACCCCCATTCCGCCCGTTCTCTCCAACGCCTCTGCAGGCCAGGATAGCCTGCAGCATGCCTGGCAAGAGGCAGAGGGCGAGGAGGAGCACCCCGACCTGGGAGAAAGTGCCCAGGAAAAGTCGCCCTACGGGAAGAGTTCAGGCTATACTATCGCTCCAACGTCCGCTCCCGAAGACCTCGAGATACCAATGGAAGAGATGGTTCCTGGTGCAGATGCAATGCACCCACCCCTCTACGTCACCATCACTGTGCTCAAAGAGCTGAGCCTGACGCTCCATGTGCCAGGTGGGAAAAGCTATCGCGTCCCACTCCATCTGAATGCGAAAGAAATGCAGCTCATCGCCTACCTCGCCTGGCTTCATGGTCAGTCGCAGGGGCAAACGATCAGCCTGGACAAACTGCGCGAGCATATCTTTGGCTATGGCAGAGCCGATGAGGATGCCACGCCCAAGAAGTTGCAGGATGCGCTGGACTCGGCCAAAAAAGAGATTCGCAGGCAGCTCAGACAGGTGACGCTGCAGGTGAACCAGGAGGTAGGGTACGAGGCCACCCCACCCAATCTGGATATCTTTGCCATCAGAAATAAGCGATACGGGCTCGCCGAGGTCTGCTTTGTTTCGGATCTTGCGGTGATTGAAGCGCAGCATCAGCTCATCCAGCAGGCCTTTGACGAGGGGTTGCTTGTTGATAATGTTTCCGAGGCCATCAAGGAAGCGTGCGATCGATTGAGAAAAGCCTACATCGGGGATTTCCTGGCTGATCTGATACACGAATCCCCTGAAGAGGTGGGCACCTGGGTGCGCAAACCGTTCACGCTCTATCGTGACTATTTCCTCCAGGCCGTCTTGTATGCAGCCGAGTACGAGCTGCGAGCGGGCCAGCAACTGGCGGATGAGTACCTCCCAGGTGAGGGAGAGACCCCAGAAGAACGGCGGAAAAGGCAGCGCGCGCATTACAGCCGCGCGGCCCAGCTGTACCGCACCTACGCGATGCGCGCCTGCGACAGCCGGTTTGACCTGAAAGTCACCTTTGGCGGAAGTGGCAGGGCACATGGGGAACGCGTCGATATGAGTGAGCGCACGCTGCGCCGCTGCATCACCCTCTACGGCATTCTGGGCAGCACTCACATGGTGAACCAGGTGTACAGCGCCTACTACAAGCTCATGAAGACGATCTCTGCCAAAGCCTGGGAACCCAGTAAAGAGACCCTCCAGGACCTGCAAGGAGCGCAAGCGCAGACTAACGCCTATCGCTTCCCTACCAGGGTGATGCCCCACGAACCTCCTCCACCTCACCTGGAGACGGATGGCCGCTCATAGCAGTCAAGCAAAACCCTAATGGGTCTCTTCCCGCAATGAGACCGCTTTGCTTTCAAAGCAGGGCAGCCATAAACATGATACCAATCACGCCAACTGGTCTATTCCTCACCTCTCCTGTAGTGATTACCTGGCACATCAGTTCGTGGCAAACCTTTCATGAAAGGCAATTCGCCTGAATCACACAGCAATCGCCCATGCAGTTATGTGAGTTCCAACGTAAGTGTAGACGTGGATTCTGCTCAGAGAAGCGTTCACGAGGTGGCTGAAACGTGGAAAACTCCAACGCAAGCGTGGACAAAGTACAAGATTTCAGCGCAAGCGTAGAAGAGTCATTTTGAGCGTATAACGCTCCCAATAACCAGGGATTGGCAAGATTTCTACGCGAAATGCTTGTTTTCTGATCTAGCGCGGCGGTTTGTCCACGCTTACTCTGGACACTTTTTAGCATCGTTTGATACTTTTTCCACTACAGATTGGACGAAGGTTTGGCGCTTTCAGGACGTAAGTTTGGCGTCGATGGGAGTACTGCCTTGCAGGTGCTTCTCAGGGGGTCGCAGCCAGAATAGTGCTAATAACACTAACCATTGCTACAAACCAAGTCAGATGTATTCGTGGAATTAAGTTGTCCTGTGTGGAATTAGGTTGTCCTTTTACGGCGTCTGTGGAATTAAGTTGTCCGTGTGGAATTAAGTTAGCCCTTTTTATATGGGATAGCTATCCATGAACAATAAAGTCGTGAACTCGGGTCTTTCCGAGCAGGGCTTCATAAATATAAAACTGCAGGACGAGTTGCTGCTTTCAAGCGGCGACTCGTCCTGCAAGTTTCTATGATCGAGATGCTTGGCGCTATTTTATGTTCATGAGAGTTTTATGATGCTGGATCCTGACAGAGATGAAACGAAGCGGAAAACACAAACTTCTTGATTACCCGACTACACCTTGACAAGCGGGAAAGGAGTAATGTATGCTTTTTTTATCAGCCGACTGATGGGTCTGCTGAGACAAGGAACACAGACTATGCTTTCACAGGAAGATGGTGTCGGAAAACAATTAATCTTGCTCAGGGGTGCGCAGCAGCACTACCTGGATCGTGCGTTACGTGAACTTGGCCTGTACTGCGGTCAGGACACCTTGTTGCTCCACCTCGCACACGAAGAGGGGTTGACACAGGTGCAGCTGGCGCAACGGATGAGCTGTGAACCGCAGACGATCAATAAGACACTCCGACGCATGCAGAAAGCTGGTCTGGTCGAGCGCCAGAGCGATCCCTACGACGGGCGGTTGACACACGTCTATTTGACGCCACATGGTCGTACCCTGGTGCAACCTCTTCAGGAGATTGTGTCGCGCTGCGAGCAACGCCTGACCGCTGGTCTGACGCGCGAGGAACGCTTGCTGGTGCGCCGCTTGCTGATGCATATGCGCAGCAACTTTGATGCGCCCCTGTGCGATCTCTCGGCTTCTGATGAGGAGTAGCACCCTTTTCTTTTGTCCTGATACTAAGCCGGCTGATTATAGACTGGCTGGTAAGTATGGACACCATAGAAGGAGAATAGCAAAACATATGAGTACCAGCGGAAGGCAAACTGGCCCGGCGCTTCGCAGAACGGGGACCGTCCACCCGACCAGCCGGCGCTGGCTGTCGCTGCTCGTCCTGTGCGCCGGCTTTCTGATGATCATCCTGGACTCGACCATTGTCAATGTGGCGCTCCCATCGATCCAGCGCGACCTCGGCTTCTCGCAATCGGGCCTGGCCTGGGTCGTGAATGCCTACTTGATCGCCTACGGCGGTCTCATGCTGTTGGCCGGACGGCTTGGCGACCTGATCGGTCACAGGCGCGTCTTCCTGAGCGGGCTCGCGCTGTTCACGGCGGCCTCGCTGCTCTGCGGCGTCTCGGTCAGCCAGCCAATGCTGGTCGCCGCGCGCTTCGTGCAGGGGGTCGGTGGCGCAGCCAGTTCGGCCGTGGTTCTTGGAATGATCGTCACGCTGTTCCCGGAGCCGGGGGAGCGGGCACGAGCGATCGGCGTCTTTAGCTTCGTAGCGTCGGCCGGCGGCGCGATCGGCCTGCTGGCCGGCGGGCTCATCACCCAGGCGATCAGCTGGCACTGGATCTTCTTCGTCAATCTCCCCATTGGTGTGGCCACCGCGGTGCTGGCGGTGCGCCTCCTGGAGTCCGACCATGGGATCGGGCTGGGCGAGGGAGCCGACGTGGTCGGCGCGTTGCTCGTCACGGCCGCGCTGATGCTGGGCGTCTACACCATCGTCGAGTCGACCGACTACGGCCTGGGTTCGACGCGCACACTCGGCTTCGGCGCCGTCGCGGTCATCCTGCTCGCCGCGTTCGTCATTCGGCAGGCGACGGCACGCCACCCGCTGCTGCCGCTGCGCCTGTTCCTCTCGCGCAACGTCACGGGGGCGAATGTCATCCAGGCCGGGATGGTGGCTGCCATGTTCGGGTTTTTCTTCCTCGGTTCCCTCGACCTGGAGCGGGTGCTTGGTTACGGCCCG
>Ga0137391_10003631_pt1 | contig 11740 bp, 8 predicted proteins | sample 15con2h24BmetaG_FD_101399 | JGI IMG/M metagenome (GOLD analysis project Ga0137391, IMG submission 101399) | Vadose zone soil microbial communities from Angelo Coast Range Reserve, California, USA - 15con2h2.4B metaG | ecosystem: Environmental > Terrestrial > Soil > Vadose zone > Saprolite...
CAATCAGAAGGCGGTCGCCCCTACAGTGCCCTGGCGGGTCTACTCGTCTTGCAGGTGGTGGGCACCGGCATTGCCTGGTTACATGCCTGGAGTGTCGAGCGGGCGCTGCTGCGCGCGAGCCAGGCAGAAGAGCTGGCGGAGGCACGTGCTGCGTTGAGCCGACAAGCACGCTTGATCGCAGAGCAGAACATCCGCCTCGAAGAAGGGATTGCGCAGATTCTGGAAACCCACCGGCAGATCGCAGCGGGGAATATGATCGCGCGGGTACCGATGCAAGAGGACCACGAACTGTGGCAGATTGGGCATTCCCTCAATACCCTCCTCAGGCGCTTTCAACAACAGGCTCAGGAGGAGCGCAGCCTGCGATCCACACAGCAGGAGATCGAGCAGGTAGTCGCGGTACTGCTTGAGGCGCGCAGGGGCAGATCATTGCCCATCCCGTACTGTCATACACCTCTGGGACTGCGTTTGTGCATGGCTCTGGGCGTCTGACACGTCTCCATGAGCACTGCTTCTCCTGTTAAAAGGGCACCTGTGCGTGAAAAATCTTTGCCGAGGCGTTTCTTGCACAGCAACCTATCGACCCGGTTCGTCGAGGACGGCGGTTCGCTGCGTCACGTGGTCGAGGCCACGGTCGCGGTTCCAGCGAGCCATCTGCATCTCCCCGCCTTTCCACGCGATGAAGGCGGCATCCTCGATATCGATAGAGAAGAAGTGCCATCCTTCTGGCGGCTGCCAACCGCTCGCAGCCTTAATCGCGACGGCAGTGATTTCCCGCAGGGCCTGGTCCTGGATCTCGACCACACGCCCGCGCAGCTTGAACTCGGCGTTGGGGTCATCCGGGTGCGTGACCGGCGAGTTCAGGAGGATGCGCGGGTCACGCAGGAGGTCGCCGGCCTTGCGCGTGCCAGAGATCATAACCAGCATCAGGTGGCCACGCACGATGTGGGCCTCGACCGGGCTGATGCGCGGTGTCCCGTCCCGGCGAATCGTGCCCGCGAGGACGAAGCGGAAACGCTCGATCAGTTCGCGCCCCTGTGCGGCTAGCTCCGGAGCTGCCGCCTCGAAGTCGGCCCATTGGAACATCAGATCCTCCAGATCGATTACCAGCCGTGCAGGCGGTCACCCGCTCAGAGACAAGAGGGGGTCATATACGCCGGTCCGACCGGTGTTTCTAGCCATTCCTGCCAGGAACCTGGCTGAGGGTCCCCAGGCTCTCTTGCCACGCAAGGGGTGTCCCTCGATAAATGGGATACCTGCCCCCCAGGCAGAGTGCCTACTACATGTTTGCCACTCACATCAAAGATAACAGCCCACTACGAGCATTATATCCAAGAATGTATCTGACGACAAACGATGAGTCGTTTTGCTGTCCTAAGACGAAAACTCTCCATAGAGGAGTTCTCCCCAGAAAGGGATCGTCTGGTATAGTTCGAGCCGCACTTGCCTTCGTCGGTCATGCACCGATTTTCCTTCTCCAGCCAGATCCCCAAATTCATGTAGGAAATAGCTATGCAAGTCCTCACCGTAAATAATGATATCTGATTGGTAGATGGAAAAGACCGGGTTCCCCACCTCACATGGTTCAGCCAACAAGTAACGATGCCCAAAAACGGGAATCATTTTGGGGGCGGCGTTGACTAAGTCTCGCACCAGAGCCTTTTGTGCTTCTAATGTGGTAGGTTTTGCACCCCAACTCTGCAGCCACAAATCATTGTGCTGAACATCGAAAACCAACCCCTCAACAAGCCACTCATAGGTCGCCTGAATGGCCTCGGTATCCGTTTGCCAATTGTAGAACGATGGCGCGGTAGTGGGGATCATGGTCTTGTCATCAAGATATCTTGCGCCCACAAGTGGCCGGTCCACGCTGTGCAACACCTGGAGAAAGAGGCGATAATCAGGGGGAAAACGTACCTGGTAGTGCTGCTCGATGGTGACAATTTCCTGATCACTCAACCCGCCCAACCAACGGGTTCCTTGTTGCCAATCGTGTCCACCCACTCGCGAAACTACAATTTCCTCCAATGTCCTGGTTTGATACCTCTGCCACGTCTCTTCCGTCTGCTCCCGGAACCAGCGCAGGAATGCCTCGTCGAAGTGCTGCGGAATATCATTGGTCATGCTCTCACCCTCGACTATTTTCCTGGATTGTACATCAGTGCGCTGCTTGGCACAACCTGGGAGCCGGACCACATCAAAACCAAGATGAGTCATCGGCAATCAGTCTCCAGTTTATTCGTTGCCAACCACACTTGCACCCTATTTCATCATGCCCATCTTGCCTTGTCGGAAAATCCTTTTCCACTCCGAGTTTGCTGTCCTTGTTTTTTTCAGGATGGTTTTCAGGGAACGCCAGGAAGCAACGGTTGAGCAACGGTGACTATACTACACTCTCATCATGGTGAACAACAACGTTCTCGTTCTCGCTGGAGCGAAGCGGCTTATCACGAGAAGAAGTAAGCATACTCATTACTCAACCAGGTATCAGGGAAGCTTAACGCTACCCCAAGATGCATTTTTCGCAAAGGAGTCATTTTATGTCTACACGATTATTCCGTATCCTGAGCGCGCTCAGTGGCGTCGCCGGTGTCATCATGCTGATTACGTCTTTCAGCATTAATCCTGGCCCGCCGTCCAACGCGACCAGCGCGCAGTTGACCGCTTTTGGCAACCAATACTACACCTCGATCTTCTGGGGTGCCTGGCTACAGGCCGTTGGTCCGCTGCTTATCGTGCTTTTCGCCTTCGCAATCGTTTGCCTGGCTGGAGCTACCACACGGCTTGCGGGCTGGATGACCATGTTTGGTGGAACCATCCTCATGATGGTGAGCCTCGTAGAAATCACTTTTTACATGAGTGCCTTCTATAGTAATCCACCGACGATGGGGTTGATCAGCCTCGACCTTACTCATGCAGTCCAGCATCTCTACTTCATCGTGGCAGCGCCAGCCCTCTTTCTGTCGCTGGGAGTCGTCATTCTCGGCTCACGTGTACTCCCACAGGTGTTCGGGTACCTGGCACTTGTGCTGGGAGCGGCCTTTGCAATCTTAGGAGTAGTCTTCCTCTTCACCCTCACCTTACCTGCGGCGGTCTTAGCTTTTGCGGGTATCCAGACGCTCTGGTGGTTGGCTGCCGCCATCACGCTTATCGTCCGTACTGAAAAGGCATCTGACATAGCACCGGTGAAAGAGCGAAGGCCTCTAGTAGAAGCATGACCAATACTGCCCAAATTGGGACGATGTCAACGTGAAACCCTAAAAAACGCGCCAGGATTCAAAATGTCGCCAGGGTCCCAGCGTGCCTTCAGGTTGCGCATCAGGTCCAGGGCTGCGGGTTGGTAGCCCCAACGGTCTATTGTGTACTGCCATGTGCCTGGCATGTCTATCCCTACTGCATAGCCTCCAAGCGCCAGCGCAGGTCGACGCAGGCTCTCCAGCCAGTGATGGGCAGCAGCGGGTTCGCGGTGTTCAGAGACAGCGTAGACCAGGCCACTGCCTATATCTGCGATAAACGCTGTATCGTTCAGCAAGGCAGATTGAGACTGGATATAAGAAACAAGGTCCCTGGCCGGTACGCCTACACGTACCTGCAGCGCTCTCCCGGAAGAGTTTCCTAACAAGCGCGCCCAGATATCTGTGCCCGACACCTGATCGACTTCCACTGGTGCAGGTACTGCAGCTGTTCTCAACACCTGGCGTACCTGGTCGAGTTCGGCCTGCACGTCTTCCGGGAGGCCTTCGGCGGTGTACGCGAGCACATAGGAACCGGGCGGGTGACCATAAAGGCCCTCCCCTATGGGAACCGAGAGCGGGCGACCATAAAGGCCCTCCCCGCCACTCTTCACCACCCTCGCCCCTACGGGAACGGAAGCCGCTACGGGAGCCCTCGCCCCTACAGGAAAGGAATTTCCCGCAGGAGCATGGAGAGCCGATATGTCACAGTCCTTGCAGAGCAGGATTGCAGATGCTACCAGTGCCATTGTACGTGCTTGCCCTGCCAGTGCCAGCCCGTGCTCCAGGTCATCTAGCGGCGCCAGCAGGGTACGCCTGGCGCGCGGCAGAGGGGTAAGTTTGAGCGTTACATCTGTGATCAGGCCGAGGGTACCATGCGAGCCGACGAACACCTTGACCAGGTCATACCCGGCCACGTTTTTGATGACCGGCCTCCCGGCACGAATTACCCGGCCGTCTCCTAGCACTACTGTGGCGCACAGTACCAGGTCACGCAGCGAGCCGTAGCGCATACGCAGTGGAGCGTTCAAGTTGGCGGCAACCAGCCCGCCGATACTCGCGCTGGGCCAGGGGGCAGCCAGGGGTACCTGTACACGCTCGGATGCCAGGAAGGATTGAAGCTCTGTTAGAGATGTGCCGGAACCAACGGTCACGTAGAGATCAGCGGGCGAGAATACCTTGATGCCCTTGAGTTCGCCGGTGCAAAGCAATACATCGTTATTCTCGCCTGGCTGACCCTCCAGCGGGGATGCCTCTATAGACCCACTGATGCGCACAGGTCGCCTTATTGCCGCCAGCGCAGAAAGTCCCTGCGCAGCTTCAGAGGCTGTAGAAGGCGTGAATACAGCGCCGGGGATGTGGTAGGCCTCCTGGGGCCGATAAATCGGCGGTGGCCGCGATAAATCGGGCCCTACAGGTTCGCCGCGTGTAGAAACCCTATCGACCGACGAAGGGAAAATTTTGCCGGGATTGAGCAGGCCACCGGGGTCGAAGACCTGTTTGACATCCCACATTGCCGCCAGTTCGTCGTCACTGAACATCAACGGCATGTACTGGCGTTTCTCGATGCCTATGCCGTGTTCACCGCTGATACTGCCGTCCTTGTGGATGCATAATTCGACCATCTCACGCCCGGCGTGGTGTACCCTTTCGACGAGCTGCCGGTCAGCGGGGTCCATGATCAGGATCAGTGGATGCAGGTTGCCATCGCCCGCGTGAAACACGTGGCCTGCGCGCAGTCCATAGCGGTCGCAAATAGAGTTCACCCCGGTAAGCGTCTCCGCCAGCAGGCTGCGCGGGACGGTGATGTCCACCAGGTAGTAGGACGGGGCAAGGCGCGAGAGGGCCCCGGCGGCACTCTTGCGAGCATACCAGATCTTGTCTCGCTCCTCCGCGTTGGCGGCGATGCGCAGGTCATGACCGCCATGCGCCTGCAGATGATGGATCACCTCGTCGATCTGGGGGCCCAGGCTGGCTGGATAGCCATCGACATCAATAATTAACACGGCCCCGGCATCGACCGGCAAGCCAGCGTGAACATAGGCTTCGACGATGCGGAGTATATTGCGATCCATCATTTCCATTGTGGCGGGAACCAGCCCTGCCGCGATGATAGCTGATACTGCCGCGCCCGCCTGTTCAAGCGAGTCGAAGGCAGCCATCATGGTCTTGACGGCAGGCGGATTGCGCACGAGCCGGACGGAGACGGCCGTGATAATAGCCAGCGTGCCTTCGCTGCCGGTAAGCAGGCCGCACAGGTCATAGGCAGGATAATCCAGGGCGCGCCCACCGATGCGCATGCTGCGACCACTGGCCAGCACGACATCCAGCCCGGTGACGTAGTTGGAGGTGACGCCATATTTGAAGCAGTGCGGCCCGCCGGAGTTCTCTGCTACATTGCCGCCAATGGTAGATGCGCGCTGGCTGGCCGGGTCGGGAGGGAAGTATAAATCCTGCGCCCGCACTCGCTCGTCGAAAGCCAGGTTGACCACGCCCGGCTCGAGTATGGCACTGCGCCCGCTTTCGTCGAGATCAAGCACGGCGTTCATGCGGGAAAACTCGATAACGATGCCGCCGCGCTCGGCGACTGCTCCACCTGAGAGGCCGGTGCCCGCTCCACGCGCCACCAGCGGTATATGCTGCTGCGCGGCCCAGCGTACAATCTGCTCGACATCGGCGGCCGATTGTGGAAATACCAGGCCTTCCGGTGCTCCCCGGTCCAGCCCGGCATCGAGCTCGTAGGTGATTAATGTCGCCGCATCGGTGAACACCTGGCCCTTACGGAGCAACGTCTCAAGAGAGTTTAATTTGTTTTCCTTGCGCATGGTTTGTTCCTCGCTACGCTCGCCCCTGGATGATGGAGTTTCACGATCAAGATCGGCACTCCTCGCCAATGGCATGTCCCGCCAGACCCTTCGCTGCGCTCAGGGTGACAAGCGAGTCGCTCAGGGTGACAAGCGAAGGCAATGGCATGTCCCGCCTTCTGTCACCCTGAGCGGAGACCCTTCGCTGCGCTCAGGGTGACAAGCGAGGGTCTACTGCTCTTCAACGACCTTACTTGATGGCTCCATGGGGTAAGACCGCGTGTACTCCCAGCACACTGTTCACTATTTGCGTTACGCGCAGGTCCACCAGTAGGCTTGCGAGGGCCAGGGCTCGCGGACGTGAAAGGTGATACTGCTCACCTATCAGGTCCAGCATGGCGTTCAAGGCAATGAGCGTGGCTTCGTGTAGATCCTCATGAAAGCCGAGGGTAATCCAGCCCACGGGCGTATTGGCGCGAGGTGTAGTGAGCTGGATATCATCGCGCAGGTAAAAGGTGAGTTCGACGCGCTCCATAGGGCATTCGATGGCCACGCCAGATACTTCACCATCGCCTTGCAGCGCATGTCCATCACCTGTAGAGAATAGCGCGCCAGGGATGGCTATAGGAAGAAAGAGGGTGGTACCTGCAACCAGTTCCTTGCAGTCAATATTACCCCCACAAAAGCGCGGCGGGAATGTTGCAAGCAAGCCGGGCTCATCAGGCGGCATGCCCATGACACCCATAAATGGACGAAGCGGGAGCGTTCGCCCGTACTGATCCCGGCCGGTCATTGCAGCCGCGTCCAAGGTCCATAGGAGTTCTTCGCACTGCTCCGACAGGCCAAGGCGCTTATTCAGCTCGCTCTGCATACACCCGCCAATCGTCCAGCCCCATGTTCCAGGTCGTACCTCGTTGATTCGCACTTCGAGGGTCATGCCAGGCTGCGCTCCACGAATTGCCACGGGTCCGCACAGGGCATGGCCGTAATCACGCTCTTTGACGCGCGGCTCAAATTTACGCGCTTCCTCTTCTTCTGTTGTAGTAAAAGGTTCCAGGTGCCAGCCGGCGTCAAGCGTACGGAAACGTACCGTGTCGCCCGAATCGATTGTTAATACGGGTGGGTACTCGCGTGAGAAGGTGCCATGGAGCGCGGCCCGTTCTGGTTCGATGGTGTAGGTGGTCATGTTGTCTCCGTGTAAGATTGATCGAGCAGTTCCACAAGGTGGGCGACGCGCGCTTTCAGCGCTGCTCGCCGCACGCCATAGAGCAGCTGCATATAACAGCCGGTGTTGGTTGTGATGATGGTATCTACGCCAGTAGCGGCGATGTCGGCCATTTTATTGTCCAGGATGGCATTGGCCGCATCTACCTGGAGGATATTGTACACGCCAGCGCTGCCGCAGCACTGATCTGCTCGCTTGAGTTCCACCAGTTCCAGGCCGGGGATAGCTTGCAGCAAGCTACGAGGTTGGCGCACTATTTTCTGTGCGTGGCGCAGGTGGCAGGAGTCGGCGTAGGTCGCTCGTACATGCACCTCGCCACGCGGTGGATTGTGCAGGTGATCGGCCAGAAATTCGCTGATGTCGCGCACCTGCGCGCTGAACTGATGCCCTTTTGCGACATAGGCCGGATCATCCTTGAGCAGGTGTCCATAATCCTTCAAGATAGCGCCACAGCCACCGGCATTGTTGATGATCGCATCGTACTCCTCTTGCATGAAGGCATCGACGTTGCGGCGAGCCAGGTCGCGGGCAAGTGTATCCTCGCCTACGTGCAGGGGAGCAGCGCCGCAGCAGGTTTGCCCACGCGGAACGTGGACTTCGTAGCCGTTACGCTGCAGTACACGGATGGTAGCCTTGTTGATGTCAGATAAGAAAGCCTCCTGGACGCAGCCATGGAAAAACGCTACTGTACCGTGCCTGGGGCCGATGGCCGGGGCTACGTGGCGATAATTCATATAGGAAGTGGAGAGCGGCGGCAGGAGAGCAGCCATGACCTGGAGTCGCCTGGGTAGGAAGTTTATGCTGCGCACCAGGCGCTGCAGGCCCACTAGCTGGTAGATACGCATGAGCCGCGCGAGCAGCCGCAGCGAAGCGATGTGGGGCAGCAATTTGCGCAGGGTCAGCCAGCGTACAAAACGTTCGAATACGCCGGGCGTGTGGGCTTTCTCCAGCGCAACGCGGGCGGTCTCTACGAGTGCCCCATACTGTACGCCAGAAGGGCAGGCGGTTTCGCAGGCACGGCAGCTCAGGCAGAGCGAGATATGCTCCTCAAATGCGCCTTCCAGGCCAATACGACCATCAGAGGCGGCGCGCATGAGAGCGATGCGCCCGCGTGGGGCATCCATCTCCGTGCCAAAGACAGCATAAGTGGGGCAAGCTGGCAAGCATAACCCACAGTGGATGCACTGCTGGAGCAGCCGTTTGTAGTCCGGGTCTGTGAGCAACTGTGGCGATATGTGCTGGCTCATGGGGAGTCCCTTCTGAAGCTCTGCTAAAAGATATAACTGCCCTGCTGAAGTTGACTGATGTTTCAACTATACCATGACGCAGTGCTGAAGTCGAGCCGAATCGTTGTGCGAGTCCCCCGGGTGTAGTTCACATTTTTGCGCGGCAAGGGACCTGGCGACCGCAAGGGTCGCCACTACGCTCGCCTTGCCGAACACTGACTCGGACGAGCGTAGTGGCAGAGCTTGCCTCCTCTCTCCCCGACACTTATTACGAGCAAAACAGGTATTAGAAGCGTAAGCAGAGCCGCCAGCCGGTGCCGTGTCGCTGAAAGGGCAAACACCGCGCTAGACTCGCAGGTGAGGGAGCCCGCTCTACGATGTCCAGGAACCACTGCCGCCCCAGGCGCAGCACGCTCTTGTCACGCCGATCGGCGCGATCAAAGCGCCGACGCTGCCCGTGATGGATGCAGGCTGCTCCCAGACGCGCCAGCCACCAGATGGCCAGACACAGGAGCAGTAGCAAGCGCTCTAGGTGCGCCCGATCCCGCACATGGGTGGCTTGCAAGCCAAAGCCCCGGCTCTTCTTATCCTGGAAGGTGGCTTCCACGCGCATGCGTCCGCGATAGCGATACAGGTAGTGCCGTCCGGCCCCTTCATCCGAGATCACCACCAGCGGGGTCTGTTGGCCGACCTGCCAGGTGGCCGTCACCCAGGTCTGACGCTGATGCGTTTTCGAAGCCGCCAGACCCGTCCTTGCCAGTACTGTCCCGGTTCCGTCAAGATGGTCTTGAGCGGTTGCCACAGGGGCAGGCCCTGCGCATCGGTTTCACGAGCATAATAGCCTTTGTCTAGTTCGATGCGCAAGAGGTAATGCCACCCCGCGTCCTCACACAGCCGCACCAGCTTCTCACGCGAGAGTCCACTGTCAGCCAGCAAGCGGCACTGTGCCTGCCGCAGGTGGGGACTCACCTGCTTGACAAACTGAGCGATGATCTCGTACTGGCGCTCTTCCCAGCTCTGGTCTCCCGGCATCACCCGCCAGCCCAGGGGCCAGACCCGCGAATGCTGCAGGATGCCAAACGAGACGATGATCGCCCAGGTCCCCAAGGGCGTCGTATCGACCACGAAGGTCACCTCCGCTTGCTTGGCCCAGCCTGAAAGCCTCACCGGCAAGAACGACTGCCACAGAAGCTGTGGCTCAATGGCCTGGTTGGCCAGAAACCGGGTGAAGGTGCGCTCCTGACTGCTGGCTTGTGTGCCCCGCACGCGTCGCAGCACTTCAGCGATCTGCGCGCTGGCCACACTCTTGGCCAGCATCACGCCGATCACCAACCAGGCCAAGGTTTTGCAGCGATGCCCATGCAAGGCAGGCACCACTTGCTTGACAACTCGGGCGAACTGTTGCCATACTGTGTAAACGGATGCTTGCATCTGCGGTCTCCTCTCCTCTCAGAAAGCTGTTTCCAAATCCTGCTTTCAGTGTGGACGGAGACCTGTTTGTCTGCAAGCAAGCGAACCGTATTACAGCTCCCCCTTCCGTCTTGCCGCCCCTTCCCACGCGCTTTTCCCAGACCCTCTGCTGCTTCTGCCTCTTTTGCTCCTTTCTCGATCCCCTCCCCTGGCCCTCCCATAAGTGTCCGGGAGAGAGGAGCTTGCCTCTGCCAAGCTTCATGCAAAACTCGTACGCACCCCGAGTGGGAATAGCACTTGACAAAGCGGCGTCACGCCAAGTATCATCAATATTAACAAACTCCACTCCATTGTATAGGTAAGCAATACAACCGAATACCCATAGGGACAGTGAAATGAAAAGTCCTGAGCCAATTTACTGATAGAAGCGGCTTGGGACTTTGTTGATTTTATTTAGAGGGAGAGGTGCCTATTTTTACCCGTATGGGCAGCGGCGCCTGTACCGACGGGAACGTCGTAGTTTATGTACAGTGGTATTTACATGAAGGGAGTTACCCATGTCAACCAGCAAAGAAGCGCAGGTAGAGAGCGTATCTCCAATTCAGGAACCTGGACGCTCATCAGCCGCGCGATCACGAACCCCGTACATCCTGTTACTTGTAGCTATTGTCCTTATCCTTGGTGGAGGCATTATTGCCAATATCACCCAGACGGTTGGCGGCCAGGTTGCGGTACGCCAGGTAAATTTTGCCGGAACCAATGGCGTCATGATGAGTGGATTGCTCTACATTCCAAACACGGCTACGTCAGCGACGCCCGCGTGTGGGGTCGTGACCATTCACGGGTACATCAACTCATATGATACGATGGATGGCTATTCCATCGAAATGGCGCGGCGCGGCTGTGTTGTGCTGGCGGTTAACCAGACGGGGCATGGCGCATCCGACCCACCAGCCTTTGTCAACGGCTACGGCGGCCCTGATGCGCTGGCTTACCTGAACTCACTCGACATCGTGCGCAAAGGTGATATCGGCCTGATTGGTCACTCGATGGGCGGCTGGGCTTCAGTTATCGCTGCCTTTGCACATCCTGGCGCCTATCGCTCGTTGATACTGCTCAGTTCCTCAACCAGCACACCGGTACTCGAACCCATACCGGGTACCCCGCAATTCCCCAAGAACGTGGCGGTGGTAGAGGCCAAATATTCCGAGTTTTCGGGATTGATGTGGGTTGAGCCGACCGGGAGCCAGTTCCCTAACTCCTCTCGTATGCAGGCGTTGTTCGGCGTATCCCAGCCAATTCAAGTCGGCCACGTGTACGGCTCGATTGCGAATGGAACCGCCCGGGTACTTGACCTGGTGCCAACTACCCATCCGGGGCTAACTCTCTCTAGCGAGGCCGTTGGCGATGCCGTCTCGTGGATGCAGCAGACATTAACCGGCGTAAGTCCGCTTCCGGCGTCTGACCAGATCTGGATCTGGGATGAAATTGGAACGCTGTTGGCGCTGCTCGGGGTCATCTTATTGATTTTCCCAGTGGGCGCGTTGTTGCTGCGCACGCGCTTCTTCTCCGAATTAGCCGGTGAGTTACCCGAACCCAAACCTGCCACGGGGATTGGCTGGTGGATTGGCGTGGTCATACTCATCGCTGTTGCAGTTCTCACCTTCTTCCCATTTCAGGTCTTCGGTAACATGTTGCTGCCTGCCAGCGCGTTATTCCCGCAGACGATCACCACGGGGATTATGGTCTGGGCCATCGGCGGCGGCTTGATCGGGCTGGTGTTATTCCTCGTATGGCACTTTGGCATCAACCGGCGCCAGGGAGCACGGCTCAACAATTATG
>Ga0137391_10003639_pt1 | contig 11717 bp, 9 predicted proteins | sample 15con2h24BmetaG_FD_101399 | JGI IMG/M metagenome (GOLD analysis project Ga0137391, IMG submission 101399) | Vadose zone soil microbial communities from Angelo Coast Range Reserve, California, USA - 15con2h2.4B metaG | ecosystem: Environmental > Terrestrial > Soil > Vadose zone > Saprolite...
CCACAAAACCTGCCGGACGGGGCACCGGCCTTGGCCTCAGTCAAGTGTACGGCTTCATCAAACAATCAGGTGGGCACGTGAAGATCTACAGCGAGGTCGGTCACGGCACCACAGTCAATATCTATCTGCCTCGAATTTTCGACTCCAATACACTCAGCGAGACCAGCGAACCCGAATACCCGCTGACAGGCGACGCGATGGAAACGATTTTGGTTGTCGAAGACGATCCGGGTGTTCGGGAATATATTGTGGAGACGCTACAAGAATTGAAATACCGGGTGCTGCATGCCGCGAATGGTGAGCTCGCATTGAAGATGCTGGAGCGCGATGCCGGCCACCTCGATCTGCTGCTGACCGACGTGGTGCTGCCCGGCATCAATGGACGGCAGCTTGCGGAAGCGCTGCAAGCCAAGCGACCCGGTATTAGGACACTCTATGTCACGGGATACTCGCGCAATGCGATCGTTCACCAAGGTCGCCTTGACCCGGGCGTGGCGATGCTGCAAAAACCGCTCACCCGTACCTCCCTGGCTCAAGGTATACGACGCGTTTTGGATGGGCATTGACGCCCAATCCTTGGGCGGCGCGCCAAGCCGGCGCTGGTTCACAAGGCATCGCAATCCGCCCGCTGACGCGCCCGAGGGGCGCATAACGAGGTCACAGCCCGACGACGCCGACATGATCTGCGCGGCTCGTTGACGCAGCCGGTTAATCAGGTAACTTCATGGTGCCGGTCATTGCGCCGAACAAATTCCAACCCCAGTCGCGACGGTACCCATTGCCAAGCCCCTGCAGCGCGCCGACATAGAGAATTAGAGAGCGAGTTCCGGTGTAGGAGGCGGAATGGCATCGAGTTCTGAGCACAATGAGTCTGCGGATCTTTCGCCTGCAAACGACGACATCAATCTGAAGGGCCGCCGGGTTCTCGTGGTCGAGGACGATCCGATGGTTGCGATGCTTTTAGTGGACATGCTTGACACAATTGGCTGCGAAATCGTCGCGGTTGCGTCGCGCCTGGAGGATGCGCTGGAGAAGGCGCAATGTTTGTCTTTCGACCTCGCGATACTGGACATCAACTTGGAGGGCGCGAACTCGTTTCATGTAGCAGAGCTCCTGTCGAAGCGTGCCATCGGGTTTATTTTTGCGACCGGTTACGGCAAGGCTCATCTTCCCGCTGATTTGGCCAACGCGCCTCTGTTGCAGAAGCCATTTGTTGAACGCGACGTGGCGCGGGCGCTACGTCGCGCTTTGTCCGGTCGGCCTAAAGCGCGTTCCGGCCATATGGAAACCTCGTAGGGTGGGCAAAGTCGCCTGCCGCGGCCGATGACATAGCGTGCTGGCCTCGCACGACTTTGCGCCCCCTCCCTACCCTCCCCCGCGTGCGGGGGAGGGTAGGGAGGGGGGAGCGAGGTCGGACAGCGCGGGCAACGCGTATGCCGATCGACGCCAATGACCCTGCTCGGTGAAACGCGCCTTTGCCCACCCTGCAAGTGATTCCAATGGCCGGGCGATCAGGCCGCTACCGCAACGGATCGTCTTGCAGCAGAAAACCACCCTTTACGCTGTCGATAGTTCTTGGATCGGGACCTCGTCCCTGCGCAAAGGCGAGTTCTTCCACGCGCGTTCCGCGCAACAGCCCCGGCAGGCCATAGTTTCCTTCCACGCAGCGCGGCTCGTAATAGAGCCTGTTCTCCTGGTCGCTCTGCTTGGTGAACTCCTCCTTGACGGTCCAGGCCTTGGTCCACACCGTCGGATCTTCGATTTTAACCTCGTATGCGAGGGTGGTCGGGGAGGTCCGCGTCCAGCGCTCGACCAGGTGCAAGTTCTCGCGCGAGCCCTGAAAGTCAGTCTTCGGACTGAAGTTCGTCACGTCGATGACGAGCGTATTGCCCTCCCAGTGGCCGCGCGAGTCGCCATACCACTGGCGGATGCTAGCCGGCACGTGCGCCTTCCCGTCCAAGACAATGTTGCGCTGCCACCCTTGCCCCTGGCCCACGTCGTAGAACATCGTGATCCCGCCAGGTGTCTGGACGATCCGCCGGTAGCTGCCAGTCCGGCTTCCAAACTCGGGCAGCCCGCCCGTCAAGCAGCGGTTCGCCAGGTTGCCGTCCTCCGGATCATCATTGCGATTAAACGCTACCGTGTTGTAGCGGGGAGGCTGTTCCGCGAACCGCGGCGACGGCGTCGGATCGTACTTCCCGCCGGTGCAGGCCGGCGACTTGTCCCTGCAGGTATCGGTCGCCTGCAACAGAGCGAGACGAAATTCTCGCTCGGCGGCAGCAGTCTTGCGCGCCTCCGGCGTCAGCGGCGGCATCAGGCCATTGGGCGGATCGACAATCAGCGACGTGCGCGCGCCGGTACGCTTGAAGGAGACGAACTGCGAATTGTAGGCGCCGGCGACATCGCGCGCCGTCCCGCGCCGCTCCGCATGTATGTCCGCGTCGGCGTTGACGAGCACCGCCGTTCGCGCTTCATCCAGTTCAGCGCGCTGCGCCGCAGTAAAAAATTCTTGGGCCGCATATTTGGCGGGCCGCTGCAAGGGCGTGTCGGTTTCGTCGGTCCAAATGCCCTGCAGATCGTGTTCGCCCCATGGCGTTTTCAGAACCGGCGCCGGAGCTGGCACCGTAGCGGAAGGCGCCTGAGCCGATGTCCGATCGATGGACATCGAAATAACGGCAGCGGCCGCAGCAACGGCAACCGTTATCCTCGAGCCTGAGAACCTCTCGCCCATGATGGTCTCCTTTTGCTATGAAGTGTGTTACCGCAACGCGACTCCCCCTTGACCCCGGAACTGGCGCTGATGGTAGCGGTCTTCCGCACTGGCCGATAGCCCGCACGGTCTAGATGCCCTCCGGAGGTGCGTTGCATCGCACAATATTACTTGAGGAAACCAACAAAAATTGTTGTCTCCAATACCCTATAAGCAATTTACCGCCACTGGTAAAATTTACGTAAATGATTGATGCTGCCTTTTGAGCCGTGTGTGGAACGGCTCATTGAGCCATGTGTGGTATAGCTCATTCAGGGGGAGGAATCCATAATACTGAACAATGTACGACACCCTGCGTATTTGAGATTCGCGACTGCCTGCACTGCCGGCGCATTCGTGGCCATCGCTGCGGCGCCGACGATAGCAGACGAGCAATTCGCACCGACGACGATCGTGCAGTTGCCCGACACCCAAATCTTATCGGCGTTCGACATCAGCTTTGTCGACCCGAAAAGCCATACCTTTGCGCTTGCCTCTTCAAGAGTTATTGGCAGCGGGGGAGCCTTCGGAACGGTCATTATCGTCAACACGAAAGAAAACCTCATCACCAAGGAACTCCACGCAACCCCGCCATTCGTCGGCGACTGTACTGTACCTCCGGTCAGAAATACCTATTCCGGGCCGAATGGCGTGATCGTCATCGAGAAGGGACGAAATACCGATGTCTGGGCGGCAGACGGCCCGGTTTTCAACACGCCTTGCGTTCCAGCGAGTGGCCTCAAGACCCCCAGTACCGTCAAGGTGTTGGACTTGCACACCGGCGCCACCAAAGCGGTGATCGAAACCGGGAACGGCAAGCCGGGTACGCTCGGAATACGTCGAGCCGACGAGCTGTGCTACAATCCGGAGTCCGATGTGGTCTTGGTCGCCAATGACGACCCCTTGGACAATTTCATCGCCTTCATCGGGGAAGACAGCTATAAGGTCCTGCAGCGCATCAGGTTCGACGGCACGGACCCGAATGGCAACAACATCCTCGCCAACGGCATCGAGCAGTGCGTATTCAATCCCCGGGACGGAAAATTCTATCTCAACATCCCGGCGACTGGCGCTACCGGCAGCGGCCCCGGCGTCACCCTCAGGATTTCCGCGCATGCACCGTTCCACGTCGAGAAAGTTTTCACGGTCGCCGCTTCGACCGGTTGCGGCGGAGGAGCAGGCTTGGCGGTCGGTCCGGATCACCAGCTTGCGCTCGGCTGCGGCGGCGCGAATTCGCTGATCATGGACGATCGCGATGGCAGCACCATCGCGGTCGTTACGGGCGAGGGTGGGACCGACGAAGTCTGGTACAATCGCGGCAACAATCACTATTTCTTTGCACGTTCCGGCGCCGCCAAGCTCGGAGTTGAGGATGCCGGACCGCCCCCAAGCGCGGACCCGGACGCCGCATCGGCCGCCGGCTCGCACTCGGTTGCGGCCGACCCGCACCGGAACCAGGTTTACGTGCCGATCCGTGGCAACAATGGCACGACACCGCCGTCCACGACAGGCAAGATCTGCAGCACGGCGAAGGATGTTTTCGGCAACCCGGGAAGTGATGCTCTCGGCTGCATCGCTGTCTACACCGCGCCGCGCGACAAGGACGACCGCCGCGCCGAGCACGACGACCGCGGCGACAAACGCTGAACAACTGCAAACGGCGAGTGAGGCCGTGCATCGGCTCATCCGACGCCGTGTCGTGCGGAGTTAGCCAAACGGCCCGCCGATTGTCAGAATTGCGGAGGCCGGGAGCAATCCCGGCCTTGTATTGATAGGGGCAAAACTCGTGGCAGTTCCTAGTCGGTCATGGCCGGGCTCGTCCCGGCCATCCCGATAATCATGCGTTGTGCCCTGCCCCCACCCTACCCTCCCCCACTTGCGGGGGATGGTAGGGTGGGGCAAGGCACAAGCCAGGCGATGACGACCACGAGTTTTGCCAACCGCACATCTCGGGCGGCGCCTCCGCCAGTCACTTCTGAGAAATTTGCACGTTAATCCCGTCGGGATCCTTGACGTGCAGCCCGGCATAGTCGCCCTCCAGGGGAGTTGCACCGCGCTGCGTCAAATAGCGGGCAGCGGATTCCCTGCTGAAACGCGGTATCCCGATCGCGAAGTGATCCACGATGCCGGCAGGGCTTCCATGGTTGAGAGAGACCAGCACCTTGGCGTTGCCGAGGCGAATGATTCCGCCCGGCTGGTCCTGGCTGACCACAGTGAAGCCGAACATCTTTTGGTAGAAGTCGACGGAACGTTGCAGGTCCGCGACGTGAATGCTGACATGGTCGATGTCCGCGCCTTTGAAATCGATGTCTTCCTGGGCGACCGCGGCGGTTCCACCGGCAGCCAACATCGCAAGACCGCAAACCAATTCTCGACGGCTGAGCGAGCCCTTCTCGAAACGCGTCACGAGATCAGAAATGATCGATTCCATAGGACTTCCTTTCCTTGAATGTGAGAGGGGCAAAAGTTGCGGCAGTTCCTGGACCGTAGCCCGGATGGAGCCACCGGGTCCGGCCGGAGCCTGCCATCGGGCCGGCCAGAGGCCGGACCCGGTGGGCCGGCCCGATGATAAACGCAGCGCCATCCGGGGACGGCCTAACCCCGGATTTCGCTGTGGTCCATCCGGCTACAGGCTGTTTACAGAAAAACCATCCTTGATCAGCCGCAGTTGAACCCTTAGACCGGCGGTGTACAGTGGAAACATTACGACCCATGTCATTGAAGGATCTCTATAAGAAGCCCGGACACCTTATCCGAAGGCTCCAACAGATTGCGGTCGCCCTGTTTGTAATGGAGTGCGAGGCATTTGATCTTACGCCCATCCAGTATGCGTCGCTTACCGTCATACGGGAGGTTCCCGATTTGGACGCGACGCGACTATCGTCGCTTGTCGCTCTGGATAGGGCGACGCTTGCCAAGGTCATCGAACGGCTGGAAGCGAAGGGCTGGATTCTCCGAACCAGCAGCCCCCTAGACAAACGTGTCAAGTTGCTAAGGATCACACAGAAGGGGCGCAGTGTATTGGCTGCCGCCGAGCCCGGCGTCCGCCGATGTCAGCGCAGGATTCTTGCACCGCTAGCGGAAGAGGATCGCCAAAGTTTCATGAGAATGCTTGAGCGGCTTGTCGAGCTCAACAACGACTATTCGCGCGCTCCAATGAGAACTGCTCGGAATGTCAACTCGCACCCGCTCGCGAGACGACGTCGGAAGTTTAGCAAGCTGGCGACTCGGGGCGCCCCTTCTAAGACCCTCTAGCCGTTCGACGCCAGCCGTTGTATTTGATTGTCAAATTGATAGTATACAGATCGATAGTATACTTCCAAAGTCCGGAGGATGCGCATGAATAATGCCCCAGAGGCCGTTCTCAAAGGCAAGAACCGGCCCTTCACCGGCGCTGAGTTCCTTCAATCTCTTCGCGACGGGCGGGAGGTCTACATTTATGGCGAGCAGGTCGAGGACGTCACGACCCATCCGGCGTTCCGCAATGCGGCCGCTTCGGTGGCCCAGCTCTATGACGCGTTGCACGACGCCAAGACCAAGGAAGTGCTCACCGCGAAGACCGATACCGGCTCCGATGGCTACACGCACAAGTTCTTCAAGGCTGCTCGCTCCCGCGAGGATGTCATCGCCCAACGCGACGCGATCGCGGCTTGGGCCCGCATCTCGTACGGATGGATGGGCCGCAGCCCCGATTACAAGGCCGCCTTCCTCAATACGCTCGGCGCCAACGCGGAGTTCTATGGACCGTTCGCCGACAATGCCCGCGCCTGGCACAAGCGCGCTCAGGAGGCGGTGCTCTATCTCAACCACGCGCTTGTCAATCCGCCGATAGACCGCAACAAGCCGGTCGAAGAGGTCAAGGACGTCTATATCACTGTCCAGAAGGAAACCGACGCCGGCATCTTCGTGTCGGGCGCCAAGGTCGTGGCCACCAACTCGGCGCTCACCCACTACAATTTTCTCGGCCAGAACATGGGCCAGGAGATTACCGATCCGAGCATGGTGGTGATGTTCATCGCGCCCATGGACACCCCCGGCATCAAGCTTATCTGCCGGGCATCCTACGAGTTCGCCGCGGCCGCCACCGGTTCGCCGTGGGATTATCCGCTCACCTCCCGCTTTGATGAGAATGACGCCATTTTCGTGTTCGATAACGCATTCATTCCCTGGGAGAACGTCATCATTCATCGCGATATGGAGCGCCTCAAGAACTTCTATCCGCGCTCCGGATTTTTCAACGGCTTCACTCTGCAGGGATGCACCCGGCTTGCCGTGAAGCTCGATTTCATCACGGGTCTCCTATACAAGGCAGCGCGCGCCACAGGCGTGGAGGCATTCCGCGGCGTGCAGGCGCAGATCGGCGAGGTCATCGGCTGGAGAAATCTGTTCTGGTCATTGTCGGACGCCATGGCGTTCAATCCCGAGCCGTGGGTCAATGGTGCCGTACTTCCCAATTCCAGGGCGTCGAGCACCTATCGCCTGTTCATGACCGACGCCTATCCGGCAGTGCGCGCGATCGTCGAAAAAGTGATTGCGTCAGGCCTCATCTATCTGCCCTCCCATGCGCGCGACTTCAAAAACCCGAACATCGATAAATATCTCGCGCGGTTCGTGCGCGGCTCGAACGGCATCGACTACAAGGAACGCATCAAAACCATGAAGCTGCTTTGGGACGCGATCGGCACGGAGTTCGGAGCACGGCACGAGCTCTATGAAATGAACTATTCGGGGAGCGCCGAGCTGGTGCGCCTCTTCCCCCTTCAGCAGGCGCAGGCCTCAGGCGCCCTCAAAGCGATGGAGGCGTTCGCCGAGCAGTGTATGGCAGATTATGACGAGGACGGTTGGCGGCACCCGGCTTATCGCGACGGTTCAGACATTTCGGTTCTGAGTACGAAACTGAATAAGTAGGGAAGCGGCCGCCTCAGCTGCGTAAGAGGGGCAAAACTCGTGACGGTTTCTAATTGGTCATGGCCCGCTTGTCCCAGGCCTCTTGATAATCGCGTGCCGTGCCTTCCGTTATCTGAATTTATTCCTATTACTGCGTAAGTCAGGTTCTGGACTCGGCCAGCGCCATTTGAGCAAAACGAAATACCCCTAAAAAATAGCGTCGAATCAAGGGATTGTGCGCACCCCAAAATGAGAGAGAGCAAAACTCGACTCCGCACGGCGGGCACTGCGCCGGATTGAAAATTATTCGTCGGACGTGTCGAAATAGGACTCTTTCATCCGTCTTGGGTCTGTAACGTCCATACACGAGTGTCCGGCGGGTGCGCTTTGCCATCGTCATCCCAAGGAAGCGGAGAATAGCAATGAAACTCTACGGATTCGGTCCGACCCGCTCGCTTCGCGCGCTCTGGGGCCTCAAAGAGCTCGATTCAGATTTCGAATTCGTGCCCGTCAATCTCGCCGCCGGCGAACATCGGCGCCCCGACTTCCTTCGCCTCAATCCTGCCGGCAAAGTCCCGGTGCTGGTGGACGGCGACCTCGTGCTGACCGAATCCGCTGCGATCGTCATGTATCTGGCCGACAAGTATCGCGACAAGGGATTGCTGCCGGCAGACCTCAAGGAGCGGGCCGAGGCCTACCGCTGGGTCATGTTCGCCGTGACTGAACTCGAGCAGCCGTTGTGGCGGATAACCCGACACACGTTTCTGTACCCCGAAGCCAAGCGTTTGCCGCAGGACATTATTCTCGCACGCGAGGAATTCGTTGCCATGGCGACGATCCTCGATCGCCACATGGAAGGGCGCGAGTTCATCGTCGGCGATCGGATGACGATCGCCGATTGCGTAACGGCTTATTTGATCGACTGGGCCAACGAGCAGCATCTGATCGATACCTGTCCGCAATTGCGCGCATATCTTGCGCGGATGTATGCGCGCCCCAAGGCGCCGCAACGGATCGCCGAGGCTTTCGCCAGCGTCCAGGCCGGGACATAATGGTGCCGCGGCGATTCTCACCGGCATGCAAAGACGACGGGCGCGGACGAACGAGACCGATCGCCTTTACTCAAAATGATACTGGGTGCCGAATCGCTTCGAGCACGAGCTTCTGCAGCTCGATGATTTCTGTCCGGACGCCGACGCGCGTTTCCCACCATCGGTCCGGGTCGAAACTCGAGTAGCGCGCCGGTTGAACTGTGACCTGTGTCGGATGGCCTTTCATGACGCGATCGAGCACGCGCCGCACGCGTCGCGAGTGGTCCCGCGCGGCCACAAACACAACCGATCGGAACTGATGCTGATCGCACCAGGCCGGAAGCACCTCGCCTTCACCTTCGGTTCCAGCGTCGGTTCTGGGGATTTGCACGACGTCCGTCACCCCAAGCAACTTCAGTTGGCGAATCTGCCTTGCGCCCTCATCCTCATAAGGGAGCCCCCGGCGGATGAACTCGTGGTCTTCTCCGCTCGGAGGGTCGATAAAGACCGCAACGCGGGTCGCGACGCCGCTTTGCACGAGGTCCGCCGCTTCGAGCGCCCCGGCGCCACCGGAATCAGGCGATACGACGATAGCGTCGGCAGGCGCGACCGGCTCGGTGACGACGAGCGCCCATCCGGCGGCTCGCAGAACCAGCTGCCGAACCGAGGGAACGGCAACGATGCCAGCTGCAACTGCAGCCAAAGCGACCGCCACCGCGATCGGGGCTCGCCTCGGTCGCCGGAAGCTCATACTCAGGTTCATCTCGAAATTTCACGTGGGCACATTGTGGGCACATGGAAGGCAAGGGAATCGACCCGCGGTCGTTGATCTTGTCAAGTCCGCCCGACAGCGCAGCACGCCGCGCGGCTGCCGCTTTTCCCGATCTCGACGCCCAAGACCGAGGCACCCCAAATAAGTGATGGCTTTCCCGTGCCAGGTCCGCAGGCGCTGCGCCCGAAGACGCCATGTCGATCATTTCGGGGCGGGCGGGCATCTGGATCGCGGCGCCGCTTTGCCATAAGCTTTGCGGTGCGACCCAGGGTTTCGACGGGAGGAAGGGACTTGCAACTGATCTGGCCATGGCAGGACAGGAATCGCCGGTTTTCCTGGCTTAAAGCAAGCACATTTGCGCTCATGCTGTTCCCGGCAATCCGCACCGCCTATCTGGTCGGCATCGGAGACTACGGAACCGCGGTGCCGATCGCGCTCGGTGGCCTGACCTACTGGTCGGGCGTATGGGCAACAGTCATTCTGCTCATGGCCTTGGCGGTGACACCGGCCGCGACGATATTTCGGTGGCCGGCTCTCATCGATGTGCGACGCATGATTGGGGTGACGGCGCTCGTCTATACGATTGCCCACATGGTGATCTATTTTGCTCTGCGGCGCTGGGACTTTGCGTTCATCGCCAACGATATGACGACGAGACTCACGCTGATCCTGGCGACGCTCTCGACGATCGGCCTGATCGTCCTCGGCGCGACTTCCGTGGACGCCGCGATCCGGTACATGGGAGCGAAAAACTGGCAGCGGCTGCACACCACGAACTATGTCATCAGTGCGCTTGCAATCCTCCACGTCGTTCTGGCGCGAGGCACATATACCGAGCAGTACATGCTGACCGGAATATTCTTCTGGCTGATGGTGTGGCGGGTGCTGGCCCGCAATCGCCTTGGCGCCAATGCCAAGGCGCTGGCGACGCTCGCGGTAGCGTCGTGCCTTGTTGCGGCTTTTCTCGAAGCGGGCTTCCTTTGGGCCCGCCGTGGCTTCGATGTGCTGGGGACGCTCGGCCTTAATTTCACCCTGGCTATCTTGGACTTCGGCTACCCGCCGGCATGGCAGGTACTGGCGTTCGGAGTCCTGGTTGCGCTTGGAGCCTCCGGACGCGAAGCTCTGCGCCTGAGGGCGGCGAGTCTTGAAGCCCGCCAAGCCGGATAGGGCCGGCCAGGGTGAAATCGTAAGGTGAATCCGCGAGACGCGCCATCAGCACAGCGCGCCCCGGTGTGACGACGGTCACGAATTTGCGCATTTGACCCGCGCGAACCGAACTATTCCATCAGCCGCTTCACCAACATGCCGGATGATGCCGTAGCCTCATCCGTCTAGCAGGGCGTCTCGCGCTGTTAGCTTTCCGTCATCTCGAATCGAAGGAGGAGTCATCATGAAGAAGCTCATCGCGACCGCATTCATCGCCAGCGCCGGCTTAGCCCTCGCGTCGTCCGCTCACGCAATGCCCGTCGCTCCGCTTGATCAAGCTGAGGTCGGCGCGGTCGTTCAAGTCTATGGGGGTTGCGGGTGGGGCGGTCATCGGGGGCCCTTTGGGAGATGCCGTCCACTCTACAACTGTCCGCCGGGATGGCGTACCGGACCATGGGGGCGCGTTTGCAGGCCAAATTGGTAGATGGGCCTGTTTTTTGACGCATCGCTTGATCCATCCGCAACAAATGAGAAGAGACCCCGGCGCATTGGTCTACGGCGCCGGGGCGCGAGCACGACGACCAGCGAGTGATGCGCCGACCCGAACGCAACAACGGCGAAGCTTTCGGGAACAAATCCGAGAACAAGAGCGTCAATAGCAATCGAACTGTCCATCGCGATAGCCGTCATCGATTTGACCATATCGCGGTATTTGCACGATCGCGAAACCCTCCGAAGGCGGGAGCTTATGACTGCGCTGGTCGGCCAAGGCGCCGGCGGGAGACCAAGTCCTGTGCGAGGTGAGTTGAATGCCCTCGATCATGATAACGAGCGCCAACCGCGGCTTGGGCCTGGAATTCGTGCGGCAATATGCGGCCGACGGCTGGAGGATCTTCGCAGCTTGCCGGAATCCGGACGCCGCCGATGACCTCCATAAGCTCACCGGCGCGGTCACCGTCTTTCCGATGGACGTAACCGACCTGTCAAGCGTCCGGCACGCGGCCGAAGGCCTCAATGACGAGTCGATTGATGTGCTCCTCAACAGCGCGGGAATTATCGGCAAGCCGGGCCAGAGAACCGGCCATATCGACTATGAATCGTGGGAACAGGTTCTCAACGTCAACACGATGGG
>Ga0137391_10003644_pt1 | contig 11710 bp, 8 predicted proteins | sample 15con2h24BmetaG_FD_101399 | JGI IMG/M metagenome (GOLD analysis project Ga0137391, IMG submission 101399) | Vadose zone soil microbial communities from Angelo Coast Range Reserve, California, USA - 15con2h2.4B metaG | ecosystem: Environmental > Terrestrial > Soil > Vadose zone > Saprolite...
GACCTGGGCCTGATGCCGGAAGTGAGCGAGATGGAGATCATCCGCCACTTCACGCGTATCTCCACCTGGAATTACGCCATCGATCTGGGCATGTATCCTCTGGGATCATGCACGATGAAATACAACGCGCGCGTGAATGAAGTAGTCGCGCGACTGGGCGGCCTGGCGGAAGCCCATCCTTACCAGCCGGAAAAAATTTCTCAAGGCGCTTTGCGCGTCATGAAGACGCTGTCTGACTGCCTGCTGGATATCACCGGCATGGACGCGATCACGCTTCAGCCCGCGGCCGGCGCTCATGGCGAGATGACGGGCATCATGCTGATGCATGCCTATCTTCATTCGAAGGGCAATCCGCGCAAGAAAATCCTGATTCCAGATTCCGCTCACGGCACTAATCCTGCCACGGCCGCAATCTGCGGATACGCCGTTGAGAATCTCAAATCAAACTCGAACGGCATGGTCGACATTGGCGCGCTGGAAGCGCAGATGAATGAAGACATTGCCGGACTGATGTTGACCAATCCCAACACCTTGGGAATTTTTGAGCAGGAGATCCATAAGATCGCGGACATCCTGCATAAAAAAGGCGGGCTGCTGTACATGGACGGCGCCAATATGAATGCTTTGGTCGGCAAGACGCGTCCCGGTGATTTCGGTGTGGACGTGATGCACCTGAACCTGCATAAAACGTTCTCCACTCCGCACGGCGGCGGCGGACCGGGATCAGGTCCTGTGGCGTGCAAGAAGATTCTTGAACCCTTCCTGCCGAAACCGGTGATTGTCGAAAAGAAAGACGGCATGCTCGGCTTTGACTATGACCGTCCGCAGTCTGTTGGTCGCGTGCGCATGTATTACGGAAACTTTGGCATGCACGTGCGCGCCCTGGCTTACATTCTGGCCAATGGCTATGACGGTTTGCGGCAGACCACTGAAGACGCAGTGCTCAACGCCAACTACATCCGCAAAAAACTGGAAGGCACGTATGAGTTGCCATACAAGAGCGCGTCCATGCATGAAGCCGTTTTCAGCGACAAGCTTCAGGCACAAAAAGGCGTGAAGACCGGAGACATTGCCAAGCGGCTGATTGACTACGGCTTCCATCCTTATACGGTTTCGTTCCCACTGGTGGTTCCCGGTGCTCTGATGATCGAGCCCACGGAGAGCGAATCGCTGGAAGAGATGGACCTGTTCATTGACGCGATGCAGGCGATTGCCCGCGAAGCGCAGGAAGACCCGGACATCGTCAAGAATGCTCCGCATACCACGCGCATCTCGCGGCTGGACGAAACCGGCGCAGCCCGCAAGCCTATTTTGCGCTGGCGTCCAGGCAAGGCCCAGGGCGCGGGAGAGTAGCATTCTTGCGGCGGACACGTAACTTACGTTGAGACCACCGGGTTACGTAAACCGGTGCTCAAGTTCAGTCTTGCCGCACCACTAGGTAGTTTGACCGAGCGGAGAGCGGCTAGCGCCAGTAAAGGAACATTTATTTACACCCACATTACTCGCAGGCCCCAAGGTAACATTTGCGGTGTCCAAAGGTTCAGGTAAACTCATCCTTATCATGTCATCTTCCAAGCAGTTGTTTGTGTGGCTATTTCTGGCCATTTTGTGTGTACCCGCGTTTTCCCAGCAAAGCAGCTCAGGCCAGGCCGGCGATCCAGTTTTGATGAAGATTCTTCAGCAGGAACTGGACCGTGCCATGAAGTCACTTTCCAAAGCCGATCCAGCGCCGTACTTCATCAGCTATGCGGCAGGTGACGATTCTTCCACGGTGATTGCCGGCAGCAATGGTGCATTGCTGGCCAACATAAGCCGCCATGACCGCAACGTGGACATTTCCGTCCGCGTGGGCGGCCGCGATCTGGACAACACACATGGCGAGAACCGTCTGGCCTCGGTGATCACGGCACCCTTGCCGGTGGAAGACAAAGCCGATGCCATTGCCCGCGTGCTGTGGATCAACACGGACAAGATGTATAAGCACGCCGCGCAAACTTATCTGGAAGTGAAAACCAATACCAAGGTTCGCGCGGATGAAGATGACAATTCGGCGGATTTCACCACGGAGAAAGCCCAGTCTTATACCGGGCCCGCAGTCGCCCAGCCGAAGTTCGATCAAAAAGATTGGGAAGGCCGCGTAAGAAGACTCTCCGCCATCTTCGCCAAATATCCTGACATTGAAAATTCCACCGTGATGCTGGTGGTGCAGACCGGCACACGTTATTTCGTTTCCAGTGAAGGAACCAAGATTGTTGATTCGCGGCCGCTGATCCGCGTTCTGGCTTTGGGCAACACGCGCGCCAGTGATGGCATGGACCTGGCCCGCTCGGAGACATTTGACGCTTCCACCTTTGACAAGCTGGCTTCCGAACAGGAAATGTCGGCGAAAATCGAAAAGATTGCCCAGGACCTGCAAAAGCTGAAGAAGGCTCCCATTGTGGAACCGTTCGATGGGCCCGCGATGCTTTCCGGCCGCGCCGCTGCAGTCTTTTTCCATGAAGTGGTTGGACATCGCCTGGAGGGCCAGCGCCAGCGTGGCGATGACGAAGGCCAGACGTTTACGAAAATGATTGGCCAGCGCGTACTGCCTCCATTCCTGAGCGTGGAAGACGATCCAACTCTGCCGGCCATCAGCGGCGTGGAACTCAGCGGAACTTACGCCTATGACGAAGAAGGCGAAAAAGGCCAGCGCGTTGAGCTGATCTCAAACGGCGTGCTCAAGCAGTTTCTGATGTCACGCATGCCGGTGAAGGGTTTTGAACATTCCAACGGTCACGGTCGCGCGCAGGATGGCGCCATGCCGGTTGGACGCCAGGGAAATCTGATTGTCCGATCCAACAAGACCACGCCCGATGCGCAGATGCGCCAGGCGTTGATCAACGAAATCAAGAAACAGAAGAAGCCATTTGGACTCTACTTCGAAGACATTGCTGGCGGTTTTACTCTGACCACGCGTAACATGCCGCAGGCGTTTCAGGTAATGCCCTTAATGGTGTGGAAGGTCTATCCGGATGGTCGCCCCGACGAACTGGTGCGCGGCGTGAACATTATTGGAACGCCGCAAACCGTGCTGACCCGGATCATGCTGACCGGACAAAAGATTGATGTGTTCAACGGTGAGTGTGGGGCGGAATCTGGTTCCGTACCGGTATCGGCTGCAGCGCCGGCAATGATCTTTTCAGAGCTTGAAGTGCAGAAAGTCGCACAAGGCCATGAGCGGCCTCCGGTGCTGCCTCCGCCGGGACACGACACAATGGACGTGGCCAGCCACACCGCCGTGCAGAAGACCACTGCGCAGAAGGAGACCCGCTAATGCGTAAGCCGATTCTCACTGTTTTGTCCTTCGCCTGTGTGCTGACTCTCAGCTGCGTTGGTTTGGCGTTACCTGTGTCTGAAGATTCGCCCGCAGCAAACATCGCCACTGACGATCATGGCGATCCCGTGCTCAAAGCGATGTTGGCCGAGCTGAAGCGTTCCCAGGAGAAGCTGCAACTGGGGCAGCTCCAGCGTCCTTATTACATTGATTATCAGGTCACCGAACTTCAGGACCATGTTGCCGATGCCACGCTGGGAGCCTTGCGGACTGACAATGTAAACGCCGGCCGCCTGGTGCGCGTTGTCGTACGCATTGGCGACTACAAACAAGACAGCTATTTCGGGCAGGGCATGGGCACCATTGAAGTCATGCCGACCGACAATGACGAACTGGCGCTTCGCCACCAACTGTGGCTGGCGACGGACAAAGCCTACAAAGCCGCACTAAGCGGACTTACGGAAAAACAGGCTGCGCTCAAGAATGTGGAAGTGGAAAACGATGTGTCAGACTTCTCGCATGAGAAGGCTGCCGTGTCAGTGCATGATGTGGTAAAGCTGGACACAAACCTGGATGCGTGGAAGTCAAATCTGCGCTCCACATCCGATCTGTTCCGGCGCGATTCGGCGTTGGACGCATCCAGCGCTTTACTCAACTTCCGTGTGCTCAACCGATATTTCGTTAACACAGAAGGTACGGTCACCCGCAACGGCAAAACCATTTATACCTATATGTTTTCCGGCAGCGCACAGGCGGACGACGCCATGCGGCTGGAACGCAGCCATGGCTATGTTGTGACCAACGCTGATGAACTCCCCAAGCCGGAAGAAATCCAGAAAGATGCCGAGAAGCTGATCAGCACCTTTAACGCGCTGAAGAAAGCGCCGCTGGTGGAAGATGACTATCGCGGCCCGGTCCTGATGTCCGGCGATGCGGTCACGTCGGTTTTCGAAAGGCTGGTGGTCCCAAATATTCTGGGCCTGCGCCCGGAACTCGGCAGCTCAGCCCGCACTCGCGGCGAGTTCAATTCGTATTACAAGAACCGCGTGTTACCTGAATTCTTCACCGTGGAAGATGATCCGCTGGCCAAAAAGATTGACGGCACAACCCTGGCTGGCAGTTATGACGTGGACGATGAAGGCGTGGCCGCGCAAAAGGTTTCCGTGATCGAAAAAGGCGTGCTCACAAACTATCTGCTGGCCCGCGAACCGATTCGTGACTTCCCGCATTCGAACGGTCATGGCCGTACTGCCCTGGCTGGAGCGCCGCGTCCACAAATATCGAATCTGATTTTCAAGGCGGCAAACGCGCTGACATTCGATGAGTTGAAGCACAAGCTGATACAGATGTGCAAAGATCAGGGCCGTCCTTACGGTTATTACGTGGAGACAACAGGACCGCAACTGGCGCCGCGTCTGTTATGGCGCGTTTACGTCAGTGACGGGCACATGGAGCTGGTGCGCGGAGCAATCTTCAACCAACTGGATACGCGCGCACTGCGCAATGACATTGTTGCCGCCGGCAATGACAACTATGTCTATAACCGCAGTGAGCCGCTCCCCAGCGCGATCGTGGCGCCGTCCGTATTGTTCGGCGAACTCGACATTCAGCGCGGAAACCGTCAGCGTGAAAAGCTGCCAAACTATCCTGCGCCGGCGTTGAGTTCAGCGGCGACGAAGTAAAGAGTTAACCACAAAGGGCACGAAGGATCACCAAGGGACTTCGTGCCTTTTTTGTACCATTTTGCGGACAGGTAATACCAACGCGGGAGCATGTTTTCTACGCAGTTTCCACGCGATGAAACAGCAAACTCCAGTACGAAAACTCGTGGCTGTAGGAATTCTCGCCGTCGCCATCGCCGCGCATGGGCAGACACCCAAACCGGTTGCCGAGCAAAGCAAGTTTTCCAGGGCTTCACGCATGGAGCATCCTGTTCCACTGCCTCCTGACGTTCTCAAGCTTCTATTGAATACCAGGGAAGGCAAAGAGGGCATGGCTCACGCTTCGGACCTGCAGAAGCAAACCCCTGGCCAGATGTTTCGCGTTTCGGAAATCCATCTTCGCGCCAACGACGAAGCGGAGTTGCTTATCGAGGGGATTCCGCCGATGGCGAGTGGCGATCACGACTGGTTCTGGATCGTCAGGCCAGCCCGCAGAAGACCAAGATTGGTTTTGTTCGCCGGCGGTAATTCGCTGGAGGTGCAGGATAGCAGGACGAACTCGTATCGGGATATCTTGAGTATTTGGAGATACCCGAAGGAAACCCTGGTCAGCATCTATAAATTCAATGGCAAGAAATACACCTTCAGGAAAGTTATCAACCGCAAGACCCGCTGATCCATCGAGCAACTGATTGGCCTCTCTGGGTCTCGCTGCTCGCAACGAAACCATTTACTATGGATGGTTCCCAGCGCCATAGGTGCGCTGCCAAGCCCATGGGTCGCATTCACGTTCTTTCTGAACACGTCGCCAACAAAATTGCCGCCGGAGAGGTGGTGGAGCGGCCTGCGTCCGTGTTGAAAGAGCTGCTGGAAAACTCGCTGGATGCCGGAGCCACTCGCATTCGCGTACAGGTTGAAGGCGGCGGTAAAAAACTGATCCAGGTCACCGACGACGGCTGCGGCATGGTCCGCGACGACGCTCTGCTCGCCTTTGAGCGGCACGCCACTTCCAAAATAAAGGATGCTGAAGATCTTCTGAACATCAATACATTGGGCTTCCGCGGGGAAGCGTTGCCTTCCATCGGCTCGGTCGCTCGTGTCCTGCTGGAAACACGAGCAGCGGACGAAGACAGTGGCACGTTACTTGATATCGCCGGAGGAAAGATCCTGCGTCTGGAAGAAGCTGGCCTGCCATTGGGAACTTCAATCGCCGTCCGCGATCTGTTCTTCAATACTCCTGCACGCAAAAAATTCCTGAGGGCCGAATCAACCGAGCTTGGCCATCTCGCGTCACTGGTAACGCACTATGCTCTGGCGCATCCGGAGAAGCATTTTGAATTGCACTCAGCAACTAACGCCATGCTGATTGCCGCGCCCGTGCAGTCCCATGCGGACCGCATATATCAGGTGTTTGGCCGTGAGACGCTCGATCAGCTTGTCCCAGTCACGGCCGGAATGAAGCTTGAGCGCGTGGGTATTCCTGAACCTCCGCCGTGGCGTCGCGACGAAGATTACGAGCCGCCGGTTCCGGGCGACATTCGTGTACATGGCTTTGTGTCCAAGCCGGAGTTGCAGAAGCTGAACCGTAATTCGATTTTCATCTTCGTCAACAATCGTTTAATTCGTGATCGCCTGGTACAGCATGCGCTGCTGGAAGCCTATCGCAACATTCTTCCGCCGACCGTGTTTCCGGTGGTCTTGCTTTTCATTGAACTGCCAAACGCTGAAGTGGATGCCAACGTGCATCCTTCAAAGACTGAAGTACGTTTCCGGCAGCAATCTCTGGTTCATGACTTTGTGCGCGACTCCGTGCGTGCCGCGCTGCTCAAGCTGCGTCCGGTGCCGCAGTTCACGCGTGAGATCAACGCACAGCCGCACGCCTCACCCGGACTTTCTCCTGGTGCCGCAGCGATGGAGCAAGCTGTGGATGCTGACCAGCAGATCGCCGTGGATAACGGCAGCGTACCCGGTTTCAGCTTGCAGCCTCCAGCGCAGCCGATGGTAAGCGATCGCCTGCATTTTTCCGGAGAAGCCATCGCGGTGGACGCCAACGCCGCTCGCAGCGGTTTCGGTCCAATCGCTGCACAAGCATTTTTCAATGGCACTGGCAAGCATGACACATGCGGCAATCAGCTCAATGAAGATGCGCTGGCCGTGGAAGAAGATTTTGCGCTGGCCAGTTTGCGGCCGCTGGGACAGGTGAGGGAATCGTTCATTCTTGCCGTAAACTCTGATGGACTCTGGATCATCGACCAGCATGTGGCACACGAGCGGGTTTTGTTTGAACGCATTCTGCGCGAACGCAGTGAAGCCGCCGTCGAAGGGCAGCGATTGCTGATGCCGCTGATTGTGGAACTCACGCCGGGACAGCAGGCGGTATTCGCAGAAATATCTGAAGAGCTCAAGCGCAACGGCTTTGAAGTTGAGTTATTTGGCACCCGAACTGTCGCAGTCAAGACCTCGCCAGCGGGCGTGGCATCGGCTGAAGTGGAAGCCATGTTGCTTGAACTGCTGGACCAGTTCCAGCAGGAGGAACAGTTACTCAATCTGGAAAAGGTGCGGGCGCGGATCGCTGCCAGCATCGCCTGCCATGCCGCCATCAAGATCAATATGCCGCTGGACCAGCAGAAAATGGAATGGCTCCTGAAGGAGCTGAGCAAAACGGAGTGCCCAATGACGTGTCCGCACGGACGGCCTGTGGTCTTGCGGTATTCTGTTAAGGACATACAAAAGGCGTTTAAACGAATTTGATGACTGAACAGGAACTACAGCAGCAGCGGTCGCATAAATGGCGGTTGGATGGCGAGCGCGTACAGACTCTCGAGCAGGCACGGGCATTTGTTGACGATGTCGGCTTCTGTCTCATGTATCCCGATCGCTCTTTGCCGTTCGTCCCAACGTTTATGGGCGCATTCAGCGGTTCGGCTGAACATCTGCCGGATACGAAGCACGCTTTCGCCGATCCGCGTTCCCAGCAAGCCACAGACCTGATGGTGCGTCTGCTGCGTGAGCGGACAGCGTTTGAAATGAGCCTTTCGCCTTCCACGGACGTGATCATCTCCGCGGCAATCTTTCCGTTCTTCTATGCTCTTATCGGCGACCGTAATCCCAAAGCGCCGCCCAAGCTGCGTTCACAGGGCGCCAGAATTTCTCCGTTGACCATCAACGTGTTTGACGCGCTGCGGCAGCACGGGCCATTGTCCAAAGAAAAACTGCGTGAGCTTGTCGGCCATGAGCCCAGCAATGCCGCGCTTGATCGCGCACTGGGCGAGCTTTGGACCATCCTGAAAATTACTCGCGTTGATTATCGCGAAAGCGAGGGCGCAATCTGGGACGTCCTGTTTCGCTGGGCGCCTGATGTCGTTAAGGAAGGTGCAGGAATCTCCGCGCCGGAAGCAATCTCCGCGCTTATCAGCAAATATTTGCAGACAGTGGTTGCCGCGGGACAAGACGATATTGAGCAGCTATTTTCCCATCTGGCTTCGAGGACCAAGATCCGTGATGCCGTCAACGCGCTGCTGGCTGCGCGCGAGCTGAGCGTGCTTGCCATTGGAACCAGGACCATGGTGCATCTCACACCTGAGCCAGAGCAGCGGAGACGCGTCAATGGGTAATGACAAACCTGTGGCCTCCGCTCGCCGCATTGTCATTGCCATTGATGGGCCTGCAGGTTCCGGCAAGAGTACGCTCGCTGCCTTGCTCGCCCGAAAATTAGATTACACCAACATTGAAACCGGCGCCATGTATCGCGCGCTGGCTTATAAAGCGATGCAGCTTGGCAATTCGCTGGACGACGGCTCCGCGCTGGCGGCGCTGGCGAAGGACTCGCACATCGAACTGGTTCCGCGACCAGAAGTCAATCGAGTTGTGCTCGATGATCATGATGTGACTGAAAAACTTCGCAGCCAGGAAGTAACGGAAGCTGCTTCCCGCGTCTCAGTTCACCCGCCGGTGCGCGAGTGGATGGTGCAGCGGCAGCGTGAGATTGGCGCTGCTGGTGGAATCGTGATGGAAGGCCGCGACATTGGCACAAAAGTTTTTCCTGATGCTGAGGTGAAAATCTTTCTGGACGCTGATCCCGCCGTGCGCGGTTCACGCCGCTTTCAGCAGAATCCTGCGGCGGCTGAAAAAGAAACTGCGGTGCTGGCTGAACTCCGTGCTCGCGATGAGCGTGATCGCACACGCGCCAACTCGCCTTTAGTTGCGGCCGATGACGCCGTGCACATTGACTCCACCAATCTCACGCTCGATCAGGTTGTGGCCCAGGCGGTTGCGATTGTTGAAGACAAGCTCGCCAAACTGCATCGGCACTTCGCCACCTGACCAGCGATGCCTACTGTTTGTTCACTCGAATCGTTGCATGGTCAGTGCGCAAGCGGACTTGCGGTCCACCTTTTCCTACCGTGGCAATGGCGGTTGCGCGATTGTTGTTGTCTGACTGTTTGCCGAAATCTGAACTCACTTCTCCGCCCACGCTTTCCGCGTCCAGTTGAAACGCAGCGTTGGCCGGAACGGTGAGTTCAATATCGCCGTGAACATTGTTGACATCAATGGCGCCGACGGGAAGTTTGGAATTGATCTCCACCGTGGCGTTGCGATTGCCAATATGTACGTCACCGCTTACCTGTTCCAGATGGACGCCTTTGCTCCGCGTGTCCAGCCGGAATGGCCCCACGATTTGCGACGCGCGCAAATCCTCCGGCTCCATGTTGAACTCGCCGTCCAGTCGCGCGAATTGCAGGTCTGTGCGTGACGTGTTGAAGCGCACCGGCTTGGCAATGCGCTCCAGCTTCATCGTGCCGAAATAGGTCCCAGTCATGCTCAGAGTTCCCGCCAGATCGCTCACATTCGTGTCATTCACAGTGCCATCAATGGTTACGTTCCCGCCTACCTTGTTCGCGGTAACTGATCCGTGACGCACATGGATGGAAGCGTCGCCTTTGATTGCGTCCAGTTCAATATCACCATGCTCGGTGGAAAGGTCCAGATTGGCGTCGCGATCGGAAACGTTGATGCCGCCATGATGCGTGAACAGGTTGAGCGGGGCTGTGCGCGGGACCTCGAGTTCCACGTCAAACCGTCCTCGATCAAAACTTGCGCCGCTCAAATCCAGCACCATCAATGAGCCTTGCTGCTGGAATTTTGCCTTGGACGATTCATTCATCTTGTCAGCTTCGCCCTTCGATTCGCTGCGCACCGTCTTCTGCACAATCACGTGCACCTGGCCGTCATTGCTTGGCGTTACCTTGATATCGCCGCGGCCGCCCATGATTTTGATTTGCGACCCATCTTTGTATGTCTCGGCAAAGTTGTCAGTAAATTCGTACTTGGCGCCCATGATGCCGCTAAAAAAGTTTTCCACGTCAGGATCAGCATCTATGTCCAGATTATTCCGCACGTCACCCCAGTGCACCGTAGCCACGTGAGTGGCTGTGGTTCCAAAAGCCACGAAGAAAATCACCAGCACAACCGCGCCGGCGCCCAGCCGCGGCGTGGGACGTCCCTGGCGTCTGGCCAGAACGTGTTCCACCAGCGCAACCGCACCCCACAGGATCAGGAGGACGGGCCAGTAATGCGCAAACCAGGGCCAGAACGCGCGCATGGAGATGTATCCCATGCTGCGCAGCAGGAACAGCACTCCAATCGCGATCAGAAAAATGGGGCCAAACAAAGAGCGTGGCCGGCTATACCCGCTATATGGGTTTGGAGCAATCGGTGTTGTTGTGCTCATGAGTTCACCTGCGAATCATTGTGCGTAGAGTTGCCTGGGCCTGCTGCGGGATCTGTCGTTGTCGTCGGAGCCTGTGCCGGTGTTGGAGTTGTTTGCGCCACACCTTGTTGCCCAACACCTTGTTGTGCCAAACCAGGTTGTGCCAGCGGCATGGGCATCGCCCCATACGGTTGCACGTGACCCTCCGTGGAGGCTGACGCGCTCAGGAAGGAGAACAGTCCAGCCACCAGAAGAATCACCGGCCAGGAGCGATAAAACCAGATGACGTCATTCTCCTGGAGCAGCAACAAGACTCCCACAGTGATAATCATGGCGGGTCCGAAGAGCCTGCTGGAGCGGCAACGCGAACATGAGCACGCCGGATTTTTCGTATATGGATTCATGTTCTCCCTTTTATCTCTTCTGCGTTGAACGCTTGTAGGCCAGCCACACGCCGATGCCGATTAGAAACAGCGGCCATGTGTGTTCCGTGCGAAGCCAGCCTGAAGTTCCCAGCAGAAAGAAAACGCCCAGCACAATCAGAATCACTGCGCCCGCTGGCGTACTCTCCTGTGGCGAAGGAGGTGGCGGTGCTGCCTGCACCGGATACACCGGGACGCCAACGGTTCCTGCCGGAGCCGCGCTGGAAACCGGTGCGGCTACTCCTGGTGCAGACTGACTTTCATGCAATCCAAAGATACGATCAATGCCCAGCGGATCAGGCAAGGGAAGACCCAGTTGCCTGGCCTGCGCCGTTTTGTACGCGTCAAAAGCCATGTACCAGACCCAGAATGCAATCAGCAATCCAAAAAACCCGTAGTGGTCTGCGGCCACAATCAGCATTACGAAAATTCCCACGTGTACAAAGGCCTTCATGAACTGGCCGTTGTACATCGCTCCCACGCCGGGGATAAAGCCCAGAAGCAATGCAATGCCCGGACTGGGAGCGCCCGCTACAGCAACCGGAACCGCAGCCACCGGCTGGCCTGCGACAGGAGCATTGCCTTGCAGGCGTGCCGCGATGCA
>Ga0137391_10003661_pt1 | contig 11690 bp, 10 predicted proteins | sample 15con2h24BmetaG_FD_101399 | JGI IMG/M metagenome (GOLD analysis project Ga0137391, IMG submission 101399) | Vadose zone soil microbial communities from Angelo Coast Range Reserve, California, USA - 15con2h2.4B metaG | ecosystem: Environmental > Terrestrial > Soil > Vadose zone > Saprolite...
CCTTCAACCGAGTTGCGCAAGAGGACTTCCAGAAGCACACCTGCGTCCACAACGCGCAAGGAGACGCATGATACACGGTCGCCAAAACCAGTTCCTTGAAGTGCGCGGTAAGGTCAGCGTTTATTGGTCCGCATCACTTCAAGAGCGGTGACCACGTACCAGTAGCAGCCCTTGGAATCGTCTCTAAACTCCTGGACCGCGTACCCCGACGGTAAGCGCTCGATACGCCTTTCTTTGGGCGCGATGCACTTTTTGCGGGCTACGACGAACGGTTTTGATGGCGCTGCCATCGCACAAGAGATTGCGCGTCTATAGTGCCATGTGAAAATGCGAACCTGGGAGTGGCATGTTCAACACCGCTTGAGAGGATTCTCAATGACCCATGAGCCAGAGATCAGAATTCTCGGCTGTTCCATAGCGTCCATTTAGTGTCCACCGGCTCTTTGCCGGGGGTAAGGAGAGCGAACCGAGAATCAAACTTCTGTGATCTCGGTTCGTCCGGATGCCATTTCCGTAGTGTCCATTTAGTGTCCAGTCTGTAAGGCTCCAGCGAGACTCCCCTAAACTGGCAAGACTTTAGAGACTCACACGAAGTCCCGACCCCGCAAGCCTTTGCGCGTAACTCGCGTGAAGCCTATAATTTACAAGAAGCAGCCCGAAAGAATTCGGCTTACAGGTCCGGCTGCCACTAATTTTCGTTGCCCCCAGTATTCAAGGGCAAGTCTTCCAAATCCACCTCAGGAGCACACTATGTCCGCACCCAGCCGCCGGCCGGAGATTCGCCGGCGCCGTACCCGCAAAGAGAAGATCGTGCAGCTGCGCAAGCGTCTCGCAGCCGCCAAAGCCGACGCCGATCGCGAGCGCCTCACCGGGAAGCTGCACAAGCTGGCCATCGGTTCGCCGGGTCAGCCTTTACTGAAATAAAAGGCGCAGGCCGACGAGGTTGATGAGGGACGTGCTGAAGGGCGGCGAGTCAGGCGACGCCGCTGCTCAAACTCGTCTCCTTGTCAGCGACGGGCTGTTGGCCGCAGGGCTCCGGTTTTCCGCCGCCAGCGCAAGTCTGCCGGTACACTTCTAAAATCCGCCGGACCGATTTTTCCCACGAAAACTTGGCTGCCTGCTGATACCCGCGTTCTTTCATGCGGTCACGCAGGGCTTTGTCGAGAAGGACACGGTGCAGGGCGCGCATGATTTCGAAAACATTCTCCGGGTTCACCAGCACCGCCGCGTTCCCCACGACCTCGGGCAAAGATGACACATTTGAAGTCACGACCGGCGTGCCGTGCGCCATCGCTTCGAGCGGAGGCAGACCGAATCCTTCATAGAGCGAGGGGAAGACGAAGACCTTCGCCGAGTCGTAAAAGATTCGTAACACTTCTATCGGTACGAACCCCAGGAAGCGCACATCGTTCTGTACTCCGGCGCGGATGACCGTTCGTCTTAGGTCCGGATTGCCGGAGAGATCATCCCCAATAATGATGAGCTTGAGATCTGGGTATGCGTGATCCCTTTCCAATTCGGTTTTCAGCGCCGAAAAAGCTTCGATCATGCGCACCACGTTTTTGTGCGCGCTCACTCTTCCGGCATAAAGCAAGAAAGGATAAGTAACCTGGTAGCGCTGCGCGATCAGTTCGCGGTCGGCTGGGCTCGCGTGGCCACGAAGAAACCGCTCGTCGATGGCGTTATAGACCACTTCAATTCGTTCCGATGGAACTTCGAACAGCTTTTCCATCTCGTTCTTGGTGAAATTTGAAACCGCTAGAATTCGCGCCGCTCCGGCCAGGACACGCTTCGTCAATTGGAAATGCAAGGATCGCCAGAATCCGCTTTGCTGTCGGCTGCGCGACATATGCTCCAACATGTCATGAACCGTCATGACGTAAGGGCAAGGCAGCGCTCGCGGCACAGAGAAGAGATTGGGGATGTGGACCAGGTCGCAGTCGAGCTGCTTCAGAGCTGCGCGAAACGCTCGGTAGCCATTCACCGACCGCTCCGGTTCGACGAGCGGAACGGTGTGAAAGTTAGGCGGCAGGGAGCCAATTTCCTTGACCTTTGCGGGTGGCCCGATCAGAAAATACTTGCTCTCGTGATCGAGGCGGCCCAGGGTCCGCACTACGTTGCGGATGTAAGTACCCACGCCAAACTCAGTCATCCGCCTAATATCGATAGCGATCTTCACGGAAGGCATTTAACCACAGGGGGCACAGGGGAGCACAGAGGAATAAATCCCAGAATAGCTTGACCTTTATCAGTGACCTTTGGCCACTGATAACGTTCAGGCCCGCACTTCAGCCTGCGCCTTGGCTCTCCGTTCCGCGTAGAGCGGGAACGCCTCACACAGGTCGAGCACCTGTTTAGCGACTTTGGCTAGCACCGCCGCATCCGTGCGATGGAGCAGGACCTCCGCAATCCAGCGCCCCACTTGCTGCATCTCGGACTCCTTCATGCCACGCGTGGTCAGAGCCGGCGTACCAATACGAATGCCGCTCGGCTTCATCGGAGGGTTAGTGTCGAACGGAATCGCATTCTTGTTGACTGTGATCGCGGCCTCACCCAATGCCTTTTCGGCGTCGCTGCCCAGCATGCCTTTCGCGAAAACGTCGACCAGCATGAGGTGTGTATCGGTGCCGCCGGAGATGATGCGAAAACCTTCCTCTGCCAGTGTTTGGGCCAGCACTTTCGCGTTGGCGGCGACCTGCCTGGCGTAGTCGCGGAATTCGGGCTGCATGGCTTCAAGGAAGCAGACAGCTTTGGCCGCCATAATGTGCACCAGGGGTCCGCCCTGCATGCCGGGGAAGACTCCTTTGTCGATTGCCTGCGCAAATTCAGCCCTCGAAAGAATCATCCCCGAGCGCGGGCCGCGTAGTGTCTTGTGCGTGGTGGACGTTACGATGTGGGCGTGCGGCACCGGCGAAGGATGCACGCCACCCGCTACAAGCCCGGCAAAGTGCGCCATGTCAACCAGGTAGAACGCTCCCACCTTGTCTGCAATCTGCCGCATGCGGGCAAAATCAATGATGCGCGGATAGGCACTTCCACCCCCGATTATTAACTTCGGGCGTTCCTGTTCGGCCAGCTTCTCTAACTCGTCGTAGTCAATGGTCTCGGTTTCCCGGGTGACGCCGTAAGGGACGATCTTGTACGTCTTGCCCGAAAAGTTCAGATGATGGCCGTGCGTGAGGTGACCGCCATGCGCCAGGTTCAAGCCCAGAATCGTATCGCCCGGCTGCAGCACTGCCGCATACGCTTCCATGTTGGCCTGCGATCCCGCGTGCGGTTGCACATTGGCATGCTCGGCGCCGAATAGCTGTTTCGCGCGATCCCGCGCCAGGTTTTCCACCACGTCCGTAAATTCGCATCCGCCGTAGTAGCGCTTGCCCGGGTAGCCCTCGGCATATTTGTTGGTAAACACTGAACCCGCGGCTTCCAGGACGGCCTCGCTGACAAAGTTTTCCGAGGCAATCAGTTCCAGGCCTTCGTGCTGGCGGCGGGCTTCGTTATCGATGGCGGCGGCAATCTGTGGATCAGCTGCGTACAGCGGACGGTACATTTTGGTGGAAGCTGCGGAATTCTTCATGTCGTTTCCCTAGGGCGTCTCGTATATGTTTGGCCGATGGAGTTCCATGTATCGTTCCGGCGTTTCTATCGGCGTAAAACCAAACTGTGAATAGAGCCCGTGTGCGTCACGAGTCAGTAGGATGCACCGCCGCAAATTCTGCAGGGCGGGATGCTGCATGATGCATTCCATCAGCCACTTGCTCAACCCACGCCCGCGATGCGGTTCCAGCACGAAAACGTCGCCCAGATACGCGACGGTGGCGTAATCGCTGACCACTCGCGCAAATCCAGCCTGAGCGCCGCCACCATCATAAATGCCAAAGCACAGTGAGTGCTCGATCGACCGCGCCACAACTTCCGCGGGAATTCCCTTAGCCCAATAACAATGGGTAAGAAAACCGTGAATGACATTGAGGTCGAGGCGTGCCCGGTCGGTGCTGATGAGAAACTCGCCCCGCCGGTACTCCAGCACCTTTTCTGGCGTGCTGCTGGCGCTGGCGAAGTTCATGCGAACATTCTACCGCCTAACCCGGATCGCTACGGTGGTAGCTGTTGTGGCGTCCTCCAACGCTCAAGCAAGATGCCGGCGCTAAGCACCCTCAAACGCAGTGCGGAAGAGCGAAGCCAATTGCCAGCCATCCATGTACTTGTAAGGCGTCTCGCCCATGGTGTAGTGCCCGCAAGGCAGCACCACCACTTTGTGATCCAGGCCACGGCGCTCGAACTCGTCCACCACCTGGCGCGAAAGATCGGGAAGAAACGTCAGATCATACTTTGCATAGATGATGAGCGACTTTCTCGGCCACCGCGAGAACTGATTGAAGTACGACATGGGGCTGACCGCCAGCCACATCCGCCGCAACCTCTCCAGATCGATTTCAGTCTCCAGTCCCTGCCGGATGTGTCTGGTCGATTGCCCGCGCCAGACCACATCGGCGACATAGGTCGAAGCATGATTGAAGGCCGTGACCCGGATGCGGGGCTCATGTGCCGCGGCAATAAACGCGTAACACGAACCAAGGCTGGTGCCGATTATTCCAAATTCGCTGTAGCCCTGTTGCTGAAGCCAATCGAGACACGAGCGGACGTCGACCACGCCTTGACGTACAGCATCGAGGGTCCGGCCAATGTTGGCGGAGACGGCATAGTCTGCCCGTCGAATCTCCGCGGGCATCCGAATATCGTGGTAGGGCATGCTCAGGCGCAACACGGCGATTCCCAGCATGTTCAGCACGCGGCAGAGACTGACGTAGGCAATAGCGTCCGCGTTCCAATGAGGCAGAAGAATTACCGCCCGACGTCCTCGCGCCGGAAACCAACGCGCGTTGACCAGGTTGTTTTCGCTATAGGGCGTGGTTACCGGCGAAGTGAATCGCAAGAATTCTGCGAACGTTCCTTTGACTTTCGCCTCAAGCTTCAGGTCGGGAACTTCGCGAGTCGAGAAGACCTGAACTTCGCGGCGCTCCAGGCGAAAATCGCTCGGACGCGAATACGAATAAAACTCATCGCTGGCAGCCACGATGCGTCGATTGAAGTCCACTAGAAACTTCTCGGGATCATTCACCGCCTGCCCGGGACGCCAGCCGTCACGGCAAGGCCAATCTCGCGCCCATTCCACACCCCACTCCAACGGGCGGACCACACGGTTGTTGTCCACCGACGTGAGCCGGTGTTCCCAGTCGTACATCCACTGTGCGAAGCGCGAAGGCATGGTCAACCTCCTAGTGTAACAAGCGGTAACAGCTGGATCAGGAGGGAATCACCCAATGGCGGCCATTAGCAGTTAGCGTTGGCATTTGGCCGCTGAATGGTTGGAAAGAACGCGCGGTGTGAGATCGCGTGCTTAGAGAATTCTGAATAAGCTCAAGACAGGAGTGAAAACTCCTTTTGAGGCCGCTGGCGCCGCGGGCTGAACGGGGTCCTTCGCTTCGCTCAGGATGACAATCTCTTTACGGATGGTGATGCTCTAGCTGCCGTACCTTCGCGGCACGCGTTTCGAAATGTTGCACAGAATCTCGTAGGGCGTGCTGCCGGCCAATTCGGCGTGCTCCAGCGCGTCGACGCTGAGTCCATCGCCCGAGCCAAGCAGGATGACTTCATCGCCGACCGACGTGCCCGGAATGCCGGTCACGTCCACCAGTGTCAAGTCCATGGAGATGCGACCCACGATCGGCGCGTAATGGTCGCGTACAATCACGCGGCCTCGATTCGAGAGCTGCCGGTTGTATCCGTCAGCGTAGCCCACGGGTAAGACCGCCACCTGCGCCGGTGCTTTCGTAACGTAGGTGCCGCCGTAGCCCAGCGCCTGATTGGCAGCGAAGTTACGCATAGAAAGGATGCGAGTTTTCCAGGTGAGGACGGGCTTCACCGGCAGGCGCAGCGTGCCGCCGCTGACCTCGCGCCCGGCGCGCTGAAAGGGCAGGTAGTAGCCATAGAGCGCGACGCCGGGACGTACCATGCTGTGCCATGTTCCTCGGCGGGAGATCACAGCCCCGGTGTTGGCGACATGGACGAACGCAGGTTCCAGTCCCGCGCCGCGCACCATCGCGAGGGCTTCTTCAAACTTGCGCTCCTGATCGGCGACTGAAGGCGCATCCATGATTTCGGACGAAGCCAGGTGGGTCGAGAGCCCGTCCAGCACAAGATGTTTCGCGTCCGTCAAGGCAGTGATTACGGCAGGAAGTTCATCCACCGCAACGCCGAGGCGACCCATGCCAGTGTCCACTTTCAGGTGCACAGGATGCCGGGCCACGCCCATCGCCGAAGCTGCCCTTTCCAGAGCATCGATGTGCCAAGGTTCCCATACCGTAGGAGTCAAGCGCAGGCGGACGATTTCGCTCTCTTCCCCACGCCAAAATCCTGTCATCAAAAGAATGTTCGATTGAATGCCCGCTTCGCGTAGCGGAATCGCCTCGTCGAGCGAAGTGACGCCGAGCCAGCGCGCGCCTTCCGACTCCAAAGCGCGAGAGCACTCCACGGCTCCATGACCATAAGCGTCGGCCTTTACGACCGCACAGACGGTCACGGCCGCCCCCACGTGCTTCTGCACCGTCCGGAAGTTTTTCCGAAGCGTGGTCAGCGAGACCTCCGCCCAGGTCGGGCGTGTTGCCACGCGGCTCAGGGTTTCTGCGGTAGTCGGCACTGATGCGATTATAGCGGGAGGAGCCGAAGTCCCCACGTTACGCTGGGGCTACTCCCGCCCGAAATCAAATCTCAATCACGTTCCAACCGGCGCTTCGACCCCCGCCGCGTACGCTAATTCCCGGAGAGCGAGAAATTGACCGTAATCTGCGTCTCCACTTCGACCGGCTCGTTGTTGAGGATGTAGGGGCGGTAGCGCCATTGACTGGCCGCCTCAAGTGCGGCGTGCACCAGCATCGGATGTCCCGCCAGTGCTCGCAGGTTCTCAATCGTCCCCTCTTTGCTGATGACGGCAGCCAGCACGACCTGTCCTTGGATGCGCGCGCTGCGGGCAATCGGGGGATACTCGGGTTGCACACGGCGAATTAGATTTCCCTCCATCATGTGCGAAACGCGTGGTGTATGTGCGACCGCAGGTAGCGGAGGAACAGGGACAGCACTCGAATTTCCCAGCGAGTGAAGAATTCCCTCCGGGCTGCCCGCTCCGGTGCTGCCGAAAACATACTGTCCCGACATTACTTGCGGAGGCCCGCTCTCCTCTTGAATGTCTCTGATATGGGTCGGGATCGTCCGAGGCATGATTAGTACCCCATGCGCTAGGTTGCTCTCTGCAAGATGTTCGATGGCGTGAGATTGCGCGCTCGGTGGAGGCCCGGGCGGGGGCGCCAGCAGCACCGGCATGGCGAGTGGTTTCAGAAATGGCAAAGCAATTGGACGGATCAGCGGAATCAAGAGCAAGATCGCCGTCAACACCGCTTGCAGTGCAAACGAAGTTAGCGTCGTCCAGCTTCGTCGCGTGTGTTCAGCCCATGAGGTTTCCAGCGTGCTATCAGAAAACATGGTTCCCTCCTGCGCGGAGCGCTGTTTTCTCTATGGACACCGCAGGAGCAGAAGCGGACGAGGCAATCGTAAAGAAAAAGGCCGCGCTAGCACGCGGCCTTTGGGAACTTTCACGACACGTCAGGTGTCATCGAAAACTACTTTGGCGGCTCCGTAGCTTTGGGAGCCGGCTTCGGAGTCGTCCCCGGAGCAGCAGGCTTTGTCGTCCCAGGACTTAAGGGCCTTGTACTCGTCGGCTTCGGCGCTGCTCCGGTAGAGGCGGGTGCGGGCACGCCTGATTGTGTATTGTAGGCTTCGACGATAGGCTTGGTGATGTCAACCGCCTCGCCGTACCACAGCACAGGGCTCTGAGGCCAAGGCTTGGTCGTGTCTACGATCATGCCAAAACCGTTGTCCTGAGCGTATTTCACGATCATCGGAGCCATTTTCTGCAGAATGCGCTGCGCGATGTCATTCTGCTGGTTCCCAGCTTCCTCCTGGGCATCCTGCACCGACCGTTCAAAAGACTTCTGCTTGGTTTCAATCTGCTTGCGCAAGCCGGCCAAGGCATCTTCGTTCAGCTTGTCGCCCTGCGTGCTCAGCTGCTTCTTCATCGCCTCGAGTTCATCGTTCTGGCCCTTCAGTTCGTTCTGTTTGGGCTCGAGTTTCTTGCTGAGCGCCTCGAAGTCGCGGCGGCCTTCGTTAGTCCCGAAGATGGCCTGCTCGATGTTGATCGTCCCCACTCTCGTGCCAGAACCGGTAGTGACAGGCGTGGAAGCTGCCGGAGTTGCCGGAGCGGCGGAAGGATCGGGGGAAGTGGCGGCGCTACTGGTTTGGGCGAGCGCGGAAATCGCGAAGAAAACCGCAACTGCCAGGGAAAGTCGTAGGAACTTGCTTGTCATTGGATCGGTTGAACTCCTTGGAACATGGTTCCGGGAATAAACGTTCGATGTCTTCTTTGGAAATCCTTTTCAGTCAACGCTGGGCCGCGATCAAAGAGGTCTCCGCTGCTGTAACGGCCGCCTCGGATAGGGCGCACTAGAGAGCCAGCGTCACACGCCGAGGCTGCGGGGCTCGTATCCACCCCTAACCCAGCTCCTCGAATAACGTGGATATCCGATATTATAGATACCGCGCTCCTGCCGCGTCAAACCTCTTTTCACCACACGCAGCGTGCCTAGAACGTCGTCGCTACCGTGAACCGGAAAGTCTTTCGCGGCTCACGCAACTGGAAGCTGGGCGCATAAGTCGTCACCGCAAGGTGATAGGTATAGTCGCCTGCAGCGCCCGGCGGGAACATATTCCGATTGATGGGGCTCTTCCCCAACAACAGCGGATTCGCCGGTGTATCCAAGCGCAATGGATTATAAGCCCAGTAGATACGGAATGGGGCGTTGATTACAGGCAAGAACATTTGCAGTTCCAAACCCGTGGACATTCGAAGCTTCCAGTTCGTGCTCCCGAGCACCGTAAGATCCTTTGACGGATTCTGCCCCAGGTACTGCTGCAGGGTTTGCCCTCCGACACAGCTGAAGCCGGCATCGAGCTGCGGACACCCGAACGCAGTGCTGATCACACCCTGGTACTGCTGCTGAGCAATCTGCAGCTGCGACGGCCTGAGAATAGGATCGATGCCAGTATCCAGGAACGGAGCGATGGCCACTGGACCAGCAATCGTGATTCGGTATTCCAGGTTCGTAACCAAACTCAAATCACCGCCGGGAAATACAATCTGGTCGACGGGAATCGGGATCGTCCAATTTCCCAGCCGGGGATTCGCCGGGTCTTTGAGAACCGGAGTGCCATCGGGATTGGTGAGCGTGATCGAGCCCGCGCTCGGCAGAAATGCCACTGGCGACACTGTGCGGGTGTCGAACCCTCGCAGATCATTCTCGCCGCCCATGTAAAAGCGCTGAAATGGCGGCGCAACCAGCCCCCCGAAACCCGAAATGAAGGATCCCTGCACATTGAAGGCAACCGTGTTGCGGTGATTCTGAACCGGGAAGAATCTCTTGTACTGAACGATGGGCCGCACGGAGTTCACGGTTCCGCCAAGTCCCGCGATTTCTGCGCCCACAGTTAACTGATGCCCGCTGTGCGGGTAGAGGCCACTGTCCAGCGTATTGAAAGAGAAATTCGGAAAAATCTTGCTGGTAATGATGCCGGAAAGAGCACTTGGTCCGGAAATCCCGCGGAATGCCAGGAATTCAAACAGGCTTTTCGACGCCGTACTCAGGGCAATCAACGATGACCGGTCCAAAGAATAGGTGATTCCCACGCGCTTGAAGGAGCGCCGCAGCGGATAGCTTAACGAGGTCGTAAATCCGGCACTGGATTGCGAATAGTTCTGCAGGTTCTGCAACACCGCGTTTGGAAGGTTCAGGTTCTGTCCACTAAAAATCGACAGTTGCCGGGCCTGGTTGTAGCTGATCTTGTTTCCGTACACCGTGAAACCGAATTGCAGCGGCCGGTCAAACATGTACGGCTGGGTGAAGCCGAACAGCACGCTGCGCGCCAGGTTTCCCACGCTGACTTGAACCTGCAGCGTTTCGCCCAAACCGAGGAAGTTGTTGGTAGTGTAACTCAAGCCAACGAAAGCTCCTTCCAATCCACTCACTCCGCCATTCAATCCGATGCTGTTCTTGCCTTTTTCTTTTACCTTCAGCGTGAGGTCGACCGCGCCGTTCTTTTCGTCCAACTTCTTGTCCGTCGTGTTCGGATCGTCGGGCTTCAGCTGATCGAAATATGAGAGTTGGTTCAGGCGGAGCAGGCTTAGTTCCCACAAGTGCGAGTTGTAAATGTTGCCTTCTTCCAATGCCAGCTCGCGACGGATTACTTTGTCACGCGTGGTGGTATTGCCCTGGAACTCGATGCGGCGTACATAGAACTGCTTGCCCTCATCCACGTCGATCTCGAGGAAGGCCAGCTTCTTTTCGTCATCAAAGGTGGTGCCCGGCACCGATGTGAAATTGATGTAGCCCAGCTGCCCGTAGGCCTTCCGCAAGTTTTCCAGGCCTTTGGCAACCTTATCGCGGGCGAAGATGTCTCCGTCCTTGAGCGGGAATAATGAGCGCAGGGCGTTCACGTTGGGGACCGCCTTATTGTTCTTGAACGTGATCTTGCCCAGGCGGTATTTGTCGCCTTCTTCGATCGGCATGGTGATGTCGACCGCCTTGCCTGGCCCCTTCTGCAGCAGAGGAATGTGGAAGCCGCTGTGGCCCGTATCGTGGATCTCCGTCTTCGGATCATTCACCAAAGCTTTGAAGTAGCCGCGGTTCTGATACTCGGCGCGCACCCGCTCCGTATCTTCCTCCAGCTTGGTGGCGTCATAGGTCTTGGCGAGGATATTTTCCAGAAAGATGGAGTGTGGAACCCCGATCGGCTTCAGGTTCTTCATCGCCGAGCGCAAAATGCGGGTATTGATGTTCTTGTTGCCTTCGAACTTGATCTTGCCGACCTTAACCTTCGACCCCTCTTTCACTACAAAGGTGATGCCTACCGCCGCCGGAGGAATCTGGCGCACTTCGGTGCGGATGGTGGCGAACTGCCGCCCGTGCTCGGCGAGCAAGCCCTTGATTGCGACTTCGGCCTTCTTGATGCGGGTGGGATCGTACTGGCTTTCCACGGACAACCCTACTTTTGCCGCCTTGAAGCGATCAAGAACGTCGCTGGTGGAAACCGAGCTCAGTCCGACGTAGTCAATCGTCCGAATAGTCGGTTTTTCCTTTACCTGCACGATGATGCGCCAGCCCTTGGGCGTTTGTTCGCGCGTAAAGCGGATGTCTTCAAAGTATCCCGTGTTCCACAAGGAGTTGAAGTCGCGTTCGAGGCTGGCAGGATCGTAGATGTCCCCGGCCTTCGTAAAGATACGCGCGCGGATCGTGTCGGCTGGGATCCGGCGATTTCCCTGGACGGTGATCTCGGAGATGACGTCTGTCTGGGCCCAGGTAAGGGATGCCGCAGCTAGAATCAGAATGCCGGCCACAGCCCAAGCCCTTGCCGTCCGCCACCCGAAGACGTGCCAAGGTCGTGGAAATGAAGGAGATGTCGCCGCGACGGCGCGGTGCGCGCGGCCTCGCTTGGACACAAGAAAGTTCTGCGAATGAAAGCGAAGATGAATCGCTACGACCTCAGCCTCTGGGATGTGAGAAAACTGTCATTATACGGTAGAG
>Ga0137391_10003663_pt1 | contig 11689 bp, 12 predicted proteins | sample 15con2h24BmetaG_FD_101399 | JGI IMG/M metagenome (GOLD analysis project Ga0137391, IMG submission 101399) | Vadose zone soil microbial communities from Angelo Coast Range Reserve, California, USA - 15con2h2.4B metaG | ecosystem: Environmental > Terrestrial > Soil > Vadose zone > Saprolite...
TAAAGCGCCGGCAGGAAGCGGATCAGGCGCGCGCGGCGGCCGAAGCGGCGAAGGCGGAAGCGATGCGCATGAAGCAGGAAGCGGAGCAGGCATCGCAAGATGCAGTTCGGCAGAAGCAGGAAGCCGAGCAAGCGCGCGCGGCTGCTCAGCAGCAGCAACAGGTGGCGCAGGCGGCGGCAGAGCAGGCGGCGCGGGACAGGGCCGCGGCGGTGTCGCAGCAACGCGCTGCGGAGGCCGAGACGGAAAAGGCAAAACAGGCTGCGGCGCGGGCGGAAGCGGAGAAAGCGCAGCTTCGCGCGCAGTTGCTTTCGCAGTTGAATTCGATTTTGCAGACGCGGGATTCGGCGCGCGGGCTGATTGTGAATATGTCGGATGTGCTGTTCGACACCGGAAGCTATACGCTGAAGCCGGGCGCGCGCGAGAAGCTGGCAAAAATTTCCGGCATCGTGCTGGCGCATCCGGGGCTGAATTTGCAGATTGAAGGGCACACGGACAGCGTGGGAACCGATGAATTTAACCAGCAGCTTTCCGAGCGGCGCGCGGATTCGGTGCGGGATTTCCTGGCGGCGCAGGGCGTGCCGGGATCGGCGATCAGCGCGCGGGGGTTCGGGAAGACTCAGCCGGTGGCGGGAAACGATACGGTGGAAGGGCGGCAGCGGAACCGGCGCGTGGAGCTGGTGGTGAATGGCGATGCGATTGGCAATGGGAATGCGAGCGCGGCGGTGACGTCGAACCAGTAGAGCCCTAGATTGCGTCACATTTGAAGGCTTGCCAAAAAGGACCAAGAGAGATTCCTCTCTGCGCGACGCGGCGCCCAGAACCCGGGCGGAAGAAAAAGCCGGGTCGCTTCGTTCGGAATGACAGGGTGTGTTTGGCGCTGCTTTACGGCACGGCTGAAGCCGTGCCCTGACGAAAGAGAATCACCAGAACTGCTAAATGCCAATTATGAGATTTGCGTCGGCCACATAGCCGTGGGCCATGCGCGGAGTGTTAAAGGCGAAGGCGGGGTGTCCTTTGCGGTCGAGAAGAATCAGGCCACCGGTGGCGTGGGTTCGGGCGGCGAGGATGCTCACGGCCTCCCGAGCAGCCAATGACGCAACATCTGTCGCCGGAAAGTTCGGCAAAATGGATGGCGAAGTGTTGGGTTCGGAGCCGACCGGATGGCGCAGGAGGTCCGCGGCGGTTTTTGCCATTACGATCTTCATAATCGCTTCGCCGTAGCCGGTGCAGGAAACACCGCCGGCCTCGAGGTCGGCATAGCAACCACAGCCAATCAGCGGTGAATCTCCCACACGACCGGGAAGTTTGCAGCAGGTGCCACCCGTGCTGGTGGCGGCGAACAAGCGGCCATCGTTATCGAGTGCGACGGCGCCGACGGTTCCTTGTTCATGGCCGCGGTGATGCGCGGCGGCGTGCTTGCTGCTGCGGCACTTCAGCCAAGCGTCGCGCTCGGCTTCCGCGATGAGCTCCTCCGGTGCGCACAGGGTTAGCCCCTGGTCCGTGGCAAAACGCTCGGCGCCTTCACCGACGAGCATCATGTGCGGGCAATTTTCGAGGACCTGGCGGGCGAGGCGGATGGGATTACGAATGTGACGAAGGGCCGCGACAGAGCCCGCGCGCAGAGTGGCACCGTCCATGACGATGGCGTCGCATTCGACGTAGCCGTCGAGCGCGAGATGGGAGCCGAAACCCGCGTCGAAGACGGGATCGTCTTCCAGGACCACAACGGCGGCTACGACGGCGTCGAGAGCCGATCCGCCGCTGTTGAGAACGGACCAGCCTGCGGCGAGAGCGAGCTGGCAGCCAGCTTTGCACGCGTCAACGGATTCATCAGGAATGTCCCAGGCGCCGCCGTGAACGATGAGCGAAGGTGTCATAGTGAAAGAGAGTGGCAAAGCGAGAGGGCGGTTGTCCAGCGAGGGAGGGCAGCGATTGGTGGCGACCGCGGTTAGATAAAGAAATCGAGGAGGACTAACAGGGGTCCGAGAAACGCGAGAATCATGCCGCCAGTAATGGGGTTGCGGGGAATGCGGCGAAGCGAACCGACAAAATTGGCGGGGACAGCTTTGAGGCGCGAATCCGGGCGCGGGCCATAGAAGGGGCCGATGACGGTATAGCGCGAAAAGCTGCGGCGCGCGAAGCACGCCTCGTCATGGATCCAATCGTAAACTTTATCGCGGCCGCGCCAGATCAGAGCAGCGCCCAATACGAAGAGCAAATAGCCCACAATCGTGAGAACTCCGAGCGTCGAGCCTTGACTCCAAAACATGTTTCCTCGCAAAGTCCCATGCTTCAATTTAAGAAGCTAAAATGAGCCGCGGCGTTACTCTTCTTCGTGAATGGTGACGAGGCGCATGACTTCAAACTCTTTCGGGCCGGCGGGGGTGGTGACCTGGACTTCATCGCCCACTTTACGATTAAGCAGAGCACGGCCGATGGGAGAGGTGGTGGAGATAAATCCCTTTTCGGCGTCGGCTTCCTCGGTGCTGACCAATTTGTATTCGATCTTGACGTCGCGCCGGGTGTCCAGCACGACGATGCGCGAGCCGTAGCCGGCGCGATCCTTGGGGATGTTGGTGAGGTTAAGCATACCCAGGTCGCCCATGCGTTTTTTGAGCTGGCCGATGCGCGCGTTCACAAAACCCTGACGTTCCTTGGCGAATTTGTACTCGGCGTTTTCCGAGAGGTCACCGTGAGCGCGAGCGACGGCAATTTCCTTGGGAAGGTCGACGCTGAGCTCGTGCTCGAGCGCGGTAAGCTCTTCCTGGATTTTTTGTTTAATCTTCTTCAATGGGTCAGACATAGCGAATCGAGACCTATCCGAGCAGGGCAAAATCAAATTAGAACCGCAGCCCCAGGCAACAGTTAATTATACCCGCGAAGTGACTAATTATAGATGGGGGCGGATTGCGGCGACAAGAGACGAGACCGTTTGGCAGTGGGGTCAGCGAGAAAAGACACCGGGGCGGTTAACGACGCTCCAGGCGGCGATCTACTCGACCGTGACTTGAAGGGACTGCGTCCTGGTATTTCCCGAGGCGTCGCTGATGGTGAGCGTGTAGGTGGTGCTTCTTGCCGGCGAGACGCTAACGCAGCGGGCATAAGAAGGCCAGACTGGTTTTGGCTGAGGTTCGAGAGTCACCGTTTTAGCATTCGCCACTCCATAACAGAGTTGCGCGCTTTCTCCCTTGTGGATGGCCCCGGGACTCGCATAGAAACTCTGGATGGCAAGCTCCTTGCCGCCGAGTCGTTCCAGAGTGATGCGGTCGTTTTCCAACTGCTGTCGGGACTTTTCCTCGCGCGAGCGGCGTTCAATTGCCAGGTTCTGCTGCCAGCGGGAAAACAGAGTCCAAACCGTAAAGAGGAGAACGATACCCAAGAGCATCGAAGAATAAATCAGGGGGTTCTTGACGGCAGATTTAGTTTTCGCGGGAGGCTGAGGGCCCCGAGCATCAGTGAGCATGCTTGCCAGTCCTAACGATCGAAGAGATTAGCATTTGGTTTGTCTTACTTTCGGAAGAAATTTTGCCGCGGATAAAAGTCTCGCGCGGCGAGGTACGCCACTTGGCGCAAGTGAGTACAGTCAAGGTTGCGTGAAGGTCCAACGGGTGACTGCCTCGGTGAAGTTTTCTGCGTGCTCGTCCTGGCCGAAGACGGTTTGCGGATTGACACGAAAAACGGAGCCGCCGGAAGATTCGAGCAGAGGCCCGACGTCGCCACCATACTTGCGGTTGTAGACTTCCACCAGTTGCTTCCAGGCGGCGCGATCGGTGATTTCTTGTACGGTGCCTTCGAGAATTACGGCTTCATCCGCTTTTTCGGTGCCCACGGCACAGTGAGGGTTGTTGGCGAGATTTCTTGCTTTGCGCGTGCGAGGTCCGGTGCTGAACCAGAAGGCATCCTGCCACCAAATGCCCCAGACAAGCATGAGGTGTGGCCGCCCATCAGGGCGAGAGGTGGCGATCCAGTAGTTGTGAGAGTTTTCCAGGCGTTCGAGGGCCCAGGACCAGGTCTTGAGGCCGGAGGTGGCGTCGCTGGTCTTGTCCAGCGCATCTGGCCAGTACGGATGACTTGCCTTTGGTGCAAGCATAGTGTGCGCTGCCGAAGGAGTAGACGCGAGCACATTTTAGCAAGCGGGCCGGTGATTATGAATTCGTTTTGCGGGTCCAGCAAAGAAACAGCAACAGTTTCTTCAGTATGGTACGGTGCTTAGAACTTAGGAGACAAAGGCGCATCCGACGCGGAAGCTGCCCTGCGTGGTGCGTTGAAACCATACCGGCTTGAGGCGGACTCGGACGGGCGGAAGAATGGGGACATGCAAGACCGCGAAGATGTTTTCCGGAAGATCTTCCTGGACGTCAAGTTCAATGGCGACCCCCCCGAAACCGAGGTCGATAACACGGGCGCGACGCGTACCTTGTTCGCCGAGCGTGGCGTACGCATTTGTGCCGGCCATCGAGACGCGTTCCGCCTTGCGCTGAACTGTGTAAATTCGGAGAGGCGGAGCTTGGGAAGGTGTGGACGCTTCCGAGGAAGCGGAGGTCTCGGGGGTCTCGGGTTTGGTTTCGGAGCGCTCCGGCGTGCGGCCTGATTCAATGGAAATCGGAGGAGGAGGGGCTGTGAAGCGCTCGGGAGCTGCAACTGGCTCCGGTGCGACCGAGTCGGACGGCGCGCGAGTGCCACCGTTTGCAGTCCTGCCGTGATTTGCGTGCTTCAGACGATACAGGCGTTCGTCGGCAATGCGGATTAACTGGTCGGCCTGCTCGCCATCTTGCGGGAAGGTGGCGACTCCATGGTCCATACTGACGCCGACGCTCAACTGCAAAGGCTGGAGCATTTCGGCAAAAACCGTTTCCACACGACGGCTAAGCGCTAAGGCTTGTTCCGCGTCTGTTTGCGGCAGGAGAAGAGCGAACTCATCTCCGCCGATGCGGAAAGCAGAATCGGAAGTGCGAAGGGCCTTTTTGAGGGTCGCCGCAGCGGCGCGCAAAACTTCATCGCCGCGAGGATGGCCATGCTTATCGTTCACTTCCTTGAAGCGGTGCAGGTCAAGGACAACAAGACCCAACGGCGAGCCGTAGCGGCGGCTGCGATTGAGCTCTTTTTCGAAAGTTTCACTGAACAGGCGGCGGTTGTAGAGGCCTGTAAGGGGATCGGTGACCGCATTCAGTTGCAGGATCTTTAGATCATCGTATTCGATGACAATCGGGACACGGAAGAGTCCTGCGGAAGCGAGGACGTCCATCAAGGCGGTTTTCAGCGCGACTTGGCGACCGAGGTTTTCACTGAGTTCGCGACGGCGCAAAAGCATTTCGTCCCACAACTGAATGCATTGGCTCTCTTGAAGATCGAGGTGCGTGATGGCGCGAATATAGCGCTGCAGGAACTGCCCGCGCGCTGGCAGATCCAGACTTTCGAGCGTATCGGCAAGGAGCTCGAGATAAGAATCCTCAACTGGCAGACGAGGGGGCCCAGGGGCGCTAGGGTTGGGCATGCTGGGGTACACCTAACCTATGCTATCCCCACGGGGTTTGGGGAGAAAAGCTCTCTGCTGGAGGAGCAAGTGGCGGACCATCCGTACCGTGACGGAACTGCCGCTGCGCGCACGAGCTCAGGAAGGTACGAGGTCGGGAATCGCCGCTATCCCACAGCAAACAATAAAGATAGGCTATCGCTCTTTGAAACGCAAGTCTTTCGATCGAGCTACCGCGTGCATGTAACAAAACACCCCAAGAACAAAAAGGGCGCAGAAAGAGCAGTCAATTACTCAAGTGGCCGGAGAAATTCCAAAGCGAACAGACGCAGGTCGCCTGCTAGCGACTGACGGATAATCTTCGCAGAGATCGGGGGAGTCTCGTTAGGAACGACGCTGGAGGAGGAGGTCGGCGAGGGAGCTGGCACAGTGATGCTGACAACTTGGTCGGGGCGGAGGAAGTGAGTCGAGACGATACATGCACCCGTAGCGCTGATATTGAGCGTTTTTGTGAGCTCAATGAAGTCGACACCAGATATGTCGACGCCCCGAAGAAAGACGGGTACTTGCAGGCGTATACGTGGCGAGCGACGGCGTTGTGCAGGATCCACACGCTCACCTTTCTTGTCAATTTGGATTTCCAAACTGTCCTCGTAGTACCTGCGAGCTAGTACGACAGTGCATATTCAATGCCAGGGAAATGGGAACGGGTGAATGCTTGTAACTCGCTATTAAGATAGGACGTTAAGCAGCGATCAAAGGAAACCTACCGATACGATAGTCCACTTTGTGGGCCAGGCTCTTTCCGCAAATGTGCAAATGGAACGCTTTTCCCATTGACAGGTGAGCAGCTGTTTGGGAGTATGACGGGCACTCGTAAAAGGAAAATATTTTCCCGTAGGGCGTTGAGTCACTCTAAACCGTCATCATGACTGGAACAATCGCAAATGCCCCGCTAGCTGACTGGCGGGGCGCAACGGGGTTCTCGCGGGGGCTGGTCGCAGGGCTTCTCGACACCGTGGAAACTGAGCTGGTGGTCGCGGAGCGCGTAGGGCGCATCGTTTTGATGAACACGCGAGCGCGCAAGTCCATGGGAGTTCAAGTTGGTCAGAATCCGACAATCAATCTTTTTACTGATTTGTTACAGACCGACGCCCACCGAATTTTCCGAGAGATTGAAAGCGGAAAGCACGAGGTGCGGCTGGAAGTGGCGCGCGGAGGCGAGAAATTCTCCGCTACAGTGCAATGGATGCCGGAGCCAGACTGGGTCGTGGTGCAGTTCAGACGACACGAGGAGCCGCAAGAGGGGCCAGACTCGGCGAGGCAGATAATGGTACAGGAGCTTCTGCAAGAGCGCGAAATCACTTACCGCAATTTGCTTGCAGCGTACCTAAAATTGCAGGAAGTGAACCGGCAGAAAACGGTGTTTCTGGCTTCCGCCGCGCACGAATTGAAAACGCCGCTTGCGGTGATTAAAGGCTATTACGATTTGATGCTGGCGGGCTCGTTGGGAAAACTGTCGGACAAGCAGAGGGACATACTGGAAGAGTCGAAGGAAAGCTGCGAGCGGCTTGTCCGGCTAGTATCGATGTTCTTGAATTACTCAGCGCTGGAAAGCGGCAAGCTGGTGTTGCAGCTTCGCGAGAATGATTTACGTGACTGCTTAGATGAGGTGGCGAAGAGGTGGTCGGAGGCATTTCAGCGCAAGGGCGTGAAGCTGGAAGCATCTTTCGATCCGTCGATCCCAAACTTCCGATTTGACTATCAAAAAGTGCAGCAAGCTGCGGCGAACTTGTTGGACAACGCCTTGAAACACACACCGGCAGGGGCCATGGTGACCCTCCACGCAGGACCGCATTTTTGGGAACGGCGTGTGGCGGAAGTTGCGCCAATCGAGGAACGGAGGCGGTTTCGACTACCACGGCCGAATAGCGTGGAAGTTTCCGTGGCGGATAGCGGCCCGGGCATTCCCGCTGAACATCACCAGGAAATCTTCGAAGATTTTGTGCGGGTCGATCGTAATACGACGGGAATGGGTTTGGGGCTTGCAATTGCGAAGCGGCTAATCCAGGCACACCGCGGAAAAATATGGGTGGAAAGCGAGCCCGGGGGCGGAAGCAAGTTCACGTTTCTGCTGCCCATGGATCAGAGCTAATCGGCGCCGGCGGTGTTTAGAATTTGGATGATGGGAATGAAGGAGAGTTCGATGGCCGTGAAGGAAAAGATTCTCGTAGTCGATGATGAGCCGAGCATTCGGAAGTACCTGCAAACACTGCTCGAGGTCGATGGCTTCGATGTGGAAACGGTGGGCTGCGGCAAAGAGGCGCTTGCCAAAGTAAACGCGGGAGAACGGCCGGACTTTATCATTCTGGACGTCCTGATGCCGGAGTTGAATGGGTTGGACACGCTGAAGGAATTGATGCAGCTCGACCGCAGCCTCAACGTGATCATGTTGAGCTGCTCGAACGAGGTTGGCACGGTTGTGGAGGCGATTCGTATCGGCGCGCACGACTACCTGACAAAACCGTTCGAGAAAAGCGAGCTGGACGCGGCGATGCTGAAGTCGCGGCAGAAGAACCGACTTACGCAGCAAAATCAGGCGCTGCGAGACTACTGCGATCAGGTGACGGAAGATTTGAGCTTCCTGGCGGCGAGTCCGCAGATGGTGCGAATCCGGCAGCAAATCTTGCAAATCGCGCCGGTGGACGTACCGGTATTCATCTGCGGCGAAAGCGGCGTGGGAAAAGAAGTAGTTTCGCGGATGATTCACTTGCGTTCGAAAAGACGGAATCAGCCGTTTGTGAAGGTGAACTGCGCGGCGCTGCCTGGCGAGTTGCTGGAGTCGGAGCTTTTCGGGTTTGAGCAAGGAGCGTTCACCGGGGCAGTCCGCGCCAAACCCGGGAAATTCGAATTGGCCAACAAGGGCACGATCTTCCTGGATGAAATTGCGGAGATGGGCACGCATCTGCAGGCAAAGCTCTTACACGTGCTGCAGGACCATCAATATTCGCGGCTCGGCGGGCGGCACATGATCGACACGGATGTGCGAGTGCTTGCAGCCACGAACGTTGATGTGCAAGAGGCGATGAAAACCGGGCGCTTTCGCGAGGATTTGTACTACCGGTTGAATGTGTTGTCGATTCTCGTTCCGCCACTGCGCGAAAGGACGGCGGAAATACCACTTTTGTTCCGGCACTTCCTTGAGAAATACAGCGAGAAGTTCGGGAAGCCATCGCCGGGGCCTTCGAAGCACTTGCTGGATGCGGCGGTGAATTATCCGTGGCCTGGGAACTTGCGCGAGCTTGAGAATTTCGTGAAGCGCTACGTCATTTTGGAGGATGACGAAGGCAGTTTGCGCGAACTGATTGAAATGTCCGCGGCGAGGCCGCGCACATCTCCGCGACAGGAGCCGGTCATTCCGCGCGAACAGGGACTGAAGGCTTTGGTGCGCGGATTAAAGGACGAGGCGGAGATGGAAGCAATCGCCGATGCCTTGGAGAAGACGCGGTGGTGCCGCAAGGACGCCGCGAAGATGCTGGGCATCAGTTATAAAGCGTTGCTTTACAAGATGCGGCAATTTAACCTGGACACGCCGAGAACGCGGCGGTCTGCGCCCGCAGCAGCGGCTGCAGTCGAAGAAACAGCGCCGGTTGGAGCCGTTCGGAACTCGTAAGAGTCAAACCAGGACTGCGTCCCCAGGCGAAGCGGGGACCGTGACGCGTGTAGGTACCGGACCAATTTTCCCATAGCGCAAAACTTGTGATTCCGGTATGGTCACGCGATACGAATTAGCCTTGAGAGACGTGCTGAATGGCGAGATTGTTGAAAATCGCAAATTGAAGAAAGGGGCGCGGAGGATCACGTGTCTTCCGCGAGAGATCCGGGAGGATGGGGGCAATGACGGAACGGCGCATCGCACGACGTTATGATTTATCATTGCCCGTCATCATTCGTGTTCCGACGGAGCGCATTGCGGAGAGCCAACGAGGCAAGACGCGGGACGTTTCCACTCGCGGTGTTTACTTCGTTTTGGATCAGGACTTGGAAGCGGGTTCGGAGCTGGACATTACTTTGACGCTTCCCGCGGAGATTACCCACGGTTCAGACGTTTTTGTGCGCGCCCTGGGGAGAATCGTCCGCGTTGAGAAACGCTTGGAAGATGGCAATACCCGCATGGGTGTGGCGGCGGTAATCGAGCGGTACGACATCATTCGCGGAGAAGACAAACACCCCTGATATCCTGAACTGGCGCCTCCGGCGTGCTGAAATCTTTAGCAACTTTTCTAATTGCAGGCATCTTCCAGCAGGCCTACTGTGCAGGGACACGAGCCCGGAGGGTCGCGATCCGTGAAGGCGGAGCGACTTCTTCACGCTCATTAAGTCGCATTTGGCCGCTGACGCCGCGCTCGAAAATTCAACAGAACGCTATAGAGCAGGACCTTGAAGAGTTCGACTAGGACAGCAAGGGTGGTCTGAATCGGACTTAGTTGCTCGCCAGCTATGCCAGAGGGACCGGAGGAGGCCGCGATCAGCACAACATCGATATTGGGACTCAGCAACGAGCGGCAGCATATTTCCAAACGCCTCAGATGTGTACGGCTACTAACGATTAAGACAGAGCCGACTTCTGGATTTTCGTCGAGCCATCGCCGCAGTGTCTCCATTTCTGTCAGGGTGCCGATGCGCCCCGGTAGAACATGGTTCACTTGAACGTCGTAGCCTTGAAACAAGACAAAAAAGTGACGCTGCGGAGGAGGCACATCGGCCGCTAACCTCAAGAGGTCCAGTGGAACGGGCAAGGACAACTTGGAAAAACGCCTGATCTCAAATCGGGCGACGCTGAGCAAGATTCTTGGGCCAAGTTTTTGGCTGAACAGTTCCAGCGCGTAGTGTTTGCGATTCTCTCGCCCGGCGAGCACAAAAATCAAATCCGCTTTGCGTGGAGCCTCGGCTGGCGAGAGCCAATCTTCGAGCCACGGAAGTAGAGACCGAGATCGATCAAGAGTTCGCACAAAGTGATCAGCCCCGAATTCGCAGGGTAGATCATACGACATTTGCGACCTGCGAGAAGCTTCCGTCAACCGGCGTAGCCAAACAGTTTGGGGCGGAGCCGGGTGACATTTACCCCAGCCCTTCTCTTACTTTCATCTCCGAGTTGCTGCAGACCGTATAGGACGGTGCATCGTCATTCTTGGAAGTCCGCGTCGCTGCTTGTGACAAAAAATTGTTGCCGGACGGTCGAACGCAAAGACCAGGTAATTCGTTTTCTTCAAAGGGCAGGTTTTTTCCCTTTTCAGTTCTGCTTTGCTCGTACGAACCAAGGGTAAGCTTTGCCGCAAAAACGAAAATATGGAAGTTATGGGCATTTATCGTGATGATACATGCTAGGACTGGATGCCTGTTGTCAAGTTCTTGTCGAGTACTTTGGTTGGCTATGTGCATTCGAATGCGGATACCACGCAGTTGGTGGTTGAGTTCCGGTGTCCGCAAAACTAACCAACATTGCGCGCAGGCCCGAGCCACCGGCGCTTCCGCCGGACCTTGTGATCTTCGGCTTTTCCGCGGAAATGCAACGAATCCGGCATCAGCTGGAAAAGGTGTGTACGGCTGACATCCCCATCCTGATCCAGGGTGAGGCTGGAACTGGGAAAGAGGTGCTGGCTCAGTGGATTCATTCGCGCTCTCCATGGCGTCCCGGTCCGTTCGTTAAGGTCAATTGCGCGGCTATTCCCGGTCCTTTGTTGGAGAGCGAGCTGTTCGGATACCAGAAAGGAGCGTTCACTGGGGCCGTGGCAGCGAAGCCAGGACGAGTAGAACTCGCCCAAGGAGGAACGCTTTTCTTGGACGAGATTTCCAATCTGGATCCGCTGCTCCAGGCAAAGCTCCTGCAGGTGCTGCAAGATGGGCGGTTCAGCCGAATCGGAGATGAGGAAGAGAGACGATTAGAGGCGCGCGTGATTTGCACGAGCAACCGCCGCATGGAAGAAGCCGTTGAATCGGGGGCATTCCGCCAGGACTTATATTACAGAATTAACGTCTTCCGCATAAACCTGCCGAGGCTTTCGGAGCGTCGCGAAGACATTCCGCAGATAGCTTCGTATCTGTTTGTAAAACTAAAACACCGCTACGAACGGGAAGCTCCTGGTCTGTCGCCCTGGATCCTACAAATGCTGCAAAGCCGCACTTGGAAGGGCAACGTGCGGGAGTTGGAGAACA
>Ga0137391_10003667_pt1 | contig 11685 bp, 10 predicted proteins | sample 15con2h24BmetaG_FD_101399 | JGI IMG/M metagenome (GOLD analysis project Ga0137391, IMG submission 101399) | Vadose zone soil microbial communities from Angelo Coast Range Reserve, California, USA - 15con2h2.4B metaG | ecosystem: Environmental > Terrestrial > Soil > Vadose zone > Saprolite...
AATGGGCCGCCGCCCGGCTGCTGCTGGGCGCCGATCAGCCCGTCGTGCGCGGTGGCGACGACGCCTCGCGCCCCTGCATCTGCGCCTGGCGGACCGTCACCTCGGAGGCGGGCTCCACCGTCACCGTGCTGCCGTCGAGGAACGTGATGAGGGCGCGGCCGTCGGGTCCGGTCAGCACGCGATCGCCGACCGCCAGATCGCTGCCGCTCGTCGCCGCCGCGGACCGGTCGGACCCGGCGCCAACCCGCTCCACCGGCACGCTGAGCACGGTGAGGGTGGCCGCGGTCGAGACGACGCCTGCGCGCTCTTGGCCCGTCGCTCCGGTGGAAACGGACAGGAGCGCGGCGATCATCAGGAGAGCCAGCCGCCGGGGGCGCGCCATCCGCCTCATCATACCCGGTGGGGCCAGATGGGCCCGGGCCTGGCCGCGTCGTATCAGCCGCGTCCGGAGCGTCGGCCTCCGCGAGAGGGTGCGGTGTTGCGCCGCCCTCGGTACGTGGGCCGGGTCGGCCGCAGGCGCCGCCTCAGAATCTCCCGCCGGGTGGCGATCGGTCTGCGGCGGTCGAGCAGACGCTCGCGCTCCTGCCACTTCCTCTCGACGGCTCGCTGCTCGTCCCGCCTCCACAGGCGTCCCAGCAGCCCGGCGAGGAGGACGCTCGCGAGGAGGGCCAAGGCCAGGAGGACGTAGGGTCTCACGGGAGCCGAAGCGTACCAGAGCGCGGGTGACCTGCCAAGCCGAGCGTGCGCCGAGGGCCGCGTGTATCATGTCGCCCCATGAAGCTCGGATTCTCGCTGCCCACCGCGGGGGCGTGGGCCACCCCGGAGAATCAGATCCGCGTCGCGCGCCAGGCCGAGACGCTCGGCTACCACTCGTTGTGGGTGTTCCAGCGTCTGCTCTACGCGCTCGATCCGAAGAACGAGTACCCGCCGGTGCCGGGCAAGACGTGGCCCAAGCCGTTCGAGAGCGTGCTCGACCCCATCGTCACGCTCTCCTACGTGGCCGCGGCCACCTCGCGCATCCGCCTCGGCACGAGCGTGCTGATCATGCCCTTCTACACCCCGGTGGTCCTGGCCAAGCAGCTCGCCACCCTCGACGTGCTCTCGGGAGGCCGGCTCGACGTCGGGCTGGGCCTCGGCTGGTCGGAGGACGAGTACGAGGCGGTCGGGGTCCCGTACAAGGCGCGCGGGCGCCGCGGCGACGAGTTCCTCCGGTGCCTCGACATGATCTGGACCCAGGACGTGATCGAGTTCCACGGCGAGTTCTATCACGTGCCGCGCTGCCGGGTGGAGCCCAAGCCGGTGCAGAAACCCCGCCCGCCGATCACCATCGGCGGCTACGGCCGCACGGTGGTGAAGCGCGCGGTCGAGCTGGCCGACGGGTTCAACGGTGGCAACGTGCCGATGGCGAGCGTGGCCCCGCTGGTGCGCGAGGTCCGGGAGGCGGCGGCCGCGCGTGGCAAGGATCCGGCCCGGCTCCACATCGTCTGCCGCGGCTCCTACCGGGTGCTCGAGACCCCGCAGGGCCCCGACCGCCGGCCGCTCTGGGGCACGATCGACGAGATCCGCGAGGACATCGACCGCTACGCGGCCGCCGGTCTCACCGAGCTGTTCCTCGAGGGCAACTTCGTGCCGGGCGGCCCATCGCTCGAGCAGACCCTGGACGTGATGACGCGCCTCGCCCCCGGAGGCTAGTCTGGATTTCGACGTATTTCTGCCTGGTTACCTCTCGGATCGGCCCCTTCTTCCCGCGATCGTCAGCCCGTGCCCCTTCTCGAAGACCGGCGCGCCAGTCGGGACCGAGGTTTATCTCGTTGGTGACCGGTAGTGTCAGCTTTCTGTCAGGATCTGTGAAGGACATTGCAATCGCCGCAACGGCTTCCCCAGCAAAGCGCAGTTATTTCATCTGGTTAGCAATGACACACCGGGCGTCCAAATAGCGATATCTTCGGCACTGTTCTTGCTCCGACGGTTCGTCATGGACGATAGCCTCCCGAGCATCCTCTGTGTGGATGACGACGTGGACATCCTCGATCTGCTCAAGGAGTATTTCACCGAGCAGGGGTTCGTCGTCCTCACCGCCACCAACGGCGTCGAGGCGTTCCTCCAGGTCAAGCGCTGGCAGCCGAAAGCGGTGATCCTCGATCTCTTCATGCCGCGCCTCGGCGGCATCGGCGCGCTCGGGCGCATCAAGGCCCTCAATCCCGACGTCGTGGTGATCCTGGTCAGCGGCATGGGCAACGCCCTCGAGCTGGTCACCGAGGCCGGCCTGAGTGTCGCGGGCGCCTTCGCAAAGCCGCTCGACCTCATGCAAGTCTCCGAGACGCTGGCCCGGGCGGGCGTGGTGGCCCCCTCCGCCTTCGTCAGGGGCGAGACCTCGCCGGAGCGCCGGCCGGTTCGCGCGCGCATCCTGGTGGTGGACGACGAGCTCGAGTTCCGCAAGGTCCTGGCCGAGTACCTCGAGGACCGCGGCTTCGACGTGATCGAGGCGCAGGCGGGCGAGGAGGCGCTGGACCGCATCCCCGACTTCCATCCGCACATCGTCCTGATGGACGTGATGATGGCGGGGATGGGTGGCATCGAGGCCCTGCGCCGAATCAAGGTCAGCGCGCCCGAGACCTGCGTGATCATGGTGACCGCGGTCGAGGACATCGACTCCGCGCGCGGCGCGCTCGCCCTCGGCGCCTCCGACTACGTCACCAAGCCGTTCAGCTTCCAGTATCTCGACTCGGTGCTCGAGGTCCACATGCTGATGGACCACATCGACCCGAAGTCGAGCTAGCCGACACCCGACCTTCCCACCGCCTCCTCCAGCAACCGCTCGGCGGCTTCCTCGCCCGAGCGCACGCAGTCCGCGATTCCCACGCCGCGATAGGCTCCGCCGACCAGGCGCAGGCCGGGATGCCGCGACACCGCCTGCTCGATCGCCGCCGCGCGGGCCGCGTGGCCCACGTGGTACTGCGGCATCGCCCGCTCATGGCGGGCCACCCGCGCGAGCTCGGGCTCGGCGGTGATGCCGAGGAGCGGGCCGATCTGCTCTCGCGCGGTCCTGACGAGGGTCGCGTCGTCGCCCTGCAGCACGCCCTCGTTGAGGGCGCCGCCCAGGAAGACCCGCAGGAGCACGTGCCCCGAGGGCGCGCGCCCCGCGTACTTCACGCTCGAGAAGGTGCACGCGATGATCGGGCGCCGCTCCGCGTGCGGGACCACGAAGCCGAAGCCGTCGAGCGGGTGCCGCACGTCCGCGCGACGGTAGGCCAGGCTCACCGTCGCGGACGAGGCGTGGGGGATGCCCTCGAGGAGGTGCGTGAGCGCGGGATCCACGTAGCGCAGCATGCGCGCAGCCTGGTGCGCCTCGGGCGCCAGGACGAGCGCGTCGGCCTCGTAGGCGACACCGCCCGCGGTCGCGATCCGCCACCGCCCGTCCTCGCGTGCCACCGCGGTGACGCGCTCCTTGAGGCGCACCGCCCCCGCGGGGAGCCGGGCGGCGAGCGCCTGGACGAGCTCGTCCATGCCCCGGGCGAGGGTCACGAAGAGCGACCAGCGGGCCCCGCTCGTCCCCGCGTGCTGCGCCGGCGCCTTCCGCGCCGCGCGCCAGAGGGCCAGGATCACGCTCCGCTCGCGCTGCTCCATCTCGAGGAAGCGCGGCATGGTCGCCGACAGCGACAGCTCGTCGGGATCCGCGGTATAGATGCCCGCGACCAGAGGCTGGGCGACGCGCTCGAGCGCCTCGCGGCCGAGTCGCCGCCGCACGAAGGCGCCGAGGCTCTCGTCGGGATCGCCGCCCCGCGGCAGCACCAGGTCGCAGGCCATCCGGAGCTTGCCCGGCCAGGAGAAGAGCCGCGAGGCGAGCAGCGGCGCGAGGCGGGTCGGCGCCAGCAGCTGAAAGCCCTCGGGCAACGGATGCAGGCGGCCGCCCCAGACCACGAACGTGCGCCGGAAGCGATCGTCGGTGCGGATCAACCGCTCCTCCAGCCCGATCCGCTGGCACAGGGCGAGCGCCCACGGCTTCTCGGACAGGAAGGAGTCGGGCCCGCCCTCGACGAGAAATCCGTCACGCTGCTCGGTCTGGATGGTGCCGCCCACCCGGTCCGCGCCCTCGAGCACGGTCAGCTCGAGCGGCCGCCGCTGCTCCCGCGCGCGCTCCCCCGCGCGGTGCGCCGCGGCCAGCCCGGAGATCCCCGCGCCGACGACGACGAGCCTCACCGCTCGGTCACCCGATCGACCAGATCGGCCAGCATGGCGATGAAGTCAGGATGGTCGTTGGCGGCGGGCGCGCGATGGAAGGCCACCCCCGCGGCCTCCGCCACCCGCCGCGCCTCCACGTCGAGGTCGTAGAGCACCTCCACGTGGTCGCAGACGAATCCGACCGGCACCACCACCACGTCCCGCGCGCCCTCGCGGGCGAGCGCGCGGATCGCGTCGGAGACGTCGGGCTCGAGCCACGGATCGCGCGGCGAGCCGCTCCGGCTCTGGTAGGCGAGCGTCCAGGCCGCGCGGCCGAGCCGCCCCGCGATCGCCCGCGCCGCCGCCGCCAGCTGCGCGGCGTACGGCGAGCCCGGGGCCATGGCCACCGGCACGCTGTGGGCGGTGAACACGAGGCGCGCGGTCGCCCGGCGCGCGGGCTCGACCGCGTCCAGCGCGGCGCGGGTGCGGTCCGCCATCGCGTCGACGAAGCGCGGATGATCGGCCCACGGCGGCGCGAAGACGACCTCGGGCGCGTCGGGTCCGACCTTCTCCCGGGCCGCGGCCACGTCCTCCACGTAGCGGGCCCACGAGGCCTCGGTCTGCAGCGAGGAGAGGATGACCCCGACCGCGCGGCGCCGGCCCCGGTCCTTCATCTCGGCGAGGGTCTCGTGGAGGAACGGGTGCCAGTTCCGCATGCCGACCCAGACCGGCAGCGCGCGATCCCGGGCCGCGAGCGCGGCGGCGAGCGCGTCGCCCTGCCGGCGGGTGAGGGCGTTCAGCGGCGAGCGCCCGCCGATGATCTCGTAGTGATGGGCGACGTCCTCCAGGCGCGCGGGCGGGATCGGGCGGCCGGTGGCCACGATCTGGAGGAACGGGCGGATGTCCTCGGGCCGCTCCGGCCCGCCGAAGGCGACGAGCAGCACCGAGTCCACCGGGGTCATCGCGCGGACATCTCGTGGACGATGTCGACCAGCGCCCGCACGTGCTCGACCGGCGTCTCCTTGTGGACGCCGTGGCCGAGGTTGAAGACGTGGCCCGGGCGCCCCGCGGCCCCGTCGAGGATCTCGCGGGCCGCGAGCCGGATCGCCCCCACGTCGGCCAGCAGCACCGCGGGGTCCAGGTTGCCCTGCACCGCCACGTCTTGCCCGAGCCGCGCCCAGGTCGGCCCGAGCTCGACCCGCCAGTCGAGCCCGATCACGTCGCCGCCCGCCTCTCGCATCAGGGCGAGCAGTCCGCCGGTGCCGACGCCGAAGTGGATGACCGGAACGCCGGGCCGCAGGGCCCGGATGACCCGACGGCTGTGCGGCAGCACGTAGGCGCGATAGTCGGCCGGCGACAGCGCACCCACCCACGAGTCGAAGAGCTGCACCGCCTGCACGCCGGCGCCGATCTGGCCGTTCAGATAGTCGGCGGTGACGTCGGCGAGCCGGGTCATCATGATGGCCCACGCCTCCGGCTCCCGGCGCATGAAGGCCTTGGTCAGGAGGAACTCGCGCGAGGGGCCGCCCTCGATCAGGTAGGAGGCGAGGGTGAAGGGCGCTCCCGCGAAGCCGATCAGCGGCACCCGGTCGGCCAACGCCTTGCGCGCGCGCGCCACCGTCTCGTAGACGAAGCCGAGCGCGTCGTCGACGTCTATTTGCGGAAGAGCACGCGCCGCTTGGCTACTACGGACCGGGCGGCCTATACGTGGACCATCGCCCCGCGTGAACTCGAGCCCCACCCCGAGCGGCTCCAGCACGAGCAGGATGTCGGCGAAGAGGATCGCCGCGTCGACACCGAGGCGCTCCACCGGCTGGAGCGTGACCTCCGCGGCCGCCTCCGGGCTCTTGCACAGCTCGAGGAAGCCGAGCCGCGCCCGCACCGCCCGGTATTCCGGCATGTAGCGGCCGGCCTGCCGCATCAGCCAGATCGGGGTGAACGGGACGGGCCGGCGGAGACACGCCTGCAGGAAGGGAGGTGACGCGCCCGGCGCCATGCTGACCCGAGCCTACAGGCGGGGTCTGGCGCAGTCAAGGAAGCGGGGCTATCATCCCGCGCCAGGAGGCTTCCCCATGCCCTTTCTCTCCGGCAAGCAGGCGTTTCTCCAGATCCTGAAGCAGGAAGGCGTCGACACCATGTTCGGCAACCCGGGAACCACCGAGCTGCCGCTGATGGACGGCCTCGTGCGCGAGCCGAGCATCCGCTACATCCTGGCCTTGCAGGAGGCGGTGGCGATCAGCATGGCCGACGGCTACGCACAGGCGAGCGGGAAGCTCGGGGTGGTGAACGTCCACACCTCGCCCGGCCTCGGCAACGCGATGGGCATGCTCTACGACGCCCACGAGGCCGGCACCCCGCTCCTCATCACCGCGGGCCAGCACGACCAGGCGATGAATCTCACCGAGCCGATTCTCTGGTCGGACCTGCCGCCGGTGGCGCGACCCTACGTGAAGTGGTCGCACGAGATCTCCCGCATCGAGGACCTGCCCCGCGCGGTGCGCCGCGCGGCCAAGACCGCGCTGGCCCATCCCACCGGGCCGGTGTTCATCTCGCTGCCGGTCGACGTCCTCAACGCGGAGCGCGAGCTCGACCTGCTGCAGCCGACCCGGGTGGCCCCGCGCATCCGCGGCGATCGCGCCGCGATCGAGGCGGCGGCCGATCTGCTCGTGAAGGCGGGCCGGCCCGTCCTCATCGCGGGCGACGCGGTCGCCCACGGCGACGCGCTCGCCGAGATGGCGGAGCTGGCCGAGACGCTGGGCGCCCCGGTCTACACCGAGTGCGTGCCGTCCACCTGCTCGTTCCCGTTCACGCATCCGCTCTACCACGGCCCCTTCCCGCGCCTGGGTCAGCCGATCCGCCAGCTCCTCATGCAGCACGACCTGCTGTTCTCGGTGGGCGGCGACCTCTTCACCCTCTCGCTGCCGTCCGACGTGGAGCCGATGCCGGAGGGCCTGCCGCTCATCCATCTCGATCTCGATCCGTGGGAGATCGGCAAGAACTACCCGGCGCAGGTGGCGATCCAGGGCGACCCGAAGGCGACGCTGCCCGAGCTGGTGGAGGCGCTGCGGCGGCGCCTGAGCCCGGCCCAGGCCAAGGAGGTGGGCGCGCGGGTGGAGCGGCTGCGGATCGCGCAGGAGGCGCGCCGCGAGGCGCTGCGTCAGGAGGCGGCGTCGCAGGCGAGCCGCTCCCCGATCAGCCCGCTCGCGCTGGTGGGGGCGGTGGCGGGCGCGGTACCCGACGAGGCGATCATCGTCGACGAGTCGATCTCCTCGAGCCACGGGGTGCGCGAGCTGCTGCGCGCGCGCGACCACCGCGGCTTCTACGGGCTCCGCGGCGGCGGCATCGGCTGGGGCCTGCCCGCCTCCCTCGGGGTGAAGCTGGCCCAGCCCGACCGGCCGGTCGTCGCGCTGGTCGGCGACGGCAGCGCGATGTACACGATCCAGTCGCTCTGGTCCGCGGCGCACGACTCGATCGCGGTGGTGTTCGTGATCTTCAACAACCAGTCGTACCGCATCCTCAAGCAGCGGACCCAGGCGCTGAAGGGCTTCTCGGCCGAAGACAACCACTACGTGGCGATGGACCTGGTGAAGCCGGGCCTCGACTACGTGGGCCTCGCCCGGGCGCAGGGCGTGCCGGGCGAGATCGTGGAGAAGGCGGCCGACGTGGCGACGACCCTCCGCCGAGGCCTCGCCTCCGATGGCCCCTACCTGTTGGACGTTCGCATCGACGGCAACCTGCGCGGCTGAGCCGACCGGCGCTAGGCGGTTTCCGCCTCGGCAGTGGCGAGGATCTCGCGGACTCGGTCGGTCAGCAGCTCGGGGGTGAACGGCTTGGACACGAAGGCGGACGTCTCGCTCGCGAGGGCGGCGCGGGACGAGGCGTCCTGCACGTAGCCCGAGATGTAAAGCACGCGCGGCGAGGCGCGGAGCAGCCGTCCGTCTCCAATGCTCTTGCGCACTTCCGGGACGCGGTATACCGTCGATTGCGTCATGTTCGCCCGCGTCTGCCGTCCGCGGAGCATCCGGAGTGCCCAGGGGGGTCGACGATGACCGAGAGCAGCCAGCTCATCCGGGGTCTCGAGGGCGTGGTCGCCGCCGAGACGCGTCTGTGCGATCTGGATGGCAAGAACGGCCGGCTGGCCTACGGCGGCTACGACATCGACGAGCTGGCGCGGCAGGCCACCTTCGAGGAGGTCGCCTACCTGCTCTGGCACGGCGAGCTGCCGACGCGGGTGCAGCTCGATCGGTTCCAGATGGAGCTGGCCGCGGTGCGCCCGATCCCGGAGGATCTGATCCGGGCCTACGCCCTGATGCCCCGCGATGCGGACCCGATGCGCGTGCTGCAGGCCGGGGTCGCGGTGCTCGGCATGCACGACCCCGACGCCACCGACAACTCGCGGGCGGCCAACCTGCGCAAGGCGGTGCGGCTCACCAGCCAGTTCGCCACCGCGATCTGCGCGCACCACCGGGTGCGCAACGGCCAGGCGCCGGTGCCGCCCGCCTCCGAGCTCTCCCTCGCGGCCAACTTCCTGTACATGCTCACCGGCGCCCGGCCTACCGCGGTGACCACGCGCGCCTTCGACGCGTGCCTCACCCTCTACGCCGAGCACGAGCTGAACGCCTCGACCTTTACCACGCGCGTGATCGCGGCCACGCTCTCCGACATGCACTCGGCGGTGGCGGGCGGCGTCGGCGCGCTCAAGGGCACGCTGCATGGCGGGGCCGGCGAGGCGGTGATGCGCACCCTGCTCGAGGTCGGCCGGCTCGACAACGTCGACGCGTTCGTGGACCGGGCGATGGGCGAGAAGCGGCGCCTGATGGGCTTCGGCCACCGGGTCTACACCGCGGGCGATCCCCGCGCCGCGATCCTCAAGGGCATGGCCGAGGAGGCCTGCCGGCAATCGGGCCAGGCCCTCTGGTACGACCTGGCGGTCAAGCTCCACGCCAAGGTGCAGGCCACCAAGCGGCTGATCCCGAACGTGGACTTCTACTCGGCGCCGCTCTTCTACTCGATCGGCATCCCGGTGGATCTCTTCACCCCGGTCATCGCCACCTCCCGCATCGCGGGCTGGACCGCCAACCTGCTCGAGCAGTACGACGACAACCGCCTGATCCGGCCCCGCGCCGACTACAAGGGCCACCCCCGCCGCGCCTTCGTCGCGGTCGACAAGCGCTAGGCCCGAGCCCATGGGCCAGAGCCTCACCCGCAAGCTCATCGACGCCCATCTGGTCGCCGGGAAGCCGGTGGCCGGGGACGAGATCGGCCTGCGCGTCGATCAGGCCCTGCTCACCGACACCAACGGCACCATGGCGTTCCTCCAGTTCGAGGCCATGGGGTTCCCGCGGGTGCGCCCGCCGCGCGTCGTCACCTACATCGACCACAACGTCTACCAGGTGGACTCGCGCAACTCCGACGACCACCGCTATCTCCAGACCGCATCGCGGCGCTACGGCGCGTGGTTCTCCAAGCCCGGCAACGGCATCTGCCATCAGGTGCACTTCGAGTCGTTCAGCGTCCCCGGCGAGATGCTCCTCGGCACCGACAGCCACAGCCCCCTCTGCGGCTCCACCGGCATGCTCGCCATCGGCGCGGGCGGCCTCGACGTGGCGGTGGCCATGGGCGGCGGGCCCTACTTCCTGACCATGCCGCGCGTCACGTCGGTGTGGCTCACCGGCCGCCTCCGCCCGTGGATCTCGGCCAAGGACGTGATCATGGAGCTGCTCCGCCGCTACACGGTGCGCGGTGGCAGCGGGCGCATCTTCGAGTACGGCGGACCCGGGGCGGCCACGCTCTCGCTGCCGCAGCGGGCCACCATCTGCAACATGGGCGCCGAGCTCACCCTCACCACGAGCGTGTTCCCCTCCGACGAGGCGACCCGCGAGTACTTCCGCCTGCTGGGACGCGAGGCGGAGTGGCGGCCCCTCGGGCCGGATCCGGACGCCGAGTACGACGACCGCATCGAGCTCGACCTCGACGCGCTCGAGCCGCTGGTGGCGCTGCCCGGCTCCCCGGACCGGGTGGTCCCGGTCTCCGAGGTCGAGGGCGAGCCGATCGAGCAGGTCATGGTCGGCTCCTGCACCAACTCCTCCTGGGAGGACATGCAGGCGGTGACGCGGGTCCTCGAGGGCCGGCGGGTGGCGCCGTCGTGCACCTTCGTGGTCTTCCCGGGCAGCCACCGGATCCTCGAGGTGATGGCGCGCGAGGGCCTGCTCGCCAGCCTGCTGGCCGCCGGCGCCAGCATCTCGGAGCCCACCTGCGGGGCGTGCGCGGGCATCGGCCACGTGCCGGCCTCGGGCGGCCGCAGCCTGCGGGCCTTCAACCGCAACTTCCCGGGGCGGAGCGGCACCAAGGACGACCTGGTCTATCTCTGCTCGCCCCTGACCGCGGCCGCCTCCGCGCTCACCGGCCGGATCACCGACCCCCGGAAGGCGGGCGTCGCGCCCGAGCGGCGGTGGCCCGCGTCGCTGCTCGCGTCGGTGGCCGGGCTGATCCCGCCCACCACGGAAGCCGAGGCGGCGACGGTCGAGGTCCTGAAGGGCCCGAACATCAAGCCGGTCCCCCGCGGGCGCCCCGTCGACCAGCACCTGACCGCGCCGGTCCTGATCAAGCTCGGCGACAAGGTCTCGACCGACGACATCTCGCCTTCCGGCACCGCGGTGCTGATGTTCCGCTCCAACGTCCCGGCCATTGCCGAGTTCTGCTTCCGCAACGTGGACACCCAATTCGTCGCCCGCGCCCGGGCGGCCGGCTCGGGCGTCATCGTGGGGGGCGACATCTACGGCCAGGGCTCCTCGCGCGAGGCGGCGGTGCTGTCGCCCCTCCACCTGGGGGTGCGGGCGGTGCTCGCCAAGAGCTTCGCCCGCATCCACCGGGCGAACCTGATCAACTGGGGCATCGTGCCGCTCGAGTTCGAGAGCGCGGCCGACTACGACGGCATCGAGCGCGACGACGTGCTCGAGTTCCCCGATCTGCGCGAGAGCCTCGCCGCGGGCGGCCCGGTCGCGGTGGCCAACCACCGCACCGGCGCGCGCTTCCGCATGCGCTCGATCCTGAGCCCGCGCGAGCGCGACATGCTCCTGGCCGGCGGCCTGCTCACCCAGACCGCCGCCGCTTCCTCCTCTCCCCCCTCGGGGGAGAGGGCCGGGTGAGGGGGAGGATCTCATGGCCCAGTCTCGAGTCCGAGCGGTCTACATGCGCGGTGGCACCAGCCGCTGCCTGGCCTTCCACGATCGCGACCTGCCGCCCGCCGGCCCCGAGCGCGACCGCATCCTGCTGGCCGCGCTCGGCAGCCCGGATCCGTCCGGGCGTCAGCTCGATGGGCTGGGCGGCGGGATCTCGTCGCTCTCCAAGGCCTTCATCATCGGCGCGCCCACCCATCCCGACGCCCAGGTCGACTACACCTTCGCGCAGGTCGAGATCGGCCGCGCGGTCGTCGACTACACCGGCAACTGCGGGAACTGCTCCTCGGCGGTGGGCCCCTTCGCGATCGACGAGCGGATCGTGCCGTACGCCAACGGCGAGACC
>Ga0137391_10003669_pt1 | contig 11683 bp, 7 predicted proteins | sample 15con2h24BmetaG_FD_101399 | JGI IMG/M metagenome (GOLD analysis project Ga0137391, IMG submission 101399) | Vadose zone soil microbial communities from Angelo Coast Range Reserve, California, USA - 15con2h2.4B metaG | ecosystem: Environmental > Terrestrial > Soil > Vadose zone > Saprolite...
CAGGACAACGAACTCCCCTTTCCATTGCATCTCGCTGGCGATTTTCCGCGCCCATTCCAGTTCGCTGAATGATGGTTCCTCGCACACGTTATAGATACGTCGCGCTGCGCGATCATCTGTGGCAGCCAGCGCAATGGCCGCGGCCACGTTCTCCACATAGCCCCGTGGCGAGTGCCAGTCGGCCATCGCCTCAGGAAAAATGATGTGGTGCCGTCCATCGACTATGCGCTTGACCACCGGATGAAAACGATGCAGAGGATCGCCGGGTCCATACACCATGGGCAACCGGAGCACCGTACCGGGAAGCTCACCGTCATTCATCACCATGCGCTCCGCCGGGATCTTGTCGTAATCGTCCGTGAGCCAAGGGAAAATCTTGCGCAGGACCTGCACGCTCTCTGGCGGGTAGGGATGCAGACTGCTCCGCAGCTCCGACTCTTCCGTGAGCGGCACCTCCTGCAGCGGACCAGATTCTGTGCCCTGCGAAACGGCTACCGCGCGATACACGTCGATGCTGCTCAGCATGACCACGCGTCGCGTCGCGCCACGGAAGATGTTCATCAGCTCTTTCGCCTGCGGACCCGAACTGATGACAAGGTCAATCACCACATCGGGAGCGAAGCGCTTCAGTTCCTGAGCGCTGGCGTTGAGTTGGTTGCGATCGCCCCGAATCTCGTCCACGCCGGCAGGAGCGGGCGTCGTGCCGCGGTGAAACAACGCCAGCGCATGCCCTTGCTGCTTGAGTGCGGCCACAGCGAACCGACCGATGAAGCCATTCCCGCCAATGAGAAGGATGCGCATAGGACGGTCAACTCGTCACAAGAAAACGATCCTGTACCAGCATATTCTCTTGTCTCCACAACCCAAGCTGATAAAAATCCGCAGTGCCCCATAGCTGCAGCGTGCATAAGCTGCCCAATTGCTCTGTCCTCAGCAACCTTTCAAAGTGGCCAACTCGGTGAAGATGGCTCGCTCTCCGCACACGAATAACCACAGCTCCTCCGCAGAATTCCACTCCTTCACCACCAACGGCCGGTGACTCCGACCGTTTTTGCGTGTTCACTTCCATCCTTTGGAGTCCCGCCGTGGATACCTACTACGAATATCTAAGAACTTTCTCGCAGGAACTTGGGGCACGTATTGTCGAGATGTATCCCCCGTTGCAAGGGCCCAACGATCCTCTGCCTCCAGCGCTTAAGACGCTCTTGCGGCGGCCGCTTCCGGCCCAGGCCCTGACCATCTCTGGAGTCTCCAAGCATCTAATGACAGCGCGATCGGCGATCATCGTCGGAGAGTGTGGAACCGGCAAGACCCTGATGTCTGTTGCGGTAGCCCACGCGGTTGCCCATACCCATTCCGAAGGACGGCCGTACACGGCCATCGGCATGTGCCCGCCGCATCTCGTGTTCAAGTGGGCGCGCGAAGTTCTGGATACGATCCCGCGAGCCAGGACCTTCATCATCTACGATCTCCGCAATGGCGGCGATCCGACACGTCCACATGGCGTCGTCGAGGTAAAGCAGCGCCATGGTCAGATTGTTCATAAGGGTCTGAAGACCACACTCTTCGAGTTGCGAACCATGGGCCGGGCTGAGTGGAAGAGACTTTGTCCGGGCCCCGCGTACTTCATCGTAAGCAGGGAGACGGGCAAGCTTAGTTACCACTGGAAGCATGCTTACACGGTTGCCCAATCCGGTCGTGAAAAAGGTGCTGTCACGAATCCCGATACTGGCTGCGGAATCCCTCGGTCGGAGGGCGGATATCTCAGCCGTGTGGACTTCGCGGAGAAGAAGATCTGCGCGCATTTCACACGTGGGAAGGATGGGACTGATGGCTTTTCCGCAATGTGGCAGGCCGATCGGGAGAAGATTCAGCGTATGGCCCCACTCGGGTACATCGGCCGCTACATGAAGGGCTGGTGGGACTACGCTATCGCCGATGAACTGCACCAACTGGCACAAGAGACTGCTCAGGGCAACAACCTCGGTGTATTCTTTCGCTGCTCTCGAAAGCTGATCGGGCTCACTGGCACCCTCATGGGAGGCTACGCCGACGACCTCTTCAATCTCTTCTATCGGATGAAGCCCCGGCAGATGGTGGCCGAAGGCTTCGCGGCAGGCGGCTCGGGAAGACGGGACTTTGCCGAACGCTATGGCGTGCTCGAATCCATCGAGAAGATCCCAGATGCTGACAACGCCTGCACCCGAGCTCAGAAGACGACAGTGCGACAGGTGCGAAAGCCCGGCGCCTCACCGCTACTCTTCGGCAAGTTTCTCATGGCGTCGACGGCCTTTGTGACGCTCGAGGACATAGCCGCGTACCTCCCCTCGTACGAAGAGAGCGTCATCGAGGTGGAAATGGATGTAGATCTCGGTAAGGCCTACGCAGGGATCGAACAAGACATACGCGAAGCGGTCAAGAAGAACCGCGGAAACCGAAGTCTGATGAGCCTCATGATGCACCGCCTGCTGCTTTACCCCGACCACCCGTTTGGTATCGGGGAGATCTGGGGCAAGCGGTTTAACCCAACAATCGGGGGTTATGAGCATTTTCTGGTGACCACGGCGCCGGACCTTCGAGAAGACTTCGTGTACGCCAAAGAGCGCAAGCTCATCGAGGACATCCGCGAAGAGCTACGGCAAGGAAGGCGTTGCCAAGTCTATGCGACCTTTACGGGTGAGCACGATGTTGCAGCTCGCCTGGAGAGGGTGCTTCGTCAGGCCGGGCTGCGCGTCGCTGTACTACGGCCAACAGTGCCGACGCTCAAGCGAGAGCTTTGGTACGAGAAACAGCTCAAAGACGGCGTCGAAGTCGTGGTCTGTCATCCGAAGTTGGTGGAAACAGGCCTCGATCTTCTTGCTTTTCAAACGCTCTACTTTTACCAGACCGGCTATTCGCTCCACACGCTGCGACAGGCCTCGCGCCGGTCGTGGCGCATCGGACAGAAGCATCCGGTGAAGGTAAAGTTCTTCGTCTCCAAAGCCACCACACAAACCACCTGTCTCCGGTTGATGGGGAAGAAGATGCTCGTGGCGCTGATGATGGAGGGCAAGTTCTCGGGTGAAGGCATTCATTCTCTCGAGAGCGACGACGACATGATGAGCGCCATGGCGCGTGAGTTGGTCGAGCGTGGGCGCGTTGGTGAGTCAGCCGATGCCGTCTGGGCTGATCTCAAGCGCGAACGTGCCCAGCACATGCCATCGACGCCGATGGTATCGCAGGCGGAGTTAGTGGCAGAGCACGATCCATTGTTGCCTCTTCTGTCGCAGGTGCCAGTAGCACCATCGTCACCTGCACTGCATCTCGTCGAGTCCGATTCGAAGAGGCAACAGAAGCCTTCCACGCTTTGGCCCACCGGCCACGTGGAGGGAGAGCAGATGCTGCTCTTCGCCTAAACCATTGCATGTGAGCCTGCGAGTTGTTCGCAGGCTCCACAAATTTGGAGCTTTCAATGACAAAACAGGAGGTTCTATGGCCAGCAAAGCTACACCTCTGATTCCATTTCAAGGGGCAACTGGTGCGCTGTCGTCTCCCACCGTGGTTGCCACGGATCATTCTCTGCTTGAGCTAGACTGCGAACTGGATGCGCTGCTCGATCAGATTCAGGATGAGATCGAAGAGCAAGGCGAGGCGAGCGCCGAAGCAATGGAGCGCTTCCAATTATTCTGTCAGGCGATGGATGTAAAGATCGATCGGATCGGCAGATTTCTACGGATCATGGAGACGCGCGCAGAACACTGCAAGAAGGAGTCGGCACGGTACGCTGTGCGTGCCAAGAGGGCCCAGAACAAGATCGAACGAACCGAATCCATGGTCCTTTACTATCTTGCCAGCCACGACCTGAAGAAGATCGAGAGTCATGAATTTACTCTGAAGCGGAACAAGAACTCCCAGGACAGTGTGGTGATCACTCAGCCTGACAGCATCCCTGACGACCTACGCCGCTTCGAGGCAAAGATAAATGGTCCCCTCTGGCTCGGCGTGATCGATGCATTGCCCAAGACGCTGGGAGAACCGCTCGCAGCTTCCGTCAAATCTAGCGAGCCCTCGAATAGCGCCATCAAGCAACACATTGCTAACGGTGGAGTGGTCGAGGGAGCTTCGGTCAAACGCGGGTACCATCTGCGAATCGAATAGTGGGTGAATCGACAGCGTTCAGAGAGCTTTCGAACACGTACTGCGCACGGTCGGTTGTCGCCGACCGACCTTCATTGCCATTTTCTGCCTGCCGTTAATCTGGATTATTCCCATGTAGATCATTCGCTGCGAAGTGCCTGCATAGGGTCGGTGCTTGCTGCTCTCCGCGCGGGGATCACCGCAGCGACCAGCGCCGCCAATCCGAGAAGCACAGTCGCGCCTGCCAACAGCAACGGATTCCACGGCGTGACTCCGAAAAGCTGGCTGGCCATGAGATATCCCGCTCCAATCGCCGCCGGAATCCCGATCCCCAATCCGATGCCGACCTGCCAGAACGCTTCGCGCAGCACCATAGCGACCACTGAGTTGCGATCGGCGCCCAGCGCCATGCGCACGCCAATCTCGCTCCTGCGTTGCTCCACGCCGTATGCGGTCACGCCGTAGAGACCAATCGCAGCCAGCACCAGGCCAACAGCGCCAAACAACCAAGCCAGGCTGGCGATCATATTCTGCTGATCGAAGGTTTCCTGAATCACTCGTGAATATGGTTGAGCGTCATACATCACCAGGTTCGGATTGACTTCGGCCAGCGCCTTCTTTACCTGCATGAACATGTTCGCCGGATGCTCCGGCGCCCAGATCACGATATTCCAGAGGTTCTGCGACACCAGCTCGTCACTCTGGAGATCCCGCTGATCGAAGGGTACGGTCTGCGCCTCGGGGATGTAGTACATGGCCCGGGCTGGATCTCGGAAGCCCCAAGTCACGTAATGGATGTTTTGGACGACACCGACAATCTCATAGGTTCCCGCATTCCTCATGAGGCTCGGACCGAAGTGTCGGCCGATGGGATTCTGATTTCTAAAAAACTTCCTGGCAAAGGCTTCGTTGATGACAGCCACGTGTCGCGTATTCTCGTTGTCGTCTTCGTTGATGGTGCGGCCCTCCACCATTGAGGCGCCGATGGTCTCGAAGAACCCGGGCGTTATGCGGGTCCAGTCGGCGGATACATCGTCCTTCGGGCTCGGCTCTGATTTGCCTTGAATCCGAATGTCGTGGCCGTTTTGGTTACCGCTCATCGGCGCATACGTCGCGGCACTGACGCTGCGCACTCCGGGAAGAGCACTTAACCGGTCTTGAATCTGACGATAAAGCGGGACCAGTTGCTCCTGCTTATAGTTCGCCAGAATAGGCGAACCAATGGAAGCCAGGTAGCGGCCATCCGGATCGAACCCGAAGTTCTGGTGCTCCAGATTGCGCAGACTGCCGCCCAGCATCGCTGCCGCACTGAGCAGCACCAGCGATACTGCCGCCTGCGCAATCACCAGCGCCTTCTGCGCCCAATGACCGCCGCCTGCAACCTCACGGTTGGCGCCACGCAGCGCCTCCACCGGCTCGGCCTGCGAGGTCATCCACGCAGGCACCATTCCGAAGATCACGCCCGTGAGCACCGAGACTCCCAGCGCGAACAGCAGAACCAGTGTTGAGGGCGTAGCCTGCACCGGAATCCAGCTGGTTCGCTCCATCATGTGGAAGGCGAGATAAAGGATCAACCGGGCCCCCGCCCAGGCCACAGCCACACCGCCCGCGCCGCCAATCAGAGAGAGCGTAACGCTTTCGAGAAGCGCATTCCTCACCAGGCGCCCCCGCGATGCTCCCAGCGCCACGCGGACTGCCGTCTGCTGTCGGTTCTTCAGCCCACGGGCCAGCAAGAGGTTGGCGATGTTGGCGCAGGCCACCAGCAGCACACAACAGGCCGTGACCATGAGCAGCAGCAGACCCTCGCTGTAATCCCTGCGTAAAAACGAGAAACCTGCGCCGCCAGGCGACAAGCGGAGCGTCTGCTTCTGCCACACAGCTTTTTCCTGCGGACTCATGTCTGCCAAGTGGCTGGCTAGCCAGCCCTGCAATTCACCCTGAAGGTGCGCCTGGAGCGCTTTCGGATTCGTTCCGGGGCGCACACGTCCGATCAGGTCCAGCCAATCGGTCCGCGTGTTTTTGATTCGCGCCGTTTTCCCCAACATCAACGGCTCGGTCGTCAGCGGCATCCAGATATCCGGCAGGCCCCAACTCGTCATCTTCGCCCCAACGAAACCTGCCGGGGCCACTCCGATGATCGTGAACGCCTGGCGATTGATCTGGTATGTGGATCCGACGACCGAAGGATCGGAGCCATACTTCTCCTGCCAGGCATGGAAGCTCATCACCGCGACCGGGGGCGCGCCCTCCAGGTCGTCGGCGTCGACGAACAGCCTTCCGCGCCAGGCGGAAACGCCCAGAGTCTGAAAAAAGTTCCCGGAGACATATTGGCCATTCGCTGTATCCGGCGGTCCCGATGCGCCGGCGCGCCGCACTCCCAGCGGCATATTACCCGCCTGGAGCGCTGCCAGATCCTGGAATCCCGGCGTGTTTGCGCGGAATAGCTTGTATGCTTCCCACGAGAAGAGACTCCAGTTGCCCGCCTCGCCGTCGCTGTCCTGGCTGTATCCTACCCAGTCGCAGCAGTGGGGCTGATCTCCGATACGCCACAACTGATCCGGTCTGGGGACCGGCAGCGATTGCAACATCACCTGCTGCACGAGCGTGAAGATCGCTGTGGTTGCGCCGATGCCCAGCGCCAGGGTCAGCATCGCCGTCATCGTAAAGCCAGGTGATTTTCGCAACTGGCGCAATGCGAATCGAACATCATGAAACAGATTTTCAAGTAGCGGCAGTCCCTCTTCCTCACGGTATTGCTCTCGAATCGCCTCGACGGCTCCCAGTTTGAGCACCGCCTGACGACGAGCTTCAGTTGGAGTCATCCCAGCTCGGACGTTCTCCTCTGCCTGCATCGCTACGTGCCCCTCCATCTCCTCACGCAGGCGCTCATCACCACGGCGGCCGAAGCCGAAATTCCACACGCGCGCGAAAAGTCGTGCTGGAATTGCCGTTACGCAGGACTCGGAACCTGCAGGAGGTTTCACCGTGCGTGCTCTGATCGTCGACGACGAGCCTTTGGCGCGCCGCGGCGTCGTTCTAAGGCTGCGTAAATTCAGGGATGTTGAGGTCGTCGGAGAATGCGGAGATGGGCAATCCGCGGTGGAGAGCATCCTGGAACGATCTCCCGATGTTGTGTTCCTCGACATCCAGATGCCGGGTATGGACGGTTTTGAGGTTCTGCGCGCCCTGCCTGTTGAAGGCCTGCCCGCAGTCATTTTTCTAACAGCGTATGAGCAACATGTTTTGCGGGCATTCGATGTTCATGCGCTGCATTACCTCTTGAAACCTGTGGACGACACACGCTTCGCGACGGCGGTCAGTCGAGCTCGGGATCTGGTAGATTCCGCATTAAAGGCCGACATGGCACAGCGGGTCATGAAAATGCTGGACCGCACCTCAGATGGATTCGCGTCCCGGTTTACGGTGCAAGCTGGATCCCGCATTCAAATCGTCATTGCGGAGGATGTTGAGTGGATTGGGGCTGCTGGTGACTATGTTGAACTCCACGTCAACGGTCGTTCTTACCTGTTACGCGAGACGATGGCGTCTCTCGAACAGAGGCTCGACCCGGCAAAGTTTATCCGCATACACCGCTCCCGAATTGTGCAGTCCAAAGGCATACTGGAGCTGCGATCCATCGAGAACCGCGAGTTCACGGTGAAGCTTTCGGACGGCTCGGAGCATCGCTCGAGCCGCACCTACGCCGATCGACTTGAGCGCTGGTTGTCATCAGGTAGGATCTGACAAAAATAGGCAAACTCTGAGTCGACTGTCCAACGGAAGCGATGGGAGGCGCTTCGAACGCCGTGCTTGTTTCCTCTCTTTCGAGGTCATTCTAAATCGACCCGAGTCACATTGACGAAAAGTCGGCATCTCGTACGGTTGGGCGCCATGAACTACGTCACAAGCACTTCAACGGAAAGCCGGTTTTACGTTCTAGTGCCACAACATAGATCGATCTAAACCGCTCGATGAGCGCATCGGCCTGATATTACGAGTCGAGAGTGACCGCGATGGGTTCCTCAACATTGGCCGAATTATGGGGAGTAATCAGCATCGGTCGGTGCCTATGCAATTAGCGCAAACCGAGAACGGATCGCAGTATTCCTGACTATTTCCAGGGTGTTTACCTTCGACGAGTGACCCGGCTGACTCAGTCCTCGCGCAGCAGAACCAGAGGATTGACGGACAGCGCACGCTGCGCCGGAATCCACGTGGCCAGCAATCCCAGCGCAGCCATCGCCAGAATCACACCAGCTAAGACCAGGGGATCGCGCGGCGTGGCTTGATACACAATGAAAGCCAGCACCCTCGTCGCAAGCAGACCCAGAACCAATCCAGCCCCCGAACCAATCGCCAAAAGTTTGAACGCGCGTCCCAGCGCGGCCTGCAACACTTCCTCGCGTTGCGCGCCGAGAGCCACGCGAATTCCGAACTCCTTGAGCCGCTTGCTCACAGAGTAGGCAGCCATTCCGAAAATGCCCGTGATAGAAAGCATAGCGCCCATCATGCCCAGCACACCCAGCGACACTGTCGCCATGCGCGAGGGAAACAAGATTCCGCCGAGTTCTGTGCTCCACGGGCGGATCTCCAAAACCATCCCGGGGTCGATATCCCGGAGCACGCTTCTCATGGCCACGGCAATTTCCTGCGGGTCGCGGTTTGAGCGCACCACCAGCCATGTCCAACTAGCCGGCGATTGCAGGAGGGGGAAGAACATCGCGGGCTGTTGGTCTTCGGTGAGGTTCTTATATTTTCCGTCTTCGACCAGACCCACCACTCGTACGCGCGTGCCATCGCGCAGCTTGAAATACCGGCCGACAGCGTCCGGTACTGAGCCTAGTATTTTGCTTGCGAACTCCCGGTTCACCACTGCTACACGCGGGGCGTTTGTGTCGTCGTGCCATGTGAAGGCTCTGCCCGCCAATAAAGATGTCCCGGATGCGCGGAAGTAGTCTGGAGTTACGTTGTACATATAAGGGTCGGCCGCGGCATGCGATGGGCTCAGATCCGTGGTTGTGTCGGTATAGACCATCCCTTGCCAACCACCGGGAAGTTCTAACGGCGGCCAATTCACCGATCCTACGGAATCTGCGCCAGGAATCGCTTGTATGGCATCGATCAAGCGCCGTTGCATTGTGGGTATTCTTTCGCCGGTGTAGCCTGCTGCCGTCAGATCGATATCTACCAACATCGCGTTCCGCGGTTCAAAACCGAAGTTGCTGTGCATGGAGCGCATGAGTCCACGCACAGCAACCATCGATGAAGTGACCAGCACGGCACAGATCGCAATCTGGACGACAAGCAATACGTCTCGCACGGTAATTCGGCGCCCGAACGCGCCTGTCGATCCCGCTTTGACGATCTCATACGGATTGGCCCGGAGAATCTGGCGCACGGGAACAATTCCGAATAGAACTCCGCTGACCAGCGCCAAGACCAAAGCTGCCAAATAAACGTTAGCGTCCGGACTTACCGGCACATGGAGGGGGAATTGCGGAACTGGCCGCCATACGCTCAACCAGCGCAAAAGTAGAATGCTTACCACGAGTCCCGCTACGCCTCCGGCGAGCGAAAGCACCACGGATTCGGTGAACAGCTGGCGCAAGATGCGATTGCGGCTCGAACCAAGGGCCAGGCGCAAGGCCACTTCGCGAGAACGGTCGGCGGCCCGCGCCGCAAACAGGCTGCCCAGATTGGCACAGGCCGCCAACAGAATCAAGCCCGAAAGAAGCATCAATCCGATGAGAAAAGCCCGCGCTGCTCCCCCTAAATAGTCGCCATGAAGACCAGGCCGCGCCAGCGTGTAAGACGCATTATCTTCTTCTTTGGGATAGCTTTTTTTCAGATACCCATCCACGGAGTTCAGGTCGGCAGTGGCCTGCGCCGGAGTCACTCCCGGCTTCAAATGTCCCACCATCTCAAACATCCAATGGTTCCCGCGCGCGTTTAACATCTTCTCGCCGGCTAACTGCTCATGGTTCACGATTGGCAAGAAGATATCCGGAGCGAAAAACAAGATGGTTCCCTGGAACCCTGGAGGCGCCACGCCAAGGATGGTGAATGGATGCCTGTTGAGTCGAACAACGCGGCCCACCACGGTGCGATCGTCCTGAAAATGGTTATGCCAATATGCGTAGGAGAGCACGACATAGGGCGCGCTGTTTGGGCCGTGCTCATCGGAAGCGTGGAACAATCGGCCAATGTAAGGCTGAATCCGCAATACGTCGAAGTAGTTTCCGCTGGTTTCGTACTGCCAGACATTGGATGGATCTTTGCCCGTATCCAGCCCTGACTCACGGATAGCAAAAACCGCCAAATCATCGAAGCTTCGATTGCGCTGGCGAAGATCGAGATAATCGGGATAGGAGTGGGACCCGCCGTCGCTCCCATGTTGGATGACGAACAGGCTCTCTGCCTGAGGCACATTCAGCGGACGCAGGATGAGCGCGTTCCATACGCCGAAGACGACTGCGTTGGCGCCGATGGCCAGCGTCAGTGTCAATACGGCAGTGATGGTGAAGCCGGGAGACTTGCGCAGTCCGCGCAGCGCGAATCGCACATCGGCCCAGATCGATTCCAGCGTCGGCCAGCGCCACACCTCGCGGCTTCGTTCTTCCACCGCATTGCGATTTCCAAAGGCCACGCGCGCCTTCCGTCGCGCTTCCTCTGCGCTCATGCCTTCGCCCATCAACTGCTCGGCGCGCTCTTCAATGTGCAGGCGGATTTCCTCGCTGAGATCGTCATACTGCATGCGGCGGAAGATGTTCGGGACCCACTTCATCGGGACCTCCAATTGGCTGAGTCGTCAGTTCGTAGTGGCCTTACTCGGATTCAGGACTAACGCAATGCCTTCAAACATGCGCTCGAAACTGGAAATCTGCTGCTCCAGGCGCTTGAGACCTGAGGCTGTGATCTGGTAGGTTCTGACGCGGCGGTTCGTGGAAGAAAGACCCCACTCGGCCTTCACCAGCTTTGCTTTGAGCAGGCGCTGGAGCGCCGGATAGAGCGAACCCTCTTCCACCTGAAGCAGGTTGTTAGAGCGCTGCTGGATGTGCTGGACCAAGGCATATCCATGGGCCGGTTGCCGGCGAAGCGACTCGAGGATCATCATTTCGAGTGCGCCGGGAAACAAGTCGCGAGTGGTAGTCTCTGACATAGGCATGTTTGCTACAGGCATAGAGTAAACTGGTGTGTGGGGATTGTCAAGACCGGATCCAATGGATGCCCGTTTGGGGCGGACTCTTGCGTTTACTGGCGCTAAGAGGCCAATGCTTCATCGAAGGTGGGTTCTACGTCGAAAGCCGGATCGATAACGGTAAACGCACTAGCGTCCAGGAGTCCCTCTGGAATGATGCGAAATCGCCAATGCACGCATCGAGAATGGAATGCGCAGCACTTGGCCGAATAGTCAGCTTATCGGACAGATGACTTGGAGAGCTTTACTCCCGAGTGACGTTAGGACTCTATCGGAAACCGCTCCGAAGAGATGGAGTGGTTGAGGATGTTGAGGTGGAGCGGTTCGGATAGAGCCGTGAGAAGGAAGCCGGTGGTGCGGTCGGGGCAG
>Ga0137391_10003671_pt1 | contig 11681 bp, 10 predicted proteins | sample 15con2h24BmetaG_FD_101399 | JGI IMG/M metagenome (GOLD analysis project Ga0137391, IMG submission 101399) | Vadose zone soil microbial communities from Angelo Coast Range Reserve, California, USA - 15con2h2.4B metaG | ecosystem: Environmental > Terrestrial > Soil > Vadose zone > Saprolite...
CGCGTTCATGGGTCCGGCGATGCTGGTGCGCGCCGCCGTGTACGAGATGCATCCGCTCGACGAGGCCGATCGGCGCGAGCACCTGCGGCACGAGGGTGGGATCGGCTATTGCAACATCACGAAGTGCTGCACCGAAGTCTGCCCCGAATCGATTACGATCACGGATAACGCCATCATTCCGCTGAAAGAGCGGGTCGTCGATGCGAACTACGACCCGATCGCGGCGCTGTGGCGCAAGCTGACCGGCTAGCCTCTCTGAAGAGAGTCGTCGTTGTCGGCGCGGGCTTCGGAGGACTCAGGGTCGCTCGGAGCTTACGCCGCGCGCCGGTTCACGTCGTTCTGCTCGATCGCAACAACTACCATCTGTTTCAGCCGCTGCTGTATCAAGTCGCGACCGCCGGACTCGAGCCCGAGCAGATTGCCAAGCCGGTCCGTGCGATTCTCCGGGGCCAAGAGAATTTCGATTTTCGCATGGTCGAGGTGACCGGCGTCGACCTGGCGCAGCGCCGCCTCGATACCAGCGGCGGACCCACGTCCTACGATTTCCTCGTGCTCGCTCACGGCGGCGAGACGAACTTCTTCGGGCTCGATTCGATGATGCAGCACGGTCTCGGTCTCAAGGACATCGGCGACGCCGTCACCATCCGCAACCATGTGCTCACCTGTTTCGAGCAGGCGATGCTCGAAACAGACCCCGAACGGCGGCGCGCCAAACTCACATTCATCGTCGTGGGCGGCGGGCCGACCGGCGTCGAGATGGCGGGCGCGCTGTCGGAGCTGATTCGGCTCGTGCTGGTGAAGGATTATCCCCGGCTGAACATCAAGGATGTCCGCATCCTGCTGCTGGAAGCGACCGACAAGCTACTCGCGTCGCTGCCGGAGCGTTTGCGCGAGGCGGCCGTCAAGACGCTCTGGCGGAAGTGGATCGACGTGCGCTTCGGGGCGACAGTCGCGGACTTCGATGGTGAGCAGATTCGACTCAAGAGCGGCGAGGTCATTCCCGCCCACACCGTCATCTGGGCAGCCGGAGTACGCGCGGCGGGGTTGAGTGCCCGGCTTGGTCTCCCAACCGGGCGCCAGGGTCGTATCGCCGTCGAGTCCACACTACAAGTAAACGGCCATCCCGAGGTGTACGTCATCGGTGACGCCGCGTACGGCGAACAGAACGGCGAGCCGCTGCCGATGGTTGCGCCCGTCGCGATCCAAATGGCGGAGACGGTAGCGCGCAACATCGCGCGCACACTGCGCAACAAACCCCTGCAACAATTCCGCTACCGCGATCAGGGCACATTGGCGACGATCGGCCGGAACGCTGCGGTCGCCCACGTCTTCGGACTGCAGCTCAGCGGCTTCCCCGCCTGGGTCATGTGGCTGGTCGTGCACATCATCCAGCTGATCGGTTTTCGCAACAAGTTGTTCGTGCTACTCAACTGGGCGTGGGACTACTTCTTCTACGAGCGGGCCGCGCGGTTGATTACGCGCGACTGAGTGGTTGGAAGCTGCGGGGTCCGGCGTACGATGCCGCTCCAACCGCACGTCAGACACCAGCGATGCTCGACGGACGGTACGAGGTGCCGCAGCACGGGATGCCGGATCAGACTGAGGTCGGCGGCGCAGCGGGGGCACACGCGCGTCGCAGGCAGGATCAGATAGACGACCACGATCACGATCCCCGCTCGCAGCAACACCGTCGCAAATAAGACCACTACGATCAGCATCTAGGCAGCCATCTCCCCCAGGAAGTCGGCGATGCGGCGCTCCAACTCCGCCAGCTCGACCGGCTTGACCAGGACCCGGTCGCGTGGCACGTCGGCCAGCCCGCGACCCGCGAGGTGCGTGATGTCGCCCGAGAGGAACAGCACTCGCTCAGCCAGGCGCGGCTGCTCCTCCAATAGTCGCTCATAAAACTCGGCGCCATCCATCCGGGGCATCCGCAAATCCGCCAGGATCACCTGAGGCTCGAAGCCGCCGCGGATCCGCTCCAGCGCCGCCAGGCCATCGCCGGCCTCGGTGACCTCTGCCCCGCGTTTGCCAAGAAAGCGCGCCATTGGCCGGCGGATCAGCTCTTCATCATCGACCAACAAGACTCGAATACCCGCCAGGCTCACTTTCGTCGCCTGGGCAGGAGGGGGAGGAGCGTGGGGCGGGGGGGGCGGGGGGGGCGGGGGGGGGGCCGGCGCGCTGGCCGTTGGCACAGCTAGAACGGTTCCGGGCGCGCAGGGCAACCATACCAGAAAGCGCGCGCCACGCTCGGCATGCGCCACCAGCTCCAGCTCTCCTTCCGCCTCGCGGACCAGCTGGCGCGAGATGTAGAGGCCCAGTCCTGTCCCGCGGCGGCCTTTAGTGCTCGCAAACGGCCGGAACAGGCGTTGTACGATCTCCGCGCTCACGCCGGGCCCATTGTCCGTCACCGTGACGCAGACACGATCGCCGCCCCCGTCCCCCTCGCTCACGAAGCTGTCGACAGTGAGACGGCGGGGCGGCTTGACCGCGCGCAGGGCATCGATGGCATTGCTCAACAGGTTCACCAGGACCTGCTCCAGCCGATTGGCGTCGCCGACGACCGCCGGCAGACCGGGGTCGAGCCGGCCTTCGATCGAGATCTCGTCGATGCTGAAGCGGTACGACACCAGGTCGATCGCGCTGCGTACGACGTCGTTCATGTTGACCGCGGCCGCGCGTTTCTCTCCGGCCCGGACGAAGCGCAGCAACCCGCGCAGCAGTTTGGCGGCCCGCTGGGCCTGCCGCAGGATGTTCTGCATTTCGCTGCGCTGCTCCGCGGGCAACTGCCCGTCCGACAGCCGCAGCTCGGCGTGGCTGGCGATCGCCATCAGCGGGTTATTCACTTCGTGGGCCACTCCGCCCAGCAGCTCGCCCGCCGCCGCAAACCGCCCCTGTTCTTCCGCGCGATCGCGCAGCACGCGGGTCATCTGATTGAAATGCGTGGTGACTTTGCCGAGCTCGTCGTCGCGCGCCACGGGGACCTGCGCGCTCAGATCACCGTCGGCGACCCGCTTGATTCCCTGCTCGAGGGCCGCGAGCGGCTTCCACATCCGACGGCGCAGAATCAGGAGGGCGATGGGAAGGAGGATCGCGCCGACAATTACGACGATGACGGCCGTCGAGCCGAGATTCCCCGTAAGCGCGAGTGTCAGCGCCGCGCCGTAAATCATCGCCGCGGCGACCGCGCCGACGATAAGGAGACGCAGGCTCGTCATGGAACCCAAAATGCAACTATTTCGGGTATCCGTGCCACTAGACGGAACCCTACAAGCGGTCTAATCTCCCCGTTCCCAAGAAAAACTCTTCACAGCAACCAAGGTGCTGACGATGCGTCCAATCATTGTCCTTCTCACGCTCGGCGTCCTCGCTTGTTCAAGTGCCAGTTCAGCGTCCTCCAAGCAGCAGCCGGCTCCGGCGTCCGGTCCCACCCATCAGGACACTGCGCGCGCCGGCGGCGGCCGCCAGGCGCCTTCTGATGGTCCGGCACCGAAGCCGTATAACCAGGTCATCACGTCGCAGGCGGTGACCGACTCCGGTGTGTTCATCATCCACCGCATCAGCGACAAGCTGTATTACGAGATCCCGCGCCGCATGTTGGGACGGGAGTTCATCCTCGTTGTGGACCGGCGCGGCACGATCCGGGGCGTGGGCTACGCGGGTGAGCAGATCGCCGCTCGCGCCGTGCGCTGGGACCGCTTTGGCAATCACGTCCTGCTCCGCTTGATCAGCTACGCCATGCGAGCCGACTCCTCACTGCCGGTGGCTCGCGCGGTCGACCTCTCCAACACCGCGCCCATCATCAAAAGCTTCGACATCGCCGCCTGGAGTCCGAAGGATTCCAATGCCGTGATCGAGGTCAGTAGCCTGTTCACGACCGACGTCTCGGAGCTGAATGTGCGACAGCTGGGCGTGCGCGTGCGGCGCTTCGATCCGACACGCTCGTTCATCGAGCGCGCCAAGAGTTTCCCGATCAACGTGGAAATCACGGCGCTCCAGACGTTCGAAGTGGACTCCCTGCCGCCCGCGCCGGGTTCTCCGCCCGATCGCTCGCTGAACTCCATGACGATTCCGACGAATTTCTCGATGGTGCTGCTGCCGGACCACCCCATGATGCCGCGTCTCTGCGACAACCGCGTGGGATTCTTCACGGTGAGCTATGAGGATTACGGTTCCGAGAATGCCCGCGTGCCGACGCGCTGCTACATCACGCGCTGGCGGCTCGAGCCTAAGAATCCGAACGCCGCCGTCAGCGATCCGATCAAGCCGATCGTGTTCTACATCGACCCCGCGACGCCACCCAGATGGGTGCCGTGGATCATCAAAGGCGTGGAGGCGTGGGAGGCGGTGTTCCGGGCCGCCGGTTTTTCGCACGCCATCACCGCGAAGCCCGCGCCGACGCCGCAGGAAGATCCTGGCTTCGATCTCGACGACGCACGCTACTCCGCGATCCGCTGGCTGCCATCCACGATCGAGAATGCGTATGGCCCGCACGTCAGCGATCCGCGCACGGGCGAGATCCTGGAGTCGCACATCGGCTGGTTCCACAACATCACGAGTCTGCTGCAGGCGTGGTACTGGGTGCAGGCAGGCGCGGTCGATGCTCGCGCGCGGCACCTTCCGTTCCCCGACTCGGTGATGGGCAAGATGGTTGCGTATGTGGCGACGCATGAAGTCGGGCACACGCTTGGACTGCCGCACAACCAGCTCTCGTCCGGCTACTATCCCGTCGATTCGTTGCGCAGCGCGAGCTACACGCGCGCGAACGGCACGTCCTACTCGATCATGGACTACGCACGCAACAACTACGTCGCGCAGCCCGGCGACTCCGCGGAGCTGATGCCCAAGCTCGGGCCGTGGGACTATTACGCGATCGACTGGGGCTATCGCCGCATCCCCGGCGCGAATCGGCCCGAGGCGGAGCGGCCGGTGCTCGATTCGCTGGCGCGCCTGCAAGACGACCACCAGTGGCTGCGGTTCGGCAACCCCGACGGCATCGATCCGCGCACGGTGACCGAGGCACTCGGCGATGACCCCGTGAAGGCCACGCGGTTTGGCCTCGGTAATATCAAGCGTCTCGTGCCGATGCTGTTACCCGCCGCCACGACGGATAAGCTCGAGGACTACGAGCTGCTGAATGATTTGTATGACCGCTTGGTAGGGCAGTGGGGCCTCGAGATGAACCACGTCGCCGTCGTCATCGGCGGGGTGTGGCGGCACGAGAAGTATCCCGATCAGGCCGGTGTGATTCACACTCCGGTTCCGAAAGCCCGCCAGGCGGACGCGGTCCGGTTCTTGAATGAGGAAGCATTCAAGACGCCGGCGTATTTCCTCGACTCCGACGTGCTGCGGCGCGTTGAGCCGAGCGGATTCGTGGACCGCATTCGCGTCCGGCAAAGCGCGCTGCTAAACGCCTTGTTCCAGGATCAGCGGCTGGCGCGGCTGGCGGAGCAGGGGTCGACGCTTCCCGCCGGCACGGCCTACACCCTGTCTGATCTGTTTGCGGACGTGCGCCGCGGCATCTTTTCGGAGCTCGAGTCGGCGCAGCCGTCCGTGGATGGGTACCGGCGCAACCTGCAGGAGGCGTTCGTGGATCAAATGGACCGCCTGATCAACACGCCGCTCGTGACGCTGCCGCCGCCGCAATTCGCGTTCTTCCCCGGCGTTACCGCGACCACACGGCCGACGGACGCCCGCGCGCTGGCGCGGTTCGAGCTGCAGGGCTTGCAGACCAGCCTTCGCGCTGCGGCTCCGAAGGCCCCCCCCGCTGATCGGATGACGCGAGCCCACTTTGTCGACCTCCAGGCGCGGATTGACCGCGTGCTGAATTCGCGCGAGCCGGGGGTGCCGCGATGAGACGGTTGAACGCTGGGACGTTCGAAATTTGGAATGTGAAGCGCGTGACGTGGTTGGCCACGCTCACACTTTCCCTCGTTCCAACATTCCAACTTTCCGCCCAGTCCTTCGAGCAGCGTCTCATCGCCATCCCCGACACGGCGAGCGTGCGGCAGATGTCCCGCGACCTCTCCGCCGTACCGCACATGGCGGGTACGCCCGCACAGGCCGCGACGCGAGACTACGTCCTCGAGCACCTGCGGTCGTGGGGCGTCGATGCGTGGAGCAAGGAGTACACGGTCTATATCCCGCAGCCGGAGGTCGTCGCCGCCTGGGTCATTCCAGGTCCGCACGCCAAGGCGGCTGAGCTCTCTTTGCCGGAGCCGGGGAAGGGACCGCAAGTCCCGCCGTTCAATGGTTACACGGGGGACGGTGACGTCACCGCCGAAGTCGTCTACGTCAACTACGGGCTGATCGAAGACTACAAGACGCTCGATTCGTTGGGTATCAGCGTGCGCGGCAAGATCGCGATCGCGCGCTATGGCCGCTCGTTCCGCGGCATCAAGGCGCGCGAGGCGCAGAAGCGCGGCGCCGTGGGCCTGATCGTTTACTCGGATCCTCAGGACGACGGATACTTCCGCGGCGACGTCTACCCGAAGGGTCCCATGCGTCCCGCCGGCGGAATCCAGCGCGGCAGCATGATGAATGGGAATGGCGATCCGACGACCCCGGGATGGGCCTCGATCGAAGGCGCCCGGCGGCTCCCAGAGGATTCGCTCGACGTCCCGAGCATTCCGATCATTCCGATGAGCTACGGCAACGCCCGTCGCCTCCTCGAGCCAATGGAAGGGCCATCCGTCCCGCAGACCTGGGAGGGCGCGCTGCCGTTCCGTTATCACGTCGGCCCGGGGCCGGTGCGCGCGCGGCTGCGCGTGAAGACCGAGCGCGGAACGCGGGGGGGCGGCTTCCACAAGATCTGGAACACGGTTGGCATGATTCGCGGGGCGCGGTGGCCTGATGAGTGGGTGGTGGTCGGCGGCCATCGCGACGCCTGGGGCCCGGGCGCCCGCGACAACGTCAGCGGCACGGTGACCGTGTTGGAAACGGCGCGTGCGTTCGCGACGCTCGCACACCAGGGATTACCGCCCGCGCGCACGCTCGTCTTCTGCACCTGGGACGCCGAGGAGTGGGGCCTCATTGGGTCGACAGAGTGGGTGGAGGAGCTCGAGGATTCGCTGCGGGCTCATGTCGTGGCGTATATCAACGAAGACGGTACCTTCTCGGGGCCGACGTTCAGCGGTGCCGGATCACCCTCGCTCAAGCCGTTATTTCGCTCCGCAAGCCAGGTCGTTCCCGATCCCGTCGGGCCCGGCACTGTGTACGACGTGTGGCTCAAGGCGCACAAGGGCGACACGACGACGCTGACCTTCGGGAATCTGGGCGGCGGATCGGATTTCGCCGGCTTCTATCATCACCTCGGCATTCCCGCGGGAGGGATCGGGTTCGACGGTCCCGACGGCATCTATCACTCGATGTACGACTCGTACGACTGGATGACGCGGTTCGGCGATCCCAGCTACAAAGTCCATCGCGCCGGCGCCCAGCTCGTCGGGGTGATTCTCGCGCGCCTCGCCAACAGCGACCTGGTGCCGCTCGACTACGCAGCCTTCGGCACGGAGTTGAGCACGCTGGTCACGCAGCTCGATTCCGGAATTGCGCGGAAACAGTGGACCGCGAGCGTGAGCACACAACCATTAAAGGACGCGCTGGATCGCCTTACCGCGGTCGCGCGCGCCTTCGCTGCGGCACGCGACAGCGCGCTCCGCCGGTCGGGAGGCGTGGATACGGTGCGCGCACAGCGCGTCAATCACGGGCTGATGCAGGTCGAGCGGCGCCTCACGCGGCCCGCAGGCCTCGTCACGCGTCCCTGGTTCCGGAGCCTGCAGTTCGCGGCGGACGTCGACAACGGCTACGCGACGATGGCGTTCCCCACGGTCAATGAAGCGATTCGCTATGCCGATGCCGCGACTGCCAATCGTGAGTTGGCCGATCTCGTGACCCGCGTGGACCAGGCGCGCGCCGCGCTAGTGGAAGCCGCCGCCGCATTGCGGTAGATTCGTTAGGCGGGAAGGGGGGGAGGGGAGACCTTATGACGGATGGCAGCAGCCGCACTCGCATCATCACGTATTACGCGATTTGGGCCACGATCTGTGCCGCCGTGGCCGGCTTTGTCGTCGCGCTCATCCACACCTCGTTCTTCAGCTACCATCCCGGCCGCTCCGCCGCCATCGAGACGCTCTTCAGCGGTACCGTTGCAGCAGTGGGCATCGCGTCGGCCCAGGGCGCGGTGGCGCTCGCGACAGCGAGCCTGCTCGGCCAGGTGGGCCGCTCGCTGCAATACACGTTGCTGCTCGGTCTGGTTCTGGGATTGTTTGATTTCGTGATGTACATCGTGCAGATGACGATACCGGCGACTGAGCTTGGCTGGATACCCGATGTGGCGATTCTCGTGGCGGCGAGCGCCCTGATCACCGTGGCGGGATCGAGGAGCCTTACAACTTCGGCAGTGTGATGCCTTTCTGCGCCTGATATTTCCCTTTCTTGTCCTTGTAAGAAGTCTCGCACTCATCTCCTTCATCGGCCGTAAAGAACAACACCTGCGCGATTCCCTCGTTGGCGTAGATCTTGGCCGGTAGCGGCGTGGTGTTTGAGATTTCGAGCGTCACATAGCCTTCCCACTCCGGCTCGAACGGCGTCACGTTGACGATGATGCCGCAGCGGGCGTAGGTGCTCTTGCCCACACAAATCGTCAACGCGTTCCGTGGAATCCGGAAATACTCGACCGACATCGCAAGCGCGAAGGAGTTCGGCGGAACGATGCAGACCTCGCCGGTGAATTCGACGAAGGATTTGTGATCGAAGTGCTTAGGATCGACGACGGCGGACAACGCATTTGTGAAAATCTTGAACTCCGGTGCGACCCGCATGTCGTAGCCGTACGACGAGACACCGTACGAGATCACGCCGTCGCGCACCTGTCGGTCGGCGAATGGCTCGATCATGCGGAGTTCCTTCGCCATGCGCCGAATCCAGCGATCGGATTTGATGGACATGGGGGCGCAATGTAATGGTGGCGTCGTCACTTACGCCACTCGATTCGGTTGACAACACTCTGGGCGGGGAATAGCTTCCAGCAACCACTAGTGAATTTTTTCACGAGCTAGGATGCAGCCCTACATCCCCCTCCTGATGTTAGTGGGCCTGGCCATTGTCGCCGCTACGACGATGATCGTGGCGTCTCATTTCCTGGGTCCCCGCCGGCCGACCGACGTGAAGGAACGGCCTTACGAGAGCGGCATGCCACCGTTGGGCAACGCGCACGAACGTTTTTCCGTCAAGTTTTACCTCGTCGCCGTCTTGTTCATCCTGTTCGATATCGAGACTGTCTTTCTCATCCCGTGGGCAACGATCTTTCTAGGGAACGGCAGCGTGTCGACCGGATTCCTGCTGGTTGAAATGCTGGTGTTCCTGCTCATTCTCTTTGTGGGATACATCTACGTCTGGAAACGCGGCGCTTTTCAGTGGGACTGAGATGAAACGAGTGGGAGAGGTTCAAAGCTCGAACTATCTGCTCGCCAAGTTCCACGATCTCGTGGACTGGGCGGTGAACTCGTCGCGCGCCAATTCATTGTGGCCGATGCCGTTCGGCACGGCGTGCTGCGCCATCGAATTCATGGCGACGGCGGCCAGCCGGTTCGATTTTGCGCGCTTCGGCATGGAGCGCCAGGCGTTTTCGCCGCGTCAGGCCGACGTCCTGATCTGCGCCGGGCGGCTGCCCTTCAAGCTCGCCCCGGTGATCCGGCGCATCTACGATCAAATGCCGCAACCCAAGTGGGTCATCTCGATGGGGGCCTGCGCCTCGACCGGCGGCATCTTCGACAATTACTCGATGGTGCAGGGGATCGATACGATCGTGCCGGTCGACGTCTACGTGCCCGGCTGCCCGCCGCGTCCCGAAGGCCTGCTGTACGGCATTCTCCTGCTGCACAAGAAGATCAAAGGCGAGTCGCTGTTCGACGCCGTGCGGCGCCGCGACGAGCAACCGCTCGATGAGAAGGGTCTGCGGCTACCACCCGAGACGATCGACGAGATCTCCGAGCCGTTCGGCAATTCCGTCCACCAGTTTCGTTCTTCGTGATTCCCGGCGCTTTGCGCGAAGCGGTCGCGCGCGACGGCGAGACGATTGTCCACGTCCCGCGCGAGCGGCTGCTCGAGGTGATGACCTGGCTCAAGCAGACGCCGGGGCAGGAGTTCGATTATCTCGTGGACGTCACGGCGGTCGAATACCGCGACCGCGAACGCGCCCTCGAAATCGTCTACTTCCTGCGTTCCTTGAAGCGACGTATGGACCTTCGGGTCAAAGTCGAGCTCGATCCTGCCGAGGAGCTCTGGGTCGACTCGGTGTGGGAGCTCTGGCACGGCGCCGATTGGCTCGAGCGGGAAGTGTTCGACATGTTCGGCGTCACGTTCCGCGGCCACCCCGATCTGCGCCGCATCCTGATGTGGGAGACCTACGCCGAAGGCTATCCCCTCCGGAAGAGCTTCCCGCTCCGCGGCCGTTTCTCGCGGGCGGAGCAGGTCCGCCAGGCGCTGAACGCGAATCCCGAAGCGCACTATTCGCTCGAAGAGCTGTCGATCGCGGACGCCGGGGGCGACTTGCCGGATGAGATGCGTGACCGCCTGCGCCGCGGCGAGCGCGGCGTGATTCCGGAGCCGCCGAGTCCATGAGTAAGCGTACTGTCGAGCTCGAGCTAGCCACGCCAGGCGTGGACACCGCAGGGCGTCCGCAGCGCGTCCCGCTCACCGCCGACGCGGAGCCCGACCTTGGCGCCGAGCACATGCTCGTCAACATCGGCCCGCAGCACCCGGCCACGCACGGGGTGTTGCGGCTGGTCGTGGAGCTCGATGGCGAGACCGTGGTGCGCTGCATCCCGCACGTCGGCTATCTCCACTCCGGGTTCGAGAAGCTGGGCGAGTACCGCCACTACAACCAGATCATCCCGCTCACCGACCGCACCGACTACCTGTCGCCGATGGCGAATAACGTCGGCTTCGCGCTGGCGGCGGAGACGCTGATGGGAATCGAGATCACCCCCCGTTGCACGGTGCTGCGCGTGATCGCCTGCGAAATGAGCCGCATCATCTCGCACATGGTCTGGCTTGGCACCACGTCGATTGACCTCGGCGCCTTCACGCCGTTCCTGTGGGCGTTCCAGGAACGCGAGCGGATCTACGATCTCCAGGAGATGTGGACCGGCGCGCGCCTCACGACCAGCGTGACGCGCGTCGGTGGGCTGATGGCGGATATTCCTGATCGCTTCGTCGAAACGCTGCGCGAGTTTACGCAAACATTCCCGAAGACCCTCGGCGAGATCGATCGCGTGCTGACGCGCAACGCGGTCTGGGTGGGACGCACGCAGAACGTCGGCGCACTCACCGCTGCCGAAGCGACCAATTATTCGCTCTCGGGGCCGATGCTGCGGGCCAGCGGTGTCGCGTACGACGTCCGCAAAGACAAGCCGTATCTCGGCTACGAGACGTACGACTTCGACGTCCCGGTCGGCGAGCACGGCGACGTCTACGACCGCTACCTCGTGCGGCTCGAGGAGTGCCACCAGTCGAACCGCATCCTCCAGCAGGCGCTCGCCCGGCTCCCGGACGGGCCGGTGAACGTGGACGACCCCCGCGTGATCCTGCCTTCCAAATCGCGCGCCATGAGCGACATGGAAGCGATGATCTACCACTTCAAGCAGGTGATGGAAGGCGTGAAGGCGCCGGTGGGGGAG
>Ga0137391_10003672_pt1 | contig 11680 bp, 10 predicted proteins | sample 15con2h24BmetaG_FD_101399 | JGI IMG/M metagenome (GOLD analysis project Ga0137391, IMG submission 101399) | Vadose zone soil microbial communities from Angelo Coast Range Reserve, California, USA - 15con2h2.4B metaG | ecosystem: Environmental > Terrestrial > Soil > Vadose zone > Saprolite...
AGTGCGCGATATTGCGCCTTCAAGTCGAGGAAGGGGACTTCGACTGTCAATGTTGTATTCACGATTTCACGACCTCTAATTGATGTTGTGCTTGGGTTTGGCTCAAGTGAATCCGGCGAGTGAGGTCGTGTAACCAGCGCCGCACCAGCAAGGGCCACGGTAGGTATTCCTCGACGAATTTGCGACCGTTCCGCCCGAGGCTAGCCGCTAGCACTGGGTCAGCAGCCAGCCGACAGATAGCGTCTGCAATCGCATCCGGTTCCCCGCGTTCAAGCACGAGTCCGGCATTCGCATTCCTCACTAAGCGGCCGCCTTCGCCAGGCCCTATGTACACAACTGGCCTGCCGCAGCTCATTGCGGTCAAGCTCTTGGCCGGACGAGTATGTTGGGAAATCGAACTCTCATTCAAGCTGACGAGGCCGCAAAGGGCGATCGAGAAAAGGCTTCCCACTTTCTCCGGTGGCACTGGGTCGAGGAAGCTCACATTATGGATCCCCAGTTTCTTAGCCTCCCCTATGAGCATTGGCTTGGCAGAACCGTCGCCCACGAAGACGAAATGGCATGCCGGACGGCGCTCCTGCAGTACTCTCGCCGCCTGCAGGATTCGCTCTACACCATGAGCATAGCCGTGCGTACCTGCGTAAAGGACGATCTCCTTATCTTGCAAACCCAACTCCTGCCTGAGTCTGTCATCAGGAGGCATCGGAGCGAACTGTTCGAGATCCACTCCATTGGGCAGGAAGAGCAGCTTGCTTTGTGGCACGCTCCGACTCTGTAGTTCGGACAGAATTCCCTCGGTAACAGCACAGACGTAGTCAGCCTTGCGGTATGACCAGAGTTCCAGCGCGCGGGCAAATTTCAGGGCGACTCCTTCCTTGTTGAGCTCAAGGTTGTCGCGTACTGCATCCGGCCACAGGTCTGCGACGTAGAAAACGAACAGCACGTTTCGTAATCTTGAATAAAAGAAACCAGGCACTGACAACGAAAGTGGAGGGGATTCGACAAAGAGGCAATCTGGCTTGGCTGCCCTCATAAGGCCGAAGAACGATAGCAATGTGAAGGTAAGATAGTTGAGATAGCGCCGCCATCCCTTACCGACAGCGGCATAGAGCCAAACCCGGTGCACCCGCACACCTTCCCAAATCTCGCAGGTATAAAACTTGCCTCGATAACCATCGAAGATTCGCCCGACCGGGTAGTTGGGCATTCCGGTCACGACCTCGACGTCATGCCCGAGGCGCCGCAATTGGCGAATAATCGCCGCGAGCCGTATGGGTGCGGCGCTGGCCTCGGGTGCGAAGTACTGGGTTAGAAACAGAAATTTCATCGTTAGCCTCTTTGACACCAAAGAACCGAGAAGGCTGTTCGCAGCAGAATGCGGCAGTCGGTCAAGAAAGTCGCACGCTCCGAGTAATCCAGATCTATGCGAATTTTTTGCGGCAGCAGGTTGCGGACATAAAACTGTTCCATTTCCCCCGCCGGGACCTTGGCTAACTCTTGCTCTTCGTTGCGAAACTTCAAACTGGCGGGACTAGTGATTCCAGGGCGAAAATACAAAATGTTGCGATCTTGCCCGATCAGTGTCTGCATATATTTCAACATGTCGGGCCGATAACCCACGAAGCTCATATCGCCCCGGAGAACGTTGAGGATTTGGGGCAGTTCATCGAGCTTCCATTTTCGCAACCATTTACCTACCGACGTAACCCGCCGGTCTCCGGCGCGGGTGATAAGCGGTCCTGAGTTGTTTCCGTGGTTGGAATGCATGGTTCGAAATTTCAAAACTAGGACTTCGTCGCCGTTCTTTCCGACCCGATTCTGGCGGAACAAACAAGGCCCTCGCGAGCTAGCCTTTACGGCTAGAGCGAGCACGATCATGATCGGCGAGGCCACCACGACCACCATAAGGGCGCAGGTAAGATCAAATAATCGCTTGCCGCCGGAGAGTGACCATAAGTCCGTTGTTGGCCGTCTGGAAGCGAGAGTTGTTGGGCTCGTGGCTTGCATGACACTAAACTTACGACTGACTTCTCAGAAAGGGTTCCAAGACGAATCAAGAGTTGATGGAACAATCTTTGAGGGGGGAACGCCGAATGCGAAGCTGTGAGTTGGATAGGCTTTCCATTCCGCTGCCGTATGTCTACGTCGTCGTCGCTCCATGATTCCGGAAAGAGCGAACACCACGCCGCACCATAACCACAACGGCCGATTGACATTGATGTCGCCGCTAGTCATGGTGACCAACAGGGAGAAAGCGAAGACTGGAGTAATAAAGGTCAAATCTGGGGAGGTTCGCCAGATATGCCCCATCGTCCACAAAATGGTGAGCAAAAGAGTTGCGAGCGCAGCCAGTCCGATTATGCCCTCTTCGGCCGCGACTTCTAGGATGAGGTTGTGGGGATAAGCGGGCATGTCACGATCAAAAGCGTAATAGCTCCAGCCCCCCAGTCCCCATCCCGTCACCGGTCTTTCCTCGAACATCCCCAGCGCCCATCGGTACATTGTCAACCTTTTTCCTGCCGTATATGTTGGAGTCGAGGAACCGCCAAGCACTTCTTCGATTTCAGCTTTCTTTGTCGTTAATTTGTCGCTTGCCGCACTTTGCTGTTGTAACCAGTAAATGCATCCAGCGAACGCCAGAAAGCCTAACAATAGGAGAGGCAGCCACACCTTAGTTGAGGTTACGCCTGATCGCACACGGCGCAGGAACATAAAAGCTATAAATATGGCCGCGAAAGAAAGTATTGGACCACGTGCCACTGAAGCAATCAGAGCTGCACACATTAAGGGAACGGACACCATCAACAAGGGACGGCGAAAGTTGCAGTAAGGGCAGAAAAGCATCCAAAGAAGACCGACCCCCACCACTTGACCGGCCCCGATCTGGGTCACATCCCGAGCATCGGATAAGACCGGACCCCCGCTGGAGTTGAACATGGAGGGGTCGGTGACGCCGAGGAGTACTCTGAGGCTCAATACAGCTGCGAACGCCAGCATGGCCAATGTGAAGTGACGTAAGTCGTCCTCCTTCTTAATCAGGACAAGAGGTGCAACAAACAGGGCACAGGAGATTACAAGGAACCGAGTTAGCTTGTCCAAACCGTATACCGGGGCCGGGGAGTAAAGATAACTGATAGCTATCACGGCAGTGAGAGTGCCGAAAGCAGCGATACCTTTCCAGTGAGCTAAGAATTCGCCCAGTCCGTGGCGATCCTTCCTTGTAAACGCGAAGAGAAAGTCGAGCAGAATTGTCCCATAAAGCAGAAGCAACGCGATTATGCTCGGATCGGTAAAGCTGAAACCTTTCGATTGCTCGTTCTTAAGATATCCGACAAAGATCAATGGCGGAATGAATGCCGCGCGGAACTGTCGCATGGCAATCAGGAGCAATGGCATCACTGCCAACCCTGCCAACCCTGCCAATATCCAAATTGGCCCACCTGACTGCAGGGCTTCACGCAGTTCAATAGGAGCGCTTAGACCAGACATTGAAGCTGCCAACTGCGGTACCAGCATTGCCATGTGAGGAGGATTAGCTGGGATATTTGTAATAGCTGTACTCGGGTGCGTTCAGGTTCGCGCCATTCAGCACTACCCCGAGCATAGGAGCCTGAACTTCGACCAGAATTTCCACGCTGCGGGTCAGCGCCTCCCGAGTGGTTGTGCCGCAACGGCCCACAAGGATGACGCTATCGGCCAACTTCGACAGGACGCGGCCCTCAGGATAGGAAATGATCGGGGGACAGTCCACCACCACAAATCGAAACTTTTGGCGAAGGGCTGCAATGGTTTCTTCCATCGCGGGCGAGTTTGCGATCTCAACCACCTTGTCGCCTGCGGCGCGTGGCGGCAAAACGCTAAGCCCCGGCACATCGGGTACCTTCATCAAGGCCTGTTCCAGAGGAACTACCCGCTCCAGGACATCTTTCAGTCCGCTCTGGGGCGACAATCCCAAGGTGCTTGCCGCCCGTGGTCTTCGAATGTCGGCGTCAAGCAGGCAGGTCTCCGCTTGCTCGGCCAAAACCGAAGCCAAATTGACCGACAACATGGTCTTGCCCTCGCCGGCAGTAGAAGACACGATGAGGATGACTAAGCTCGATTGTTTCGCATTCGCCAGCAGGATGGAGGATTTTAAGCTGCGTACAGCTTCTGCCTGTGGCGACCAGGGACTGGCCAAAACGAAGACCATGTCGCGGTTCTGAGGCGTGTGCAATCGGAACCACTTCGGCTCGATGGAGTGAAGCAAAGGAACGATCGACATCGGAGACTGTCCGGTGAAGCGCTTGACCTCTTCAGGAGTGTGGATCGTTTGGTCTAGTCCCTCGCGGACAAACGCCAGCACCACGCCGCCAAAAATTCCCACGAACATTCCAATTGCCAGGTTTAATAGCGTATTCGGACTGGTGGGATTTTCGAGAACTCTCGCCTTGCTAACGATTTCTATATTGCTTGACTTTGATGCGGCGGCAATGGACGCTTCCTTCAGGCTGGTATACAAACGGTTGTAGACATCACTGGTGGTTGCCGATTCCTTCTTGAGTTCGCTCGACTGGGCTAGCTTATCCATCTCTCTCCCCATAGCGTCGAGCTTCACGGCCACCATTCGGTGGCGGCTTGCAGCGGCGATGGCGTTGGTTTTCAGTGCCTCTACAATTTTTTTCTTTTCGGCCAACAATGAAGAGTTCAGATCATTGACTTGGCTTTGCAGTTGTTTGGCTTTGATATGGTTGGGTCCATAAATGGCCAAGCCCTGGGAGAGGTCGGCCTGGGCCTGAGCAAGCTTTTGTTTGAGGGCAAGGATGACTTGGTTGTCTTCGACCTGTGGCAGCGAATCTTCTTCGCCAAAACGAGCCTCGCTCAGAAAGCTTTCATATTGGACACGCTCCATCTCCGCCTGCGTTAATTGACGATTGAGTTCCGCTACGCGCTGTGTAAATGTGTTTTGCTGCGCGTCAAGATCGGTGATCCCGCTGGATCGCTGGAACTTAACGAGGGCCTGATTCGATGCCTCCATCTTTTGGCGGATGTCGTCCAATTGAAGCTCAACCCATTTAGAAGATTGCATGATGGCGTCGTGACGTGAGCGATAGTACTCATTTACATAGTTGAACGCTAATGTATTTGTTATCTGCGCAGCCCGATGCGGATCCTTGCTGGCAAAGCTCACACCGACGATGCGACTGTTGCCAAGCCGTTTCACCCCCAGTTGGCGCTTAAACACTTGCAGGGCGCGAGATTCTTTCGCAGTCAAATGCAGCTCATCAGGAGTCTGACTCGCAGTTTCATGCGTGCGACGAGGCCTCAGCCATCCCAGGAGCGGCAAGTGCCGCGTAGCAATGAATTCCGGTTTCTGGTCGAGGTGCAACTGCTGGATGGTGGCAATGGCCAGCGACTCACTGAGCAGGTTCAGCACCTGTGTCTCGACATAATCGTTATCGCTGGCGGCTAGAGTATCGTGGTTAATCGAAAACGCCTCGGAGCCGGGAGGGCCGATCTCAATCCTGACCTCCGGCGCGTAAAGGGGTGTTGTGAACAGAGTCATCAGAACGGTGACTGCCATGATGATGGCAGCGAACCGGGCTGCGGTACCCCAGCGTCGGCGAAAGACGCGGACAACCGTTTGCAGATCTGATTCGCTTTCATGGCTCTCCGCGGCAGACAAAAAGGGCGCATGCGGCATGTCGTGCGACAGTCGCATCAATCGATTGGAAGGCGAGCTTTCGTCAAAGTCGGTGCCTTCCCCAGCCAGGCGCAAAAGATCGAGCGTTCGACTCATAATTTTTTACCGGATTTTCTCAGTCTGAAACCCAACTGCTGCCAAGTGAGAAAGTGCGCACTCTGTGCAGTCAGCGCGACCGCTTAAAAAAGCGGATCATGCCGCGACGGACTCGGCAAGCGCCGCTTGCATTGCGAATCCCACCCGCTCAACATCACTATCGGTCATGCGTGGAAAGAACGGCAGTGACACAATTTGGTTGAAAACGCTTTCCGCAACCGGGAAGTCTCCCTGACGGTAACCGAAGCGGCGCTGGTAATAGGACATGAGATGGAGTGGGATAAAGTGAACGCTGGTCCCGATATCGGCTGCGCGCAGGCCGGCGATAAGCTGCTCACGACTAACCCGCGGAGACTGCACCTGTACAGGGTACAAATGCCAGGCAGATTCGACGTGGGGTAGTACCGTTGGGTGCTTCAGCGGCAGACCAGCGAGTACACCTTGGTATTGTTCCGCCAGTTGAATACGCCGCCTCAGGAACCTTGGCAGCTTCTCCAATTGATGTATGCCCAGGGCAGCTGCAAGATCGGTCATGTTGTACTTGAAGCCGGCGTCGAGAATGTCGTACCGCCACGAACCGTCTGGCCCATACCGCTTCCAGGCATCCCGGCTGATCCCGTGAAGGCTCAGCACGCGTACGCGCTGTGCCAGTTCGGGATCCCGCGTAGTGAACATGCCGCCTTCCCCGGTGCTGATGTTTTTTGTGGGATAGAAGCTGAAACAAGCCATATCGCCAAGCGTGCCTACCTTGCGGCCAAAGTAAGTGGCTCCGAGAGCATGCGCAGCATCTTCAATCACGGTCATGCGGAACTCGCGAGCGCAGGCGTTGATCTTATTCATGTCACATGGGTGACCTGCATAATGCACGGCAATGATGGCCCGAACCCGCTTGTTAGTTTTTTTTATGCGCAGAGCACGACTGCGAGGGTCCCACCGGCACCGTTCTCGAATGAATGTGGCCAGTTTGTCAGGATCGAGGTTGTAGGTGTCCGGATCGATGTCTATGAAGATGGGCTGAGCACCTTGATGAACGATCACATTTGCGGTAGCTGCAAAGGTCAACGGACTGGTGATCACTGCGTCTCTCGGACCCACGCCGATTGCGGCTAACGCCAAATGCAAGGCAGCAGTACACGAACTGACTGCCACCGCCTCGCCCGAGCCGATATATTCGGCAAATTTTGCTTCAAACGCCTTGGTGCGTGGCCCGGTCGTGATCCAGTCTGAATCGAGGGTTTGCAGGACCTCGCTCTTCTCTTCATCTCCGAACCAGGGGGCAGAAAAGGGCAGGAAGGGTTGCTTCTTTGTTTCCGGCGCCACAGCGGTAACGATTTCCGTTGCCATTTTTCTCTCCTAGTTGGTCGAGACAAGGCCTGCAACAATCGCCTGGAAAGTCCGTCGCGTGAACGAAGACATTTCAGGCGGATTCCGCGAGGGTTTGCAGCATGCGCAGGGTGGACTGCTGCGCGGCTGCGCTGCGCGCGAACTCGCGGATCATCGCCTGGTTATTGAACTCAGGGGCTGCTGATAGATCAATGGTGTGGTTGGTCTTGATCCACTGGTACAACTCGCGGATTCCTTCTTCCAGCGTGATCTCGGTCCGGAATCCCAGGCGGGAATGGATCTTATCGAAGGAGACGCGGTAGTTCCGCTGGTCACCATTGTCGACGTGGGTGACTTCTACATGAGGCACGATGCCGGCTACCTTCTCCGAGACCTCAGTCAACCGGTGGTTTAGGCTGTAGTCGCCAACGTTGAAGATCTCACCGGCCACCACCGCAGGTTCAGCTTCCATGCAAAGCATAAATGCACGTGCGGCATCATTGACGTGCAGAAATGGCCTCCACTGCTGACCGTTGAAGACCGTGATCTTCCCGGTAGCGGCCGCCCGGGCAGTCAGCAGGTTGACCACCAGGTCAAACCGTGGGCGGGGAGAAAGTCCGAACAATGTCCCCAGCCGAAGAATGGTGGGGTGAAAGTCGCGAGAAGCAACTTCGAGCAGCAATTTCTCTGAGTCTACCTTGGTCTGCGCGTAGGTAGAGATTGGGGAAGGCGCAGAGAACTCGTCCATCAGAAACTGAGACGCACCGTATACGCTGCAACTTGAAGCAAACAGGAAACGCTTTACGCCATAACCACGAGCGATGTCGATCAGCATGCGAGTGGCGGCACGGTTGATCTCCACCGCGAGCCGCCGATTTTCGTCGCAGGCCGGATCGCCCACGATTGCGGCCAGGTCGACGACCGCCTCACAGTCCCTCATGGCATCAACCACGGAATGGATCTCCCGGACATCCCCTTTGAGTACTTCGAAGTCGGGATGGCTTCTGATGCCCGCTATAGACGCGTCGCCGTATACGAACGAATCCAAGAGCCGTACCTTGTAGCCCTTGTCCAGCAACTTGGGCATGAGCGCCGATCCCAGGTATCCGGCGCCGCCCAGCACCAGCACCCGTTTCACCTTCGACGGCGACGGCACTCGCGGTTCGATCCTGTACATCGAAACGAACAGGTCCTTACCGAGGCGGATACCGCCGACACTCAGAAGCATCAGGACCCAACCCAGGACAGCCACTGCGCGCGAGAAGCCGCCCAGTAGGAAAAAATGATCGATCACGATGAACACGGCTATAACGAGGCTGACAGCCCGACCGATCACCAATGCCTTGTAGCGATCCACATAACCGCGGGTTCGGGTGTAAAAACCGTGGAAGTGGAAAATGGTTATGGACAGGACCGACCACAACAGGACATAGGTTAAGAGTGAGGTCTTTCCACTCGTGATGAGGCGGATGGCGCCAGGATTCTCGGAGAAGAACGCGGGTTTGAATACCGCCCAAATCACCGCTGCTCCCAGCATGGAACCATTGGTCAGAACAAGATCCGCGACCACACGCAAGATCGCTTCTCTCCACGGGAGCGAAAGCACTTCCCGTCTTGCGCCTTGACGATTCCGCCGAAAATGTTTCTTGAGGGAACGAAATTGTTCACGCAATCGCTGCATATCGGGGCTCCGATTCATTGAGAGAAATAATTGAGAGGGAAATACCAGAGGCGTTCACGTGCTTGCGGCAGCTCGCTGCCGCAAAAAAGGACACCGTCGGTGAGAAGTTCTCGCGAGTAACGATTCTCCTATCGGGGACATGTCTGGGCCGCCGGCCAATGAATCTGCGCGGCTAGCGGCGCTATTGGCGTAAGTTCCTCGAAATGCCCGGCAGACCTTACACCTTCGTCCTCTGAGTCACAATGCACGTGACTCCGGGGTAGGAATTAGGCGGTTCTGGGGGCCCTAAACATGGCCTGGAGCAGCAACCCCGTTTATCGAGTCGCCGTTTTCGCAAGCCAAGTTCGCCCTCTTTTGAGCGCCAGGAATTGACTCAGCAATCAAGCTGCTGCCGCAAGTCCATCCTGTCTTTTGGGGGGGAGGAAAAATCTTAAGTGTTAAACTCCGTACGCGCCTTCATTTTGCGCGTTCAGGCTAACGCACCAAACCTACAGACATTGGCTGAAGGCTGCAAGGAGTGGAAAGGAGTGAGGCAGGACGAGCCTTAAAGGCCATTCTCTTGGGCTTGAATCAGCCGGACTCGTTATGCCCGGTTACCGGTAGGTAGTAACCGGCCGGGGGAGAGACGCGATCGTGCCTATGCCGAAGACACATTGGGGCTATTGTGTGTGCGCCCTATGTGAGCCTGTCAGGATGGTCATTTGGGACCTCGCACTTTTTCCTTGAACACAAGCTCAGAATTAGGTATCGTAATAGCGGTCCCCTCCCGATTTTGCTCCCCCGTTTCCGAAAGGTGCATTATGCGCCGGAGCCCCCTGGCGTCAGAAGTTCGTGGTGTTCTTCGGATTGTCATTCTGGAGAGCTCCAAGATGAGCGGGCGATTGTTGGCCGACGCGCTTACGCGACGTGACGATCGCTTGGAAGTATGGTGTACCGATGATTCCGCCGAGTTCTTCGCGCAGACTGAAGCCTGCAAACCACAGGTTGTGGTAATCAGCGCCAATCTCGAGGAATCACCTTCCGGAGGCTTCTCGGCTGTGCAGCAGATGCGCAATGCACATCCGAACGTTCGGGTCGTCCTGCTGTTCGACTCTCCCAAACGCGACTCTGTAGTGAATGCTTTTCGCATGGGCGTCAGTGGGGTATTCTGCAGAGCTGAACCCATCGCGGCTCTTGCTAAGTGCATCCGAAGCGTTAATGACGCTCAGATTTGGGCCAACAGTCGCGATCTCCGTTTTGCGATGGAAGCTCTAGCGGAGACCGGAACGCCTGTTCTGGTGGACTCCCGGGGCCAAGCCCTACTTTCCAAACGCGAGAGCGAGGTCGTTCATCTCGTGGTCGCTGGGATGACAAACGCAGAAGTTGCGGAGGGAATGAAACTGAGCGAACACACGGTCAAGAACTACCTCCGTAAGATTTACGACAAGCTCGGGGTTTCCAATCGCGTTGAACTGGTATTGTATGCCTGCGCCCAGGCCGGGGTTGCGCCGTGGACAGCAACAGCGTCCACTGTGCCGGTTGTGTCCGCCGGAGAGGACAAGGCCGTATTCCACTGGTACCTGGAAATGGCGGGCCAAGGATGCGTAGCGGCTCAGTTCGCGTTAGCTCAGATGTACCGTGATGGTCGTGGCATAGACCAGGACAAGCTCTCCGCCTATGCGTGGCTGCTAGTAGCCGAACAGAAGAACAAAGGCGGCGCAGGAGTGAACCGCGAGGTGCGACTTCAGCTTGCTTCGCATCTAACCGCCGAACAGATTATACAGGCTAAACATTGTGCCGACCAGCTTTCCCGGAGTACTTCACACTTCCAATCATCACCTTCTGCCCAGTTCGATGAGCTATCGGCGGCGCGTCGCCAACATCCTTCCAGTTCGACTTAGAGCAGCAGTGCCAATGGACTCAGCATTGACTGCTGTGCTACACAGAGGTACTGGCACACCCAAAGCGTTCACGCTGGCAGCGATCTTTGCCGTGAATGTAACAGTGCTGCCGTGAATAGCAGGATTTTGGGAACTGCTCAACTTGATTGCCGTCCCTGCGCTATTGAGCAGAACATTGACATCCCCGCCATTGGAATTAGCCGACACAATGTCCGGAGCGGCCGTCAGCGTTAACATCTGCAACTGCTATGCTGACAGGACTGGCCCGGCAGAAAAGTTGAGAGGGGCGCGAAGGTGCTGTTACCCTTGCCGACCAAAATGTTTGCTGTGCCCACGCAATCAGCTACAACGCTACAACCAAATCTAGGTTGTCCTGATTGATGTCCCCTTGCGAAACAGTCTGAATCTCATTGACCGTAGGAGGTTCTAAGGTTCTGACAGGCGTCAATGCTTCGTCAATCCAGATTTCCACTAGGTTCGAGCCGAGGGCGATCTAAATGAAAGGTTATTCACATCATTGCTGTTTCGAATCGGTGGGGCCTGCATCATCAAGGCAGCGTTATCATCGCAGCCGCGGAACGAACAACTCATAGTGGGTTCCTTCCCCGAGGACATCCTTCGTCCAGTGGGGGATGTAAGGCTTGTCGTTCAACGTAAGTCTCAAGTCTGAGAGGTCCGCTGGCGACATCAGACCGGTCTGTTGCAGAATGATCTGCCGTTTTGGCGGTGAACGTTTTCGAGTTCTCGATGAGATAGTCCAATTTCTCGGGATCGTCGTCGATCGTAACGGAGACCCGATGACACCTTGAGGATCAACGGTGTCTGCCGTAACTCCAATGACGATTGTGGATCCTTATCGCTAGCAACGGACGCCTCGGATAGTTTGCGAATGATCTGGCAAAATTATCTCATAGATAACCACAATGGAATCACGGTCTCGATAAACTTTCTATTTTGAAATCAGCTACTTACGAAAGTGGTTTCTGATCGCCTCCGCCTGGCCGCGGGTCACCACCGCCG
>Ga0137391_10003695_pt1 | contig 11637 bp, 16 predicted proteins | sample 15con2h24BmetaG_FD_101399 | JGI IMG/M metagenome (GOLD analysis project Ga0137391, IMG submission 101399) | Vadose zone soil microbial communities from Angelo Coast Range Reserve, California, USA - 15con2h2.4B metaG | ecosystem: Environmental > Terrestrial > Soil > Vadose zone > Saprolite...
CTTCCACCGAGATTCGTAACGGGATCTCGCAGCAGTCAGCCGCAGAGGGTGAACAGGTATTGAACCACTTCCTGAATCGGCTTCCCATCATCACGCTCAAAGAAGGCTCTCGCGCCCGCATATACGTCGGGCGCGACATCCTCATCCCGTCCTACGCGGAGCATCGGGTCGACCCAACCATGTGAACGTTCTTGCGAGAGGCAACCGTATGAATGAGAGCAATCCGAGACACGACCATTTGCTCCGCAAAGCGGGAGAAGCCAAGCGCGGCGGTCACGACGCATGGGCCGTGCAGTCTACCGGCGAGAAAGTTGCAGTCGCCCTCGTTCTCAATCGCCCCGACTGGCTCGCGGAGCAGGGGTACACCATTGCGGAAGCCATCGAACGGACTGGACGAGAGTGGGTCGAAATGATTCCGCAAGTTGCTCGTCATCTCGCGGATGAAGAGTAGGAGGTTGTGCATATGGCAACACACACCATTACGAAGCGCGGCAAGTTTGTCCTCTCTGTCGGTACATCTGCGCTGACGCTCATCCTTCTTCTCTCGCCTTGTGGGGCGTAGCTGTATCGGCAGTACGTTCGACTGGCTCGTCCAGGCTGTTGATACGGTGACGGACCTTCCATGCCGGATCGTGACCAACATCAGGCACTTTTCCCTGGACCGGCTAAACCCAACCTGTCCGCAGTGCATTTAAGTCATTCTCTCAACCCAAAGGAGGAGTTATGAAAATCGCCATGAATCGACGCAACAAGTACCTCATAACAGGCGGTCTACTGTTGTTGACCGCGACACCCAGCTTCGCACTGTTCGGGATCGGCGATATTGTCTTCGATCCGACCAGCTATGCCAGTCTTGTGTCCCAGCTCACGACGCTGGAGACGCAGTACAACATGCTCAAGAACAACATCACTCACTTCTCCCTCAAACAGCAATGGCAGACCACGCTCAATGCCATGAAGAACGCCAACGTCGCAAATATGTTCGGCGAGACGAGCGGCATGAGTATCGCCCTCAATACGAACTCACCCAGTGCATCGTCCACAGCGTGGACTGCCGGAACGGTCAGGGTAAGTGGGAATACGACTAGCTATCTACAAGGACAGACGCCGGGGAGCGCCCAGCTCTCGCAACTCGCCATGATCGAGGCATCGGACTCCATCTCTCCCGACTGCCTTACGGCTGTCGGCCAGTACAGGGGCGCGCGAACGCAGAACGTCACCGCGAACAACCTTCTTACCACCCAGCAACTCGACGGCAGCGATGACACCAACACCGAAGTCGAACAGCTCAATCTCCTGAACGCGGCAGAGACGCAAAAGATGTCCGAGATGCAGTCACAGGGCGTCCTGCAAGCGTGCCTCGCATCCCAGATGACCGTCGCCAATATGGAACGCAGGAACGCTGCAGCGCAGGACCTCAATACTGCCGCTTTCGTACAGCAGCAGCGTTCCGTGAACGACACCAGCGCCGCCAACGAGAGCAACACCTGGCAAACCTATCTCCCGTAACCGGAGCCTTTATGCTGCAGGCCATCAATACGAAGATACTGCTCGCAATCCTTGCGGCGCTGACCGCGATCGGCGGCGCCGTGGTTTACCAGAAGCACGAAGCTCACAAGGCCGCAGAAGCCGCGGCCAGAGCTGCGGCCATCCTTCAACAGCAGCAGCATGACGCCGAGGAACAGAGAAAGCGCGACGAGGCGTTTAGGCAACAAGTCGAGAGAGACAAGAAGCGGCACAACTCCTCCGCCGCGAATGAAGGCAAGACCTGGAAGACCTATATCCCCTAACTCAGTTTCGAGAGGATTTGCTGATCTGATCAAACCGCCTACGTTCTTCTTTTGCCGGACTGAATCAGGGCGCTAGCCACATGAGTGCCAGCGGCCAAGATATCTTCGGATAAAGACGGATCATCTACAGCCCGAGCTAGCTGCAGAGTTCCGATCAGAAGACCCAATGTCCCGATGGCTATCTCACGTGCCTTGGGTCCCTTCGGCATATCTGGCAATTGCTTTTCTACGGCATTCAAAAGCCTTTTCACACTCTTGGTATAGACGTGCCGCGTATCCGGCTCCTGGCGCGAAATCTCAGGAAGAAGCGCGGCTGCAGGGCATCCGGACTCAGGGTGGTCCCGGTGCTGCTCCGACAGATAGGCGCGGACGATATTGAGCAGGCGTCCCGACGCAATTTCTTTCTCAAACTGCTGCCACTGCTCGTCGGTGGCCCGCTCGAGGCTCTTCTTGACCATCTCGCTCTTGGAAGAAAAGTGGGCATAGAAAGCACCATTCGTCAGACCAGCCTCCGACATGATGCCTGCCAGACCGGATCCCGCAATCCCCTCCTGGCGGAATCGACGTGCCGCGACCTCCAGGATGCGGTCGTGTGTGGTGTCCTTATGGCCTTTCTCGTATCTCATAATTTTTTTGCGTCCTCGCCCCTTTCTTTGTTATCTTATGTTTGTAATATAACATTATGATCGTAATGCAACAAGCGCGAGGCACGAATTCCATGAAGCAAAAGAACAATCCAGTAGCAATCGTCACGGGTGCTACTGCGGGTATCGGGCTCGCAACGGCGGACCTGTTGAAAAAAGAGGGGTACACGGTCTACGGAACAAGCCGTCGTCCAGAGAGCGACAGCCAGAACGGAATCGCGATGCTCGCATGCGATGTGACGCGCGATGAGTCGGTAGCCGCTGTGATTGCGGAAGTTTTGCGGCGAAGCGGACGCATTGACTTGCTCGTCAACAATGCGGGTTTTGGTCTGATAGCCGGAGCTGAAGAATCATCCATCGAACAGGCAAAGTCGGTATTTGACGTAAACGTCTTTGGGGCTATGCGGATGACGAATCATGTTCTTCCTGTGATGCGCCAGCAACGAAATGGCCGTGTGATCAACATCAGCTCCGTTCTGGGCTTTATACCTGCCCCTTACTATGCCATTTACGGTGCGACGAAACATGCAATCGACGGGTATTCCCAGACGCTCGATCATGAAGTGCGCGGCTTCGGCATTCGAGTCATCTCAATCGAGCCGGCCATCACGCGAACTTCGTTTGATAAGAATTTGGTGACTCCCGACCGCCCTCTTGCGATCTATGACTCGGTGCGCAATTCCATCATCGAGACATCAAGGCAGCAGATGGAAAAAGGCGACGAGCCGGAAGTTGTGGCGCAAGTAGTGCTCAAAGCGGCGCAGGCTGCCAAGCCGCGGCTTCGTTATCCGGCTGGACCCGCCGCGCGTCAGCTTGCGTTGATGCGAAGAATCGTTCCTGAAGGGATCTTCAACAGCATTCTGCGCAAACAGTTCAAGCTTCCTGCATGAGAGGCGCAAACGCGCCGGTCATACTGGCGCGAATCTTCCAACAAAGTAGGCGATTTGCCTGCCCTAATCCTTAGCTCAGGGAGCAAACAATGAAAGCAGTACGGTTTCACCAGACTGGCGGACCAGAGGTCCTTGTCTACGAAGATGTGCCTGACCCGGCGCCCCAGGATGGAGAGGTCCTTATCCAAATCGAAGCCGTCGGGATGAACTTTGCCGATGTTATGCGCCGGCGCGGCGACAACTACCCAGACCCGTCACCGCCTCCGTTCATTCTGGGAGCGGAAGTGGCAGGCACGGTCGCCGCCGTTGGCAACGGGGTTACATCGCTCGAAGTTGGAACCCCAGTATTGGCGACGCCCGGCGTGGGTGGATATGCACAATTCATCTGCGTCCCGGCAGCCTCGGCGATACCGCTGCCAGATGGCCTGAGCTTTATTCAGGCAGCCGCCCTGATGGGGCACGGGCTGACAGCGGGCCTCTCGCTTCGAAAGGCAGCACGGTTGCTGGAAGGTGAAAGCATCCTGATCGAAGCCGCAGCCGGTGGCGTTGGTTCTTTCGCGGTCCAACTAGCCAAGCTCTATGGCGCGGGCAAAGTCATCGCCGCCGCCAGCACGCCCGAGAAGAGGGCGATAGCCGAGCGCCTTGGAGCGGATGCTTCGGTCGATTACACCGATCCGGGCTGGGCAGAAGATGTGCGCGCGCTGACCAACGGACGCGGAGTGGACGTGTTGCTGGAGATGACCGGCGGTCCCACGGTCAATCAGGCACTTGACGCGATGGCGCCTTTTGGTCGGATGGTCTTCATCGGCCAGTCGAGTGGCAAGACGGCCCTGGTCGATCCATGGCGGCTGACAGTTCCGAATCACACGGTGACGGGGTTCTACGTCGGCGCATACCTCGCTTTCCCAGACGTGATAATGTCCACGTTGACCGAGATCATTGGATACATCATGACCGGAAAGTTGTCGCTTCAGGTCGGCGCCGTTCTGCCGCTTTCGCAGGCCGCTGAAGCGCATCGGCTTCTGGAAGGCCGCAAGACCACCGGCAAGGTTGTGCTGCAGCCCTTCGAGGTCTGAGTCCCACTATGAAACTGACCTTCCGAAGCCTCGCGATCCTGTCTGCGCTCGTTTTCTTCTCACTGGCGCTTATCTGGATGTTTGCACCCAATGTTATGCTGTCGCGATGGGGTGTTGACTTCTCATACTCTGCCGGATTGATGGCTCGGCGTGGGGCGGCTCTGTATGCGGGAATCGGGGTCATGCTCTTTTCGGCAAGAAACGCTGGGCCTTCGCCCGCCCGCTCAGCGCTGGTTACTGGTTTTGTCGTTGCCTGTTTGATACTCGCTACGCTTGGGGTCTTTGAGCTTGCCACTGGCCACGCTGGCTTCGGTATCTTGGTTGCCGTTCTCATCGAAATCGCACTCGCCCTGGCGTCGTTGTATGTCACACGCGCCAACAAAGCCGGGCATTGAAAAGGAACATTCGAGTAGCGCTGCTGGACCGTTTGGAGACTTGGGTACACCAAAACCAAGGAGAATTATGAGGGCATTTATCGTCGATCGTTATGGAAAGAAAGCTCAAGGCCGGATTGGCGAAATGCCAGATCCGGAGCTGCGGGAGAACGATGTATTGGTCCAGGTCTACGCCGCTGGTGTAAACCTCTTGGATTCCAAGATCAGAAGCGGCGAGTTCAAACTTATTTTGCCCTATCGTTTACCGCTAATTTTGGGCAACGATGTGGCGGGAGTCGTGGTTCAGGTCGGACGTCGAGTGCGACGGTTCAAGATTGGCGATAAGGTGTATGCGCGGCCGCCCCAGGATCGAATCGGTTCCTTCGCCGAACTCATCTCGATGAATGAAGATGCCGTCGCGATGATGCCTAATAACCTCACGTTGGAAGAAGCCGCCTCCATCCCTCTGGTTGCGCTGACCGCATGGCAGGCGCTGGTCGAGATGGCCAACCTGAAGAAGGGGCAAAAAGTCTTCATCCATGCGGGCTCCGGTGGCGTGGGAACAATTGCGATTCAATTGGCAAAGCATCTGGGCGCGACGGTGGCGACGACAACGAGCACGGCGAATCTTGATCTGGTCAAAAGCCTCGGCGCAGACATTGCGATCGACTACAAGACGACCGACTTCACGAAGGTCCTGCGGGATTACGATGTCGTTCTGAATAGTCTTGGCACGGAGACGCTCAACAAATCTCTAGAGGTGCTGAAGCCCGGCGGCAAGCTCATTTCCATCTCCGGGCCTCCTGATCCCGATTTCGCGAAAGACCAGGGAGCGAGTTGGTTCCTGACTTTGGTTATGCGCCTCTTAAGCTTTGGGATCAGGAGGAAAGCCAAACACCATCGCGTCAGCTATTCGTTTCTTTTCATGAGAGCAAGCGGCCAACAATTAAGCGAGATTACGTCTCTCATCGATTCCGGTGTTATCCGTCCAGTTGCGGATCGGGTGTTTCCATTTGAATCGACGAAAGAGGCTTTGGCTTACGTCGAAACAGGACGTGCAAAAGGCAAGGTCGTCGTGAAGGTCAGATAAGAGTGGCGTTGCTTCGAGGGAATCACTCCTCCCAAGATCGTTCTTGCGCGCATGCTACCGGCATCTCTTCCAATCAGCATATTTGGCGTTTGTCCTGAGCTGGCTGGCGCACCGAGGCTTTCTCTCTTGGGCGGTCTTCGCGATGTTCAAGGTATTTTGATCTGTCGCGGTGGGCGTTTTAGCAAGATCAAATTGTGGCCTTGACAATTGTAAGAGTACGGTCGTACTCTTTAATTATGCGGTACTCCTTGGAACACAAAGCGCAGAACCACGAGAACATTCTTTCCGTGGCCGCTCGTTCTTTCCGCGAGCACGGCGGTGACAGCAGCGGCATCGGGACGGTGATGAAGAAGGTAGGCCTGACCAAAGGGGGCTTCTACCGGCATTTTGAGAGCAAGGACGACCTGTTCGTCGAAGCGGTGGCACGGGCATTCGACGAAATGGGAAGCGGCATGTTGGAAATTGCCAAGTCAGTGCCCGAAGGTCAGGCTCTGCGAGCCATGATCGAATACTATCTAAGCCCGCGCCACGCGGATTCGCCAGGAATGGGTTGTGTGATCTCCGCTCTCGGGCCAGAGTTCGCACGAAAGCCCTTGTCCGTGCGAAAACGGATTGAGGCGTCGCGAGAGGCGTACCGTGAGCGGCTACTGCCATTTGTTTCTGGTCAGACGCGAGAAGAAAAAGTGTCGAAGTTTCAGCTGTTGTTCTCCAGTATGGCTGGGGTTCTGACTGTGGTCCGGACAACCTCATCCCCCCAAAGGCGTGAGCAGATGTTGATGGAGGCGAGGAGCTTTTTCATAAAGTGCTTCGCTGAAGAGTAATTTTTTTGTCCACGAAGAGTACGGTCGTACTCTTTGCCAAGAAGCAAAACGATAACCAGACAGAATTGAAAGGATACCCGGTGAAATTAATGATCCCTTTTCTCATGGCAATGCTACCCATAGCGTCTGTAGCGCAATCACAGTCGGGAGTTTCCCAAGGCCTGCCCAGCGCGGCGATACCTAAAACCACCGCAGTGCTGGTCATTCAGACGCCCAAGCAGGGCGTAACCGTTCAACAAATCATGGCCGTGATGCCGTCAGAGGTTGAGGCAACCGTGAGGCTCTATCTCGATGGGAAAATCCGCGAGTGGTATTCGCGCGGCGATGGCAAAGGCGTCATTTTCCTTGTGGAGGCGAAGACCGAGGAGGAGGCACGAGCCATTATGGAAACGCTACCGCTCGCTAAGGGTCATTTAATGGATGACCAGTACATTCCCGTTGGACCCTTGATGCCGCTCAGGATGTTGATAGGTCCAGGTGCGCAGCAGTAACTCTCCTCGCGGTAGCACTGCTGCAGGAGGAAGCCTTAGAAGGAGACGATCATGATCACGTCAAAGATCGTCGTGAGTGGCGCGACTGGGAAGACCGGCAGCGTCGTCGTTGCCGGACTGCTGAAAGCCGGCTATCCAGTCCGCACCAATCCTATGGAGTAGGAGACCCAAATGTCGCCAGAAACTCTCTTCCAAATCCATCTCGTTTTAGGCTATATCGCGTGGCTGCTCTGCTTCGGCGTATACATTCTGCCCAGACTCAAGTCGATGCCCCGGTTCGAAGCGCACCGCGCCATCGCGACTCTGCATAGCTTTCGCTTCTTCGGGCTCGTCTTTATCCTCCCCGGTGTTATCGGCCCCCATTTGCCCTCTGGCTTTGCTACGTTCGCCGCCTATGGTGACTTTGCGACCGGAGTGCTAGCCCTGCTGGCGCTTCTCACAGCGAGGCTGCGTCCACTCTTTTGGCTGTTCATTGTCGCCTTCAATCTCGTAGGGGTGGGCGATCTCATCCTCGACTATTACCACGCCATCCAGGTCGGCCTTCCTGCGATGGCTGGGGAATTGGGCTCCACATATGCCATCCCCATTATCTACGTGCCATTGCTGATGATCACGCACGCCGTCGCTCTATTGGTTGGTGCGTCCTCGGCCCAAGGCGGATCGAGCCCTCGCCCGCGATGCAGCGGCAGCTTAGATCAAGTCAGCCGCCCGTAATCAACGGCATTGTCTGGAGAGCTGGTAGACCGATACCACCACCAGGGTGCGCGAGCACTATAGCGCCACCGATCTCACTGACCGCATCAAGTCGCGCAAGCCGTGATGATCGCCCTAGATCGGGGCTTCATCGAGAGATAAGACTGCAGATGTCATTTGTTCGCTCCAGCACCTTGCCGCTCCTCTCTTCAGATCGGCCGGACACTTGCGTCGGGGCTTGTCTGCCGCCCTGCGGACTGCGCGGTTCTGCTTCGGCTTTAGCCGTCCTGCGGGTTTCGGCCTTCAGAAAATCTTCGTGAACCCAATGCCAAATGGATTTCTGAACCTTCCGAAAATGCACCCTCTTGCCTTGGGAGGCAGGCCCCTCGCATCGCTTCGCGTGGCGTGTCCCGGTCGATTTCAGAGACACAGGATCAGAAGGAGATTCCGCGATGACAACCTCAGTCCAAACACAACCTAGCAGCTTCACGAACCAGATCCTCCACGGCGATTGCATCCAAGTTATGCGTCAGATGGCTCCCGAGAGTGCCGATTTCATTCTCACCGATCCACCGTACCTAGTGAACTATCGTGACCGTTCTAACCGCACTATCCAGAATGATGCAAGTGCCGCGTGGCTCAAACCCGCGATGCGGGAAGCTTATCGCGTCCTCAAGCAAGATCGTGTTGCCATCATGTTCTACGGATGGACGCGGGTCGATGCCTTCTTTGAAGCCTGGAAGGAAGCTGGGTTCCAGCCTGTCGGGCACCTGGTGTTCCAGAAGCAGTACAGCTCGAAGAGCCGCTTCTTTCACTATAAGCACGAGCAGGCGTATCTGCTGGCCAAAGGCCGTCCCCCAATGCCGAAGCAACCACTCAGCGATGTGATTGCGATGCCGTACAGTGGCAACAAACTGCATCCGACGCAGAAGCCGGTAACAGCTCTGTTCCCACTGATCCGCACCTTCACCCTTCCGGGCGAATTGGTGCTTGATCCCTTTGCGGGCAGTGGCAGCACGTGCGCGGCAGCGCTACTAGCAAACCGCAGGTTCATCGGCATTGAACTTGATGACGTGTATTGCGAAGCCGCTACTGCACGCGTAGTTCGTGTTCAAGCGAGGATCGCAGCCAGAAGGTGCGGCACTCCGACAGGTCCAGATAGTCGGGGAAATAGCTGTCCTTGAAAACTCCGGTGGAATCCTGACCAAAAACTCACACTGTTGGTGCGAGTTTTTGGTCTGACAGCATCGCACGGGCGCTATTTCCTTCCCGCCCAACACACTTACTCACGCGCCACCGCACGCAATCGGATCGAGGTTGCGAGCAGCCACGCGAGAAGCACTGTCACGGCTAGCCGATTCGTGAGACCGTAGGGCGCGCCCTGGTGAAGCGTGAGGAACTGGAGAACGGCAGCGAGTACTACCAGTCCAGCTAGTATCAAGGCGGTACGCCGGTAGGGGCGCCAACGCGTTTGACTCCCAAAGCTCACGGACAGAAGCACGATTGCAAGGAGGATGCTCCCGACGTTCACGAGGAAGCTCATGTCATGGATCTCGCCCGAGCGGGTCGATGGCAGTCGCACGTCTGTCGGGAAGATTGCGGAAACCACCAAACCGATCGACGCGACTCCCAGCAGCAATGTGCCGATACGAGCGGCGATCAAATTAGGGCCGCTGCGAACCAGTCCTAGCAGCAGCATCAGGCAGCCGCAGCTCGTTGCCAGGAAAAATGTCGTCATGACCCAGCCATGGCGACCGACAGCATAGTCGCTGATCATGTGGTGGGCCGGCGCATAGTCGGGCCGAAGTACATGCAAAAGGAGCAGCGCGAGCACGGAGTACGTGAAGCACGCAATCGATGTGGTCGCGAAGAAGACAGACAGACTTTCAACTTTGTGCGTTCCCATGATCGGCTCTCGGTGTGTCAGGTATATTCTTACCGAAAATCCTTCACCGCAACAGCTAAGGGGCTTGTTTCTCAGCGTTGATTTCCTGTTCCAACGAGACTAATCCGACCAGAATTGCTCCAAATGTTGGAGGTTCCCGATAGAACATATCGCGCATGGCGCGGTAGTCCCGTTCCAGCGCGGGGAGTTGGCTATCGGGAGGACTCAACCGGAATGAACCCGGGATTGCCAAGTCGTAACGTGCCCAGGAACTGTAGTAGAACCGTTCCTTGAATTCGACGACTGATTTCAGCAAGCTGAGATTGGCAAGCGCAGCACTTCTGATCGGGCTTTCACTCAGCTTGTAGAGGTCGTAGTAATGCCGCGAGTACCGCGCAGGGATTGCACCGGGGCGATGGGCTTCCTGATGAAGGATCGTTGCCTTTTCCCAAAATGTCCGCTCAGCATCAATCGCGATGACCTCAAAGACAGGATTGGAGAAGGCTTCCGGAAAGGCCTGGGCGGCGTACGCCTTGATGCTGCGGGCACTGGAAGGAACCCATGATGCAAGTGGGCCAATCTCCAATCGAACTGCGGGCCGGATATATGCAGCTTCAAACGCTGCCGGGTAGAACACGTTGACGGTATGAGGATCGTCCTCGTCGATTCTGGCGATTATGCCAGGAATCGGCGCGAAGAGATGGTTGAGCTGAGAAAGCAGCGTGTCCCGGATGTACGCAACTGCCTTTGCGTTCATCTCTTGGTTGTGACGGCTTTGCTGTGTCTTGGATTGGATGACTTGGTAGGGATTGTTCGCCCCCTCTTGGTGGTAGCCAAGGAGACGCCAGTCCAGGACCAAGTCAATGTCTTCCGAGAAGCGGTCAATCAGCCCGAAGACCTTGGATAGACTTGTACCGCCTTTGAAGACCATCTGATTCTTCAATGCCGGTTCCGCAAAGAGGAGTTTGAGAATCCAGCAGACCCAGAAGTCTTTCTCGACAATGGCGGGATTCATGCCGAGCTGGCTTGCTGACTCTTGGAATAGATCCCGCCGATCCGAGGCTGGTCCAGCAGCAATCTTATCCATGAACGCCCTCTTGAACGATCTGCTGTATGGCGCTGTACACCCAGCCAGTCGCAGTCTTGGTATCGGCTAGAACTTTAGCTCGTAACGATTCCGGTAGCCATGCACGGATCTTCGAGATGATCTCGGGGGTAATCCGCTCCTGTCCAAGCGACTTGAGTGCCTGAACAATCAGGCCGCTTTCCTTGAGCTTGATGCCGGACTCCTTCAATGCCGTATGCTCGAAAGCCAAGGTCGTCTTGCCAATCTGATAGACCCGATCAGGGCCATCCGAGAGATAGACAGCGCGAGCAGGAACCTGGGTGGAAAGCCCTAGAAAATTCAAGGCAGTGGCACCACTGGGCTGAATGCGCCAGCGAAACTTCCGCGCTAAGGCCCTCGCTACCTGGTCGATGTCGGGGCTTAGACTCTGATCGAGGAGCTTGCTGAAACGAGGGTAGTCGTAGATGCCGCGAATGACGCGGCGAATCTCTCCGCGCTTCTCCAGCCGGTGAAGTGCAGAGTCGACAGTCGAGCGGCCTCCGAGGTCCAGGAAGTCTCGGGGTGAGAATGCCCATCCTCCCCCTGTCCCTCGAATGCGATATAACGCCTTATCTTCAAATGTTTGGCTCATCCCGAGTCACCCGATCTGCAAGAAAAAATATCACTTTTTTCTTGCAAATACAAGTCGACCGGCACACAGCGGTGCATCTGCAAACTCAATATGGGGTTCATTTGAGTTGATAAGCGTGCGTCTTGAGCGCACAAAAGAGCCACAATTCAAACCTCAGCATCAAGCTGACATTGCGATTTAGAACTC
>Ga0137391_10003708_pt1 | contig 11618 bp, 10 predicted proteins | sample 15con2h24BmetaG_FD_101399 | JGI IMG/M metagenome (GOLD analysis project Ga0137391, IMG submission 101399) | Vadose zone soil microbial communities from Angelo Coast Range Reserve, California, USA - 15con2h2.4B metaG | ecosystem: Environmental > Terrestrial > Soil > Vadose zone > Saprolite...
AATTATGGGTTGGACGGATTGCAGTGAGAGCCTTTCCTTCGGCACGGTTCTGACCGGAACGGCGTGGGGGCGGCCCAACGATAAAATCGGTGTCGCGGGTGTCGTCGAAGGTCTCTCGGCGGAGGCGCGATCGTACTTCGCCGCCGGAGGTCTGGGTATTCTGATTGGCGACGGCCAACTCAATTACCGGAGAGAGAAAATCCTCGAAGCGTACTACGCCTACAGTCTCAACAAGTGGGCAACGCTTACCTTCGACTACCAGTTCGTCAACAATCCCGGATACAATGCCGACCGTGGCCCCGTATCGGTCTTTTCGGGCCGATTTCACGCGGAGTTCTGACGGCCCAAAGTGCGGTGCGCCGCCTAATCCAGCTCAGGAGTTGGCTTTCGCAAGCACTCGCTCCAAATGGTCATCCAATCCGTTGAAAAACTGCCATCGATTCGGACTAACGGGTACGGCTTTGGGGGGCGCATGAAGATCTGGATGCTCGCAAGCGGAATGACCATTGCGCTTGCGACCGGTTCTTCGGCAAGGGCCGCTGATTGGACCGGCCTCTATGTCGGCGCGCATTCCGGCTTCAATCGCGGCTCTTCCAACGCGGTTCTCACCGATCCGGCACCCGCCACAACCGGCAACGTCTTCGACGGCATGATCGGCGGCGTGCAGGCCGGTTACAACGTTCAACTACCATCCGGCGTGCTGCTCGGCGTCGAAGCCGATATCTCCTTTCCAAATTATCTCACCTCGAATTCGGTCGTCTCCTCGCTGGCGACGGCCCGGTCCGCCGTCACCGAACAGTGGGACTATGTCGGGACCGCGCGCGGCCGCCTCGGCTACGTCGCCGGCCCGTGGCTGGCCTATGCCACCGGCGGGCTGGCATGGGCCGGCGAGCGTTTCGTCAACACGCCGGTTACCGGCACCCAGGAAACACAACTGAATGTCCGGCTCGGTTGGGCCGCCGGGGCCGGCGTCGAATACGCCTTCGCCCCGCACTGGAGTCTGCGGCTGGAATATCTCTACAGCCGGTTCGAGCAAGCCGACATCCGCTTTCCATCGGCGACACAGATCAGCTCCAGCCTGGATTTGCAGTCGATCCGCGTCGGCCTCAATCGCAAGTTCGATGGCATGGGATCGAGCAATTTCACTCCGAAAACATCGCTGACCGATCCGGAATCCGATCGCTGGGAAATCCACGGTCAAACGACTTACCTGCCGCAAGGCTATCCGCGATTTCGCGCGCTCTATACCGGGACCAACAGCCTGACGCCGGCGCCGCAGGCGCAGGCAACCTGGAGCAACAGCCTGTTCCTGAACGCCCGGCTATGGGAAGGCGGCGAGGTCTATTACAACCCCGAACTGTTGCAGGGGTTTGGATTGAACGACACCGTCGGCGCTGGCGGATTTCCGAGCGGCGAAGCGCAAAAATCGAACTTCCCCTACCCGCATTACAACACGTCGCGGCTGTTCCTGCGCCAGACCTTCGGCTTCGGCGGCGAGCAGGAAGAACTGGCCAGCGGACCAAGCCAGCTCGCCGGCAAGGTGGACGTCTCGCGGCTGACGCTTCAGGTCGGCAAATTTTCGGTCGGCGATATCTTCGACGGTAACAGTTACGCCAAGGATACCCGCAAGGATTTCATGAACTGGTCGATGTGGGCGCCAGGAGCATTCGACTATGCAGCGGATAAGCTCGGGCTTACCTATGGCGCCACAGCCGAGCTCAATCAGAAACAATGGGCGTTACGCACTGGGTATTTCCTGATGGACGCGGAGTCGAATTCGAACAATTTCGACACCAAAGTATTTCAGCGCGGCACTTACGTGCTTGAACTGGAAACGCGCTTTTCGCTGTTCTCGCAGCCGGGAAAGCTGCGCACCATCGCATGGCTCAACAGCGCATTCTCCGGAAGCTACCGCGAGACCCTCGACAATCCGGCCTTCAATCTGGATATCGCGCAAACCCGCACCGGCCGCATCAAATACGGTTACGTCGTCAGCCTTGAACAGGCATTGACCGACGACGTCGGAGTGTTCGGCCGCTGGAGCTGGAACGACGGCAAGACCGAGATCATGGCGTTCACCGACATCGACGCCAGCCTCTCGCTCGGCGCCTCCATCAAGGGCACGCGATGGGGCAGGCCCGACGATGTGATCGGGATCGGCGGCGCGATCAACGCGCTTTCTCGGGACCATCGCGACTTCATCGCGGCCGGCGGGCTCGGGGTTCTGATCGGCGACGGCCAGCTCAACTATCGCCGCGAACGAATCCTTGAAAGCTATTATGCGTTCGCGCTCAACAAGCAGCTCACGCTGACCGGCGACTATCAGCTCATCACCAACCCCGCCTACAACGCCGATCGCGGCCCGGTCCACGTCTTCTCAGGACGGCTGCACGGCGAGTTTTAATGCTTCCCCGGCGGCGCCGACCGCCTCGTCAACATGCACGTGTTTGCAAGCACGGCGCTGAACTTTCTGTTGCAGAATTTGTCGCGGTGAGGATCGCAGGATTGTCGTCCCGCGCAGACGGTAACGATGCAAAGACCGTCATACTCCGCCACCGGGTCTCGCCTTCGGCGAGCCCGATGACAGGCTCCAGCGGAGTATCCAGTACGCCGCAGCTTCTCGTTTCCATCACTAATGCCGCGGAATACTGGATCGCCCGCTTTCGCGGGCGATGACGGCAGGGAATGTGGCGCGCTCGTATTCAATGAAATTGCTATCGATTCAGTTTTCAAACGGCCGCCGTCAACTCACTCCGTCATTGCCGGGCATAGCCGTCCGAAGGACGGCGTCGCTTCCGCTCGCCTAAGTCCCGGCAATCCATCTCCTTCGAAAATGGTCTTGCGAAGATTGATGGATGATGGGTTGAGCCCCGCGAAACCATCCTGCGCGCCAGATTTGGACGAACGGTCAAGTGATCCGGCCGGGCGATCATTCCCAGGCACATCACGCTCTATATATGGCGCCCATGAAGTGCCAACCACCGCCGCCTCTCGTCATTCCCTGGACAATCGCGCAGGTGGGAGACGGACATGGTCCGTCCGGCACGCCCGCTTCATGCGGCAAATACAAATTTTAAAATAATAAGGAGAAGGTTCATGGCAGGTCTTGTTGCGGTCATATACGGCGTCATCGCTTACGGCTTCACTCTCGTTGCGCTGCTCTATCTCATCGGTTTCGTCGGCAATCTCGTCGTTCCGAAGTCGATCGATTCAGGGACGGCTGGACCGCTTCTCCAGAGCGTGATCGTGGATACGATGCTGATCGGACTGTTCGCCATCCAGCACAGCGTGATGGCGCGCCAGGGCTTCAAGCGCTGGTGGACGCGGATCGTGCCGCCCTCGGTCGAGCGCAGCACCTATGTGCTGTTTGCCAGTTTCGCGCTGCTGATCCTGTACTGGCAGTGGCAGCCCATCCCCGCGCTGGTCTGGACCGTCAATAACCCGACCGCCGCGGCCGTGCTCGACGGCATCTTCTGGCTGGGCTGGGTCGTGCTGGTGGCCAGCACATTTCTGCTCAGTCATTTCGAGTTGTTCGGGCTCAGCCAGGTGTTCGCGCGCTTGTTCGGCAAACCGCTATCGGACGCGAAATTCCGCACTCCGTTGCTCTACCGGCATGTCCGTCACCCGATCTATCTCGGCATCTTGCTCGCCGTCTGGGCCACGCCCGCGATGACCGCCGGTCATCTGCTGTTCTCGGTGGTGATCACCGGCTACATTCTGATCGGCATCCAGTTGGAAGAGCACGATCTGATCCAGCAGTTCGGCGACCAGTATCGCCGCTACCGCCAGCACGCGGCCATGCTGGTCCCGCTTCCGGGCCGCAAGTTCACCGGTCCGAAGGACGCCGACATCTAGCGCAAGGCGTGTGTTGAGGCAGATCGATGAGCCAGTAGTTTCGAACGATAAAGAAATCAAGGAAATTGGAATGAACAAGTTTTTTGCTTGGAACCGCGATTGTGTCCGCTGCTCTCGCTACTTCAATGAGTTCGGGAACAACCTTGGCCATGTTTGGGGTCTTCCGCCGTCAGCGCAACGGCTTCGTCGATGACGAAGCGCGTCATCGTATGCAGGTATTTGCGGCCGCTGGGCAGGTTGATCCCGCTTGGCCTCAGATGCTTGAGCCGCTGAGCTAGTACTGACTATGAGAGATCGGTGAGTCGCTTGCTGCCCATGCTTCGAGACGCTCGCGTCGCTCGCTCCTCAGCATGACGTTGTCGTGTTTCAACAAGTTGGACCTCATCCCCGCGTAACGCCTTCGCCGTTATCGCTGGAGGAGGCCACCAACGGGTCGCGCGAATGCGCGCCCGATGACAGGCTCCGTGGCCGTCTCGAAGGATCGGCCGCAATACCGATTTGTGATTCCAGGTACAAGAACGGCGATCATCCAATGCCGTCATTGATCGGTTCAGCCGACAAAAATACGTTCAGGTCAGAACGACGAGATTAACCCGCGGCGGACATTGAGCTGCAGGATTGAGATAGAGTCGAGACCCGCATTTCAAGCGTGCCGATGACTTCGCCTGGGTGCGGGGCGGGTCTTCTTGTCTGTTGCGGTCGGGATCATCACCACGCGACCGTAGCGTACGCCGCGTTCGGCGATGATGTGATCGGCGAAATGCTGGACGTCGCCGGCGGGTCCTTTCAGCGCCGTCACCTCCATGCAGCTGTCGTCGTCGAGATGAACGTGCAGCGTCGCCAGCGACAGATCGTGGTGGCCATGGAAGTTCTGCACCAGGCGCTTGGACAGATCGCGCGCGGCGTGATCGTAGACATACACCAGCGCCGCCACGCATTGCCCCGACGGCATGGCGTCCCGCGCTCCCTGCTGCAGGCCCGCGCGGGCCAGATCGCGAATGATTTCGGACCGGTTCTGGTAGCCGCGATCCTTTGCGGCGGCGTCGATTTCCGCGAGCAGGTCGTCCTCGATGGTGATGGTGATCCGTTGCATTGCAATCCCGATGATTGGCCTTTTTCCAGTATGATATTTTCATTGTAACGTCATACTGGGAATGGTAAATGGTAGTGGTACCGGCCGGGTTAGATTGAACCGGTGCGGTCCTGAGCTGATTGTAGCAGTTATCATGCGGGGGCATGAGCGTTGTGTAGCGTTTTGAGGGGCCTATTTTTCCCGTTGGCCGCATCATGCATTGCCGTTCTCACGTCGCCGGCACATGCGCAGCGTCCGATAGACACCGATGCCAGCCAGCTTCCTGCCGTCACCGTCATCGCACCTGAGGCGGCGCCGAAAAAACCAAAGCGGCGCGCCCAGCCGGCGCCTCGCGCGCGGCCTTCGCGATCTGCTACGGCCGCCCCCCTCACCCCGGCCACGTCACCCGCGGCGAACGGTGTGACGTCCGCTTCCGCTTCATCGGGAACAGCCAATCTCCAGCCGACGGCGGCCAGCGAGACACGCGTCAGTGGCGAGGAGTTCAACGCGCGGCCAGTCTCGCGGGTCGGTGAATTGCTTGAGGCAGTGCCGGGGCTGATCGTGACCCAGCATTCCGGAGAGGGCAAAGCCAACCAGTATTTTCTCCGCGGCTTCAATCTGGATCACGGTACCGATCTGGCAATCAAGGTCGACGGCATGCCGGTCAACATGCCGACGCACGGGCACGGCCAGGGCTACGCCGACATCAACTTCCTGATTCCGGAACTGGTCCAGTCGGTCAACGTCCGCAAGGGACCCTATTTCGCCGACCAGGGCGATTTCGCTTCCGCGGGCGCTGTCGGCATCGACTACATCAACAAGCTGCCAAAGAACATCGCGGAATTGACGTTCGGAAGTTTCGGCTATCGGCGCGCATTGGCCGCCGGTTCGACGCCGGTGGGCGACGGCATCCTTCTCGCGGCCGTCGAAGCCAACAAATACAATGGCCCGTGGGATGTCCCCGACAATGTGCGCAAGCTGAACGGTGTCTTGCGTTACAGTCAGGGCACCGCCGCCGACGGTTTTACACTTTCCGCGATGGCCTATTCGAACGGCTGGACATCGACGGATCAGGTGGCTCAGCGGGCGATCGATCAAGGCCTCATCAACCGGCTCGGGTCGCTCGACTCCACGGATGGCGGAACCTCAAGCCGTTTCAGCCTGTCCGGCAACTGGGCGCAATCGAGCGATGCCGGACAAAGCAAGATCAGCGCCTATGCGGTTCGCTCGTCGCTGCAGCTCTTCAACGATTTCACCTATCTCCTCGCTGACCCCGTCAACGGCGACCAGTTCAGCCAGCTCGATCGCCGCACGCTTTATGGGTTCGATGCCAGCCACAGTTTCGAGGGGCGACTGGCTGGTATCCCGACCCAGACCCGTATCGGACTGCAGACCCGTGCCGACGATATCACCGTCGGGCTGTTCCGTACGCTGCAGCGCGCGACGCTCTCGACCGTTCGCGCCGATAACGTGCAGGAGGGGAACGTTGGCGTATGGGCGGATACGACGGCGCGCTGGACCGATTGGCTGCGCACGACCATCGGGGTGCGTCAGGATTATTTCGCCGGCCATGTCGCCAGCGATACGCCGGCGAATTCCGGCAACGCTCAGGCGACCATGACCAGCCCGAAGACCGGCATTGTCCTGGGTCCTTGGTACAAGACCGAATTCTACGGCAATGCCGGCTATGGCCTGCACACCAATGACATTCGCGGCGCAACCATCACCGTCGATCCCAACGACAAAGTCACGCCACTGGGTCGCGTGCCGCTATTGGTGCGCTCGAAGGGCGCCGAGGTCGGCATCCGCACCACGGCGATACCGGATCTCACCAGTTCGCTCGCGGTGTTCGTGCTGGATTTCGATTCGGAACTGCTATTCGTCGGCGACGCCGGTACCACCGAGCCGAGCCGCCCCAGCCGTCGCGTCGGCGTCGAATGGACCAACCACTACAAGGTGCTGCCATGGATGACGTTCGATCTGGATTTCGCCTACACCCATGCCCGCTTCACTGATTTCGATCCGGCCGGCGATCGCATTCCCGGTGCGCCTGCCGTCGTCGCGAGCGGCGGCGTGACGTTCGGCAGCGACACCGGCTGGTTCGGCGCCTTGCGCGCGCGCTATTTCGGCCCACGTCCGCTGATCGAAGACGACAGCGTGCGTTCGCAAAAATCTCTGATCTTCAACGCTCGTGCCGGCTACAAATTCGACAACGGATTGCGGTTGCAGCTCGATGTTCTCAACCTGTTCAACGCGCAAACCAACCAGATCGAATATTTCTACGTATCTCGTTTGCCGGGCGAACCCCTCGACGGCGTGGCGGACCGTCATGTTCATCCCGCCGAACCGCTTGCGGTCCGTCTTACGCTGGCTGGCAGGTTCTGATGGCGATCATGTCGGCTATCTGAAAATGTCCGCTCATCGGGAAACACCGGAAGCGATCAGCGCGCGGCCGGAACGACGAGATTGACCCAATGTGCCGTGCCGGTCAGGGTATGTCCGTTGACGGGGGCTCAACGCCCGCGCGGCGCCAGTTTGCATCGGCATGTTCTCTGCGCGGAGCATGTCCATCGCTCGATCGGTCCCCGGCGCTGAGGGGATCGAACCGCAATTTGTCATGCCCGCGAGCCGTCTCGCCTTTCGGAATTGAATTTTTAGCCTTGCTTGAAAGAAACGGCTGGGATCAAATTCGATGGCTATAACCATCGAAGGGAGAGAACCGTGTTCAGGAAAATAATGTTCGCCGCATTCGTCGTAGCATTTGCCGGTGGTGCCGCCCTCGCACAGGAGACTTGCGAGAGCAAAGCGGTCGGCAAGGACGGTAAGCCGCTTGCAGGTGCGGCCAAGACCTCATTCATGAAGAAATGCATGGTCGACACCTGCGCAACCAAAGCGATGAGCCAGGATGGCAAGCCGCTTTCGGGTGCCGCGAAAACCAGCTTTATGAAGAAGTGCGAAAAGGGCGCCTGATCGCCACCTCTGGCAATACTGACCGTAAAGAAAAGAGCCGCCGAATTCTCGGCTCGGCGGCTCGAAGTCCCCCGATGGGGAATGAACTCCTGGCCGCGGTGCCAGGCTCTAGTCAGTGAGGGGAAATTCCATGCGTATTGCGGTTGTCGGCGCCGGGGGCGTTGGAGGCGGATTCGGCGCCGCGCTGGCCAAGGCCGGTGCCGACGTCGTCTTCATCGCACGCGGCGCCCATCTTGCCGCCATGAGGAGCGAGGGATTGAAAGTTCAGGGCGGCCGCGGCGAGACCCATCTGGTGCCGACCCGGGCCACCGACGATCCCGCTGAAATCGGCAAGGTCGACATCGTGCTGTTTTGCGTCAAGCTGTGGGATGTCGAAAGCGCGGGCCAGCATATCAGGCCGCTAATCGGTCTCGACACCGCGGTGATCCCGCTGCAGAACGGCATCGATGCAGCCGAGCGGCTGATCCCGATCCTTGGGCCCAACGCCGTGATGGGCGGCGTGGCGCAAATCAGCGCGTCGATCGTCGGCCCCGGCCGGATCCAACAGGTTGGCGCCTTCATGCGCATGATATTCGGTGAGCTCGACGGCAAGCGCAGCAAGCGAGCTGAGGATTTTCTCGCGCTTTGCCTGAAGGCCGGTTTCGACGCGACCTTGAGCGAGCAGATCCTGACCGAGCTGTGGATGAAGTTCATCCTGCTCGCCAGCAACGCCAGCGTCATGGCGCTGGCGCGCCAGCCGATCGGCAAGCTGCGCGACGATCCCGACCTGCGTCCGATTTTCCTTGCCGCCTGGCAGGAAACGATCGATGTCGGCCGCGCCAACGGCGTCGCCCTGCCCGCCGACGCGCTTGAGAAGATTCTCGATTTTACCAGCCACGTGCCGCCGGCCATGAAGGCGTCGATGGCGCTCGATCTCGATCGCGGCAACCGGCTCGAACTGCCCTGGCTCGGCGGCAAGGTGGTGGAGCTCGGCCTTAAGCTTGGCGTCCCGACGCCGACGCACCGCATGATGTATGCGATGCTGAAGCCCTACATCATGGGTGCGCCGACCTGAGCAGCCTTGTGCGGTCATCGCCAACGGCAGCGGTGCTAACCGGACACTCAGAGCTCGTGGCGTGGCGGTTAACCCGGCTTCTCGTCAAAACCCGGCCGCGGCACCAGGTTCATCAGCATGTTGACGTAGCCGCCATCGACCGTGATCTCGTCGCCATTGACATAGGACGAGCGGTCGCTGGCCAGGAACAGGATGGCGTCAGCGATGTCTTGCGGCATGCCAATCCGCCGTAACGGGACGACAGCGGCGCGCCGCTCGGTGACCCCCGGCGTATCGTAAAAGGACTGGCTCATCGGCGTGATCACCATGCCGGGACTGACGACGTTGCTGCGAATGCCGTGCGGTCCCCACTCACTCGCAAGCTGGCGCGACAGCATGACAACACCCGCCTTGCTGACGCTATATGCGCCGCTCAGCCCTTGCGCGTGGCTGCCGGCGATCGACGCCACATGAACGAGACTGCCGCGCCCGAGCCCGCGCATCTGCCGGCCGAACATCTGGGCGCAGAGGAAGTAGCCGGTGAGATTGACCGAGAGAACGGCGTTCCATTCGGCAAGCGACAAGGTTTCGAGCGCACCGGGACGCAGCACCGCCGCCGTGTTGACCAGAACGCTGCATGATCCCAGAGACTCCATGGTCGTCTCGGAGGCGGCGGCAACGCTCTCGGCGCTCGAGGTATCGCAGCGTGCGATCACATGCTCGCAGCCCAGGTCGCGCAACTCCGTGCCCGTCACCTCCAGGCCGCGTTCGTCGCGATCGATGGCGGCGACGCGGGCACCGGCCCGGGCGAGACTTGACGCGACGGCCCGGCCGATGCCGCCGCCTGCACCGGTCACCACGCAAACACGGCCTGACAGGCCAAGCCAATCGGATGAGCTTTGTTCGGTCATGGCGGTCTATGCTCCAGTCCAGCAAGATGACGCCCGGCAGCATAACCGAAAGTGATGGCCGGATCGAAAGCAATTCCGGCATTTACGTGCCGGCTGCTATCGTCTTTCCAAACACCTCGACTTGATACTGATACGACAGGTAACTACGGCGTTTCGCCGATATTGCTGATGACCACGGTGGTCTTGTCGAAGCGCGCCGTGATTTCGAGCGTGCCGCCGAGCGCTTCGATGTAACGGCGCAAATTGCTCACGTGCATGTCACCGCGCTTTTCAAGCTTTGCTACGGCGGGCTGGTTAACCGTGAGCGCTTCCGCGACTTCCTCTTGCGAGAGAGAACGCGCCTTGCGTAGCTCCTCGAGCGTCATCGCCTCGCGCAGCGCGGCAGCCTTTGCCGCCACACGTGCCCGGCGCGCGGGTGTGAAGTCCTTGGTCAGTTCGCTAAAGGGCCTGTGTCCGCTCATGGGATCAATCCTTCCTTTTTAATCTCGGCGATATACACATCATAAAGTTGGTCGGCGATCGGGACCATTCGCTCGTAGAAGCGATCATCGCCCGTTTTGTCGCCGCCAATAAGCAGGATCGCCGACCGTCTGGGATCGAAAGCGTAAAATACTCGCAGCGGTCGTCCGCCGCTTTGCACACGCAACTCACGCATATGAGCGTGCTTCGATCCGTTAATCCCTGACGAATAGGGAAAGGGCAGTTGTGGCCCTTGTTCGATCAGCAGCAATCCCGCGGCAGTCACGTCATCCTGCTGCGCTTCGCTGAGGCCATGGTACCATTCCGCGAATTCGTCAGTGTGCTCGACGTCCCAGGCCATCGAAGGTAATATATTCCATTAATGGAATATATTCAAGAGCCAAAATTTATGCGTGGGACATCCGTGCGCGCAGCTCGCCCGCCTTCGCACGCTGCCAATCGCCAGGCTGGTACGGACTCCTGGTGAGAACAGGCGTCGCGTCCGTCCCCGGATATCGCTCCGCTCATCCGGGCTACGATGCCGAGTCAGCATTGCCGACAATACTAATTGGCGCCCGTCAGCTTGCCCAGCCAGCCCTTCGGCGCGGCCTCCGCTTCCGCGGGCGCCGCTGCCTCGCCGCCGACCACCGCACCGAACGAGGCAAAAAACTCGCCTGCGAGTTTCCTCGCCGTCGAATCGATCAAGCGTTGGCCGAGCTGTGCCAGCTTGCCGCCGATCTGCGCGTCGACTTCGTAATGCAAGATCGTGACATCAGGGCTTTCGGATTCCAGGCGCACGGTGGCGCCGCCTTTTGCAAAGCCCGCCACGCCGCCGGAGCCTTCGCCGGAAATACGATAGCTGTTGGGCGGATCGAGGTCGGACAGCGTCACCTTGCCGCCGAACGTCGCCTTGACCGGTCCTACCCGGAACACCACCGTGGCGGTCATGTCGGTCGGCGAGGACATCTCGAGGTTCTGACAGCCCGGAATGCATTTCTTCAGGACTTGCGGATCGTTGAGCGCGGCCCAGACTTTGTCTTTGGACGCGGGGATGCGCTGGCTGTCGTTCATCTGCATGTGCCGGGTTCCTGTCTGCTGATCATGGTGAAGGGATGCGCTGCCCGCGCCGGCGCTCGATCGTAATTTCGGCCAGGATCGACATCGCGATTTCTTCCGGCGTGATGGCGCCGAGATCGAGGCCGGCCGGCGCCTTGATGCGGTCGATCGCCGATGCGTCGATGCCCTCCGCGATCAGCTTTTCGCGCAGCGCCGCCATCTTGCGGCGGCTGCCGACAAAGGCGTGATAGGCGGCATCGGT
>Ga0137391_10003715_pt1 | contig 11609 bp, 12 predicted proteins | sample 15con2h24BmetaG_FD_101399 | JGI IMG/M metagenome (GOLD analysis project Ga0137391, IMG submission 101399) | Vadose zone soil microbial communities from Angelo Coast Range Reserve, California, USA - 15con2h2.4B metaG | ecosystem: Environmental > Terrestrial > Soil > Vadose zone > Saprolite...
CGAGCGGGGAGAGCTCTCGCAAGAAGACTTCGAGCAGGCAGAGCATGTCGCCTGTCCGACGTGCGGCGCCTGCCAGTTCATGGGCAGCGCCAGTACCGGCCAGGTGATCTCGGAGGCGCTCGGACTGGCACTGCCTGGCTCAGCTCTCGTCCCGGCGCCGCTGGCGCAGCTTCTGCGCTACGCCCGTGCCACTGGCAAGCAGGTCCTCAAACTGATCGAGGAAGAGATCACCCCGCGACGCATCCTGACGCGTGAGGCCTTCGAGAACGCCATCGTCGTTCACGCCGCAGTGGGTGGGTCCACCAACATGCTGCTCCACCTCCCGGTCATTGCACACGAGGCCGGAGTAGAGATCACGATCGATGACTTCGATCGCATCCATCGCCAGGTGCCCGTGCTGGCGAACGTCAAGACGACCGGCCGGTACCCGGTCGAGTACTTCTGGTATGCTGGCAGTGTCCCGGCCGTCATGCTGGAACTGCGTGATGTGCTCCACCTGGATTGCCTTACCGTCACGGGCAAGACCCTGGGAGAGAACCTGGAAGAGATCGAGCACAGTCGGTTCTTCGCCGAGCGGCTCGGCTACTTGCACAACGTCAAGGTATCTCGGCGCGAAATACTGCGCCCGCGCTCGGATCCCTTTGGGCCTGATGGCGGTATCGCCGTGTTGCGCGGCAACCTGGCTCTCGGTGGAGCTGTGATCAAGACCTTTTCGGTACCCAGGGAGATGCACATCCATGTGGGCCCGGCACGGGTTTTCGACAGTGAGGACGCGGCCCTCAATGCGCTGCGGGATCGCCAGGTGACCCCAGGCGACGTGATGGTGATCCGCTACGAGGGGCCGCGTGCCAATGGCATGCCCGAGATGTACTTCGCCTCGACGATCATCGCAGCCGATCCCACGCTCAATACCACGACTGCCCTGGTCACCGACGGACGCTTCTCTGGGGCGATGAAAGGTCCCTGCATCGGGCATGTCTCGCCCGAAGCCCTGGATGGCGGCCCCATCGCTCAGGTTGAGGAAAACGACCTGATCGAGATGCATGTGCCCGAGCGGAGGCTGGCGATCGTAGGCGTGCAGGGCCAGCGCCTCCCCGAGGATCAGGTGGAGCGTGTGCTGGCCGAGCGCCGCGCACGTTGGACGCCGCCACCGCCACGTCACAGCAGCGGCATTCTCTCCCTCTATGCCCGCGTCGCACGCAGCTCTTCTGATGGCGCATCCATGACGTGAATAAACCGGCGAAACAACTGCGGGAAATTCTGATAAAATGAAGAGTACACAGACGATAACACATGAGGAACCCGGAATGAGCAGACCAAGCGAAGTATACGTCCGGCCATTGTTGCTTGAAGAACCAGAATGGGTGCATCGGCTCTCTCAACAGACCACGCATGTCGGGTTGAAAAGTCGGTGCCATATCATTATGCTCCCAAGCTCAATCCCGCCCGGCGGTTCTGGAAATAGGTGCGTCGTCAGGTCACGTATAGCCATTTTTTCCAGACTATGGAGCGGCTCACGGATGCTGTGACCTCCTTTTTTCGTGACATGGCGGCTTCTCCTGGTCTCGTTCGCAGTGCTGCGGGCTTAGCCGCATAACTTTTATTCAGCATTGAAAAGCCCTGCAGCCAGCAAAGCGTCAGACACGCCCGATAACGGTGTCGCCAAGGTGGGAGACAAGGGTCCTCAGGTCTCCTGCGCCGATCCCGTCGGGGGGCCAGATGATGAGCCGATCGACACCAAGGTCGGCGTACTGTCTGGCACGCTCCAGCGTGATGGTTCCTGAAGGCGGCGTGACGCTGATCTCAAGCTTGCCAAGTGCCTGGGGGCGGTGGTAGCGTTTGAGAGCATCGGCGACCCCAGCCAGAGAGTCGGAAAGATCGCGGGCAGCTCCACTGAAACCAAGAGCGAACCCGTACCACCCATTTGCCTGCTCGACAGCACGACGATAGGCGGGCGGAGTATGCCCACCGACCACAAGCGGGATGCTGCGCTGCGGACGGGGATGAGCCTGGACGTGCCCGAAAGAGATAAAACGACCATGATAGGCTGGCTGCGGCTGGCCCCAGATAGCACGCATAGCCGCCAGGTAGTCGTCAGTGCGCGCGCCGCGATCCGTAAAGGGGATGCCTAGAGCGCGGAACTCGGGCTCCAGATAGCCAGCACCGACGCCAAAGATTAGGCGCCCACCCGAGAGTTCATCCAGGCTGGCAAGCTCTTTCGCCAGCACGAGCGGATTGCGCTGAGGCAGGATGATAATGCCTGTACCGAGAAGAACCTGGCGCGTGTGGGCGGCGAGAAAGGTTAAGGCAATAAGAGGATCGAGAATACGATCATCGGGAGCCATGGGCGAAGGGGGCGCCTGCGGATCAGGCAGCACGACGTGCTCACCAGCCCACAGCGACTCAAAGCCTGCTGACTCAGCAAGCTGAGCAATTTCCACGGCGGTTGCGGGATAACTAGACGCGTAACTATTGACGGAAAACAGGCCAAACTTCAAGGTTGTCTCTCTTTCTCTACTGATATCATGCATGCCAGCAGATCTCTATCTTTCCCATAGGTAAGAGCGGCTCCCAGAACCACCCGCTTCGTGAGTGGAGCTCCTGGGGTTCTGGGTTCGGAAGCGCTGAGTAGAGAGCAAGATGAGATGGCATCGGCTTTTCAAGCTGATATGCGTGATCGGGCGATGTCGCAGGAGTTGCCCTTTGCTCCTCACGGGGGTCTGTTCCCGCAGAGAGGTGCTCTTCCACGTCGGGATGGATGCGCGGCGGATTAGCCCTCCAAGTCGTAGGCAGTGGGGTGCCGTGGCTGGTAGATCGACAGATCAGAGCCGCTCGGGAGCTTCATCGAGGCGAGCAGCCCCCAGCCTTGATCGCTGACCGGGTGGGAGATCGTGACGCCCCTGGCGGTCAGCTCTGCCAGCGTCTTCTTGATGTCGTCGCACATCAAGTAGCACTCGTGCTTCCCTAGCCCATCAGTGGGGTGGACGGCGATCTCGGCGGGCGGCAGCTTGAAGATCAGCCAACCATCTCCGGCGTCGACCCCGGCAAATCCGAGCACGTCGCGGATGAAGACCCGATCGGCCTCCGCGTCGGTGCTGTAGAGAATAACATGTGCTCCGTTAATCATGTTGCCCCTTCGCTCTAAAGTTCATCGACCGTTTCGTCATTGCTTTGCGCTTCTTCGGCTGACCAGCTGGCCACGCATGCTTCCAAATGTCTCACCATGCCCTGACCAGGTATGTTGAACAATCGTTCAACTCGCTCATGTGAAGAAACGAAAGACCTAGCTATAGTATATGATAGGGACGCACATGTGGGAACCGTTAGCAACCCCTGTTGTGTTGTTGCTGTTGAAATGAGCGCGGGACCGCTCCCAAGCTGTCACCACCAGACGTTTTTTGTCTGGCAATATTTGCTGAACTTATCTCAGTCTTGATGTGCAATGCGCAAAAAAAGGCAATCTCCCTGTCAAAGTTTTTGCGCACTGCCTCGTACATATACTGTTCCTTTTCCTGCACATCTTTCGGGCTCAGGACTGGGCCACCGCTGGGAGCACAAACTGCTCGACAAGATCGTGCGCGAGCAGAAACGTGCGCGGTCCTGCTCCCAGGTCCGCAGGGACCTCCCGCCGCGCCGTGGTGACCAGCACCACATCCAGAGCCGGGATCACATAGATGGTTTGCCCGCCGTAGCCGAGAGCGTAAAAGCTGGCATAGGGACCGACCGTGGAGACCCACCAGAGATAGCCGTAGGTGTCTGGGACTACCATACTGACTCCTGGGACCACCTGGGTGCGAGTCGAGGCCTCCAGGTACTCATGCGGAATGAGCTGCTGCCCCTCCCAGCGACCTCGCCTCAGATAGAGATAGCCCACCTTCGCCATCGCGCGAGGCGTCAAGTACAGTTCTGAGCCGCCGATTTGGTATCCTTGCGGGTCGCTGGCCCACCTTGTTGCTTTGCAGCCCAGTGGGCCGAACAGGGCGTGGTTAGCAAACGCCAGGGTGCTCATGCCAGTGACCCTCGCCAGGACGGCTGAGAGCAGATGCGCGTCCATGGTACTGTAGGCAAAGCCCTCGCCCGGCGCATGCAGCAGCGGCAAGCTCAGTCCATGCTGTATCCAATTGGCGCTGGCAAACAAGGCTGGCAGGCTCTCTTCTGAACGCTCCATCCAGGACAGACCCGAGCACAAGGTCAACAGGTGTCTCAGCGTGATCGCTCGTTTGCGGAGATCGCCGTCGACGGGGAAGTCCTGTGGGAAGAACTCCACCACCTGTTGATCGAGGCTCGTCACGTACTGCTCACGCAGAGCAATGCCGACGAGAGCGGAGATGATGCTTTTCGTGACGGACTTGCTGTTGACGCTGTCCACAGCACAGTACCCCTGGTAGTAGCGCTCAAACACGAGCGAGCCGTGACGGACCAGCAACACGCTCAGCAGCGTCGGGAAGGTGTCTGCAACGTAGCGGTCGATCTGCGCCAGGATGGTTGAATCCATCGCCTCTGCCTCTGGTCGAGTGGTTTTCCAGCCGCTGGTCGGCCAATCGTCGTGCTGCAAAGAATCCTCCTCAAACATCCCTAGAGCGACAGTCAAGTAATGATTCCCGTCCAACTTTCAAGAGGAAAAATGTGCTTCCCTAGCGTTGCATCATTTTTTCAAGCCTGGCTTTGACAGAAGGCCACTCGCTCTGGATAATGCTGTAGTAGATCGTATGGCGATAGGAACCATCGGGCATAATAAAATGATTGCGCAACACTCCCTCCTTGACCGCTCCCAGGCGCTCAACAGCCCGCTGTGAATTGGTATTGAGATGGTGCGTTCGGAATTGGACACGAATAGCGCCCATTGCTTCAAATGCGTGGCGCAGGAGCAGATACTTGCATTCGGTATTGACCCCTGTGCGCTGTACTGAGGGAGTAAGCCAGGTCCAGCCAATTTCCAGTCCATGATCTTGGAGCATAAAACTATGATAACGTGTTTCGCCCACAGCATACCCTCGTTCGAGACTCATAATAGCGAAAGGGAGACACGCACCGGCTTGCTGGTTTTGCAGAACAGATGCGATGAGTTGCTCCATTTCAGTGAGGGAACGAGGTTGCGAAACCGGCTTGTAGGTCCACAGACCTGGATCTCGACTGGTTTCGTACAACTCCCTGGCATGGTCCATCCGCAGTGTTTCCAGGCACACAAGCTGTCCTTTCAGCGTTACCGGCTCGATCTTCATCATGGCTCTGTTTCCTTTCCTCAAAGCTTTCCTCAAGAGCCAGTGTAACGCGCGTCCTAACCGAACCAAAAGCGCCAATAGGCAGAAGAAGAAACCAGCCAAAGCAAGGGGAGTGCTCTCAGCATGAATCAAGGGATCAAGCAGCGTTCTGAAGCTCAGTCGAAGGCTGCCGAGATCAAGCATTACTTGATCATTTTTCTTGAGCCAACCATCCCGGTTTTTTCTGTCAATCTCATCCGTTCAATTTCTTTACCGACGCTCTAGAGTACAGGATGATGCATCAAGAACAAACAAGCCCACGCCTACATCTACAGCATACCTGATGCTGATTGCAAAAGCCAGTTTGTCCAACTATCACATAGCTCTTCCACACCTGCTGATCTCGGTCTCTCGCAGCTAGGATACTTTTTGAGGAATAACGAAAATTTGGACACCGGAGTACAATGTATTTCAAAGTGGTTCATCTGACAGCACGGTTCCCAAAATGGAGGCTACATAGGAGATGAATAAAATCCATCGCAGTGAAGACGCCTGGTACGTTCAGGACGGCACCTGGACAAAAATTGATAACCCCATTGCACAATGTGGAGAGGTAGACTTTTCATTATTCAGTTCTGGATATAGTGACAAACCAGGGTTAAAATTTGGCAATGAGATATGGGAGGCAACTGTACACTATGCAACTAACCCCAAGTTGCTGAAACCCTATCAATCTCGGGCCCCCTACCCATGCGTTGTTGTACTTACCTACGACATTCAGAACGCTGATTGCTGCTTCATCTTCTGCTCAGACTTCGCTCCCCTCTTACAAATCATGGCTATGATAGGCTCTGTAAATGCGTCCCTGGTACTTGACTGTGGGCCAACCGAGTTTCTCTTGAAGGAAAGCCAGGAGCGGCAAGAACAAAAAGAGCAAACATGGAAGAAAATCGTTGTAGCACTTTGAGAATAAAACGCAGTGTAGCCAGTAGAAAGAAATGGATGGGACTATCCAATACTTTCAATCTGGTTAAGAAAAACCAAAAACGGTTAAGAAACTAATAGCTGTCCAGGTGCCCGTTCCTGGCGTATACTTGTCTCGTTGCAAACGTTGTACCATCCATCGCGCAGCCGGTCTATCCTTTTGCGGGTAGGCCGGTTTTGCTGTCGTGTCCTCTCCTTTCGTTTGTTGACATAGGTATTGAGAGCGAAGTGGTTCGTGTACCCCAGCAGGCTGGCAATCTTGCGAACAGAGAGTCCCAACGTGAGCAATTCCTTGAATTCATGTCGTGCTTGTTGATATCGAGGTTTTGTTTCAGGATAATCACACGCATATTGCGAGAAACCAATTCATTTCATAGCATTTGCTCCACTCCCTCCATTATCACCAATAAGACAGCATTTGCCATCACAACACTCTAGCGCGGTCTGAATAAAAAGGTGCAATGTGCTTCTATCCCACTGGGAGACTGGAGGAAGGGTATCGCTCAGGGTCCGTTGCATCTCCCCACCCCTCATCTTTGGCAATGATTTATAGGAAATAAGTTCTAACCATATGCATTGTTGCTTCGCTTGAGATCGGGTATGCGAGGTAGACAAGAAAGGCTTAAGCTGTAAAAATAGCTCTACCCTTCAGGACTCACCATAATTGATGGAGTTCACTTCTCCTCTCGCCGTTTCCAGGCGTGCGGCGATCGCTCAAAAGACCTTCCCATCGCCAGGTATCTGACAGAGATGCTGTGGCGAAAGGCAGTGGCATGGAATATCATAGCAACAGGCTCCTTCTCACAGGAAGAAACGACTTGCGATCCACAGGAAAGGTAGACTTGATCATGGATAATGAAGCACGCGGCATTGTCGCATATGACGGCGAGGCCGGACCCGTTCAAACCTATCTGGCACGACCCTCCGCAGAAGAACCTCGCCCTGCTGTCATTGTGATTCACGAGATCGTGGGACTGACCGAGCATATCAAACGGGTCGCTGACCGATTTGCCGAAAAGGGATATGTGGCCTTTGCGCCGAATTTGTTCTCGCGGCCTGGGCTGGCAGAGGTGCTGACCCCGTCCAATGTTGGAGCGGTGATGCAGTTCACGAGCACGCTTGGGTGGGCCAGGATGTCCGACCCAGCCGCTGTCCAGCAGGCGATGTCCCAACTTCCGCAGGAACGCCGAGAAACGCTGCAGCGAGTGCTCCCGGTGCTGTTCGGAGGGATCCCGAAGGAGAGCTTGACCCAGGACCTGGTGAAGGCCGTCGACTATTTGAATGCCCAGGATTTTGTCCAGAGTGGAAAGATCGTCAGCGTTGGCTTTTGCTTTGGCGGGGGTATGTCCATCAACCTGGCCTGTCATGCCAAATTGGCGGCAAGCGCCATCTTTTATGGGGAGAATCCACATCCGATTGAACTGGTCAAGTACCTCTCCTGCCCGGTGCTTGGGAACTATGGAGCGGAGGATCTGCGCATTAACGCGCATCTGGATGAACTAGTTAAAGCGATGGTCACCTACAAAAAAGATTTCGAGATGCGCATCTATCCCAACGCCGGACATGCCTTCTTTAACGAGACGTTTCCCATGTACAACGAGGCTGCGGCAAAGGATGCCTGGGGGAGTGTATTGAGGTTCTATACGAGGGCCCTGGCAGCATAAGTGGCATCTTTTTTCAGAGGATGATTCATTGCTTCGGGGCTGGCAACCCTGTCGTAAGATATGCGTAGGACCGACACGGACACGCATGACGAATACCTTCCCTTCATAAGGAGCAGAGATGCAACCTGAACCACGGGATGTGCGTACCTTTTACGCTGACACGTTCAAAGATCGGCGGGTCGTTGACGCCTACCAGCACCGGCCTCCGTATCCCGACGAGGTTTTTGCCATCCTGGCGCGCCTGCTTACCGATGAGCCTCGCACCGTCCTGGACGTCGGGGCTGGCTCCGGCGATATCGCCCGCCGCATGGTCGAGTTCGCGAGGCGTGTCGATGCCGTCGATTTCTCGGAGCGTATGATCGAGCAGGGCAAGCAACTTCCCAACGGGGATCATCCTCATTTGCGCTGGATTTACGGGAAGGTCGAAGAGGTGCCGCTTGCGCCTCCCTACGCGTTGATCACCGCGGGATCAAGCATTCATTGGATGCAGTGGGAGAGGGCGTTCCCGCTCTTTCGCTCGGCACTGACCCCGCACGGGTCTCTGGCCCTGGTCTACCGAAGGACACTGCCGATGCCCTGGGATGCCGACGTGAGGAAACTGCGCGTCCAATTTACAGCGCACCCATCTGCGAGGCCGTCCCATGTCGTTGCGGAGGTAGAGACGCGTGGCTTCTTTCACAAGCAAGGGGAACAAGAGACCGCTCCTGTTGCGTTCTTCCAATCGATCGAGGACTTTATCGAAGGCCTGCATTCCAGAAGCAGCTTCTCGCGGGAACTCATGGGCCAGCAGCAGGCGGCTGACCTGGACCGGCAGGTGAGGGACCTGCTTTTGCAGTATCACACCGATGGCATGCTTCCTTTTCAAGTGATTGGCAGGGTGATCTGGGGGACACCGGAAAGCGGGACGGCCCGTGGATGAACTGATTGAGCTCTCACGCACCTGGGTCAAGGAGCACTACAGCAAGAGTGCAGAGCACCTGCTCAAAGCGGAGGAGTGGTTGAGACGCATGTATCCCAATGCTTCGCCGGCGATGCTGCTGGCAGCGCTGACCCATGATATGGAGCGGGCCTTTCCGGGACCGGACAGCCCCCAGCAGGACCCCTCTCGTGGGCCAGATGATGCATGGTATCTCCAGGCTCATGCCGAACGCTCGGCACGCATCGTGGGTGATTTTCTGCGGGCACACCAGGCATCCGAGGCGCTGGTTGAAGACGTAGTTGGCTTGATCCGCGCGCACGAAGTGGGAGGGTGGCCGGAGGCCGACTGGGTGCAGGCGGCAGACAGCCTCAGCTTCCTAGAGGTCAACGTCGATTTCTTCCTGAAAGGGATTGACGGATCTCAGGGGAGTTGGACGCTTGAGACTGTCCGCGCCAAGTTCGATTGGATGTACTGGCGCCTGAAGATACCAGAAGCGCGTGTCTGGGCGGCGCCCCTGTACGAGGTGGCCCTGGAGAAACTCCGCAGGAAGGAAGAAGCATCGAGGCTCCTGCGAGAGAAGGAGGACCCGTGATGAATGTGCAAAGAGTTAGACGCACAAGGAGGCTCTTCCGCGTTGGCTCGCCGTATGAAGCAGCTGCCGTCCCCTTCCTATGATTCTGGAATGACGCCCAATTGCTGCATCAAATACATGCCATTCGAATCGAAGAGAACCAACCTCACTGCTCGTCCACCCGCAGGACGATGGCCGCACCTGTATCGCCAGCAGCACCGATCAGCCCCAGTGTTGGCTACTTGAGTCATCTGTCGAAAAAATGGATGGTTTGATCTTTTTTGTGGTCCCCTATTCTTGTTGCCCCTTCTGTGAATGGTACGCCATCCCAGGAAGACTTCATGCTTCGAAACGTGCAGCATACTCAGTGGAAGAACGCGTCCCTCTTCTTTATTCCGTTCAACTGGGCAAAATGGTAGGAGATCCTTCCTGCTGGTTCTCACCAGACGATCTGCAAAGGAAGAGGCGCTCTCCATATATCTCAGAAACCTGCTTCTTCATACGTATGATAAGGCTTAAGCACTTCTGCGATAATCATGGTGCAATCCACCCAGGATCGGGCAAGGGACGATCTTACCACTTTCTTGACGTGCTGGAACAATCCTATCATTCGGCTCAGGGATCTGTTGCTTGATGCCTTGATGCGGTCTGGCACGATTGAAGTACTGAACATAGGTGTCCAGCACCCGTTGGAGCTGCTTCTCATGCAAGATAAGCAAATGATCGAGACATTCTCGACGGACACTGCCGAGGAACCGCTCACAGATGGCATTCGCGCGGGGCGTAATAGGGTGTTTTGAGCATCTCAATGCGACTCGTTGTGGCTAGCCGTGCGAAGCCCACTCCAAACTTGCTATCGTTATCCCGGATGAGGTACTTTGGCCCCACGCCATAGGTGGTGGCTTCCCGAATCGGTACGTGCGGTCCAAGTGTCGGTGGGACATCGTGTCACGCCGAGGTGGATCACTTTGCGCGAGTGCAGGAGGGTGTTGAAGAAGGCGAACAATGAGTGGAAGAAGAGATCCGTAACGGGGAGAAAGTCGCAGGCCCAGATCTGCTCGGCATGAGTGCGTAAGAAGGTCTTCCAGGTCTGCCCACGTGGTCGAGTTGTGCGCACTGTCGCATATATTTCTGAATGGTACGTTTGCAGACGCGTCTACCCAACTTGAGCAATTCGCCACGAATCCGCTCCGCTCCCCACAGTCGGTTGTCCCTGGCCATGTCCTTGATCAGGGCCACGATCTCTACGGAGATCTTTGGTTTGCGAGCAGCTGCTCTGGATATGTACTTCCAGAAGAGCCGAAAACCCTGGCGATGCCACCGCAGTAACGTCTCTGGCTGTATGATGAAGAGGGCTTGTTTCCAGGCCCGAACCATGCTTGCCAGAAGCACCAGGAGCATGCGGTCCGTTTTGGTATATACAGGTCGTTTCATGTGTCGGCGCAGGATAATCAGAGGCTTTCGCAGGAGTGCGTTCTCTGCCACGAGTTCGGACTTGCTTCTAGCAAGGTCGGTCAGCGTTCCCAGGATAAGAGCGGTGGTGGATGGTTTGGTCCAGTTGACGAAACGGTGGTGGAGCGACTGAAGGCAAAAACGTATCAAACGCGTGATGAAGGTGAGAATCTCATGCACAGTGTACGTTACCCCTTTGTGAAGATGAGCAGGTGAATGCATCTCGCATGCTACCCGACATCTGGGGAATCAGCAAGGTGGGAGAGAAATGGGAAGGTGTTCTCAAAGGCCTCATCTGACGGGCAGATACTGCACGTAGCCAGCACAAGCCAGCACAGGCATGATATCCGAACAAATTTTCCCAGCAGAGTCATTCATACACCCTAATCCGAGCTTTGAGCGGCAGCTCGCCGACAAGCACGGCCCGGGTGATCCCAGGCAAGCGGTCAGATCCGGCGAGCTGGACGGTCGGTCGCGCACCCTGGCCCCCGATGCGCGCGACCTCGATCCCCGTGCGGAGTCCCAGCAAGAGATTGAGCGTCCAGTAGAGGTGATGGGCTCGCCGTTGGCCGGGGGTGCAGACCGCGTGCGTCATCGTTCGTGTCCGTTTCGCTTTGCTTCCGACCCCCCAAGAGCATCAGCGCCAACAACGGGAACAGCATCACCGAAAGCAAGCCGGCGCCGATGAGGGCCGCTGTGCTGGCTACTTCGGTCATCCGTTCTCAAATAAGCCGATCTTTGCTTGCTTCTGTCACAATACAATCACACTCGCTCTCTCGATTTTTACCTAGCCTGAATTACGATACGATACTATTGCG
>Ga0137391_10003718_pt1 | contig 11605 bp, 9 predicted proteins | sample 15con2h24BmetaG_FD_101399 | JGI IMG/M metagenome (GOLD analysis project Ga0137391, IMG submission 101399) | Vadose zone soil microbial communities from Angelo Coast Range Reserve, California, USA - 15con2h2.4B metaG | ecosystem: Environmental > Terrestrial > Soil > Vadose zone > Saprolite...
CGCCAAGCGGCGAAATTTGAAGGAAAATTAACTCATGATTCACCGACTCGGGCGCCCTGCCCGATTGGCGTTGGTGTCGGTTTTGCCCGCGTGCGATTCTCTCCTGATCCGGCGTCCCATCGGACGCTATCGAGCGACATCCAAGATAGAGAGGATCAGAACTCTAGATCCCTGGTCCGAGGTCGGGCTTCCAAGCCAACCGCATCAGCTCACGACCGAACGTGGATACATTTCAGGTTCACCGGGCTGACGGAAGCCGTGGCTCTGCGGGGAGACGCAACATCCGATTCTTGGGATTAGTCGAGAGAGCCATTCTCCGCTTGACTACGTAGAATCTACCGTTGCCCTCCGAAGGCAAAGGTCACACGTTCGAATCGTGTCGAGTGCGCCATTTCCGTTTACGATGCTGCCAATCAATCGTCGCCATTGTTGCGCTTTCCCGTGGCTTACGGGATCCTTGCCACAACATCGGGCCGATTTTTCCCGAGCTAGGCCACATTGGACGAGCGGCCGTATGAGGTTCGTCTCTCCGATGCCGTGAAGTCCGAAGGGAAGTGCGCGGTCGGTTTTTGCGCAAACCGGACATTCGGTCGGACCCACAAGTCTCAGAAGGGCCAACTTCAGACCAATGCACCGCAGCAACATGAATTCTGATTCGAAGGATCCCTAGCAACCACGGCGCCGGCGCTGGATACTTCGCGTGTTTCGCCGGGCAAGCCCCATCCGAAAACAATGCCTATTCGGCCCCGGCACCGCGTCCGACTAGGAAGGACTGCCCGCGCAGGACGCGTTACGGGATGCCCCCGGACGCTGACCCGGAGAAGGGGTCTACAGTCATTTTCCCGGCCAATCGGCCTGCGAGATCCGTCGAAAACGCGATCACCATATCATAAGGGCGATGATACAAACGGATGCTCTCGATGAGTCCAGCGGTATCCTTCGTGAACACGGTCATGCCAGCGACCCTGTGACCCTGGAACGTCCCTTCCCACTCGAGATAGGTTCGCGATCCTACGGTCCCCTCGTGCTTGAAAGCGATGGTATCATACATCGCTCGGGTCGCTTCGAAGAAGGACCGCACATCGGGGGCGCCAGTGATCGGGCGCGGCAACACTGACGCCTCGAGGACTACATCTTTAGTAAAGGCGGCGGCGAAGGCCTCCAGCGTAGGCCGCTTGATGATCTCCAACCAACTGTGCCGCTCGGATAGGCGCGACGACGTAGGCTGCGGGAAGCGGTCTTGTTGCGCAATCGCGAAGTCGGCGTTGGCGATCAGCAACAAACCTGCGACAATCTTGGGCGCTCGACAGTTCATGAGTTCCTCGTTTGTTACATTCGGTCGCGATCTGACCAGATGTGTTGGTTGCCTTTCAACAACTCCGGCCGATGTGGACATCGATCATTGCCCGAGCGTTCGTTGCGTCGACATGTTCCTGTGGCCTGATTGCTGTTGCAGATGTGGCCACCGATGTCAGGACAGTGTCGCGAGCGCCGCGGGCTCGAAGGGCAGCAGCTCGTCGTAGCGGGCCTCCTGCACCTTGCGCGGCCAGGCCGGGTCGACCAGCAGCGCGCGACCGACCGCGACCAGATCGAACTCGTCGCGCTCCAGCCGGTCGACCAGGTCGTCGATCCCGGTGCCCTTGGAAGATTCGCCGTGCAACGAGCCGATGAAGTCGCCGGACAGCGCGACGCTGCCGACGGTGACGGTGGGTTTGCCGGTGAGCTTCTTGGTCCAGCCGGCGAGGTTCAGGTCGGAGCCCTCGAATTCCGGCTCCCAGAAGCGACGCTGGGAGCAGTGGAAGATATCGACGCCGGCGGTCGATAGCGGCGCCAGGAAACGGGCGAGCTCCTCCGGGGTCGTCGCGAGCCGCGCCGCGTAATCCTGCTGCTTCCATTGCGAGAAGCGCAGGATGATCGGGAAATCCGGCCCGGTCGCGCGCCGCACCGCCTTGATGATCTCGACTGCGAAGCGGGTGCGGCTGACCAGGTCGCCGCCATATTCGTCGGCGCGCTGATTGGTGCCGGCCCAGAAGAACTGGTCGATCAGGTAGCCATGGGCGCCGTGGATTTCGACGCCGTCGAATCCCAGGCGCTGCGCGTCCGCGGCGGCCTGACCGAAGGCCTCGACGACGCGGCGGATATGCTCGCGCGTCATCGGCTCCGAATGCTGGAGGCCGGGCTGGGTCAGGCCCGGGAAGCCGCGCATGGTCAGGCCCGACGGGCCGGCGCTCGGCAGCTCCGGATGGGGCGCCTGGGCCGGGTTGCGCGCCATGCCGACATGCCAGAGCTGCGGCATGATCTTGCCGCCGACCTCATGCACCGCGTCGACGACACGCAGCCAGCCATCGAGTGCCGGACCGTAGAAGTTCGGGATGTCGACGTTCATGGTCGAGACGGGGTCGTCGACCACCGTGCCTTCGGTGATGATCAGGCCGGTGCCGCTTTCGGCGCGCCGCCGGTAATAGGCCGCGACCTCCGGGCCGGGAATGCCGCCTGGCGACTTCTGCCGCGTCATCGGCGCCATCACGACGCGGTTGGCGAGGCTGAGCTTGCTCAGGACGAACGGGCGGAACAGCGGGGCGACGGATCGGCCGCGCTTGGCCAGACGGTCGGTGTGGATGGCGCCGATGCCGGACGAAGCGCCGGTGACAAGCGCGAAAGCCGCTTTGGCAGGTTTCGATGCAGTGCTCATTGCTCTGCTCCTATCGGTGTTGTTTGCATCGCACCATGTGGAGGGGAGCTGACCGTCTTTCTCAACCGTGCTTGCTTTTGTTTTGATCGTTCCTGCGGCGAGGCACGCCTGTCAGATGATTGCCGACTGCAATGCGGCTTGCCAGCGCCCGGGCCTTGGCCCGGCGAGGGCCGCAAGTCGGCAGAATGATCGATGAGTCCACGTCGGTCGTAGACGGTGATCTAACCGACTTCGGCGCTGAACATTTCAAGTTCGCCTGTCGCTTACCTCGCCCATCGACCATTGCGCTCCCGAAACGTGCGAGGGCGCCGGCCGTTTGACGTGCCGTCCGACTGCCGGGTCAGCTTTCCATCGGGATCATTGCCGATCGCTTCGATATTCACCGGGTGTAATCCCGGTTGCGCGACGGAACGCTCGCGTGAAGCTCGCCTGCGAGGAAAACCCCGATTTGAACGCTATTTGCGCAAGCGACAGCTTGCCGGCTGCTACGTCTGCCATAGCCTGCTCCAGGCGCAATCGGCTGACATAGCGGTTGGGCGAAATGCCCACGACGAAAGTGAACATTCGCGCAAAATGGAACGTACTGAGTCCCGAGACGCGGGCCAGTTCTGCAACAGTGATCTCGTCGGCCAGATGCACTGAAATATAATCGAGAACACGACGCAGTCTGGCGTGGTCAAGGCGACGCGGGGTCGATTCGAAGGATTTGCAAGAGCCGCTGTCGCAGTATGTGCGAAGGAGATGAGCGGCGAGCATTAGTGACGCCGTCTCTACAAACATCCGCCCGGCCGCGCTCTCGTTCGTCATTTCCGAGACTACCGAAAGCCCGACCTGATTGATAATCTCGTCTCGAACGCCAGCGAGGTAGCGGATGGAGTGGCCCGGCATCCCCGGGAGATTAAAATCGTCGCTCAGTCGCCGAAATAGCAACGTTGGCAAGTAGAGGTGTAGCATTGCCGGAATTGGGGCGGTGAACGTAGCCTCGTTGTCTCCCACGGCAATGGGAGTCAGTGAAATGGTTCCGGTCGTCGGCGTGTGCTCTTGGAGTTGACCGGCGCCGGCTCGGCTTATGAGACCGTTGTCGTTGCCGGCCACAGCCAGTATCACCTCCGTGTGTTGCGGAACGATGACTGGCGTTGAACTAACTCCGTGTGATCGCAACTCCGCAGCGATTGTAGACCACCCAAGGCCGGCGGACGATTTCAGAAGCGCCGAATCAGGATACTTCTTTGCTCCATGTGTCTGCAAATTCATTGTGACTTGCCTCACGGCTCCGAGGTTGTTTCGTCATTTGGCATGCGCGCCGACCGTGGAGAGACCTCCATTGTGCTCCTTCCGCCCGAGCTTCCGGACGAAGGTATAGAAGGCGGGCGTGAACATGAGGCCGAAGCAGGTCACGCCTATCATCCCGAACAATACGGCTGTTCCCAGCGATTGCCGCATCTCTGCACCGGCACCGGTTGCGACCGCAAGCGGGGCGACGCCCAGGATGAACGCCAGCGAGGTCATCAGGATCGGGCGGAGCCGCGTCCGTGCGGCATGCACCGCGGCTTCCCCGGCAGTGCCCCCCTCCTCTTCCTTCTGCCGCGCGAACTCGACGATCAGAATCGCGTTCTTGGCAGCGAGGCCAACGAGCACAACGAAGCCGATCTGCGCAAGGATATCGATCGGCATACCCCTCACGAGCAGCCCCGTGACGGAGGCGAGCAGGCACATTGGTACGATCAGGACAATAGCGAGCGGCAGTTTCCAGCTTTCATACTGCGCAACGAGAACGAGGAAAACAAACAGCGCGGCGGCGCCGAAGACGAGTAGCGTCGGCGTGCCGCGTTGCTGTTGTTGGAAGGCAAGATCGGTCCACTCGAAAGCAATGCCCTTCGGCAGAACCTCGTGCGCGAGTTCCTCCATGCGATGCAGAGCCGACCCGGTGGCGACGCCGGGCGCAGCGACCCCCTGCACCTCGGCGGCGGGAAACAGATTGTAGCGCGGTACGCGGTACGGGATCGTCCTGCTCTTGAGCTGCGCCACTGTCCCGATCGGCACCATTTCGCCCGAAGCGTTGCGGGCCTTGAGCCGGGCGATGTCTTGTGCGGTGCGCCTGAAATCCGCATCTGCCTGAACGCGGACCTGATAGGCGCGGCCAAGATAGTTGAAGTCGTTCACATATTGCCCGCCAAGATAGACTTGCAGCGCCGAGAACACGTCGGTCGGCGTCAGCCCCACTTTCTCTGCTTTCAGCCGGTCAATATCAGCATAGACCGACGGCGATCCGGTATTGAACAACGTGAACACGCCGGCAAAATTCGGATCCTTGTTGGCCGCGGCGACCAGCGCGCGCGCGGCGTTGAGCAGCGCGTCGGAGCCGAGCCCGGCACGGTCCTCGATCATCATCTTGAAACCGCCCGCGCTGCCGAGACCCTGTACCGGCGGCGGCGGAATCGTCAACACATAGGCGTCGTTGATGACCGACAGGCGCTTGCGCAGGTCGGCCAGCACAGTGTTTGCGGTCACGCCCGGAAGCTCGTGATTATAGAGCGAAGGCAAGCCGGGGAAGATCGTTGCCACATTGGACGCAGCAGTGAAGGTCGTCGCATCAAGACCGGCGAAGGGCGAAACATGTTCGACGCCCTTCGTTCCCAGAATGATATCGATGCAGCGCCTGACCACAGTCTCCGTCCGGTCCAAGGTCGAACCGGGCGGAAGCTGCACGAGGTTGATCAGGTATCCCTGATCCTGCTCGGGGATGAAGCCAGTCGGCGCCTGCGAAAATTCGAGACTGGCAAGGCCAATGAGTCCGACATAGGCCACGAGCACGATGATGCCGCCGCGCACGAGCCGCCGCGTCAAGCCCCCATAGCCGAATGAGAGCCGCTCAAAGCCGCGATTGAAGCGATGAAACGCGGCCTGCAGCAGGCGTTGTGCCCGATTGGCGTGCGCGTCGTCGTCAACGTAATGCGGCTTGAAAAGTGCAGCGCAGAGAGCTGGACTGAGTGTCAGCGAAACGAAGCAGGAGATGATGGTCGAAGCGGAGATGGTTACCGCGAATTGACGGAAGAACAGCCCGGAAATGCCGGAGATAAAGGCCGACGGAACGAAGACGGCGCAAAGTGTCAGCGCAATCGAGATCAGCGCACCGCCGACTTCGTCCATCGTCCGATGCGCGGCCTCCACGGGCGACAAGCCGTCGCGCATATTGCGCTCGACGTTTTCGACGACGACGATAGCGTCGTCGACGACGATGCCGACCGCGAGCACCAGGCCGAACAAGGACAAATTGTTGAGCGATATGCCTGATGCCGCCAGAATCGTAAAGGTCCCGACCAGCGAGACCGGGATCGCGATGACCGGGATGATGGTCGCGCGCCAGCTCTGCAGGAACAGGAACACCACGGCAACTACCAGCAGAATGGCCACGAAGATCGTGACAATGACCTCCTTGATCGATTTCGCAATAAAGACCGTCGGGTCGTAGATGATGGTCGACTCGACGCCGGGCGGAAAATCCTTTTTCAACTCATTCATCGCCGCCAGCACTTCACCATCGACGGCGAGCGAGTTGGCGCCCGGCTCGGCATAGATAAACAACGTCGTCGCGTTGCTGCGGTCCATGTAGGCTGTACTGCCGTAGTCGGCGGCGCCAACCTCCACCCGGCCGATGTCGCGAACGCGAGTCACGTGTCCACTTTTATCGGACTTGACGATGATGTCTGCAAACTGCTCGGGCGTGGCAAGGCGCCCGAGCGTTTCGACGTTGAGCTGATAGGCCTCGCGACTTGTGGTCGGCGGTTGGTTCAAGATGCCGGCCGAGACCTGCAGGTTTTGCGCGCGCAATGCCGCGAGCACTTCGCCCGCGCCGATATCGTAGACGGCTGCCTTGTCCGGGTCGAGCCAGATACGCATCGCATATTCGCGGCCACCCCAGAATTGCACGTCGCCAACACCCGGCAGGCGTGCCAGCACGTCCTTGATGTGGAGTGTCGCGTAGTTCGAGAGATAGAGCGTGTCGCGCGACTTGTCGGGCGAATAGAGGTGAATGGCGAGCAGGATGCTGGGGATCGCCTTGCGGACGTGCACGCCCAGGCGCTGCACGTCGTCAGGCAGCCGCGATAGTGCATCCTGCACCCGGTTTTGCGTCAGCATCTGCGCGACGTTCAGATCAGTGCCGATACGGAACGTCACCGTGATCGTCAGGTTACCGTCGCCTGTCGACTGGCTGTTCATATAAAGCATGTTCTCGACGCCGTTTATCTGCTGCTCGAGCGGCGTTGCGACCGTGCGAGCGACGGTCTCGGCCGATGCGCCGGGATAGGAAGCGGTGACTTGCACCGTCGGCGGGACGATTTCCGGATATTGGGCTACGGGCAAGATCGCGAAGGCGCCCAAGCCGAACGCCGTCACGAAGACGCTGAGCACGGCCGCGAAGCGAGGGCGATCGATGAAGAAATGTGCTAGCCGCATGTTGCTCTCCCGCTTTAATCCCGACCCGCGGCCGCGACGTAACGGATCGTGCCGTCCTGGGGGGCGACTTTCGCACCTGGCGAAGCCTGTGGAATGCCGTCGATGATGACCTGATCGCTTGGCGCAAGCCCGGAGCGGATCACGCGCAGGCCGCCCTCGAGATCGCCGATCTCGACCAGCTTGGGCACAACTGTCTTGTCTGCCCCAACGGTCATGACCAGGTGCTCCGTCTGGTCTGGAAGCACGGCCGCATCCGGCACCAGGAGCGCCTGCACCGGCGCGCCGACCACAAGCTGCACGCGAGCAAACTCGCCCGGCGTCAGGAGGCGGTCGGGATTGGGAACAGTGGCGCGAGCATGGATCGTGCCGCTGGAGCGGTTGAGCGCATTGTCCATGAAGTCGAGCGTGCCTTGGCGGAGGAATCGTGTCTCGTCGCCAAGCGCGATTTCTACCCTGTTGGCAGCGCTGCCTTTTGACCGCGCACGATCGCGGGAATAAGCTAAAAAGTCGGACTCGCTCATATCGAAATCCAGCCAGATCGGATCGAGCGAGACCATGGTGGCAAGCAAGGTCGTCGGCGTCGCTGCGGCACGGCTGCCGGCGATCAGATTGCCGACCGAGACGAGATGGCTGCCGATACGCCCGGTGAAGAGCGCGGGGATACGGCAATGCTCGACATCGAACTCGGCGTCGCGGATCTGCGCCCTGGCATCATCGACGGCGGCCTGCGCGCTTCGATGCTCGGCCGTGCGCTGATCCACGGTCTGCTCCGTCCCGAACGACTTGCTCGCCAGGACCTGGGCACGATTGAGTTCGCGATCGGCAAGCGCAAGGCGCGCACTTGCGGTTTCCAATAGCGCATTTGCCTGTGCCAGCTTGATCTCGTAGGGGCGCGCATCGATGGTAAAGAGGAGATCACCTTTGTGGACGATGTCGCCGTCCCTGAAGTGGATTCCCGTCAGCGTACCGCCCACCTGGGCGCGGAGCTCGACCTGCTCGATCGCAGAAAATTGACCGAGGAAACCGAGCCGCGAATCAATCTCGCGTGCCAGCGGCCTGCTGACCACTACCTGCGGAATCGACGCAGGCGGCGGAGACGTCGCTGCGTCGTTTCTGGCATGCAAATGAGCCAGCGTTGCCGTCGCGAAGGACGCGACGGCAAGCGTCGCAATGGTGCCGGCAAATAGAGTGCGTTTGGCGACGTGTTTGCGGGTCATCGATCATTCCCTGCCATGCGCTGTTGGATCAGCCCTTGATGCGGTATGGGCGTTGCAGTCGGAAGCACGCCGCTTCGGAGAATTGTGCCGTGTGGTGCAGGGGATCAGCGAGAAGATGGTGATCCAGCATCTCAAGGAGATGGAAGCGGATGGCATCGTGACGCGACGCGATTTCAAGGAGGTCCCGCCAGGCGTAGAGTACGCGTTGACGTCATTCGGCGAGTCGCTTTTTGTCGCGCTGGCGTCGCTGTGCGAATGGGGCACGCTGCAATTGAAGACCACGTCGTCACGCAGCGCGGCGAGAAACACTTCACCCCACCCCTCGCGTCCGAGCGCGGCGAACAGGTCTGTCAGCAAAGCACGATTTCGTTCGGTGTTGATCATTTGCTTGCCGCCTTGTGGATGACTGCGCCTAATCCCCGACGCAGCAACTCGAGCGGGGGTTCCGATCCATCGACCGGCAGCAGCGTGCGCTTTGCGATCCTCCATCGCCGATTGCGGCGCTCGAGCTCCCACCGGTTCACTACGACGCGATGGATCCGGTAGCCTTGCGAGGCCCCGTGATTAGGGAGCTCCCGCGAGTGCCCTTCATGATCGAGATGGATGATCATGAGATAGGAGGTCACCACAGCGCGATCGCCATTGAGATCGATCAGCGGCAAGCCGGCAAAATGAGCGAGCCCATCGCGAATGGCCTGTTCGTGCGCCGGTCTTAGAATGAAAGCGGCAATTTTTTTGACTCCAGTCGCGCCGTCGAGTGTAGGTCCTCGATCGAACACTCCATCCTCGAGATAAACCGAAGAGGTGTAGTCAGCGGAGCCCGTGTCGGCGCTGGGCGGATGGGACGCGATCAGCTCATAGATTGCCAGTTTGTCCTCGACGATCTTCAAGCGGGCTTCGAACCCTGCCACGTCTGAATCGGTCATCAAAAATCTCCGCGTCTTGCCGGAATGCACACTTTGTCTGCGGTCGCGATACGCCTGGCCTCGCCTTCCAGCGGAGCAGGTCTGGCGCCAGCCGGGTCCGAGGAGAATGCTCCATGACACCCGAATTCGACCTGAGAAGTTGTAGGTGCGCCGAAGCGGCCTGGATAATACCTTTGCGATTGACACTGATGCCGAAGAGGCATCACAAGGGGGGCGCTATAACATGGGCAGCCAATGGAACTCAGAAGACTGCGCTACCTCGTCAAGGTGGTTGATGCTGGCGGATTTCGGCGCGCGTCGGAGATGCTCAATGTCGCGCAGCCGGCGCTGACGCGGCAGGTTCAGGCGCTCGAGGCTGAGTTCGGAGTGCCGCTGCTCTTTCGGTCCGCCGCCGGCGTCACGCCGACCCCGCAGGGAGAAATCGTCTTGCGTGAGGCGCGTGAGATACTCGCACGGGCGGACGCGCTGCACGGTATGGTGTCCCTCGATCGCGCTCAGGCTGCGGGGGAGGTCCGGTTGGGTTTGCCGCCGGCCTTGGCGGAACTAATTTTGGGCACCGTGGTCCAACGTGTGAGCGCGAAGCACCCGGACGTTCGTCTCGTCTGCCGTGAAGGAGCCGCTGGCCTTGTCGAGGAGGTCGAGAACGGATCGCTGGATCTCGCAATCGTCAGTGTCACATCCACTCGCTCGAGCTATCGATGCCATCTGACACCGCTCGTGAAGGAACAGGATTACCTGGTATCGCGCAGGGACAGCGATCCGGGTGGATCGTCGATATCCATTGATGAAGTGCTCTTGATGCCCCTCGTCCTCACGCCCCTGCCGAATGCCCGAAGACAGTATCTCGACCGACTGGCTCACAAACGGGGTGTGAAGCTGAAAGTCGTTACCGAAGCTGCCTCCGCGTCGGCCCAGCTGAATCTCGTCTTGCGCGGGCTCGGTTCTGCCGTGTTGCCCTTCAGCGCTGCCCAGGTGATGTCGCGAGACCGAAGGGTGAAAATTGTCCCGATCAAGGGTCTGCAATCGCATAGAGTGATGTTGACGAGTGTTAAGGGCATGAACCCCGTTGGAGCGGATAAGGTCTCCCGAGAAATAAGGGGAGTCTTTTCGGCGAGGATTTGGGACAACCTCCTCTCGAAGCCGATCTGACATCGCGGCGGGCCAGCGCTCCGGCTTTCGCGAGCCAAGCTCAATCTGCCGCTCAGGCGCTATGGCACCTAAACTAGCCGAGTCTCGGCTCCCACCCGAGCAATTGTTTCACACGGCGTTGCTCAACTACCGTCTCAATCATTATTCGGCAGTTCGCCGGCGATTGACAGCGTCGTCGATATTGCGTTCTCGATCAGTAACGAAGCTTGGACCGTGAGCACCTCAGAGCTATCACCGAGCAAGGCTCGCAGCTGATGCGGACCGAAGGTTGCTGCGATAAAGCGCCTGGCCGCCGCTTCTGCTTTTTGGGTCTGTTCCGTGGACTGCACAACGCCATCTAAGAGTATCTTTTTTACGCTCTGTACTCCTTTTTCCCATCCAATTTGATCAACCAGTTGAGCCAAATGCGGAAACTGCGGCGCTGTGGCTATGACCATCCTTACCATTGCCACCACCTCGGGCCGAACCGCTTCGGCAAGGATATCGTTGGCGACAAGACGAAGGCGAGCGAGGTGGGCAGGTCTTCTTCTTCCCGGAAAACATTGGCGAGCGTTGTGCGTTCGGCGCATCGCCGCACGACAGTTTCGAATAACGCCTCCTAGTTTGGATATCGCGCATAAAGACTTGCCTTCCCGGCGCCTGCGCGCGCAGCGATCTGATCGCAAGAGGTCGCCGCAAATCCCTGACTCATGAACAGGTCCGTCGCTGCATCAAGTATTCGTACGGAGCGATTATGCCAGGACTGCGGGCGGCGATATCGCCGCCCGCAGTCCTGGTCGTCCAGAATACCCTCTGATTTACCGGTCTCAGCCTGGGGTGGACTCTATGTGTTCTTCTTCAAAATGTTCGCTGCGCTCCAAAGGGAACCTGGGTTGACGCGATCGGGATAGATTTCCAGCATCGCATCGTAGAGCTCGCGTGCGGTCGATGTTGGTGTATTCAGGCGGTTGAAGTCGTGGAGGTATTGCCGCGTCTCGGCAATGTTGTGGGGATCGTCGTCGTTTTCCGGCACCTTGTGCCCGGCGATCACGACCTTCGGTTTCAGAGCCTCAAGCTTGTCGAGCGTGGAAATCCACTCAAGCCGGCTCTGCGCATCGGTCTCGCCAAGATAGGGATGGATGCCGTTGTAGACCGCATCCCCGGCGACGATCAGTCCGATCGAC
>Ga0137391_10003719_pt1 | contig 11605 bp, 15 predicted proteins | sample 15con2h24BmetaG_FD_101399 | JGI IMG/M metagenome (GOLD analysis project Ga0137391, IMG submission 101399) | Vadose zone soil microbial communities from Angelo Coast Range Reserve, California, USA - 15con2h2.4B metaG | ecosystem: Environmental > Terrestrial > Soil > Vadose zone > Saprolite...
CGGGGTCGGGGTCGCGGTCGGGGTCGCGGTCGGGGTCGCGGTCGGGGTCGCGGCGGATTAGTCCCCTTTCAAGATCCGTCGCGAGGCAAGCGCGCGCCAGCGCTGCGCGCCGGCACTGGCGCTTGCTCGATGTCTGGCAGGTCCCGTTTGCGTGGGGGCGGTGCCCGGTCGTCTCCCGTCATCGGCGTTTCTCCTTCGCAGGTCGTGAAAGGAGAAACGCCGATGACGGAGATGCCGAAATTGCCACACCACAAGCTGATCGCGTACAGGGTCGCGAGGGACCTGTTGCTCGCGGTGCGCGCTGCGCAGGTGAGAGACGCGAAGCTGAGGGACGAGGCGCTGCGGTCTGCGAAGAGCGCTTGCCTGAATTGCGCGGAGGGCGCCGGGCGGGTCTCGCTGCCGGACAAGGCGCGGGCATTTACCATCGCCCGGGGCGAGGCCTGTGAGGCGGCGGCTGCAGTCGAGGTCGCTGCTCTGTGTGGTGACGCTTCGGCTGAAGACGCCCGGCTGGTGGCCCAACTGACCCACCGGCTGGTCGCGATGCTGACCGCGCTCATCCGGCGCGGAGCTTCCCGAGCATCCGCTTGAAGCGGAGCCCCAGGTGCTGGATGCGGCTTGCCGTTGCCGCGTCCAGCGCCCCGATTCCGGCAGCCAGGTCCACGGCGGCCATGGTCTCGTGGAGCGAGTTGTTGGATTCGACCAACGGATCGGTTTGCCGCGCGGCTGCCCTTCGCCGTGGTGATCGACCTGGCGGCGAAGAAGCCACGCCGCGGGCGCCGCCGCCGCTCGGCCTGAATGTTAGCGGCTACATGGGTCTCCGGACCCCTGATCAGTTTTCACGGTGCGCGCGTACCCTTCACTATCGCGGTGCACCTAGCCTAGCGGCGGGGCGACGAGCGGAGAGCCAGCGGCCAGGGCCCCCGCTTTACGGTTGGAGTCGGATCACCGACTGATCGACGGCCCTCTCCTGTTCCCGGTAAAGTGCGCCACCATGAAAGACAAGAGCGCGTTGAGCGGCTTCAAGATCGAGATGGTGCCGATCAGCAGCTTGAGGCTGGACGACCAAAACCCCCGCCTCGCGACTGCGACAGAAGCGGCTGACTCGCAAGAGGAAATCGTACGAGCGCTCTGGGTGGAGGAGTCCGTCAACGAGGTGGCACACTCGATCGCGCGCAACGGCTTCTACGCTTGGGAACCGCTGCTCATCGTCCCTGCGCCGGCCGGTAGGTTTCGCGTCGTTGAGGGCAACCGGCGGCTGGCTGCAGTCCGACTCCTCCTCGAGCCAGAGCTGCGGAAGAGACTCAAGGTTACCGAGCTTCCGCCGATAACGAGCGAGCGGCGGAACGAGTTGGCTCAACTGCCGTGCGTGAAGTTCGGCGATCGGGAGGAACTCTGGGCGTATCTAGGTTTCAGGCACATCAACGGTACTAAGCCCTGGGATTCGTTCAGCAAGGCCATGTATGTCGCCCACGTGCACGATAACTATGGGGTGTCGCTCGCGGAGATCGCAGACAGGATCGGGGACCGCCACTCCACCGTGCAGCGGCTGTATCGCGGGTTCTCGGTGCTTGACCAAGCTGAGCGGCAAGCGCGGTTTTCGAAGGACAACCGCATCGCGAGCAAGTTCTATTTTTCGCACCTGTACACGGCTGTAGACCAGCCCGAGTACCGCCGTTTCTTGGGCCTGGACGATGAGGGCAACGGCGACCCCAAGAAGGACCCTGTTCCGAAGGGAAAGCTAAAGGAGCTCAAGGAGTTCATGACGTGGCTGTACGGAGATCGCTCAGACAAGAAGGAGCCGGTCGTCAAGACCCAGGCTCCCGATCTGAATCTGTTGCGCGACGTGATCGGCAAGCCAGCCGCCTTGAACGCCCTGCGTGCCGGTAAGTCGCTCGAGGTCGCTCACGCAATCAGCGTCGGTGAGGCGCAGCGCTTCCTGCAGTCCATTTCCGTTGCGAAAGAGGAGCTGCTACAGGCCAACGCGACAGTCACGACGGGGTACAGGGGCGATGCCGATCCCCTGGAAACCGTGAAGTCGATCGAGACAATCACCACGAACATCCTCAAGGAGATGCATCAGATTCGGACTGCCAAGGGGAAGGCCTAGCGGTGCTTCCGCTCCCCCGGGATCCGAGAGATCCCTTGAAGCTTGCGGATTGGTTGGAACTGTACGCCCTCGTTTCAGGGGACCGAAACAGCAGCTACGGCGATCTGGTCACGGCGTTGAAGGCAGCCTCCATTATCAATCCACGCGAGATCACCGCAGACGAACTGCCAACGATCGTCTTTGAGGAGCTTGCGCATCGGGAGAAGGCAGCCATCGATGCGTATCCCTTCGAGGTGGTTGGTGGTGTCGTCCGCTGCAAGAAGCGGCCGCTCTCGTACGAGACGTACATCTTCTGCCTGTGTCTCTCCTACTTCTCATGGAAGGCACAGGGCGCCCAGATCCGGCCGGACCGCGTTTTTGAGCATCTCTGCACAGACGTGGCGCGTGCCTTCGTTGTTGGCGAGGCGCGGCGATTCGGAGCTCCTCGCGTAAGCCAGGTGTTCGCCTCCGCGTTCCCGAAAGCCGTCGATCAACTTGTCACGCGGGATCTTCTGGAGGGAGTAGGCTACAAAACGCAGGAGGAGGTGTCAGCATCCGGTGATGCCGGCCTCGACATCGTTGCTTGGCGCCACCACCCCGACGAGATGCCGGGGAAGCTGATCTTCTTCGGGGCGTGCGCGACAGGGGGCGACTGGAAGGACAAGCTTCATGAGCAACACAGCCCAGCAACCTTCGCGGAGAACTTCTTTGCCGACTCGATGGTCAGCCGGATCGTCAGTGGGTTCTTCATTCCGCACCGCGTGCCCAAGGCGAAGTGGGATCGGTTTAGCCGTCGAGCGGGCGGTATCCTGTTCGACCGCTGCAGGATTGCGCACTGGAGCCCGCGCCTTCCGAGGCGCTGTCCTGCTGGAAGTGGGCTACAGTGGGCGAAATCGGAGCTCGACGCGGTGAAACGATCGTGAGAAACCCGCTCCACGCCATCTGCCCCTACTTCGCGATGTTCCCAGAGACCTTTGTGGAGAAGGTGCTGAATCGTTTCACGGCGAAGGGCGACGTAGTCTTCGACCCGTTCTCCGGACGCGGTACCACGCTGTTGCAGTCGCTCTTGATGGGTCGGCGGGCCGCCGCATCCGACATCAATCCGGTCGCGTACGTGATCTCGGCGGCCAAGGCGCGACCGCCGTCCACCGGTGCAGCTATCCGCCGGCTGGACGAGTTGCAGTTCATGTTCCTGGCTGATCGGGGTCCCTGGCGTCGGCAGCGGACGAAGCTTCCCGACTTTTTCGGTCGCGGCTTCTACTACGAGACGCTCGAAGAGATTCTCTTCTTACGAGCTACTCTCAGGTGGTCAGCCAATCCGATCGACTGCTTCATCGCCGCCCTTGTGCTCGGGATCCTTCACGGCGAAATGGACCGGTCAAGCAGGTATCTGAGTAACCAGATGCCGCGCACCATCAGCTCCAAGCCCGGCTACAGTGTACGGTACTGGCGCGAGCATGACCTCTGGGCCGAGAAGCGAGACACGTTCGAGCGGCTGCGCGAAGACACGTTCCTGCGCCTTCGTGAAAAGCCCGATCTCAACGGCAAGGTCGCGCTCGCTGACGCGCGCAACTGCGACGTTGCGTTCCCGCGTTTCGCGGGCAAGGTGAACGCGGTCATCACCTCTCCCCCCTACTTCAACGTGACGAGGTTCGAAGAGGACCAGTGGTTGCGTCTTTGGTTCCTGGGCAACCCTCCACGACCGACGTACCGCTCGATTTCAAAGGACGATCGACACGAGCAGAAAGACGGCTACTGGAAGTTCCTGACTGAGGCATGGGTCGGGCTGGCACGAATGGTCGCGAAGGGCGCAGTGCTCGTGTGCAGGCTCGGGGGATCGTCGATGGACCAGACGGAACTCACGCGCGGCTTCATGGGTTCGCTCCGCGCCGCCTTCCCTGATGCGCGGATCATTGGCCGGCCGGTACAGAGCAAGTTCGAGCGGCGCCAGACCGACGCGTTCCGTCCCAACAGCGTAGGTTGCAGGTTTGAGATTGACTACGCGGTCGCACTGCATGGCTGAGAGCCTGCTCCCGTTCGAACTACGAGATCGCGTCGCCCTGTACGCCTGCGGTCGTAGCACAGCCCTGCGACAATGGCTGGTGGTGAGCTAGTCCGCCGGCACGAGCGCTGCTCCCAAGGCGAACAGCCGCTCCGGCAACCACACATCGACCAGCCGGTCGATGATCGAACCTCGGCTGAGCTTCAACTCACTGCCGTCCAACATCCCCGTCCACCCGGTGATGACGCGATACCGCATCGACTTGGCCAGCCTGGCAGGTCGCTGATAGCCGAGCAGCTCGATCATCTCGACCATCTTCTCGGGGTGCCGCACGAACGTCTCTACAAGTCGGCGCAACGCGTCGCTGCGGGCGGTCCGCCATTGCGACCAAGCAAGGCGGTCGAACGCATCGGCAGTCTGCCGGCCGACGCGCCCGCTGAGCACTGCGCTGTTCGATAGACCGCCCATGACAGAACGAATGGTAGCAAACCACGCGCAATGATGCATTGCGCGCGCCGCAGGTGGCCGGTCAAGCTTAGGGGAGCGGCTGCAACAGCGCGCCGCGCCGGTACAAGTCAGCGAGGAAGTCGTACGCGTGGCCGTCAAGGGTGACGACCTGCCCGCGCTTGAGCTCGACCTCGAAGGTCCCCACCAGCTTCTTGAAGGGGGCCACCACCCGGTAGCGCATCACGCGGGGCAACTGGGGCAGCCGAACGAAGGCGGCCTCTCGCACGAACTCGCGCACCTCGGGCGACTTCGCCCATGCTCGCACCACTGCGCGGAGGGCATCGGACCTCGACTTGCAGTCCAAGTCTTCCGCCATGGCATCGACCACGGCGTGCTCCTCGGGTTCGAACCGCACCGAGGTGGGGCTGGTGGGCTTGTCGCTTGCGGGCTTCTGGGGCTGGGGCTCTGGCACCGTGTCCGTCATCCCTCGTAGTCTGGACCCGGGTGCCATCGCGAGCAACGAACGTCGCAAGCCGCGAGTGGCGGCGTCGAGACAGCCTGCCGAGGTGGGCAGCAGCGGTCCTGGGCTACGCGCCCAGCCAAACATGCAGGCCCCCATCAATCGCCGCCCGTGGAAGCGGGCAGCAAGCGAGCATTGCAGTAGTGCCGGTAGACCAATCGAGCAGCACGGCCATGTGGCAGCCACGCTCGAAACTGGCCCCTGACTACGTGAGCGCTACGGCTCCTCCCTGGGGAAGAAGCGAAGCAACGTCAATGGCTTGCTGAGGCCGCCGGTACGCACCGGAGGCCCTCCTCGCGACGGTCGTTGACCCCCCCGGGAATGCGGCGAAAGCAGGGCCGAGGGGTCGAGGCCGTGAGAAAATTTCTCGCTGCGCACAGAGGGGAAGCGCTGGCCCAGAAGTCTACTTACGGGCCAGTGAGATCCTGGCGAGGTCGTCAGAGGGAAGCGGTGGCCCAGAAGTCGGGCAGGATTTCGGGCCAGCGGATCCGGGGCCTGCGTTCCGAAAGACCCCCCTTATGGGCCAGCGGGGTCAGCCCGCCTTGGTGAGCAGGCGTTGCACCGTGCTCCTGGGCGTGCCCGTGGCACTGGCGATCTCGCTCAGGCTTGCGCCGTCCTCGTGCAGCTTCAACACCTTGGCCACCTGCTCGTCGTCGAGGCTGCGAGGCCGACCCCAGCTGCCGCCCTCGGCTTCCACGCGCACCCTGGCCGCAGCGATCCTGTCGGCGATGGCAGCGCGCTCCAGCTTGGCTCCCAGGGACAGGGCGAAGATCACGGCGTCCGCGGCGGGGCTGTCGTCGAACTTGTAGCCGTCCGCCACGCAGACCAGCTCGGTGCCGTTGTCGCGCATCTCCTGCACGACGGCGAAGGTGTCGGCGACGCCGCTCCTCGTGAGGCGGTCCAGCTTGAAGGTGTAGATGCGCCGCACGGTACCCAGGCGGACCTGGGTGCGCAGCTGGTCCAGCACCGGGCGCTTCAACGTCTTCCCGGACAGCTTCTCCTCAAGCCAGAGGGTGATCGTGTCGCTGCGCTGGCCAGCGCACTGCTCGATCGCGTGCCGCTGGGTGGCGTAGTTCTGCGCCTTGCTCGACACCCTGACGTAGCCGACGACGAGCCCGCCGCCCTGCTGTGCCACCTGCACCGTCCGCTGCGGCCTGCTCGTCTTTCGTAGCTGCGCCACGACCGACCTCCTCGAGCGCCTCGGGCGCTCTCGCCCACCTTCCCATCTCCTCGGGTCTAGGCCGACCCGCGGGATCCAGCGGCCCCAGGGCTCGCCCGGGATCCCGCCCCCGTAGGGGAAGGCCGCCCAGGACCCCCGCGCGCCGTGGCGGGTCGCCCCCGTTCGCCAGGGAACCGCCGCCAGGGCCGAGGCGCCTGCGATGCCGAGGGCGAGGGCGAGCCCTTCCGCTCAGCTCGTCGTTCACGGGGGACCGCGCCATGGGCGCTCGGCGTTGTCCGGGACCCCCAAGGACAAGAGCGTGCCGCGCCGCTGAGGGCATGCCGCCCCCAGGTGAAGGCGAGGCTGGACATGAAGAACGCGAAGAAGGCTGAGCAGTCGAAGAAGAAGACCATCGAGGCGCAGGAGCAGCAGACCAAGGCCCCCGAGGCCCCGGCGCCGGCCGGCACCGCCACCACCACCCCGAAGAAGACGGCGAAGACCAAGGCCGAGGGGTCCAAGAGAGAGCGCGTGATCGCGTTGGCAGCCAACATCTCGGCGCTGCGCAGCGAGTTGAAGCGCGTCGAGGCCGAGTTCGACGCCGCACTCGGCTCTCCATCTCCATCGTCGTCGGGCAGCAAGGCCAAGGAGTCCGGCACGTCGATGGCGGCCCGGATCCTCCAGGCGATGGGGTCCGACAAGGAGAAGACGTTCACCGCGGCGGGGTTGGCCCAGGCAATGGGGACCGACATCGTGAAGGTTCGCAGTGCGCTGTACGGGATGCTCAAGGGTGGCAGGGTCGCTCGTGGCGAGCGCGGCCAGTACAGGCCGGTGCAGCCGTGAGCGCGCTGCTGGTCTTCGGGGCGCTGATCCCGCTCGCCGTGAGCATCGGCTTCCTGATGGGGGTCGCGTGGTGCAGGCGATCCCGGTGCAGGCGCGATGGCGATCCAGGCGCAGGACCGCGGGCTCTCGAAGCGCAGCTGCGCGAGGAGCGCCAGCGCCGGACGGACCGGGGATGAAGCGGCCGCCCACGGACCCGGCGAGCAGGTGGGGCCACCTCGCCCTGGCCAAGCTGCACCGGCAGATGGCGAGGGACGCGCAAAGTCCGGCCGAGAAGAACGCACACCGCGCCGCCGCACGTCAGCACGAGCTGGCCGCCCGCGACCCCACCCTGGCGGACGAGGCACAGCGGTACAGCGAGCAGGCCCAGGCCGAGACCCAGCTGCGCATGAAGTACGCCAGGGTCTTGCGCGAGCGCGTCCCCTGCCCGGGCCGCAGGCCCAGGGGCCGCCGCCCCAGCAGGTAGCAAAGGGCAAGGGGCGCGCCGGTGGTGATACGGCGCGCCCTTCGCATGTTGATCAGTCCAATCGGAACGGTGCGAAGTGCTTGGAGCAGTACGTCCGGTATCCCATGCCGGCGTCGTCACGCACGATCCCCCAATCGTTTGGCAGCATCGCTTTCATGGCGTGCCAGAGTGGATCTTCGTTAGTGCGACGCTGGCGTCGCCTGGAGCGCCTCTATGGCGCGACGTGGGCAAGGTCGAGAAGCGCCGCAACCGGTGGCGTCGCACTCAACAACAATCTCGAAGAAGATCGGCAATCACTCACCCTGGGCGCAGGTCCAGCACCACCACCACCACCAGGGCCGGGGCGCAGGTTGCCTCGGCCCTTCGTATGTCGACGTGCGGAACGCTGCGGCGTGCTGCGGGCAGTACGTCACGAACCGGCGTGCGTCGCTGTGCAGCTGCATCCACCCCGCAGGCAGGATGTAGGACAGGAGTTCATCGCCCGGCCGAAGCGGCCGGTCTTGGCGCCGCCCACGGCGAGGAACGAGCTCCATCACGGCCTCCGCGATCGTCTTGCAGCCCGGCACGTCACAATCAACGATGATCGGCATGTCAGCTACCTCATCCTGGGTACACGAACGTAGCTCACTTCGCATCGCGCAGCTGGCGCACGACGATCTCCCGCAAGTGTCGGTCGCGGTGGAGGTCATGCTGCTCGCGAAGGCGTCGGTCGCGAGATGGGTAATCGTCCCTCTCGCCACAGATCCGGCAATGAAACCTCGTGTAGCCAGGTCCGTGCTTGCTGCTGACCTCCTGCTCCCACCAGATACGTGGGCGAACGAACACACCCCCTCGCTTCGCCTCCTGCACCAACAGTGCCTCGACCCGCTCCTTGCCACCGCGCTGGTACATCGCGACTTCGGCCTCCACCTCGGGCCGATCCGTCTTCCTGTTCCGAGTCATGCTGCGACCTCCCCAGAGGGTAGGCTTATCCAACCGACCCCTCGATTTCGGTGGGCACCTTCGCGGGGTCCCCCCTATCCGACCAGACGTACTCGCCGCGCATGATCGCCCGCTCGATCTCCTCCTGCGTCGCCCGCGTTTCCGCACGCGCCCGCTGCACCATGTCGTTGTACGCATCGCCGGGGAAGTGCCTCTCCACTACCCCGCGCACCTCCTCCTCGCTGTTGGTGGCCAACAGCTCCACCCGCATCCGCTCGTAGCGGTGCAGCAGGGCGCGCAGCCGCGGGCCGAAGATCGCGCGCGAGAAGCTGTCTGCCTCCGCGCAGTACCAGCCGCCGTCCGCGGTCTGCTTCTCGATGCGTGCCGGGCTGAACACCCAGAGGAGACCGGGGCGCCGGGTCTCGCGGACGTAACGCTTCCACACGTCCATGCTGAACATCGCCCAGACCGCGGGCGCGATCCCCTCCTGGCGCAACCGCTGGCCGGCGGCGACGAGTGTATCGAACCCTCGCCACCTACTGAGGTGGTCCGCATCGGTGAAGTAGTTGTGCGGCGGAGGGTGGTCGAAGGCCGCCTCGAATGCGCCGCGGAACGTACCGAGGAGCGTCCATGCGAGCTCGCGGTCATCCGCATCCCCAGGCAGCTGCGGCGGGGAGTGGGTGATCGCAGGTCCCGCGACATCCCAGCTCGGGAACCGCGGGATGCCATCGCCCAACAACATCCGGCGTTGCAGATCCCAGCGTGGGTGTGCGGTGCCGCCGAGCGAGGTCCCGAGGTCTGCCGCGGCCGAGGGCTTCTGCTCAACCTCGACCTCCTCGGACGCGGGCACCAGCTCATAGCAGACCTCTCCGGATCCGCTGTCGGCCATGCACAAGCGCAGCACCCTGGTCGCGACGAGACGGGAGAGCTGGGCCTCGGCCTCGGTGTCGGACTTCGCGCTGCCCACCTGTTCGAGCACGTCGACGGCGCCGCCCGTCCGCAGGAACTTCTCGTGAACGCGCAACCTCGCGATCAGCTCGGCGCGGAGAGCGGGGTCTGTGATGAGCCGCGGCCGGTACCTCGGGTATCGCCGACGGTAGGCGATGCGACGCGCTCGTTGCTTGCACGCCTCGCTGCACACTTGCTTGTGACGGCGACGATGTGCAGGGAGCGGCTTGCCGCAGACGACACAGGTGGTGTGGAGGGCCGGCTTCTTCCTGCTCGCCGGGCGGTAGGGAGCGCGAAGGGCGAACGTCCGCACCACCTCGGCCCAGACGGGCGCGAACACCCCGCTGGCGACCACCACGCGCTCGGCGACGGTGTACTGCGGCCGGCAGCCGTCGGGGAGCGCCTTGAAGCCGTAGGCGACGACCCGCATGAGGTTCGTCTCGAACCTCTGGCGTACCCGCGAGGTGGACATCCCCTTGGTGTGGATCTCGTTGAAGTAGTGGTAGGCGCCCGTCACCGGATTCGTGCGACAGCCCTCGTGGTGCGCTCCAGTGACGGAACGCCACTTCGCAGTGGCGGTGTGAAGCTCATCCTCGGTGCCCAGGCCAAGACCGTAGAGATGCAGCCTGCCGGTCTCGCTCAGGTCGAGTATGAGTTTCGCGCCGGCAAGGTCGCGGGTCGCCTCGACCGCAGCCACACGCATCAGCGCGAGGTCCAAGTACGTGTCAGGGACCGTCCACGAGAAGCGGAACAGCGCGAGCCCGGAAGGCACGTTCGCGAGTACCGGCCACAACGAGTCTAGCGTGGCTGACGTGATGTCGTCGGGCGGTGGGTCTGAGCGCGAGTTTTTGGATCCGTGCCTTGCAGGCACCCCGCTATCAAGGGAACACCCCCTGGACGATGGATCCCCGGAGCGCTGCGCCCCGTCGAGAAATGCGGTGCGGAGGGAGGCGCTTGGGGGAGGCGGCGCGTACCGTTTTGGGGAGGCGGAGTCAGAAGCGACTTGCGGCCCGAGTCGCTCGCTAACCGAAAATGTGGTACATGCGTGCCGCACGTCGTCTCCTACCCGGAGTCGGATCAGTTCCAGCGCCCCGCGCGGTTGGCAGCCGTCGCGGGGCGCAGCGTTCTAGGGGGAGATCGCCGGCTGCTCGGTGGACGCCGCGGATGGCGGCGTGTCGCTGACCTTGTCGCCGTTCAGCCAGGCGTCCAGCGCCGCCGCCGAGACGAGGTAGCTTCTGCCGTACCTGCGCCCGATCTCCTTGGCGAGTCGGCGGACCTTGTTGCGGCCGAAGGGTAGCAGCTCGTGGAGCTCATTCACGTCGTACGCGAGGGGCGTTGCAGGCATGGCGTACCTCCAGAGGAACAATCTGGAGGTGGGACGTACGCCTCCGCTCTAAGTCACCGTCCACCGGCCTCACGGCTTCCGCGTGTCGTCGGCAGCCACCGCGAGGCTGGACCGGATTTACTCCAAAGCCATTTTGGGATCAACAATCGCTCGCCGTTGCCGACTGGCGCCTGCTGGGAGGGACGACTCCCCAATAGCGCGCCGCTGTTGGTAGCCAAAGGTACCGAATTGTAAGCTAGACTTGCGACTTGGTTAGGCGGACGATTCCCGATGCCGCAACGCTGAGACGGCCGCTGCTGCGCCGGGCGGCGGCCTCGTCGGCCGTGGAACCGAACGGGGCAAGGGGACGCGAGAGGCCCACCGGCGCGTTCTCCTCTGGGAGAGGGTGGAGGTCGACGATGAAGCGGGATCTGCTCGTTGAACAAGGCCAGCACGAACACCGTGACGACCGAAACGGAAATGATGCACGTCCGAGGCGTGGCCCGAGTGGCCGATCATCCACTACCTCGTCGGCGCCGTCGTCACCCGCGCGAGGCACAACCTCAGGCGGGCCGAGGGCGGCAGCGCGCGAGAAGGGGCTTGCGCGCGATGGGCTCGCTATGCGTTGCCATCCTCCCGATCGCTACACGGGCGATGGACAACAGGTATTCCAGTCCAGTGGACGGGTCGAGTGGGACGCGGCTGCGGGTACGCCGGTCGACGGTTTCATCGGCGATCACGGTGAACACATCGATAGCGGCGGACATTATCGAAACCCCGTCAGTGACGGCCGCAAGATGACATCGAACGCGGCGCCGCGCTCGCAGTCGAGCCTGTTCAAGAACATGAAAGACGGTCTGGGTGCCCGACGTTCTCCTAGATGTCGGGCCGGACC
>Ga0137391_10003721_pt1 | contig 11604 bp, 9 predicted proteins | sample 15con2h24BmetaG_FD_101399 | JGI IMG/M metagenome (GOLD analysis project Ga0137391, IMG submission 101399) | Vadose zone soil microbial communities from Angelo Coast Range Reserve, California, USA - 15con2h2.4B metaG | ecosystem: Environmental > Terrestrial > Soil > Vadose zone > Saprolite...
CAACATCCTGTTGCGCAACGGCGATCCCTTTTTCGTGGACTATCAAGGCGGACGCAAAGGCGCGCTTCAATACGACCCTGCTTCCCTTTTGTACGACGCCAAGGCCGATTTACCGCCGGAGTTGCGCCAGAAGTTGCTCGATTACTATCTCGACCAGTTAGCCGGTTTCGTCCCGCTGGACCGTGGCGCATTCATGCAACAGTACTACGCCTACGTTTACGTGCGTCTCACGCAGGCACTGGGAGCTTATGGCTTTCGCGGCTTTTATGAGCGTAAAGCGCATTTTCTGCAAAGCGTTCCGTATGCGCTGAAAAACCTGCGCTGGCTGCTCCACAATGTCGAACTGCCGATCGCGCTTCCAACTCTGATGGAGGCGTTCCAGGGCATGTTGGCCTCCGAGAAATTACAGGCACTGGCTTCGGACACAGAACCGGCCGGACCGCAGGCTGTGCCTTCTGGTGCACCAACCTTGGTGGTGCGGATTTTCAGTTTCTCATTTCACCGCGATGGCGCCCCTAGAGATGAGACCGGCAATGGCGGCGGATTCGTCTTCGATGGTCGCAGCCTTCCCAATCCCGGCCGCGAAGAGCGTTTCAAAGTGCTGACCGGCAAAGACGCGCCGGTGATTGACTATCTCAATCAACAGGAAAGCGTTCAGCTGTTTTTCGGCAGCGCCGCATCGTTAGTAGATGCCAGCGTGAGTGAGTATCAGCGCCGTGGCTTTAAGAATTTAATGGTGTCATTTGGTTGCACCGGCGGGCAGCATCGCTCGGTATATCTGGCTGAGCAATTGGCCAAACATTTGCGGGTCAGAAACGGGATCGAGGTTGTGTTACGGCACCGCGAGTTGGAGAAGCGGGGCGAATGAAAGCCATGGTCCTCGCTGCCGGGCTGGGCACGCGCCTGCGGCCCCTCACCGACCATCGCCCCAAAGCGCTGGTGGAAGTCGCCGGCCGCACGCTGCTCGAGATCACACTGGCCCGCTTGCGCGTTTTTGGAGTCCGCGAAGTGATCGTCAACCTTCATCACTTTGCCAACATGGTCGTGGAGTTTCTGAAGGCGAATGATAACTTCGGAATGCGAATTGAGATTTCTCGCGAAGATCTGCTCCTGGACACCGGCGGCGGCCTGAAGAAGGCAGCGCATTTTTTCCTTGAAGGTTCGAGCGGCCAGGACGATTCCTTCATTTTGCACAATGTGGACGTGATCAGCACCATCGATCTCAATCGCATGGTGAAGTTTCATACGGAAAACCAGGCGCTGGCCACATTGGCCGTGCAGGACCGCGAGACATCCCGCTACCTGCTGTTTGACCACGCGCTTCACCTCTGCGGCCGGCGCCTGGGGCGAGATGGAACAACTGAACTGGTGCGACCGTCATCGCAGGTGCAAGCGCTGGCCTTCTCCGGAATCCACGTTGTCTCCCCTCGCCTGCTCACGATGATGAGCGAGGACGGCGCTTTCTCCATTATCAACGTCTATCTTCGTCTGGCCGCACAAGAAGAACAAATCCTCGGCTTTCGTGCCGATGAATATTATTGGCGCGATCTCGGGAGGCCAGAACAAGTGACCGCTGCGGCTGTGGATTTGGAGAAAGGGGTTTCGCCGTAAGCTCAAACCCCAGGGCACGCGGGCTTTTCTGTGGTTCGCGTTGGCCTGCGCGCGCTACTTGAACAGAATCTTGGCCATCATCCCCTTGTCCTCGTGATTCAGCAAGTGACAATGAAATACCGACATGCCCTTAATGACTGGATCGGTGAAGTCCAAAATGACATCAACCGAGCCGCGATACGGAACATTGACGGTATCCAGCCACGCAGGATGCGCGAGCGGTATTCCGTTTTCCGCATAGGCCAGGAAGTGGACCTGGTGGATGTGGAAAGGATGCAGTTCGGCAGTTTGGTTGACTATGCGCCAATGCTGATAAGTACCTACGCGGGCGGTTGTCATGGGAATTGCATCCGGCGCAAATTTGCGGCCATTGATGTAGAAGCCGCTCTTGTCCTCCGTGAACGTGCCAATGAAGTCCGGTGTGGTCTTCTTCAGCGGCTCAAAGCCTACCGGTTTGTAAACCGGCGGGCGGTGATCGATGGCATGATTTTTATCAAGCACTCGATCTGAACTGGCACTGGGTTGCACAAGATCTGCCAGTGCCATCTCCGGATGCGGGTCGCCATCCGGACCGGCATCTACACAAAGCGTGCGCAGAGCGCTATGCGTTCCAGGCGGCGGGCCGGTAACAATAGCTTCGAGCCGTCCCGCGGGTGCCAACAGTAGGTGATTGGTGACGCGCGTCGGGTGTTTGGGATCGTGGTACGCGAGCGGCATCCCGTCGAGCGCTACGATTTCAAATGTCTGTCCATCAAGTTGCAAATGCAAATAGCGATCGGGCGAGGCGTTCACTATGCGCCAGAACTGCCGCTCGTTAGGTGCGATCTCGATTCGCGGGCGAACTGCTCCATTCACGGTAAAGGTTTCCTCAACTGCTTCGGCTTCTCCTCCACATCCCTTGGATGGAATTTCAGCACGCTGCTTGAGTTCCGTTGCGTTCGGATCATGCTCAATGGAACGGCCGCGGAGCACAAGCACACGCTCACGGAGGCGTCCTACTTGGGAGACGTACCGTTCCATTCCCTCTACTACAATCGCTCCTGACATTCCGTCCAATACTTGGCGATGACTCTCGCCATGGGGATGAGTGTGGTACCAGAAGAGGCCTGGCGGATGATCGCGAGGAATCTCAACCGTGTAGTGCAAGACTTGGCCAGGGCCTGGCCAGCATTCCAAGCACATCATCCTGCAGGGCTTTTGGCGAGACGGTGAGCCCATGAAAATGCAAGTTTGTCATGTCCATGCAGGGATTTACTGCGCAAGTCTCCAAGGACTTGGCAGGAAGATCGTTGACGTAAGTGATTTTGAGAACGTCACCAGGGGAAGCACGTATCACAGGAGCCACACTCGCGCCGTTGAAAGCGAAGGTGTCTCGGCCATTCTCATTCACTGCATGCAGGCTGAGAGATACAACGTGATTCTTCGCTCGCACCTGCGGAGCCTCCGGCAATGAAGTGGCTTGCGCCCATCCGACAGTTGTGAGAAGTATCTGCGCACTTGTAAGGAGTGCGATGTGGGGGTATTTGCCCGTCTTTTGATTCGTTCCTAATAATTCCATCGTTTCAGTCCCACGGGTTGTTTGTTCCAAGATCGTCTGTTATCCAAGCCACTGTGGATTGGCGACGGTGCCGTCGAAGTGATGAGTAGTTTTGTAAAGTTCGAACTGGCCCGCTTCCGCCGCTTTCGCCGTTTTTGCGAGAAGGGCTGCAACATGGGAAGAGTCCATCGGTTGAAAAGTCCGAGCGGCATCGAGAGCTTGCTGAAGGATCGGGAGCGAATCGCAGCCAGTGATGACGACACTGGTGGGAAGATTCATAGCGTATTGCAGACACTCGACCGCAGTAACGGTCTTGCTCTCGAGAATGAAGGGGTCGCCCATTGGTTTCATGCCGAGAACTCCGACGCCGTTATGAGTCAAAGTCGGTAAAACTTTTTTTTCGAAACTATTGAAGTGGGCGTCCATTACATTGAGAGGCATCTGGACGGAATCGAACGTGAAGCCGTGCTTCGAGGCGGTAGCCAGCATCTTCAAATGAACATCTGGACTCTTGTGACCCGTAAAGCCGATAAAACGGGCCTTGCCAGCCTTTTGGGCTTCCAGGGCGGCCTCCATCGCTCCGCCTTTGGCAAAAATGCGGTCTGGATCAGAGTCGCGAATCACCTCATGGAACTGGAGTAGGTCGATGCGATCGGTCTGCAACCGCCGCAATGATTCATTGATTTGAGTTGCAGCAGCAGTCTTACTTCGACCGTCGATCTTAGTCATCAAAAACGCTTTCTGGCGATAACCATCGCGCAGCGCTTTGCCCATTCGAATTTCGCTCTCTCCACCGTTGTAGTCCCAGCAGTTGTCGAGAAAATTGACTCCCTCATCGATCCCAGTGCGAATGATGCGAATGCTCTCCTCCGTATCGCCCTGTTTGCCCAGGTGATACCCGCCGAGTCCAATCAGTGAAACCTTTTCGCCGGTGCGACCAAGTGTTCGATATGGAATTCCGTTCTTGCTATCCGGCTTTGTGGCACCGCTCAACCTTCCAGCTACTAATAAGGATGCAGCAGTCATGCCGAGAAAGTCTCGCCTGTTCACGCCGAGGTCCTGATTTGCGAGCATTCTATCTTTTGCCGGCGACCGCTCTGAAGACTCGAAACGTGATTGATCCGCGTAGTCATTGTTCAGAGTCATGGCAAGTCCTCCTGTGCAGCTGCACCGATTCGAGCGGTTATCCGCATATGCTATTGCTTGAGATCTCCAAATCGCTCGTCGTGTTGTCTTTCGACTAGCACGGCACGATCACCAACTCGTCTTTTGGAATGGCGTCCAGTGTCGCCTGGTCGATGTTGAGATGTGCCTTTACCAGCTCGGGCGGGGTGTGGGCCAACCACTCCGAAAGCGACAGGTCTTGATAGAAGCTGCTCTTGAACACCTCCAGGAAGATCAGGTCTGAATCCCCTGTATTCTCGATGTAATGCAGCAAGGTTTTTTGCACATACCCGACGTCTCCCGCCTGAAAGTCCATGGTGCGACCGAGGTTACCTGTTGACACCACAGTGATTCTTGCCTTGCCTTCGATGTAATACTGCCATTCGTCGGCGTTGGGGTGCCAGTGTAGCTCCCGCATTCCTCCCGGGTGAACCGTGACCATAGCCATCGCAATGTTAGTTGAGGCTTTGAAGATGCTCGAATCAACGATGCGCACCTCTCCGCTTTTCGTGCGTTTCGTCGGCGGCATCTCCATGGTGCGAAAAGCGAAATCCTGCGGCGACTTCCCAAGCGCTCCTGCGGCTGCTTTCTGGTCGGCCTCCAGTGGTCCGGGAACCGCAGTCTGAAAAATAAATAGCTCTTTCTTGGGCAGATTTTTCAAGGCCGCTTCGGCAACGCCGAAGTTCTTTGACAAGACCTCGGGCGGCAGGTGCGCCATCGAGTCGCTCAACAGCACCGTGTCCGACTCTGAAAAATTTCCATCATCGAACACCAGCATGAATTCCGTACCGTCCGGATCGAGGCCTTGAATCGAATGTGGGATCCCGCTCGGGAAATACCACAGATCGTTTTTCTTCGTGTCGGCAACAAAACTCTTGCCGTCGCGATCAATGGCCGTGATCCGCGCGCTCCCGTAAAGCACGATCGCCCATTCGTTCGCGGTATGCCAGTGCAGCTCACGAACGCCTCCGGCGGTGAGTCGCATGTTTACACCCGCCATGGACTTCGAGACCGGCAGTTCCCGAACGGTCACCTCCCGCGACCATCCGCCTTCGTAAATCCGCTTGTTCGCAAAAGAGAACGGATATTTGAACGCTTGAACTAAGCTCTTGGAATCCGTGCCCGGTGGCCACGCGGAATCCGGGTTCTGTGTGTCCAGAGTCTGATTTGTGGGACCGGGACCGGTTGCGCTCCGGCCAGTCCGCAGTTGGTTTTCCTGCGCCATAGCGCTGCTCAGCGCCAAACTGCCAGCTACCGTGGCCAGAGCAGTCGAGCCGATGCCGAGAAATCCGCGACGCGAAAATTGATTTTTGATACCGTCATTCTCCATGTCATCATCCTTTGGACACTTCGTGCCAGCCTTAACATTCGAGAGGGACTCAGGAAGCCAGCTGCGCAATCCCCGTCAGCTCCAGGTATTCATCGTCAGTTAGTAGCAACGATGCCGCCTGCACATTTTCCTCAAGATGCGCGATCGACGAAGTCCCGGGAATGGGTAGCGTGACCGGAGATCGCTTCAGCAACCAGGCCAATGCGACTTGGATGGGTTTCGCGCGCCGGGCTTTGGCAATCTTCTCCAGCAGTCTGCCGGCCACTGTCCCCGCTCCCAGCGGGAACCAGGGGATGAATGCGATTCCGTTGCTTTCGCAATAATCAACGACATAGTCCCATTCACGAACGGCAAAACTGTACCGGTTCTGGACTGAGACGATCGGCGCGATTTTCCGCGCACGCTCAATGTGTTCCTTCGTGACATTGGACAACCCGATCAACCGAATTTTCCCTTCTGATTGCATATTGGCCAGGGTTTCAATCGACGCGTCGAGAGGCACCGCCGGATCGGGGACGTGGAGCTGATAAACGTCGATCCGGTCGAGACGCAGTCTCTTCAGGCTGCCTTCCACTGCCTTGCGCAAGTGCGCCGGGCTGGCATCGTGCGTCCACTGGTTCGGCCCCGGGCGATTCCATCCACCCTTGGTTGCAATGACGAGGTCGTTCGGGTAAGGCGCCAACGCTTCTGCGATCAGTTCTTCGCTAACGTAAGGACCATACGAGTCAGCCGTGTCTATGAAGTTGACTCCCAGTTCGATCGCACGGCGAAGAACGGCGATTGCCGCCGCAGGGTCCTTCGGCGGTCCCCAGATTCCGTCGCCAGTGATACGCATAGCTCCGAAGCCGAGACGGTTGACAGTGAGTTCACCGCCGAGTGAGATCGTTCCGCCGCTAGCGGCCGACAGACTTGTTGCTTTCCTGGTTTTCTTGTTCATATTTCATTCTCCAAAACACTTTGTTCCTTCGATGCTCACCCGATGCGATAGGCATCACTCTTTCCATCAGGCTTGGTCAGGGCCGCCCCTCATTCAGCCTCCCGCTCCTACGTTGAACCGCGCTTGCAGCGACAATCCGACTAGTGTTGCGATCAGGACCGCGGGAAAGAGTTGTCCCATCAGCGCTTCTGCAGTCGCCTGCGAACGCGCAATGCGGAGTTCGGTGTGTGCGCCCGTTGGAAACCTAGCGGGAGAGTTTGTTGGTCTTACCAGACGGATTCCCTAGTTCGAGCGCTCGAGTAGATTCGCGTACCACCAGCTCTGGCTCCACGACAATCTGTTTCCGGAACCTCTCTCTCCCATGAATCCGGTTCAAGACACATTGCGCCGCCATCCTTCCCATATTGGCCAGCGGTTGGCGGATGGTCGTAAGCCTTGGGTTATTAAATGCCGCGGCATTGATATCGTCGAATCCAATAACCGATACATCAGCGGGCACTTGCATCCCAGAATCCTGCAATGCGCGTATTGCACCTATGGCCGACATGTCATTGAAGGCGACCACGGCTGTGAATTGCTCCCTATTGGAAAGCAGATGTTGGATAACGGGGTAGCCCAATTCGGGGGAGCTAACGTCGCGGTCAAGTTGCACGGTCAGTTCTGATCTGATCGCGATGCCTAGTTCACGAGCTACCTGAACGATGCTGCGCCAGCGTTCATCGGAATCCGAACTGAACGGTTGGCCGCGCATGAACGCAATGCGTCGATGTCCCAAAGAATGCAGATGCGTCAGGGCAAGTTCCGCCGCAAAGCGGTGGTCGAGTACTACGTTAGTGACGCCATCGATAGGTCGGTGTCCGGCGACGGCAACCACCGGAACCGGAAACGGATGCTCCAGCAAGGTGTCAATGGCAATGAGGGCTTCCGCTCCTCGTCCGAGAAGCATTTGACTGTATTCTTCAACCAGATTTTTCCGATGCCTATGATGTGCAGTGAAGTAAAAATATCCCGCATCCATCAGATGATCGCCAATGCCGCTCATCACCTGGGTGTGATAGCCGTCGCCCAGCTCAGGCACCAATATTCCGATACTCAGGGTACGGCGATTGCGCAGGGAGCGAGCCAGAAGACTCGGCCGATAATTGAGCTCTTTGGCTGCGGCTTTAATGCGGTCACGTGTGGCCTGAGGAATCGTCCGGCCCGGAACTTCATTGAGAACAACAGAGACCGTCGCAGGATTCAGACCGAGGTGTTCGGCCAACTTCTTCAGGCTCGTAGATCCAGACGTTGCCCGCCGTTTTTCTGTCATGCACCGGTCCTTCTTCCCGTGTCATTGATTTTCCCCCAGTCTAAGAACATCTCCTGATAGCCTTCGCACCTTCGACCGCCAGATGGCCGGAATCTGGTCGTTCGCAATCGTCGAGCGGAAGTGCCCCCTGGGGAGTATGTGACCGCCAAATCTAATATACAAGCCGTCCCCTGATCTAATCTTGAATCGGCCGGTCTAGTGCCGTCACAGCCTCGGCCAAGGAAGGCTGAACTTGAGCCTCTACCCCGGGAATCTGATCCTGAGTCTCGAGTCTAAACAAGCAATTGTCTGAGCAGAAAGTCGGGACTTTTAACTTGACGGCCGCTCCTCAAAAAGACTATGGTCTCCTGCGTCATGCAGCAAAACAATCGATTGTCTAACGATGACACGGAGGGGCGCAACTTAATGAATTTAGCGTGTCTATAAGCCCTCAAGACATTGGAGGAAAGATGAACCTTCGGTTCTGCGTTCTTGTTCTTGGTTTGTTCACTCTCATAGGTTTCGCACCTCACGTACTTGCCCAACAGTCCGTCACGCAATCTTCGCGTGAAGACTCAAGCTATATCGACGAGGAGGGCACGGCATACATCTACCGCATTGTTTCAGTGCCACAAACCATCAGCCCTGAAGCGCAGAAGTCTCTTGCCCGACAAGCCACCCCGGTTGCATCCCATGAGACACGGTCCCAGCCCAAGAAACCCCAACCGGTCCAGACCCGGCAGATGTCATCCGACGCTACTCGGGCTGTCTATCCGGCGAATATCGAATTCTCCACCATTGCCGGAGTGCCCGTCAGTGTCGTTACGCCGCTTGTGATTCCAGCCAACAAGGCTAATCGTGTGCTCATCAACCTTCATGGCGGAGGGTTTACTTCAGATTCGGGTTCACTCACCGAGTCCCTCCCCATCGCCAACCTGACGCAAACCAAAGTAGTGTCGGTGATTTATCGCCTGGCTCCGGAACACCCATTTCCTGCACCTGTCGAGGATGTCGTCGCGGTTTACAAAGAGCTACTCAAAACCTATGGGCCGCGGAATATCGCCATCTATGGTTCATCCGCGGGAGCCGTTCTCACTCCGGAAGTCGCGGTCAAGATCAAGCAGCTCGGCCTGCCGCTGCCCGGCGCACTTGGTATATTTTCCGGCGGAGGCGACTTCACTCAGACCGGCGATTCGCAACAGATATACGGAGTCCAGGGGCTCTCGGGACACCCCGATACACGGCCGAAAGGGGTGCAGTGGCTGTCCGTCTATGTTGGAGCTGCCGATCCTAGTGACCCTGTCCTCTCACCATTCTTTGCCGATCTGCATGGCATGCCGCCAACGCTGTTCATGACGAGTACGCGCGATATGCTGTTGAGCGACACCACCATACTGCACCGCGCCTTTTTGCGCGCAGGAGTAGATGCAAGCCTGGTCGTCTTCGAGGGTCTAAATCACTGTTTCTGGTACGACCCCAATCTACCCGAAACCCACCAAGCCGACGGCATCATGGCTAATTTTTTTGATACGCACCTCGGTACCAAGTAGTCACAGTTCTTCGGAGTGATCACTGAGATGCAGAGCCAGGATGGATTTCAAAATCATGCACGCGATGCAAATGGAGTATGGGAGATGAGCGACGAGCGGAAGAACCCACGAACGGATCGACTGCAGCTGGCATTGCGGAAACCAATGAGCCGCCGTGGCATGTTACAAAGCACCGTGGCATTGCTGGGAACTGCTGCTGTTTCCCGACCGCTGGGAACGGCGGTTGCCCAGGCTGCTCCGTCGAACGAAGACGTCAGTCGGTCCAAGTTGGCCTACAAATCGGCAGTTATCGCATCCGATGAAACTGCGATCGCGGAAACCGCCACGGGAAAGGTCCGGGGCTATATCAGGGACGGAATCTACACCTACAAGGGAATTCCCTACGGCGAGACCACGGCAGGAAGTGCGCGCTTTCAGCCTCCGCAAAAAGCGAAGCCATGGACCGGGGTTCGCAGCTCCATGCAATACGGCAGAGTATGTCCGCAAGGTCCGCGCGGGACCTGGAACGCGGATGAAGAATCGTGGCTTTTCTGCTACGACGACGGGGTTCAGGGTGAGGACTGCCTGCGCGTGAACCTTTGGACACCAGGAATCAATGACAATAAGAAGCGACCGGTAATGGTTTGGCTGCACGGCGGCGGCTTCGTGTCAGGCTCCAGCCAGGAACATCGTTCTTATGACGGAGAAAGAATGAGCCGCCGTGGCGACGTCGTGGTGGTCTCGCTCAATCACCGCCTAGGCCCTCTAGGATATTTGAATCTGGCTCCCTACGGCGAGAAGTACGCAAGTTCCGCCCACCTGGGAATGCTCGACATCATTATGGCTCTGGAGTGGGTGCGCGACAACATCGCCAATTTCGGCGGCGATCCAGGGAACGTCACCATTTTCGGCCAGTCGGGCGGCGGTGGCAAGGTGGGAACGTTGATGGCGATGCCGACAGCGAAAGGCTTATTTCACCGAGCTATTGTGCAAAGCGGGTCGTTTCTGCGGGCCGTCGTGCCGGAGAGATCGGCGATCTTGACCCGGGCCATGCTCGACGAACTCAATCTGGGCCCATCACAACTCGATCAACTGCAAACCGTGCCCCTGGAAAAGCTGATCGAGGCTGGTGATGCGGCCCTGCTGAAAACCCATCCCCACGCCCCACTCGTCTGGAGCCGCGTGGCTGATCAACTGGGCTGGGGACCAGTGGTGGATGGCAAGCTTCTGCCTCACCATCCCTTTGATCCCACCGCGCCCGCCATCTCTGCACAGGTCCCGATGTTAATCGGCACCACGCTCAACGAATTCACCACCTCTCTCAATCATCCTGACAACGAAGCTATGACCGAGTCGGAGGTAAGGAAGCGGCTGGGTGATATGTATGGCAACAACCCGGAGCACATCATCGAAGTATTCCTAGCCTCGCATCCCGGCGCGAAGCCTTTTGACATCCTCTCTTTTGCCATGAGCGCGCAGGTCCGTCAGGGCGCGGTGATTCAAGCCGGGCTCAAGGTCGCACAAGGCACGGCGGCTTATCTCTATTGGTTCACCTGGAAAACGCCTGTCCTGGATGGCAGGCCGCGTTCCATTCATTGCATCGATCTGCCTTTTTGCTTCGACAATACCGACCGCTCCGAAAACCTGACGGGTGGAGGCCCTGGACCGCGGGCGCTCGCCGCCATCGTCAGTGAAGCATGGATCCACTTCGCGCGCAGCGGCAACCCAAATCATCCTGGCATCCCCCACTGGCCGGCTTTCTCGGCGGAGAGTTGCCCCACCATGATTTTCGACACGCAATGTAAATTGCAGAACAACCCTGACAAGGCGGAAAGGCAGGTGCTTGAAATGACTTCTCCCTTTTTGGGTTTCAAAAGTTGAAACCGGGTAGCCAAAGTGGCTGTTCTTGCCTCTCTTGTCTTTGAACAACTTCTATTCGGCCGATGCCACAAGTAACTTCATAGCACATGTAAACGAGATCAACTACATGTCTTGTTTTCTATTTCCCGAAACTCGCGTCGAATTCGTACGCTTCCGCTGATGATGCCGGATTCGGGCACGAGCCAATGCGTGTAACTTCGCCGAATTCCGGTCAGCGTATCATCAGCCAGGTGCGCCGGGAACTATTAACTGGGAACTATTGACTGTTGAAACTCTTTGATAATGTCCCCTCGCGGACTCGTTAGAAATGTCCCCTTAGACTAAGGC
>Ga0137391_10003722_pt1 | contig 11604 bp, 16 predicted proteins | sample 15con2h24BmetaG_FD_101399 | JGI IMG/M metagenome (GOLD analysis project Ga0137391, IMG submission 101399) | Vadose zone soil microbial communities from Angelo Coast Range Reserve, California, USA - 15con2h2.4B metaG | ecosystem: Environmental > Terrestrial > Soil > Vadose zone > Saprolite...
AGCGTGGTCGAGCAGTACCAGACCGCTGCCACCGGAACTCATGCCCGCTAGGGCCAGCACAGACAGTGATATGCCAGGCCTCAGTCCGTCGTGGCCTGATTCCAGATCGCCGAATCCGGGCGGCCACGACGTGCATGTTCTCAGCGCGGCCTGTCGCCCAGATCATCCCGTTATGAACGGCAGCCACCACGACGTTGGCGGTCTCTCATTTAACGGACCAGAATCTGAGCGGGCATACAAGGCGCCTACCGAGGCGCCGGCCTGTCCGCTAAAGGCCGTCGAGCCGTCCCGGCGGCCGGTTAGATGATCTCTGCGGGCGACCGCTGGCTAGGCTGGCAGTGTGGATCTACGAGCCGTCAAAGCGGCTACGGGACCTGAGCTCGCCGTGTGCGCCATCGCGGCTGCCCGCAACGCGCAAGCCGTGCTCTGCGACGCCGAGTTGCTGGCCGGGGCGGGCCGGACGGCGCGGGCATATTCCCTCGCGGCGCTCGCGGTCGAAGAGTGCGGAAAGGCCGCCAGCCTGACCGCGCTGGCAATGCTGCCCAAAAGGCTGAGGACGCATGCACCCGTAGGCCGGATGCTCCAGTGGCACCAGCTCAAGCAGGTCGGCGGGCTGCTGCTCGCCGTAGTGCCGTTCGACGCTATCGGGCCCAGGCTGACCGCCATGCCGGCCGCCGAAATGACGGAGATCATTTGCAACCTGGCCGCGCCTGCGGAGGAGGCGGAGCGTCTCAAGCGGCGCGGCTTCTACGTGGATATGGACCGTGCCAGCCGGACCCGCGAACCGTCGGAGATCACCGATACCGAACTCGCTAGCCAGCTCACCCGAGCGCCGCAGGCCGTCGCGTCGGCCAGCGTGCTGCTAAATGCGGACGCGCAAACCTGGATCTTGAATCCTCCGCCCGAGGCGCGCGAACTCGCAGCGGCCATGGTCGAAGCGCTCATCGAGACGGGATACGCCCGGACTCCCGAGGCCGCCGCCGATGTCATGCTCAAGGCGGTGAGCAAGCTCCGGGACCGCATCGAGGCGAAAGACGCAGCGGGCACGGCCGAGCCGAGCCAGCTGCAGCGCCGGCGCCGGCCGGCGCACTGACCGCCAAGTCTTCAGAGACGGCAGCGCCGACACGCGCTGCAGTTAGCAGATGTCTCATTTGACGAGCATCGCGTGGGACGTGAGACACCAGCGCCCGACGATCCGGCTTACGAGGGTGCCGGGTGTCTCACGGCCACTTTTGCGGTTCCAGCGTCTGATGAGACAGCACCAGGTAGGCGGCAGTGATGCGCTCACGCCCCCACGTGCAGAATGTCCACTTCGGCACCTGACTGAGCATCTCTAGGACTGACCCCCGCCGGGTGAGTCGGCGGGGGGAATCTCACCGCCCGCCGCTCTCAGGACCGGACGCGACAGTCTCCCGTCATCCGGCCCCCACAGCCCGGCGTGCGGTGAATGCGACGAGTTGCCAGTGGGCGAACAGGCCGGGCTTGTACTGGTAGATCTTCTGCAGCCAGGCCATCGCTTTGGCGTACTTGCCGCGGAATCGCTTGAACTTGTGCATGGCCCACCGGGCGAGGTGCCCGTTGATTTGCCATGCGAGGAAGCGCAGCCCGGAGCGGTAGAAGGCTCCGTAATAGCTGACCCAGCCGCCCTTCTCTGGGGCTGAGATCTGGTGCAATTAGGGCGTCTCCGCAGTTCGTGGAGGTAGAGCCGTGATCAGGAGGCCGACATGGCCAGGAGAGGCTGTTGCACACGTGGCAGGTCTTCACGGGCCGGGCTTCAGAGCAGCGACGAGCACCACAGTGGCTGAGGCGTGTTGCAGAAGGCCTCCGCCGGGCGCCTGGTACAACGTCATGCGGCAGGCTGGGGACGCCTGGAGAACCTCGCACGATGCGGTTGATCTCCCGGGCGAGGCCGGGCAGGTCCGCGCCGCTGCGGCGGTTGAGGTGCCAGGCCCTGATCTGCAGGCCGGCCGCTTTCTTCGCCTTGGTGCTGATGGCCGGGTTGAAGCCAGTGAAGTAGCCTCGCCGGCCCAGCACCTGGCGGCCCCGGAAGGTGTAGCCGGGGAAACCGAAGCTGGTGTGCCGGCACCGGCACGTACCCGTTCACGTGCAAGAACCGCAGCAGCGCACGCACCGCGGTCACCGTGGCCTTCGCCGACTCCGGGTTACGGCCCTGGCAGTAGCCGAGCATGAACGAGGTGACCTGCCCGGCATCCAGCGGGTCGGGCAGGCTGGCCAGAAACTCACTGGCCTGCTTGCCGTAACACAGCACAGTCGCGACCGACAGGCCCGGGCCAGCCCGGCCCGCCGGCAGGCCTGGCCCATGATCGCGCGTATCGCCGCCGACGACAGCTGCCGGTAAGGGGCGCGGACCGTGCAGAACATGCCGCCGAGCAGAACTCAGAGGACTTGCTGGGTATCAACCCGGAGGCGACCGGCGGCCCGGGTTTCTCCGGCGCGGATCTGGCCAACCTCGCCGCCAGGGCGGCGATCGTCGCGGTCCGCGGCGGGCGGGAGGTGCTCACCGGCGCCGGCTTCGACTCCGCCAGGGACCGGATCCTGCTGGGCCGGCGGGAGGGCTCGAACGTGCTGCCGCCGGCGGAGAAGCACGCCGTCGCCGTGCACGAGGCCGGGCATGCCCTGGTCGCCGCGCTGTGCGAGCATGCGGACCCGGTGGCCAAGGTGACGATCCTGCCCGCCGGGCAGGCCCTCGGCGTGACCGAGAGGGCGTGGATGGAGTACCCGTCCTGTGCGTCATGGCGGCTCACGGTGAACGGGCCGGGTTTGCCGGCGGTCCGGGTCAGGCGGCGGGTGCTGGACAAGTCCGCCATCGTGCGAGCGGCTGGCGGCGGCATTCTCTTGCGGGCGGGCGGGATTTGCGCGGCCCGCAAGAGCCCGTCAGTGCGTCAGGCATCCGTGAGGGCCCTGACCCAGCAGGGTCCTCATCTGAGCGATCTGGGCGGTCTGCGAGGCGATGATGGACTGGGCCATCGCCCGGGCCGGTCCGTACTCCCCGTGCAGCCTCTCCGTCTTCGCCATCTGCACGGCTCCCTCGTGATGACGGATCATCATGGTGAGGAAGAGCCGATCGAAGGCGGGCCCGGAAGCGGCCATCATCTTCGCCATCTCGCCGCTACTCATCATGCCCGGCATGGCGTGGTGCATTCCCGGCATGCCGCTGGCCATGGGTGCGGGAACCTGCTGTCCCCACGCCCTGAGCCAGGCACTCATGCGGCTGATCTCCGGCCAGCGAGACGCGAGCCCACACACCGTTGACTCTTACCGCCACGCCTTCCGCCTGCTCCTCGCCTACGCCGAGACCCAGACCGCCAAGCTGCCCTCCGAGATGGACCTTGCGGATCTCGACGCGGTGCTCGTGAGCGGCTTCCTCGATCACCTCGAGGAGGACCGAGGAAGCAGCGTGGCCTCCCGCAACACCCGCCTTGCTGCGATCCACTCCTTCTTCCGCTTCGCCTCCTACTGTCACCCCGAACATGCCGAGACGATCCAGCAGGTACTGGCCATCCCCCGCAAGAAGACCGAGCACTCCCCCCGGTCCTTCCTCACCAGCACCGAGATGGACGCCGTCGCCGCCGCGCCCGACCTCTCCACGTGGTGTGGGCGTCGTGACCACGTGCTGCTCGTCGTGGCACTGCGGACCGGTCTTCGTCTCTCAGAGCTGACCGGGCTGCGCTGCCGAGACGTCGAGCTCAGCGCCGCCGCGCACGTGAAGTGCCTAGGCAAGGGGCGCAAGCGCCGAGACACCCCGCTCGACAAACCGACGGTCGAGCTTCTGCGCGCCTGGCTGCGCGAGCGCCGAGGTGAGCCCGACGATGCCCTGTTCCCCTCACGGCGCGGCGGAAAGCTCAGTCCCGACGCCGTGCAACGCCTCGTCACCAAGCACGTCGCGACCGCACGGACCACCTGCCCGAGCCTCGCAACCAAGCAAGTCAGCACGCACAACCTTCGTCACAGCTGCGCGATGGACCTACTGCGAAATGGCCTTGACGTCGCAGTACTGGCGATGTGGCTCGGTCACGAGAAACTCGAATCCGTCAACGCCTACATCCACGCCGATCCCACATTGAAGGAGCGGGCGCTCGACCGTCTGACCCCGCTGAACCCCGCCGCCAAGCCGGGCCGCTACAGAGCTAGAGACGAGCTGCTCGCCTTCCTCGAGGGGCTCTGATAATGCCGCGTCGAACAGCGAGCATGCCGGCCGTTCACCATCGCGGGCAGGCCGCCGACGGCGGGTCCTGTCAGCTACGCGGCATTACTGGAAGCTCGGCATTGAAGGGGCACATCGCGGTCGACCCGGACTCGGAGATCATCACCGCCACCGCCGTCACGCCGGGTAACAGCAGGGACGCCGAGGCGGCTGCCGGCCTGCTCGATGACCTGCTCTGCGCCGGTCAGGACGGTGACGGCTCGGCGAGCGAGGCACAGGCGGCGGTCTACGGCGATGCCGCTTACGGATCCGGCGAGCTCCTGGAAACGGTGGAACAGGCCGGCCTGCGCGCCGGCATCAAGGTCCAGCCGCCGCCCGCTCCGAAGGGCCACTTCCCCAAGGACCGCTTCGGCATCGACCTGCAGACCGGGACTGTCACCTGTCCCGCGGGCATCACCACGGCCATCCGCGCCCGCGGCGGACGTCATGTCGGGCGGCCTGCTTCGGCGCGGCCTGTCGCACCTGCCCGCTCGCAGCGCAGTGCACCACCGCACCCTACGGCCGCACGATCACCATCGGCCCGTACGAGGCACGGCTGGCCGCCGCCCGGATCCGCCAGGCAGACCCGGCCTGGAAAGCCGACTACCAGGCAACCCGGCCCAAGGTCGAGCGCAAGATCGGCCATCTCATGCGCCGGCGCCACGGCGGGCGACGTGCCCGGGTCCGCGGCAAGGCCAGGGTCGCCGCTGACTTCGCCCTGCTCGCCGCGGCGGTCAACCTCGCCAGGCTCGGCGTGCTCGGCCTGGCATGGGATCGCGGAACCTGGGTGGTGACCGGCTGAGACCACCAAGCGAACCAGCCACGACTCGCACAAGCGCCCAGCCTGACCCAGAGCACCCGGCCGGCCGGGCAGCACAGCCCTGGCACCAGCCCGCACACCCCAATACCAGCCGTCAGCGCAACGAAGCAGCTAGGAACCGACGGCGGTCAGATCACCCGGGCGGTAAGCCCTTTAACACCAGCCACCTAGGGTCTTGTCTGGAGCCGAAGTGGGCTCCAGACGGTGACAGTGCCAGCCGCGGACCGGTCCGACGTGCTGGGTCGTTGACAACTATCGTCAGCCGGTCCAAATGCCGATGACGTTGTCTGCGGGGTCGGTGATGACGGCGATGCGCAGGTTTCCCTCGGGGTAGGGCGCGGTGATGATGCTGGCTCCGCGCTCGGCGGCCGCCTGCATGGTGGCGTCGAGGTCACTGACGTATACGTACGGGCGGATGCCCGTGTCGCCGGCGGTGGTCATGTCGGTGCGGAAGTGGCCTATCACGTGACCGGTTCCGTCAGCGAAGCTGGGTGATCCGGGGTCGCCGCGCATCTGCCAGCCGAGCACGTCGCGGTAGAAATCGGCCGACGCGCGGATGTCGCGGGCGGGCAGGGCGAGGTAAGAGATCCCGCCGGGCCGGGCGACCGACGCCTCGACGCCGGGGTCGGGGTCGGATGACGTACTATGCTCCGCCATGGTGCCTCCTGGGCCGTGCAGCTTCTGGTATGGCCTTACCATATCTAATTGTGGAGCAGTCCGCCGGAGCCTCCGGCCGGGAGCCGCGGGAGTCCGGCGCCGGGCGGCGGCCGTACCGGTCACCTCGCCGGGAGGAGCAGGCGCGGCAGACCCGGTCGAGGATCTGTGCCGCCGCTGCGGCTCAGTTCCTGGACCGTGGCTATATCGGCGCGACGATGCGGGACATCGCGGCGAAGGCGGGCGTGGCCGTGCCGACCGTCGAGGCGGCGTTCGGGACGAAGGCGCGCCTGCTGAAGGCGGTCATCGACGCCGCGATCGCGGGCGACGATGCGCCCGTGCCCATGCTGGAGCGGGCCTGGGCGGAACGGACACGGGCCGCCTCGGACGCCACCGGGATAGCCGCCGAGTTCGCCGGGACGCTGACGGCGTCCGCCCAGCGGGCGGCCGGGCTGGTGCTGGCCGCGCTCGATGCTGCCCGCCTGGACCAGGACATCGCCGATGTCGCCGCGCAGCTGACCCGGCAGCGCGAGATCATGGCCGCATGGCTGGTCGATGAGCTCACGGCCCGGTCGTCTCTCCGCCACGGCATCGGCCGGGACGAGGCTATCGACACCGTGTGGCTGCTGATGGACCCTGCCGTGTTCACCCGGCTGACCGGCCAGCGAAAGTGGACGGCGATGCAGTTCCGGGCCTGGTTCACCGACACGGTCACCCGGCTGCTGCTGGACCCCGGGCACGCTGGGCTCTGAGCGGAACAGGACAGGAACGCGAGGCTGTCCAGGGCCTGCCACGACGAGAAGGTGGGCGGTTCATGGCGTCAAGCCTGGCGGAAGTCGCTGGCTTGTTCACGCCGTGTCGCGTAGGCCTTGTAGCGGTGGATCTCGCGGTTGGTCGTCCGGGGCACGACGGCGACGACTTCGCAGTCAACCTGGAGCTCGACGGTGTGGTCGATCTCCGGGACGGTCCAGCTTGCCCCTTCGCGGAGCTCGCGAGCTTGCCTGGCGCACATGGAACGCATGGCGGACCTGTTCCGGGCTCACTTGCCCGGGTGACCGAACAAGCAGGCCACGGCCCAGACAGCTTCAGGGGGCCCGCCTGACGGGTAGGGCAGGAAAGCCAGCGCCATCACAGAAGCGGCCAGGGCCGGGGACCGCGTCTGCTGGTAGATCAGCACGGTGAGCGCGACCGCCGCCACCACGTTGCCGAGCATGGACACGATGTCGGCCACGAAGATCGCACGGAACTCGCCTGCCCCGAGCACACGGCGGTAGCTGGCCCGTTCCGGCGGGAGGTGGCGGGGAAGTTCCTGCCTGGCGGTGGAGGTCACAGGCCGATGCTGGCCGGCGGTTAGCATCAACACCAGATATTCGGTTACCGCCGAATCATGATGGGCGGGAGCAGCGGTGAGCCTCAGCCTGATCTTCGGCCGGGATGACCCGGCGCGCACCAGGTTCGTGGTCTCGCCGCTGTTCGAGACGATGGCAGCGCTGCGGGTGCTGCTCGAACCGCAGCGGCACAAGTACCATCTGCCCTGGCTGGATGCGGTGCGGCCGGAGCTGGACCGGCTGGATCTGGGGCCGTTGCTGTTCCTCTCGCCGGAGCACGGCTGGACCCCGGATTTCCTCAATCCGCCCCCGGCCGGGCCGGGCAGCAACATCGGCTGGCAGCTCGCCCGGGTCCGGGACACCCCGCCGGAGCAGGTAGTGAGGCGTGGCGCCCCGAGCCACGGCGCCCGGCGGTCTGGTCGCGGGGCTGGCACCTGGTGATCGATTGGGGCAGTGAGAGCGGGCTGTACGTGTTCTGAGCGGTGCTGCGACGTCGTTCGGCGGGGCGACTTCGAGCCCCTGTACGGCCAGTTCCGGGACCCGCGCGACCCGGCGGGCCAGACCTACTGGGGAGCCGCCTCGGGTGAACGCGGAGCTGGCGGCGATCCGCCAGGCGAAACCGGCCGCGCACCAGGGCGCGACCGCCGACGAGCGGATGCGGCTCCTGGCCGAGGCCCGCGCGGAGCACGACGGGCCGGTCTAGGCGCGGACGGTCTTGCGGTCACGGTCCAGGTGGCGGGCGATCGCTGGGACCGACCACCCCCGGCTGGACAGAGCCTGAACTCCCACATCTTCTCCCTGTGTGAGCATTGAGCCGGGGGCTCCTTCGGACGACGGCCTAGACACCGTCAGGCTCGAAGGAGCCCCGCCTCAGCTGGCGGACGTCACTGACGACACGCCGGGCTCAGGTGGGGAATTTCAGTGATCGAAGGTGGGGAGATTCCGCTGATCGCTGGCACCATCTCACCTCGGTGGCAGATCTCGATGGTCTCGCTAGCGCGGAAGCGCAATGCTAGGTCCATATCGCAGCAGCCGCCGGTGACCTCGAGATGCAGTCCGCGGGAGTACTTACTTCGATATCTGTACGCCCTTGGCGCCAATCCGTTGATCATCTCGCCGCGCAAATATTCGGCGATCCGCGCCAACTTCGCGATTCGATGACCTAAATGGCCAATCACCCACCGTAACGGTCACGGTCTCGGCTTGATGGCCGGCAAATTCGCCGCTCAGCTCACTCCGATTCTGCCGGCCGTGCTCGCCGCGTCATCACGGGACGGTGCCATAGCGATCCTGGAAGGTGCCGGTCGGGCCGTCCCTTGGCGGCCGTCAAGCGCCCGCGCGTACTGCACGGTCAGCATCGTCAGCGCCGCCTTGGTCGCCGGGTAGACCGGTAGTGTCACCGCGTTCTCCACCGTGCCGGGTGTGAGGATGCGGGTGAAGGACCCGACGCCGCTCGACACGTTCACGATCCGCGGATGATCCGAGGCGCGCAGGAGCGGCAGGAACGCGTGCGTGACCCGGATGGGCCCGAACACGTTGATGCCGAAGCTCGGCATCGCCTCGTATGCGGTGAGATCGGCCGCGCCGACGCGCGGTTCGGCGGTGCCTGCGTTGTTGACGAGCACGTCGAGCCGCCCGTACTCACTGTGAACCCGTTCGGCGGCCGCCGCGACGCTCGCGTCGCTCGCGGGGTCAATCTCGAGGAAGACGCCCCGAGTTCGCCGGCCGTTCGCTCTGCATCACGCGCCCCGACGAGCACCGTGTGGCCGGCCTCCAGCAACCGGCGCGCCGCCTCGCGCCCGAGTCCTTTGTTCGCGCCGGTGATCAGGGTAATAGTCACGATTCCAAATGTCACCGGCCGATCCGGACCCTGCCCTCGGGCACGCCAACAAGATCGCAGGCCGGCTCGGCCACCACGGGCGCCGCGCGCACCCTAGTCCTGGAGCAGGTCACAGGGAAGTGCCCCAACCATTGATCTACCCTGTGCAGATGGCCATCGCGTCGCCCGGCTAGTCATCAGGGAACAGATCCCAGCAGTCATCGCTCCAGCAGTCGAGGAAATGACAGATCGACGACAACCCGACGACAGATCGATGGGACAGCTTGCGTCAAGCCAGGTCAGCGTGGTCTCGGTGACGAGAAAGCTAAGCACCTACAGATCGCGTGCAAGTTCCGCCGGACGGCTCGTTCGGTATGCCCCTTTAGTCGGCAAGTCCTTATTGCGAGGGTTTGCAGAATACGCAGTTCTGTCGCAACGAAGTTCTTGGTACGGCCGCCTGTCAAGGCGTCGGCGTTCACAAGGCCGTGAGAGGCGTGACTGCTGCTGCGCCGGGCGCTGGCGGTCATGGGCCGAAGCGTGCCTGGACCGGCCAGGGGGCCGAGCTCTGCTGCCAGATCAGGGCGAAGTGTCCCACGGGGTTGAGGCGATGTCGGCGCGAAGCCCGTTGGAGGACAGCAGGGTCTTGGTCCCGAACCTGCCGGATCGGGAGATCCTGCGCCCGTATACGGCGTTGGGGCCGGTGATAGGGCCGGGTGACTGCCAGGCGGCGAGCCCGTCGCCGTTGTCGTCAAAGGTGACGGCGGGCGTCTCCCCCACTCCCAGGTAGGTGATGGGACCGAGGGTGCCGGTTGCAGAGATGCGGCGGCCGAACACCAGCGTCCGGCCCGAACTGCCGTCCTGGGTCCAGAGGGCCATGGAGTCGCCCGCGAAGTCGCCCGCCACCACGTCTTGGAAGGCGTTGTCCACGATGGACACGCTGTGCGCGTCACCTGAGAGGTGAAGCACCTTGCCGAGCCGACCGGCGCGGCTCCACCGCCGCGCCCAGACCTGGGCGGACCCCGGGGCGCCGAAGCTGACCGCCCGCACGAAGCAGATCACGGCGTCTCCGTCTTTGTCGACGCCGACCGAGGGCACGCCATATCCAATGCGTGAGCCTGAGACTGCCGCCGCAATCGTGCGGAGGGGCGATATGCGGCCCGGCGCGATCCGCCGTGCGTCCACCCTGGAGTCGACCGTATCCCAGGCCACCACCGCACCCCCCCGCCGGTCGACAGCGACAGCAGCCCGGTCTCCCCTATCCGGGCCCAGCGTCAGCAGCGGCCCAAGCGACCCGTCTTTGTGGAAATACCGGGCAACCAGGAACCGGCCGCCTTCGCCGTTGTAGAACTGCGACCAGACCACCAGCGCGTCACCCGACGGAGTGCTCGCGACTTGGGGGGGTATCCGCGATCGCGTCTGGCGGTGACAGGGTCCGCAGCGGCCCGAGTGAGCCCGTGGCCGAGATACGGCGGCCTGCCACCTGGTTATCCAGGTTGTACCAGACCACGGCCGAATCACCGGCATCATCGGTGGCTGCCACGACCCCGAACGCCTGCGGGGCAGGCGGCGACAGCGTCATGACCGGGCCCATCGGGCCACCCCGGGGCTTGATCCTTGCCTGCGCACGCGAAGGGCACGAGGTACTGCTCTTACAGGCCTCCCATGCCAGCACGAAATCCCCATGCCGGTCAGCCGCCACCAACGGGGCGTCTGCGCTCTGCCAGCCAGCAGCAGTGACGGTGCTGACAGGAGTCCAGCTGGCGTTCGCCGGTGGCACCATCACCATCCACACGCTCAGCGCGCCCGCCGCGGCAATGGCCGACCCGATCACCTGACGTTTCCCGGTCAAGCCTGCGCCTCGCATCTCAACCTCCCAGCCGACCATCCCGCGCGGGCCAAATGCGTAGTCTGCCACAGACTGCCAAACCGCAGATGGCGGAATGACCCCCTTGGGCGGGCCGTGCTACAGCTTGGATCTTGGTCCTGCCCACTCGCGCACGAATGGATGATCGGCATTCGGTCACCGCCAAGCCCGGAGTTGTAGCCGCCGATACCGATTCGGCAGGGCAACCTCGCAAGACATTTGGCGCGGCGAATGCTCACTCTCGGTGGAGCCGGCTCTCACCACGGGTCCGGTGCCCGTCGGTGCGGAATCCGCACGGCGGACCATTCCGGTCTGCACGGGCCGGCACCGATACGACTCGATTATCGAGTCGATCGCGTGCGCGCACCGGACTCAGATGACCGGCTGGAGCAACGTCGTGAGAGCAGCCATATCTGAGGTCTTGCCGACGTTCGGATTGACACGGGGATTGGTGGCATACTCCATTTGTGGAGCCCGCGCCGCGCACCGCCATCATCCTCGCACGGCTTTCTGGCCTGCGCGATGATGACGAGCGCGGCGTCGAGGGCCAGGTCCAGGAAGGCCATGACTATGCCCGGCGGATCGGCTGGGGCATCGGCCCGCGGCTGAGCCACGTGGTGATCGAGAACAACGAGGCCGGAAACGGGCTCCGGGGCGTGTCGGCGTTCAAGCGCCGGGGTGCCGATCCGGCAGATCGCCGCCCGGCTGCATGCCCGCGGCGTCATCGACGCCCAGCAGCTCGCGGCCGGCAGCACCGAGCTGCGCTCCGAGCTGACGGCGGCCGAGAGCCGGCTCGCCTCGGGGATCCGGCGCGACCCGCTCGACGGGATCGCCGGCAGTCCCGACGCCGCAGCGATCTGAGACAACCTCGACCTCGGGCGGCAGCGCGCCGTCCTTTCTACCCTGTGCACCGTC
>Ga0137391_10003724_pt1 | contig 11600 bp, 12 predicted proteins | sample 15con2h24BmetaG_FD_101399 | JGI IMG/M metagenome (GOLD analysis project Ga0137391, IMG submission 101399) | Vadose zone soil microbial communities from Angelo Coast Range Reserve, California, USA - 15con2h2.4B metaG | ecosystem: Environmental > Terrestrial > Soil > Vadose zone > Saprolite...
CAACATCGCTTCGATCGCTGCCTTCCATGTCACCGTTCCTCATGTTCCCTACGCCGCATCAAAGGCCGGGGTCGTCGCGCTCACTCGGGATCTGGCGTATGAGGTCGCGCGTTATGGTATTCGCGTAAATGCTATTGCGCCCGGCCCGATCGAAACGCCGATGAGCCAGATGGTCAGCGCTGAGCAGCGGCAGTCGATCAGCAGAACGATACCCTTGGGCCGGATGGGTCAGCCCGAAGATATTGGTGAGGCAGCGGCGTTTTTGGCGTCGGACGCCGCCAGCTTCATCACGGGAGCGACTCTGCCAGTAAGCGGTGGCAGCGATCTGAAAGTGTTTGGATAGACCGCTCGTTGTCGTTGATGACTTGTCTGGGGGAGACGCGATCGGCTGCGCCAGCGCGTAACGGCTTGGCTGGGGACTGTAACTCGAAGAGAGGGTGACACTGTCACCCGTAGCCGGTTCTGCTGTTGGCGCTAAAATCTATTTCGCTACGCGTGGAGAAATGAGCGATCGCCCTTTACAATCGTCAGCTAACAGCGCCCCAATCGAGGGCGAGAACTCACCCGTGACCAGCATCATGCCGGTGCTGCACCGAGCCACTCCGCGGGTAGCCGCGGCTCTGCGAGGATCTTCTGGCTCACTTAAGCGTTTTTTGCGGAGAGTCGCCAGCGGGAATGAGAGAGCAGAGATTGGTGGCCGGCAGACTCGGACGCCGATCGCCCTCCCTGGCAACTCAGGCCTGTCCCTTTTTTTTCAGCGCTGACCGAGCTTCGCGCACCGCGACGCAGATCGACGCAGATAGACGGAGCTCTACGGACATAAAGCGATTTCACAGAGTAACGCAGATACGCACATCCGAAAACTTTTAATGTAAAATCTGCGGACGGGTCCTTTGGACCCGTCCACTTTCGACGAAAGCGGAAGAAGCCCTCCGTCATCCCGGTGAGCAGGAGCCTCGGTGAGCCGAAGCCCTCAACCAAGCCGAAGGGGCAGTCGAGCGATCGCGCCCGGCCTCCTGACGCATGACTCAGTCCCTGCACGACCGCGGCTTCCCGGCCGAGCGAGGGATCGGCGGCTGCGCACTGGGGACGCCGCGCGATCACGCCACCTTCGGCCGGGATGACAGACGGTGGCTGCCGCCACCTAACTCCGCTTTCATGCTAGGATGACCGAAAAGCAACACGCTCAAGCGAATTCTAACCGAGGAGGACAAATCCCATGTCAGATTCGGATTCCCGAATAATCTCTGCAGATTCTCATTTCGTTGAACCGCCTAAAATGTGGGCGGAACGGCTCGATCGGCGCTTCCGCGAGCGAGCGCCACATGCAGTCCGACTCGAAGGAAAATCTGGTGAATATTTTGTCTGCGAGGACCTCGCACCAGCGCCTATCGCCGCGTTTTTCAGCGCGGGAGTGCCGGCTGCAGAAATGCCGGAATTTATGAAGCGCGGTTTTGACGAGGCGCCCAAGGCGGTCCATGATCCGGCCGAACGGATCAGGGATCAAGACCGCGATGGTGTTTCAGCGGAAGTTATCTACACCTCGATGGGGATGCCGCTATTTGGCCTGGGCGATGGCGAATTCCGCGCGGCTTGTTTCCGCGCTTTCAATGACTGGGCCACCGACTATTGCAGCTACGACCTCAAGCGTTTGATCCCGCTCGGGCTTGTCACGCTGGAGGATATTCCGGCTGCAGTCGCCGAGCTTGAACGGATTAAGGGGCGCGGCATGGTGGGTGCGATGATCTGGGGTGAAGCGCCGGCTGAGCGGCCTTATTCCTCGCCGGACTATGACCCATTCTGGGCCGCCGCGCAGGACCTCGAGATGTCGCTGTCGCTGCATATTCTGACCGGCGCCAAAGGCACCGCCGGTCATGCCAGCAAAGTGCTCAATCCGAATATGAGGGGCGTCGAATTCATGACCGGCGTGATCTCGATGATCCATCCGATCGAGCGGTCCCTGACTTCGCTGGTAATTGGCGGCGTCTTTGAGAGATTTCCCCGGCTGAAAATAGTGTCCGCCGAAAACGACGTCGCCTGGATACCGTTCTTCCTGTTTCGCATCGACAAGTATGCGGCCCGTGGCCTGCAGAATATCAAGTTGCCGCTCAAGCCAAGTGAGTATATCAAGCGGCAAGTTTACGCGACGTTCATCGACGATCCCGTTTTCGTAAATCTGCTCGACTGGTACCCGCCCGACAATATCATGTGGTCGTCTGACTATCCGCATGGGCAAGCGACTTTCCCGCGTTCGCAGGAGTACGTCGCGCGCCACCTGAGTAAGCTGTCCGCGACCGATCGGCGGAAGATCGTGCACGATACCGCGGCAAAATTGTACGGGCTCAATTAGCCCTAGCTTCGGGTACAAAGACGGCGCTCAGCAGGGCCGGACGAGGGTTGGCTCTGACCATCGTCCGGCCCTCTGTCCTAGAACTTAGGGACCGCAAATCCGCGTAGGTTTGTATCGATGGAGTGGAGCTGGCGCCTCCAATTCCTCCCCCTTGGCGTGAAAATCGTGGTTTGTGACGTTGGCGGCCTGTTCTGTCATCCCGAGCCAAGAGCGAGGGATCAACGCGCAGCGATTTGCCTGGGCGGTAGGGCACGCAGGCAGAGAGACGAGAACCCTCGCAAGGAACCGCAAAGGAGCTTGCCTTCTACTTTCGTGCAAAAGGTGGGGTAGTCTGCCAGCGGCCGTGCATAGTGACCGTTCGCCGGCAATTTTCCCGGTAGACCGATTTGTGTCCATGTATTCGGAGCGAAACTCACGCAACCCCCACCCTGTCCCCTGGTCAGCTGGACGAGTCAAACATCTCCGTCGTGCCCGACCAACAATCCGAAGAAGCCCGGTTCACCACCCAAGCCCTTGTTGCGCGGACTTATGCAACTAGTGGCCTGTAACGTTGAAAACGATAGTGACTTGTCGTCTCGAAACGAAGGCGGTCGACCCCCACCTAACCTCCCCCTGGTCAGGGGGAGGGATTTCCAGCGATACCGATTTCAATGTTACAGCCCACTAGGTACTAGGGAGCGATTCACTCTAAGCCGTAGCAGCGGGTGGCATTCTCACCCATTATTCTTTGCTGCGATGACTCCGAGGTAAACGGTCTCTTCCTCAGCATCTCAAAGGCACAGTCCGCTCGTACCCAAACGTCGCTACCTCGCCGAAATTCAGGGTTGATCCCCGCTTCCATCAATTCATTCACGTTAGCCGCGGCGAGCCTTGCGCCTCGGCGGTGCCGTCGCTACCAGCCGCCGCGATGCGGTGTCAACGGACACGCTTCGTTCGCGCAAGCGGCGCTGCAAAAGCTTGCTGAAGCCCGGATGGTCTTCGATTAGGCGGTCGATCAGATCGTCATCCTCCTCCAGCGGAACCAGTTGGAACGACGGCCTGCCGTTGACCGGTCACCACTACCGGCTCATCGTGGCAAAGCTGACCGTAGCGGCTCAGCTTGGCCTTAGCCTCGCTCAGTGGAACGACTTTCATGGGCAGTCTCTCGCCCTGCACGTAGAGCGAATTTCCTTGCTTTTCTCCGACCAGCACAATCGTGATGGTCCTTTCGGTTTGGTCGACGGTAATCGGTTTGGTCGACGGTAAATAGAACCCGATAGCGCCCGAACAGTCTCAGTTCCCGATGAGCGACAGGATTCGGCCGCAAGCTTTTCAGATGCCGTGTAGTGGCCAGTGGATCCGATGAAAGCCTCTCCGCCGCCGCCTTAAGCAGCGCGCGGCCCAGCTTGCGGCCCAACGCGCTCAGATCGTCGATTACCGACTCTTTCAATCTAACAGTCCAAGTCGGCACCTAAGCACTTTAGCGGAGACCAGGATTATGGTCCATAACTGTCAATCGGGATCGTGCTTCGATTTTGCCTTGCTGGTCGAACAACTCTTTGCAACTTCCTGGGGCGGAAAGAACAGGCCGACGATCTTCGACTCCTTCGAGTGCGCCCTCACGGTCCCTGCGTCGGACGAGGGTTCGCTCTGACCATCTTCCGGCCTAGTGTGCCGAGGAGTGATTCACTGCAAGCCATAACAGCGGGCGGCATTGTCACCCATTATGTTGCGCTGCGATGACTCCGGCAATTCGGCGCAGTGCTCTCGTAATTCCTTCACCGCGCCTGGGAATACGCAATCGTAATGGGGATAGTCTGAAGCCCACATCAGGTATTCATCGACGCCCAGGGCCGTGGCCGCTTTAAGCGACAGATCGTCAGGTTCGCACGAACAAAAACACTGGCGGCGGAAATACTCACTCGGCTTCACTTTAGCTTTCGGCACCATGTACCCGATTTTTTCGTAAAATTCGTCCAGCCGGCTGAGCCAGTAGGGAATCCATCCTCCGCCCGCTTCGAGGAAAGCAACCCGCAGCCGAGAGTATCTATCAAGGACGCCACCACAGATAATATCCATGCAAGCCATCTGCTGCTCCAGCGGATGCGAAATGATCATGCGCTGGAAGAAGTCATGGTAACGGTCGAAGCCCGCGGTCGGCATGTCGCCGGTAACCGCAGCATGCAACGCGATGGTACAATCGAGTTCCTGTGCTGCGGCCCAGAAAGGATCGTAAGCCGGGTCGCTGAGACGGCGATTGTTGTATGGATTGGAGCGGACCAGCACCGCCTTGACACCGTGTTGCTTGACCACCCGCCGCATCTCCGCGACGGCGAGCTCGACGTCGTGCAGCGGAACCGGCGCAACGCTATAGAGCCGATCGGGCGCGACGCGGCAAAAGTCCGCCATCCAGTTGTTATAGGCGCGGCAGCCGGCCGCCGAAACTTCAGGATCCTTTATGCCGACGAAACCGATGCCGATGGATGGGAACAGAACCGAGATATCGATCGTCTCGACGTCCATGTCGGCTAACCGCGCGTGCGGGTCGTAGCTGCCGGGGCGCAGATCGTCCCAGCTCAGCGTACGCATCAACTCGGTATTCGCCATCCCGCCCGGTATACACATTGCGGCCGGCGGGTAGATACTGTTGGTGGAGATACGGCCGCCAAAAGCGATCCGGTCAATTCCATTCGCATCTTTGGTGATGCGCGGCAACCGTTCCAGGTATTTGGGCTCCACATAGTCCTGCCAAAAGGTGCGTGGCTCGACGATGTGTCCGTCGGCGTCGATGATTTTCGTCATTTGCCGTAAACTCCATAGAAGGTTGAGCACCCCACGATAATTCAAAATCATAGCACCATATGTTCGCAGGTAAGCTAGCGCTGGTGATCGCCGCGGTCTTCGCAGGTGCCGCCTTCTACATTAACTTCGCCGAACAACCCGCGCGGCTGGAGCTGGACGATCGCGCGTTGCTGGCTGAGTGGAAACCGGCCTACAAACGCGGCTTCGTAATGCAGGCGCCACTCGCGATCATTGGGTTCGTGCTGGGGGTCATAGCCTGGTGGACGAGCGGCAGAGCGGCATTCCTAATCGGCGCGATAACGCTTCTGGCAAATTGGCCGTGGACGGTACTCGCCATCATGCCCACCAACCGAGCGCTAATGGCGACCGCATTGGAAGCGGCAGGGCCACAAAGCCGCGCCCTTATTCTCGAATGGAACAAGCTTCACGGCGTTCGGACACTACTGGGGTCTCTTGCGGTTGCCGCTTTCCTCATCGCGCTCCGCACTGGTTGATCCGTTTTGAGGAGGCGACGAGCAGGCGGTTTCGACTTTCCTGACTGAAAGCAGCTATGCTGTTGGCTAATGCCCAAGCCACAGGAGGAATAGCAATGCCAGCGTCCCATTTTTTCGTAGAGCGCTTGGACGAGGTTGGACTCAATCCTGACAAAGTACAGGCGCTGTTCGACCGCGCCGAACGTGAAATCAAGGAAGGACTCTTGCCCGCCTGCCAGCTCGCTATCGCGCGCCACGGCAAGATCGGCGCGATGCGCACCTATGGCCATGCGACTCAAGGCGGCAGCGAGAAGACTGCCAGTGACCAGACATTCTTTATCATCATGTCGTGCACCAAGGCGATCACATCCGCCGCGGCCTGGCTCCTTATGCAGGAGGGCAAGTTGCACCCCGACGATCGCGTGGTCAAGTTGGTGCCGGAATTTGGCGAGCACGGCAAAGAAGAGGTTACCGTCAATCACCTGCTGACGCATACCTCGGCGATTCCCAACGCGCCCGGCTGGCAGAAAGAGTTTGGCGACAAAAAACGCCGGCTCGAACGCCTGGCGCAATGGCGTCTCGACCATCCGGCGGGCGCGCAGTTCCGATATCACGTCGCGGCTAATTTCTGGCCCATCGCGGAAATCATCGAACGCATCAGCGGCCTCGATTATCGCGAGTTTGTGCGTACTCGAATCGCAGAGCCACTGGGGTTGCCTGACTTGAGGGTAGGCATTCACCGCTTGCAGAATGACCGCGTCGCCGATGTCGTATGGGTAGGGGAACCGGCGAAGGCTGAAGAATACCAGAAGCTCGGGATCGCGCCGCCGCGGGTCTCGATGGGCGCGATTAACGAAGCGGCGATCGTCGAATTCAATGAACTCGAAACCCGCGAGGCGGGTTCACCAGCCGGTGGCGGGATTACCACCGCGGCTGATCTGGCGCTATTCTACCAGGCGTTGCTAAATGAAGGCCGCGCCTATGACGGCAAAAGAATTTGGCAGCCTGAGATGCTGGGCGAAGCATTCAAAATTCGTACTGGCACCATGAAAGACCCTGATCGTGGAATGTCGGCGAATCGGGCGCTTGGCATTGTGATTGCCGGCGACGACGGCAAGGCCAACCTGCGCGGCTTCGGCCGGACCAATTCGCCACAGGCGTTCGGCCATCCCGGCTTCGGCGGTCAGTGCGCGTGGGCTGATCCGGCTAGCGGCATTTCCTTCGCTTATGTGACCAACGGCTTCGACCGTAACGATCTGCGCGAAGGACGGCGTAGCGTCGCGCTCTGCAGCCTCGCCGGCGCATGCGCATCATGATGGTTTGACAATCGAAAACTGCGAAGCGCAGGATTTACTATCTAGCAGGGTGTTGAGAAGGAGTTACCGATGGCATTTCCTGGGAGCTAGCTCAGCCTCAACACCCTGCGTGAAAGCTGGCTTCTTTCCTTTAGTTCTCTCCCGCACTGCGGGGGAGATTACAGAGGGGGAGCCAGGCTGTGAAGATTTTTTCAACAGCCTGCAAGTGGCACAGGGTTCCAGCCTGTGTCGCACCGCCTGAGGGTGGTTGCATAAAAGGGAGCACAAAACATGGCAACCGAAAGTGGAAACAGCCTGTTGGTCGTATGGACTGATATAGCGCCCGAAGCGGAGGCGGAATTCAACGAGTGGTACAACAACGAGCATATTCCACAGCTCCTCGGAGTTAAGGGGTTCGTGAGTGGCAAGCGCTATCAGGCGGTCGATGGCAAGCCCAAGTATGCAGCTATTTACGAGCTCGCCGACGAGAACGTAATGAAGAGCGACGCCTTTCGCCAAGTACGCGAGAACCCGACTCCATGGACCAAAAAGATGGTGCAGTTGTTCCGCAACACCCAGCGGGGAGTATTCCGGAAGATCTTCTCTCACGGGGAACGCCCGCCGAAGGATGCGGAATTCGTCTTGACTGTGCGGCTCAACACGCCACCCGAGCACGAGAAGGACTTCACCGCGTGGTACAACGAGGACCATATCCCGGCGCTGGTGGGCGTCCCCGGAGTCTATTGTGCGCACCGCTATCTCGCAGTTGAGGGCGATCCTAGATTCCTGGCGGTGTACGAGATGCGCGACGGTGGGATTCCAAAGACCCAGGAATGGGACAAGGCACGCAACTATGGACGCACGGCCCAGCTCCGTCCGTACCTGCAGGACCTGCAAGGCGTGGTCGCCAAGCGGATTTACCCGGCGTGAACAAAATCGCGATTCTGTGCGCAAGGCCTTAGAGTGCGCACCCCTCCCCCTTGTCAAAAAACGGGGGAGGGCTAGCGCATAGAAGGAAGCAGGAGCGAACATCATGACGGCTGAACAGAATGCCGAATTGGTACGCGGAACGTGGCAGGACCTGATCGGCGGCAAGGTCGACGCGGCGCTCGCTAACATGTCCGACGAGGTGAGCTGGCTGATACCAGGAAATGTTCCGAACGTCTCCGGGCTTAAGCGCGGCAAGGAGGAAGTTCGAAAATTCGTGTCGGGGTTCGGCCAGGCCTTTCCACAGGGGCTGCAAACCGAGATCCGCAAGACTCACGTGGCCGGTGACACCGTAATTGTCGAGCTGACGAATCGCGGCAAGGCCTTCAACGGCAAGGATTACGAGAACGAATACTGCTTCGTCTTCGAACTCGAGGGCGGCAAGATTCGCCGGATTCGCGAGTATGTAGACATGCACAAGGTGGTGCAGACGCTTTCGTGATTGGCGGCGTCGCGCGGCGCAGCCGGGGGAGGCACGGAGCAGCGTGACGTTCGTAAGGGCGGCTTTCAAGCCGCCCCTTGGCTAATGGATGAGTTTACAATCCTCAAAGTCGGCGACATCGCTCCCGACTTAGCCGCGCCTGATAGCGACGGTACAGAGCAGCAGTTATCCCAACTTACATGGGAACGGCCTTGCGTCGTGGTCTTTTATCGCGGGCACTGGTGACCATTCTGCCTTCGCCAGTTGGCGGATTACGCCAAAAGTTATCAGCTTTTCAAGCAGGCCGGGATCGAAGTAATCGCGGTGTCGGTGGATCCGCCTGAACGGTCTGCGGCAATGCGCCGCGATCTGGGAATCGAGTTCCCCGTTCTTTCCGACATAAGCCGTGAGATAATCACTAGTTGGGGTCTTCTCAATACCGGCGAAAAGGGTGGGATCGCATTTCCAGCGACGTTTCTGATCGACCGCGGCCGCATCGTTCGTTTTTCCACGGCTGAGCACACGTCCAGGCGTGTACCTGCAAGTGAGATGCTTGCCTTTGTCAAAACAATGAAGCTGGAAGGGGACGCATCAGCTCCGCCTAAGCGGAGCATCAACCCCGGCATTATGTTCCTTCGCGCCGTCGTCAACGCCTTTCGCCATGGCGTGCGCGTCCGACGCGGATAAAGCTATTCCTTCAACCACGCCGCCTGACGGAGCTCCCATTCGATGTCCCGTGCCGATGATTGGCCGGTGGCGATTTCTGTCAGCGCCTGCTCCAGCTCCACTATCGAATCGCACGAATAGTTAGCTCGAACGAACTCGCTCTCCTTCCAAGACCTCAGGTTTAGCCCGAACATGTTGGCGGCCTGGCTGTTCCGAATGGACAGCGGACGCACTTCACTCGTCATTGGTTTAAGGTCGCCTTGGAAATGGAGGCTCGCGACCAGGCGACCGGCGTAAAGGTGGTTCGACTGGCCGGCCAGCATTGCTTCGACGATTCTCAGATACCGCGCGAACACTGGCTGCGCTGTGTGAATCGCCTCCGTCTCCTCGAGCAGCAGAAGCCCGCGATGTTCCAGCTGGGTTGCCCATTTTGCGGCCACCGCAGCCGGATCGCGTAGATGGGTCAACAAAAAGCACGAGAAGATAAGGTTCGCGCATCCGCTGGGAAACGGTATGGCAGTGATATCGTGTTGAACGAACGCCATGCGTTCACCGTCCGTTGCACGCGCCAGCTCGATGAACCCAGCCGACGCGTCGAGGCCGATTAAACGCTCGCATCGCAAGGTGTTGGCGATGAGATGGGTAGTGAAGCCGGGGCCGCATCCCAGGTCTAAGACAAGGAGGAAACGGGTAGAGCCCGCCGCTGTGGCGAGGAACGCGCGGGTCGATTCTTGAAAGACGTTCGCCAGCAGGCGCCAAGCGCTGTGTCGCGGTATCGCTGTCTCCGAAAAGCCAATCGGGCTGGCTCACGCGGCCCTGGTCATGACTTGGCGAATTGCACTGTGGCGGTGCCGATTACCAACTTTTCGGCGTCTTCGTTTTCGATCCAGATATCCATTTCGGCAGTACGCTTGGCATCGTTAGTGAGTGTCACGAAGCCTTGCAGAACTATCGTATGGTCCGGCAGAACGGGCTGGCGGTAAGTGGTACCGACGCGTACCAGTTTGGCGTCACTGGCGCCGAGCCAATCGGTTACCAGTTTGCTCAACAGCGCGAGGCTCATGTTGCCGGGTGTGATCATTCCCGGCAAACCTTCCTTGCGCGCGCCCTCGTCGTCCGTGAAGCGCGGCACCCACATCCCGGTTGTCCGCGCATAGGCGCGTACCTGGTCTTTGCTCAGAAACATCTCCTCGGGACCGAGCGCGTCGCCAATCTTGACGTCGTGATAACTTCTTTGCGTTTGCGGCATGATCACCTAAGGCCGGTTCATAAAACGATGGTCGACGTGAGCGACGACTTCATCGTTTTGGTTCTTGAGGGTTGAGCGGACGACGACGAAAACCATCGAGCCGGTGCGTCCGGTCTTCTCGTAGATTTCCTTCACGTGTGAACTGAGTGTGATCGTATCGCCCGGACGAATCGGCGCCACGAACTCGACGTCTTTGCCTGCATCGAAGCCTTGCCGGCCGAAGCGCGGAATGTGCTCAAAGAATTGCCGCCCATTACGGAAGGTGATGGCGTAAGACGGCGGGGCCACGATAGTGCCATAGGGACCCTGTCTGGCCGCCGCCTCGTCGGTGTAGAGTGGGCCTGAATCGCCAGTAGCTTTACAGAACTCGGCGACCATTTGCGCGGTCACCGGCACCGGGTCGGTGACCTCGAAGACGGCGCCGATAAGGTTGGGATCGTAATCGACCATCGCTCATTTCACCTCGACTGCGACCGCATGCTGCACCGGCTTGCGGCGCGGACGAAAATCGACTGGCTCATAGGCGCCGCCTTTCAACTCGTTTACGAGGTGTTCGACAGTGCGCACATCGCCTTCGAAGCGCGTGGCGCAGAGTCCAATCAGGCTGACAAGATGACTGTCGGAACCGCCAATCGCATTATAGCCGAAACGTTCGGCGAGTTGCTGGCTACGCTCGTCCTCGCCCTTGCGCGAGCCCCCGTTGTATACCTCGACGGCGACGACATTCTCCAACGGAGCTTTTTTCGAATAATGCTCGAATAAACCAACATTTGGCCGGCCCGGGTGGCACGGGATGACGACGCCGCCCATCCGCGCAATTTCGTCGATGACCTCCTGCGCCGGCAGATGGACGTTGGCGAAATCGAAGCGGTGGGTCATTTCGTCGGTGACGCCAAACACCAGCATGTGGCCGTAGTCGGTCTCGACCTCGGAAGCCTTGAGCACCAGGATGCCGGATTTATCCTCCAGCGCGCGATAATCCGCATTCTTATTGAACTGCCGATGTTCAGTCAGAACAATGCCGTTAACCGGCCGATCGGCGCGGCGCAATTTGAGCCAATTCAGGTAAGCCTCCAACGGCGCCCGGCTGTCCTCCGATGCTTCGCTGTGGCTGTGCAGGTCAAGGATGGTACTCACTCGGGCATGAACCTCTTTTTATTATGCGCACCTCGCAGACTCGTTTGCTCGGCTCCGCTTCGCTTCGCCTGGTGTTATACGCATGTCACGGACTCCTTTACTCGGCTGCGCTTCACCTGGTGGCTAGTGTCACCTCGCCGGGCGAAACTTGAGCAGAGTTACCGCAGGCGTCACGTCGTCAAATACGGCCTCGACAGGCATTCCTATTTTAACCTGTTCGGGGGGGCAGTCGACAACGTTG
>Ga0137391_10003725_pt1 | contig 11600 bp, 12 predicted proteins | sample 15con2h24BmetaG_FD_101399 | JGI IMG/M metagenome (GOLD analysis project Ga0137391, IMG submission 101399) | Vadose zone soil microbial communities from Angelo Coast Range Reserve, California, USA - 15con2h2.4B metaG | ecosystem: Environmental > Terrestrial > Soil > Vadose zone > Saprolite...
GAAAATTCCCGGCATGAAGGATTTCTTTGGTACCTGGTTAGAAAACCAAAAACCACCGCAACCAGGCAGAAGTCAAAGTCAAAACCTGAAACACGGAGGGAACGGAGGACGAAAGTCTGAGGGAACGGAGGAATTCAGGGGTTGTAACGATGACGAACCTCATCTCATCCCGGAAGATAGTTTTGGGTATGCAATACCCCCTTATGAATTCCTCCGTTTCCTCAGACTTTCGTCCTCCGTTCCCTCCGTGTTTCAGGTTTTGACTTTGACTTCTGCCTGGTTGCGGTGGTTTTTGGTTTTCTAACCAGGTACCAAAGAAATCCTTCATGCCGGGAATTTTCTATGTGGTACTACAATGGGGTTGCGCATGGAGCTAAAGAATAAAAGAGTACTGGTTGTGGGGCTGGGACGCTCGGGCGTGGCCGCCGCATTTTTCCTGCAGGAGCACGGGGCGCGGGTCACCGTCTCCGATTCGAAGACTCAGGCCCAGTTGCAGGGCGAGATTCCGGCTTTGCTTGACCGCGGCATCTCCGTCGAAACCGGACGTCACGGTGAACGCACCTTCCGCGATCAGGATCTGATCGTGGTCAGTCCGGGAATTCCCGCCGATCAGCCGCAGCTTCAGCAGGCCCGCCTGCGCGGAATCCCTGTCATCGGCGAAGTCGAACTGGCCTTCCGCTTTCTGAAAGGCAGAGTTGTGGCCATTACCGGCTCCAACGGCAAGACCACGACCACCACCCTGACCGGCGAGATCTTCGCCAGGAGCGGCAAAAAGACGCTGGTGGGCGGCAATATCGGAACGCCGGTGATCTCCCTGGCGGGCCAGTCTTCGCCTGATAGTCTGGTGGTTCTGGAAATCTCCAGCTTTCAGCTTGAAACCGTGGAACAGTTCAGGCCGTGGGTCGCCGCGATTCTCAATATTACTCCCGACCATCTCGACCGGCATCGCACGCTTCAGGTCTATGTGGATGCCAAAGCGCGGGTCTTCGAGAACCAGCAGGCGGGCGATTTCGCTCTGCTCAATGCCGATGACCCCACCTGTGTGGGATTGAAGCCCCGCCTGAAGGCTGCGGCTTACTGGTTCAGCCGTAAGCAGGCCGTGGAAAACGGGGCTTTCGTTAAGAATGGGGAGATTATCTTCCGCGCCGCCGGAGTCGAGACGCCGGTCATGCCGGTGAGCGACATTCAGTTAAAGGGCGCGCACAACCTCGAGAACGTTCTCGCCGCCGTATGTATGGGAATGATCGCCGGGTGCGCTCCGGAGCAGGTGCGCGCCGCTGTCGCCGCGTTTCGCGGCGTGGAGCATCGCCTCGAACTGGCCGGCACTTTGCGGGGTGTCTCGTTTTATAACGATTCGAAAGCCACCAATGTGGACGCCACCATCAAGGCGCTGGAGTCATTTCCCGGCAACATCCATCTGATCCTGGGCGGCAAGGATAAAGGCAGCGACTACACAGTGTTGAATCCTCTGCTGCGGGAACGGACCAAAGGCGCATACCTGATCGGTGCGGCCGCGGAAAAGATCGGTTCGCAGATTCAGGGCGCAACCCGCATGGTTTATTCCGGCACCCTGGAGCATGCGGTGCATCAGGCGTTTGAAGCCGCCGCGCCCGGCGACGTTGTACTGCTGGCCCCCGCCTGCGCCAGCTTCGATCAGTTTGACAGCTACGAGCATCGCGGACGGACCTTCAAGGAACTGGTTGCGGCCCTCGCCGCGCGGCAGGGCGAGCCCGCGACGGCCGGAGGCGGCGCGTAGTGGCCAAACGCTTCGGTGTCGACAAATGGCTCTTCGGTTCCACACTGCTGCTGGTGGTCATCGGCGTTGTCATGGTCTTCAGCGCGTCCGCGGTCATGGCCAGCGAGCGCTTCGGGTCGGGCACCTACTTCCTCACGCGGCAGCTTATCTGGGCGGTTGCCGGACTGCTGGCCATGGTGCTGGCCATGAATTTCGATTACCGCCGCTGGAAGAATCCCGGCATCGTCTTTACTTTTCTGGGTGTCACCATGCTGCTGCTGGTGGCGGTCTTTTTTCTCGACCGCTCCCATAACACCCACCGCTGGATTCGCATGGGCTTCATGTCGCTTCAGCCTTCGGAGCTGGCCAAGCCCGCGCTGATTCTGTTCCTGGCATTCTTTCTGGAAAACCGAAGCAAGTCTCTCGACGACTGGCGTCACACGCTGCTGCCGGCGGTCATCCCCCCGGCGCTCTTCGCGGTCCTGATCGTGCTGGAGCCCGACCTCGGGACCTCTCTGGTGTGCCTGGGGATCACCGGGGCAATTCTTTATGTGGCCGGACTGCGGCTGAAGTATTTCGCGTATGCGCTGGTTCCGGTCGTTCCCACTCTCTATTTTCTTCTGTTCCGCGTGGGATGGCGGCGCGACCGCATACTGGCTTTCCTGAACCCCTGGTCCGATCCGCAGGGACGCGGGTTCCACGTAATCCAGTCGCTGATCGCGGTAGGCACTGGCGGCATGACCGGCGTGGGTCTGATGGAAGGCAAACAGAAATTGTTTTATCTGCCTGAGCCGCAGACCGACTTCATCTACGCAGTGGCCGCGGAAGAGCTGGGCCTGATCGGCTCGGTGATCATCGCCGCATTGTTCTTCGTGCTGGCGTGGCGGGGCTTCCGTGCGGCCGTCCGTTCGCGCGATACGTTTGGCCGTTATCTCGCCATCGGCATCACAACCATGATCGTCTTGCAGGCTTTCTTCAACATCAGCGTGGTGCTGGCGCTGCTGCCCACCAAGGGAATTCCGCTGCCGTTCATTTCGTATGGCGGCACGTCGCTGTTTGTGATGCTGGCCAGTGTGGGCGTGCTGCTGAATATCACGCAGCAGGCGGATTGATGGCTCATTGAGCCATGTCATCATCCATGAACGCTCCAGCACCCATTCTCGACTCGCTCTCCGCTCCGCCCACTGAAGGCATTAAGTACGCCGGCTCCAAGCTCAAACTCATTCCTCATATTCTGGCGATGGCAAAAAAGGTGAAGGCGGCGCGGGTGCTCGACGGCTTCGCCGGCACAACCCGTGTTTCTCAGGCTCTCGCCCAATCGGGTTACGAAGTAATCTGCAACGATGTGGCCGTATGGTCTGAAGTCTTCGGCGTCTGCTATCTGCGGGCAAAAAAGCGGCCCGAGGAGTACTCCGGACTGATTGACCACCTCAACCAGCTGCCGCCTATGGATGGATGGTTCACGCTCCACTACGGCGGAGATCCCCGGTCCTCCGCCGAGCCCAAGCGTCCCTGGCAGATTCAAAATACCCGGAAGCTCGATGCCATCCGGGAAGAGATCGAAAGACTGGCTCTGCCGTGGGAAGACAAGTGCGTAGCGCTCACCAGTCTGATTCTGGCGCTCGATCAGGTGGATAGCACCATGGGGCACTACGCTTCGTATCTGCGTGAGTGGTCGCCGCGGTCGTATCGTTCGTTACAGTTGAAAGTGCCGAGCGTGTTGAATACTCAACAGACGCATCAGGTTGAGCGTTCCGATATCTTCGATCTTCTGCCGCGCGCGCGCGCCGATCTGGCCTATTACGATCCTCCCTATGGATCGAACAATGAGAAAATGCCGCCTTCACGCGTGCGCTACTCGGCCTACTATCATCCGTGGACGTCGATTTGTCTGTTCGACCGCCCGCCGTTGTTCGGCAGAGCGAACCGTCGGGCCGACAGCTCCGATGCGATTGCGGCGGGGGCCTTTGAGGAGTTTCGTCGCGATGCAAGCGGAGAATCTCTGGCGGTCGGGGCCATCCGGCGGCTGCTGACGGAAAGCACCGCGCCTCATATCATTCTTTCGTACAGCTCGGGCGGACGCGCCACCGCGCAGGAGTTGCAGGATGTGATCTTGTCAGGCGGACGCCTGCTTGAAACGCTGGAAATCGACTACCGCAGAAACGTAATGGCGGGCATGAAGTGGACGAATGAATGGCTGCGGGACGCCGATGTGCCCAATCGGGAGTTTTTGTTTCTGATTGAACGAAGATAGATTCCGGGCTGCGCGCAACCAACGCCCAGCCACAGCCGGAATCCTTTCCTGTCTAATTTTTTGTGGTCGCCGGAGCCGTCTCCGATTCCTTCAGCATTTCCGCTACCTGTTGCCGGACGCGATCCCCAACCGTTTCGAGGTGCTTCTGCATGACCGGCATCATCACCTCCATGGTATCCGCCAACAGCGACGGCATCTCGCGCAAAAGCTTCTGCCCGGCCGGCGATGAATAAAATGCCGCGGCGGCTTCCAGATCGCCCCGGGTGAAATGTTTCTGATACACGGGTACCGTGGCCTGCAGAATGTCATCCCAGGGAAGACCTTGCAGCATGTCGTCCATGATCTTATTCATTCGCGCCTCGAAGTCGGCGGGAAGCCTGTCTTTGTCTTTCATGTATTGCTCATGCATCATCTTATGCATGGGGACGGCCATAGCATCCATCATTTGCAACATCATGTCGTGGGAGTGCATTGCCTGCAGATATTTTTCGACGTCGGCCTTCGTGGCCGGAGCGTCAGCCGGGTTTTGCTGTGCCAACCCAGCCGAGACCAGAGCCAGACACAGTACGAAGCTGATCAGAATGCGTTTCATAGTTCCCCCATAGGTTGAGAATATCCGATCTATACCGGTTAAATCCAATTTTTTTTCCCGGATATCAATAGCCGGCAATAGTCAAAATCAGAAGCTTTACCACCGAGGTGCGGGGCTGCGGAGAAGACAAACTCACACAGATGGAGAAACCAGCGGACTCTGAACCCGATGTATAATCCCGCCGACCTTCTTTCGGAGGTCCGCTATGAGACGATATTTTTATCTGCTGGTTTCCTTTGCGGTTTGGGCGCTCATCATGACGATTTCGTCCTGTGGCCCGGATACCATTGGCAAGTGCGGCATCGTCAGGCCAGGTCTGGCTATGGAGTTCGCCTCGTCCGCGGCCGATGTTAACAACGTTTTGACGCCGGAGACGGAGAGCCGGCCCGACAGTGTTTTGAAATCCCATATCATCCGCCAGCAATATCTGGATTTCATTTTCATCGCGCTCTACTGGGCCGTCTTCTTCCTGATCATCGGGCGTTCATTGATTCAGGCACAGAGCAGGGCCGCGCGGATTTTTGGGCTCTTGGTTTGTATCTTTATCAGCGTGGCCGCAATCGCCGATATTCTCGAAGATGTCGCCATCCTGCGCGTGATTTGCGGAGGTCACCGGTTCTGGCCCCTGTGGTTTGGCGCGCCCAAGTGGATGTTCTATTTTCTGACGATGGGCTTCTCGGCGGCGTTGTTTTTTCTGCGCCCCGGCAATTTATTTCGCACGACTCAGGGCCCGGGGTTTTCATGGCCTGTCTCCATTTCGGGTGTGCTGCTGACGGCCGGCTCACTGGCCGGACTCACCGGCCTGGCCATGTTTCTGCTCTCCTGCAGGCATGGAGAAGTCATCGGTCCGAGCTCATTTCTGACCGGTCTGCCCGTGATCGTTCTGATGATTCAATGTTTCAGGAATTCCAGGAGCGAGCCCTCTATGCGGACATAACGCCGGCCGAATTCAGCCACGCAGGCTGGTTGAAAACCACCACTGTGGCCGCAATGCGGCAGGATGTCTCCTGTAAGTCCAACAGGAATCAAACGCCGCCGGGCACAAGGAAATGGCAGGCAAGTTGCTCTGGATCTCAGGGCGGTCGTGTCGATTCCTAACCTCTGGAGAGCGGATCAATGAAACTGGCAACCTTTCTGATGGTCATATCCATGTGCATGGCGGCCCAGGCGCAGCGGGGAACGACTCCGCGCGCATCGGCTGAACAGTATGCGGCTCATACGGAACTCAATGGCGTTGGTGTGGGCGCTTCGCCGCTTAAGAAATCGGAGAGCCGTAAGCTCTTTTCGGCCGACCTCAGCCACTGCTGCATCGTGGTGGAAGTTGCCCTGTATCCCGAGAAGGATGGAACGGTCAAAGTCTCGCTGCGGGATTTTGTGTTGCGCGTTAAGGGCATGTACGACCCGATCGACCCCGCAAGACTCGACGTGCTGGCCGCGCGATTGCAGCAGGAGAAACCGGAGCCCGTCCATGAGAAGCCGGGCATCGACGTGACGCAGACGGCCGGTGTGGGGTATCGCAGAGGCCAAACCGACAGACGCACGGGAGAGAGCACCAGCGGAGGGATGGAGACATCCACGGGCACGGCCGTGGGAGTTGGCGTCGGCGGAGGGGACTCCGGACCCGGAGCGGAGAATCGCCAGAGACGCTCGGTCGAAGGTGAATTGGCTCAGTCCCAGGTGCCGGAAGGCAGCGCCGGGGCGCCGGTTGCCGGCTATCTTTATTTTCTGATCCCGCCGAAGATGGATAAGAAGGCAAAACTACAACTTGAATACACGCCCAACCGCAACACGGCGGTTTTGGAGTTGCAGTAGGTACGGGTGGAAGCCGGCGGTTTTCGTCGGCGTTGCCTTTGTACGCATATTGCGTAATAATATATGCAATATGCGTAGATTGAATGCTCTGGACGCTCTCTTTCCCGGCGTGCGGCAAAAACTGCTCGCGGCCACTCTGACCCGGCCGGACAAGTGGTGGTATCTTTCCGAACTGGCTGAGTTCCTTCATACCCGGCCTTCAAGTCTGCAACGCGAACTCGCCTCCCTGGCGCAAAGCGGCATTCTGGAACTGCGCCGCGACGGACGGCGGACCTGCTACAAGGCGGAGACCCGATCTCCGATTTTCCAGGATTTAAAAGGGATTTTCGAGAAAACCACCGGGTTGATTCCGGCACTGAGAGTTGTGCTTCAGCCTTTTAGCGAGAGGGTAGCCTGCGCCTTTGTGTACGGCTCGGTAGCGCGCGGTAAGGAACGCGCGGGCAGCGATGTGGATCTCATGGTGATTGGCAGCGTGGGTTTGGCGGAACTCGTGCCCTCGCTGCGCAGGGCGGAGAAGCGTCTGGGACGGGAAATCAATGTAACCAACTATTCAGCGGAAGAGTTTCACCGGAAAGTGGCGCAGCGTAACCATTTTCTGACAGCGGTGCTCGAAGGCGATCTTCTGTTTGTGAAAGGTGAACCACGTGACCTGGAAGCAATTACTGGCCAACAACGAAGTCATGCCGCACAGCACATCAAAAAGTGAACTGGCCGGCATCCGCACGGTCATCGCCCGCGATCTTGCGGATGCTTCGATCAGAAGTGTTTCCACGGACCGGCGTTTTGCCACCGCGTACAATGCGGCCTTACAAGCTTCGAAAATGGCCATCGCCGTTGCGGGCTATCGCGTGACCACCGGCTCCGGACACCACAGGATTTCGTTCGAGTGCCTGGGATTGGCCATGGGAAAGCCGGCGGGTCCGTATGCGGATTATTTTGACTGGTGCCGGCGCAAGCGGAATGTGATCGATTACGACGAGGCCTATGTCTCCACTGAAACGGAAACCGAGGAGATTGTGAGAAAAACGAAGGAATTCCTCTCGATGGTCGAACAGTGGATCGCAAAGTCTCACCCGGGTTGGAAGGCGTAAATCGCTGTTGTTGGGCGCGGATTGATCCGCCGATTATGCCGCTGCGATAGAATTGTTATGGGATGACACGAGAAGAAGAAAATCGATTGTTCGCGTTGATCGCAAATCCTCCGCCCGGCAGCAAGATCGAGGCGGCCAGGGATTTCGGGGGCGATCTTACTTTACTGGTGAATAATCTGAAGCTTACTCCCGATCAGAGAGTGCGCAAGATGGAAAGCGCCATGCGTTTCGCGGAGCAGCTGCGCGAAGCGCTGCGGCAGGCCAGACGATGACGGGTTTTTAAAGCCGCACATCGCGTACGACGGTTAGTTTGTATTTCCGCTACAATTTCCTTCCATGGGGACCTCCAGGAAGAAAACTCTCCGCTCTGCCAAACTGCGTGAAGTTCTGGCCCTTGCAAAAACCCAGGGGTTGTTACGGGGGACTCGCACGATTATCGTGCGCGGCCGCATGCCCAGGGCGCTGGTGGACGAGGCCAGGGCGCGCACCGGCATCCAGTCCGATACCGACCTGATCGAAGTGGCATTGGCAAACCTGGCGGTCGCCGACGACTATCCGGAATGGCTGCTCTCTCAGCGTGCATCCGTCAGTCGGGACCTGGATATTGAGTTCTGAACGGCAAAACATTTTGCTGCGTTTCCAATCCGGAGAAGCGCGGGAACAATTCAGACCGGCTGAAGCCTGTAGTCCCCTATCCCCGCAACGAAGCCATATCGATCACAAACCGGTATTTCACGTCGCTGCGCAACATACGTTCGTAGGCCTCGTTGATCTTCTGAACGGGAATCACTTCGATATCCGACACAAGGTTGTGTTTTGCGCAGAAATCCAGCATCTCCTGAGTTTCCGGAATGCCGCCGATCAGCGATCCGGCAAACTGCCGGCGTTTGAAGATCACGCTGAAGCTTTGGATCGCCAGGGGATCGGGCACGCCTCCGACCATGACCAGCGTGGCGTCTAGTTTGAGCTGGGCCAGGTAAGCGTTTACGTCATGCTGTGCGGAAACCGTGTCGAGAATGAGATCGAAGCTGTTGGCGTGTTTCGCCATTTCACCCGCATTGCGCGAGATTACGACCTCATCTGCACCGAGGCGGCGGGCGTCTTCCTGCTTGCCGGGCGAAGTGGTGAACAGCACGACATGGGCGCCCATGGCGTGGGCCAGTTTAACGCCCATGTGTCCAAGCCCGCCGAGGCCGACCACTCCGATCTTCTGTCCTTTGCCGACCTTCCAGTTGCGCAGCGGCGAGTAAGTTGTGACTCCGGCGCACAGCAGCGGCGCCACCGCCTTCAGATCGAGCTTTTCCGGAACATGCAGGACAAAGTATTCATCCACCACGATGTGATCGGAATAGCCGCCATACGTCATGCCGCCCAGATGTTTATCCGGACTGTTGTAGGTCCCGACGAATCCGACTTCGCAATACTGCTCCAGGCCTTTTTTGCAACTGGCGCATGTACGGCAGGAATCTACCATGCAGCCCACGGCCGCCAGATCGCCCTTCTTGAATCGTTTGACCTGGTTTCCCACGGCGGTCACTCGCCCCACAATTTCGTGTCCGGGAAGGGCAGGGTAGGTGGTGTTCTTCCACTCGTTACGCGCGGTGTGCAGATCGGAGTGACACACGCCGCAATACAGGATTTCGATGGCCACATCCAGCGGGCCGGGTTCACGGCGCTCAAAAGAAAAAGGCGCCATCGGGGATTGCGCCGATTGTGCCGCATAACCATTTGCTTTGCTCATGAAGTCTCCTGAAAATGACTGTTTAATTATAGTGAAAAAGATTTTGCCGCAGATTTACGCGGATGAGCGCAGATAAGAAAAACGGTAAATCTTTCTTATCAGCGGTTATCCGCGAAAATCTGCGGCAAATTATTCCTCTTTTGTTTTCCTCCGTGGCTCGGTGGCTCCGTGGTGAAGCTTTGTATTTAGCCACGCAAATTTGCTACATTCCAATCAGGCGGCTGAATCCAGAAAGTTTCCCAGGATACGAATGCGCGTTCTCATCGCCGGTGGCGGTACTGGTGGACATGTAATTCCCGCGCTGGCCATTGCCCGCGAACTGAAGGCGCGTGATGGCGCGGAGGTGCTGTTCATCGGAACGGCGCGCGGCATCGAGAACCGCCTGGTCCCCCAGGCCGGGTATCGGCTGGAACTGGTGAAGGTTGGCGCGCTCAAGAATGTAGGGCTGGCCACCCGCCTGCGCACCCTCTCCGATCTGCCTCTGGCGATTCTGCGAGCGCGAAAGATCATGCGCGCGTTTCGTCCCGATGTGGTGGTCGGCGTCGGCGGATACGCATCCGGCCCCGCGATGGCCGCCGCTATTCTCGGCGGCGTCCCCACTCTGGCCTTCGAACCCAACTATGTCCCTGGATTCGCCAATAAGATCGTGGGTCGCCGGGTTTCGGCGGCCGCCGTCCACTTCGAGGAAACGAAACGTTTTTTCCGCAACGCCCGTGTGGTGGGCGTGCCGGTCCGCACCGAGTTCTTTGCCACCGCTGTTCCAGCCGAGGGGAGGCCGCCGGCGCTGCTGGTCTTTGGCGGTAGCCAGGGCGCGCATGCCATCAATGCGGCGGTGACTGCCGCGATGCCGGAGTTGCTGCGTCAGGTTCCGGGACTTCATGTGATCCATCAGACCGGCGAGGGTGACTATAATGAGGTCCAGGCAGCCTACACGCGCGCGGGAGCTTCGGCGGAAGTTTCGGCTTTTATCGACAACATGCCTCAGGCTTTTGCCCGGGCCGATCTGCTGGTGTGCCGTTCCGGAGCCAGCACGGTCGCTGAGATTGCCGCGGCGGGAAAGCCGGCGGTGTTCATTCCGTTTCCGCGCGCGGCCGACGATCATCAGCGGCGCAACGCGGAAGCCATCGCCAACGCGGGCGCGGCGGTGCTGATGGATGAATCGGCCCTGACCCCGGAACTTCTGGCAAAGACCCTGGCCGGAATGTTCAGAGACCCGATGCACCTGCGGGTCATGGGCGAAAAAGCCCGTTCGCTGGCGCATCGCGATGCGGCAGGCCAGTTGGCGGAGATGATAGAGCGACTGGCTGCTAGCTAGTAGCTGCTAGCCAAAGGCGATTAGCCGCGAATGAACGCGAATCAACGCGAATAAAAACGAACCAGAGAAAAAGAACCAACAGCCAGACGCTACCAGCCCTGGCCAGAAGCCAGAAGCTACTAGCTAGCAGCTCTCTCAATGTTTGCAAAGATTCAGCGCATACATTTCGTAGGAATCGGCGGGATCGGCATGAGCGGTATTGCCGAGGTGCTGCTGACGCTTGGCTATAAGGTGTCGGGGTCCGATCTTCGTCACTCGGCGGTCACCGATCGTTTGGCCGGGCTGGGCGCGATCATCTTTGAAGGACACCGCGCCGAAAACATTGCGGGCGCCGAAGTCATCGTCGCCAGCTCCGCCATTGCCCAGGTCAATCCTGAAGTGCTTGCGGCGCGTGAACATCACATCCCGGTCATTCAGCGCGCCGAGATGCTGGCCGAGCTGATGCGTCTTAAATACGGCATCGCCATCGCCGGCATGCACGGCAAGACCACGACCACCAGCATGGTGGCGGCGGTACTCGCCGGGGGCGGGCTTGATCCCACTGTGGTTGTCGGCGGACGCGTCGATGCCATGGGCTCCAATGCCCGTCTGGGCAAGTCGCATTACCTGGTGGCCGAGGCCGATGAAAGCGACCGTTCGTTCCTGAAGCTTTCTCCCATCCTGGCCGTGGTGACCAATATCGACCGCGAGCACATGGATTGCTACCGGGACATGGAAGACGTGGAGCAGGCCTTTGTCGAGTTCGTCGACCGCGTGCCCTTCTATGGAATGGTCGTCCTGTGCAACGACGACCAGCGGCTGCGCACGCTGTTGCCACGCATCGCCCGCCGGGTCATTACCTACGGCATGCGAGAAGATTCGGATTTCCGCATTCTGCGCAGTGAGATACAGTGCGGCAGCGCCAATCGTCATTACTCCCACTTCACCGTGGAATACCAGGGCAAATCGCTGGGCGAGTTCCATTTGCAGGTTCCGGGCGATCATAACGTGCTGAACGCCACGGCGGCGGTGGCCGTGGGCGTGGGACTCGATATTCCCGCCGACAGGATTCGCGAAGCCC
>Ga0137391_10003726_pt1 | contig 11599 bp, 9 predicted proteins | sample 15con2h24BmetaG_FD_101399 | JGI IMG/M metagenome (GOLD analysis project Ga0137391, IMG submission 101399) | Vadose zone soil microbial communities from Angelo Coast Range Reserve, California, USA - 15con2h2.4B metaG | ecosystem: Environmental > Terrestrial > Soil > Vadose zone > Saprolite...
CAGACGTGTCGTTGGTGCTCAAAGCACTTCCGCACCGACCGTTGCCCGGTCGACTGCCGTGCGGCGCAGGCTCAGGAAGGGGCAAGGCGTGGCCGCCCGGCCCCTCGGAGTGGCGCGATCAGATCGAGAAGCCGAGGCTCATGTACATCCAGGGCAAGACGCCGATCTGGTCCGGGTTGCGCCCGGTCTCGCTGAGCGAGAGGCCCTTGCCGACCAGTGCCTCGAGGCCGATGCGGAACTGGAACCCGCCGGTGGGCGGCTGGCGGCGGTAGCCGAGGATGGCCGTCCCGAGCACCAGGGTCCCCGATCCGGAGGTCGCCAGCCCCACGCTGCTCGACGCGCCGCTCAGGCCCACGATCGTGGCCCCGCCGCCCAGTTCCAGCGAGTGGTTGCCCGAGCTGAGGCCCAGGTAGTTCGCCAGCACCGGGACCGTCCACATCGTGGCGGACCCGCTACTGCTGCCCGCGGTGGCCGAGACCGACAGATAGCTGAAGCCGACGCGCAGGCCGAAGTCGTTCTCGAAGATGCGCTCGTAGTTCAGCGAGTAGGCGAGGCCGGGGCCGCCGCCCTCGAGGAAGACCGAGTTGCTCGCGCTCCGGTCCTGCTCGGCCAGGGCCGGTGTGGCGCAGACCGCGAGGAACAGCGCGATCGCTGCAGTGCGAATGCGGTTCATGGATTCCCCCTCCGTTCGAATGGTTGCGCCCCACCGTACGAAGGGAACCAGCTGAGGAATCAAGCGCAGCGCGTGCGACCCGCGCCCCGCGCGGCGCACCCGGGCCTACGCCGCGGTCCGGCTGGGAAGGATCGCCTCGATCGCCTCGACCAGCTGATCGGTCGTGCAGGGCTTCACCAGGTAGAGATCGCAGCCCGCCTCCGCGGCGCGCGCGCGGTAGTCCTCCCCGGCGTGTCCGGACAAGGCGATGATGGCGACGCGCTCGCCGCCGTTGCGGGCGCGCAGCTCGCGCGCCACCTCCAGGCCGGAGCTGCCCGCGAGGAACAGATCGACGACGACCACGTCGGGCGACTGCTCCGTAGCCACCGCGATCGCTTCCGCGGCGTCGCCGGCCTCGCAGGTATCCACGCCGTAGCTGGCCAGCCCGGTGGTGAACATCCGGCGCGCGATGGGGTAGTCGTCGACGATCAGGACGCGCAGGCGGCGATTCTCGCGCGGCTTCAGCATTGCCATCACACTGCGATGCTCCGGCGGGTCGGAGACAAGGCTCCGTCCCTGATCTCGGGTGCGCGCCGCGCCACCTTTCCGCACCTGCGCCGCCGCGCTGTGGGGTAGATTCCCCCAGATGCGCGTGGTGGTCACGGGAGGGGCGGGGTTCATCGGGGCGCACAGCTGCCGGGCGCTGCTCGAAGCGGGCCATGCCGTCACGGCGCTGGACGATCTCAGCCACGGCAAGCGCGAGGCGGTGCCCCCGGGAGCCGACCTCCTGGTGATGGACGTGCGATCGCCGCAGCTCGCGGCGGAGCTCCCGCGGCTGCGCCCCGACGCTGTGCTGCACCTGGCCGCCCAGATGGACGTGCGCCGCTCGGTCGCCGACCCCCTGCACGACGCCTCCGTGAACGTGCTCGGCACCGTGAACGCGCTGGCGGCGGCGCGGCGGGCCGGCGCCCGCCGGTTCGTCTTCGCTTCCTCGGGCGGCGCCGTGTACGGCGAGCAGGACGCGTTCCCCGCTTCCGAGCAGCACGCCCGCCGGCCCGCGAGCCCCTACGGCGTCTCGAAGCTGTGCGGCGAGGAGTACGCCGAGCTGGCGCGGCGCGACGGGCTGCCGACGATGTCCCTGCGCTACGCGAACGTGTACGGGCCCGGCCAGGATCCACTGGGGGAAGCCGGCGTGGTGGCGATCTTCCTGCACAAGATGCTGCAGGGGGGCGATCCGGTCATCAACGGCGACGGCGGGCAGACGCGCGACTTCGTCTACGTGGAGGACGTGGCGCGCGCGAACCTGCTCGCGCTGACCTCGGAAGCGCAAGGCGCGCTCAACGTCGGAACGGGAGTGGAGACGTCGGTCAACGAGCTGGCGCGCATCCTCGCGGGCGCCGCTGGCTACCGCAAACCCATCGCGCACGGGCCCGCCGCGCCAGGCGAGCAGCGGCGCAGCTCGGTCGATCCGCGCGCCGCGCGCGCGCAGCTGGGCTGGGAGCCGCGCGTGGCCCTCGACGAGGGGCTGCGCCGGACGGCCGCCTGGTTCCGCTCCCGCTGAGGCCCGTGCCGCGCCGCCCGGGTCTAGCTTGCGTGGGAGATGGAATCGAGATATGCGAATGCGTTGATATGGAGGCCCTGTCCCAGGCCTATCGCGCGCTAGGCGACGCGACCCGGCTCCGCATCCTGCGGCTCATCGCGCAGACGCCCTTGAACGTCAGCGAGCTGGTCTCGCTGGTGGGCATCGCCCAGCCCAGCGTCTCGCACCACCTCGGCAAGCTCAAGGCGATGAAGCTCCTCGTCGAGGAGCGGCAGAACGGGTTCACGTACTACGCGCTCGACCTGGACAAGGACGACGCCCGCTGGCCGCTGGTCAAGGTGGCGATCGAGGACAGGACCGACGGCGACGGCGACCTCTCGCGCCTGACGGAGCTGCTCCGGCGGCGGGAGGACCGCCAGGCGTTGAACGAGCGGCTGCTCGAGCCGGGGCAGTCCTTCCAGCTCTGGTCGCGCGCCCTGGGGCGGCTCTTGCCCCGCCTCGACGTGGCAGACCTGGGCTGCGGCACGGGCGCGCTGAGCATCGAGATGGCGCGCTGGGCCCGCTCGGTGCTCGCCATCGACAAGAGCCGCGACGCGCTGGAGGCGGCGCGGGCGCGCGCCGGGCGCGAAGGCGCCCGCAACGTCGAGTTCGTCTCCGGCGACCTGCACAAGCTCGACCTGCGCCGCCGCTTCGATCTGGTGGTCGCCTCGCAGAGCCTGCATTTCGTCGACGATCCGCCGCGGGTCCTGTCGCAAGCGCGCAAGCTGCTCAAGAAGGGCGGCCGCCTGCTGGTGCTGGAGCTCTTGCCCCACGGCGAGGAGTGGGTGCGCGACCGGCTCGGCCACCGCTGGCTCGGGTTCGAGCCGGCGCAGCTGGCCGCCGCACTGGAGGCGGAGGGGTTCGGCAGCATCAACACCGAGATGCTGCCCGGAGGCGCGGCGGCGTTCCGGCCGTTCCTGCTCTGCGCCGAGGTGCCGGAATGACGCGCGCCGGGCGGGTGGCGAGGCTCCGGGCGGAGCTCGACCGGCGCGTGCTGGTCCTCGACGGCGCGATGGGCACCGCTCTTCAAGATTTGCGTCTGTCGGCGCAGGACTTCGGCGGGCCGGAGCTGGAGGGGTGCAACGAGTCCTTGAACCTCACCCGGCCGGACGTGGTCCGCGGCGTCCACCGCGGATACCTCGAGGCCGGCGCGGACGTCCTGGAGACGAATACGTTCGGCGGGACGCCGCTGGTGCTCGCCGAGTACGGGCTCCAGGAGAAGGCGGTGGAGATCAACCGCGCCGCCGCGGCCCTGGCCCGCGCGGAGGCCGACGCCTTCTCGACGGACGAGCGGCCGCGCTTCGTCGCCGGGTCGATGGGGCCCACCACCAAGGCGATCTCGGTGACGGGCGGGGTGACCTTCGAGCAGCTGATCGAGCACTACCAGGCGCAGGCGCGCGGGCTGCACGAAGGCGGCGTCGACTACTTCCTCCTCGAGACGTCGCAGGACACGCGCAACGTCAAGGCGGGCCTGATCGGGATCGATCGCTTCCAGGAATCGCTTCCGCCCGAGGAGCGGCTTCCGGTGGCCGTGAGCGGCACCATCGAAGCGATGGGCACCATGCTGGCCGGCCAGTCCGTCGACGCCCTCGCCATCTCCCTGGAGCACAGGGACCTCCTCTACCTGGGGCTGAACTGCGCCACCGGGCCGGAGTTCATGACCGACCACGTCCGCACCCTCGCCCAGCTCGCCCGGACGCGCGTCGCCTGCGTGCCCAACGCAGGCCTGCCCGACGAGAACGGCCGGTACCTGGAGACGCCGGAGATGCTGGCGAGGACGCTCTCGCGCTTCGGCGAGAACGGGTGGCTGAACCTGATGGGCGGATGCTGCGGCACCCATCGCGGGCACATCGCCAGGCTGGCGGAAGTCGCGCCGCGCCTTGCGCCGCGGGTCATCCCCACCCGGCGCCGCAGCGCCCTGTCCGGCGTGGATCCGCTGGAGATCGGCGACGACGTGCGGCCGGTCATCGTCGGCGAGCGCACCAACGTCCTGGGCTCGAAGAAGTTCCGCGACCTGATCGCTCTGGAGAAGTGGGACGACGCCGCGGAGATCGCGCGTGCGCAGGTGAAGCGGGGCGCGCACCTGGTGGACGTCTCGACCCAGCAGACCGACCGGGAGGAGCTGGCCGACCTGCGCCGCTTCCTCGAGGTGCTGATCAAGAAAGTCCGCGTGCCGCTGATGATCGACTCGACCAACGAGAAGGCCGTCGAGGTGGGCCTGACCTACTCGCAGGGAAAGGCGATCATCAACTCCGTCAACCTCGAGGACGGGGAGAAGCGCTTCGAAAAGATCGTGCCGCTCGCGCGAAAGTATGGCGCGGCGCTGGTGGTCGGCTGCATCGACGAGCGCGGGCAGGCGATCAAGGCCGGGGACAAGCTGGAGGTGGCGCGCCGGAGCCACGAGCTGCTCACGCGCAAGTACGGCCTCGCCGAGGAGGACCTGTACTTCGATCCGCTGGTGTTCCCCTGCGCCTCCGGCGACGCGGCGTACACGGGGAGCGCGGTGGAGACCATCGAGGCGGTCCGGGCCATCAAGTCCGCCCTGCCGGCCTGCAAGACGGTGCTCGGCATCTCCAACGTGTCGTTCGGCCTGCCCGCCGCCGGCCGCGAGGTGGTGAACTCGGTCTTCCTGTACCAGTGCGTGCAGGCCGGCCTCGACCTGGCGCTGGTGAACGCGGAGAAGCTGGAACGGTACCCGTCCATCCCCGAGCACGAGCGCAAGCTCGCCGAGGGAGTGCTCTTCTGCCGCGAGCAGTCGGGGCTGCAGGAGGTCGTGGCGGCCTTCGTCGCCCACTTCCGCGAGAAGAAGCCCGCGGGTCCCGCACGCAGCGAGCTGCCGCTCGACGAGCGCCTCGCGCGCTACATCGTGGAGGGATCGCGCGACGGCCTGTTCGACGACCTGGCCGAGAAGCTTCGCCAGGGCGCGAAGCCGCTGGACGTGATCAACGGTCCGCTGATGCGCGGCATGGACGAGGTGGGCCGGCTCTTCAACGCCAACCAGCTGATCGTCGCCGAGGTCCTGCAGAGCGCCGAGTCGATGAAGGCGGCTGTCTCCTTCCTCGAGCCGCACATGGACAAGGTGAGCAGCGCCGCGCGCGGGAAGGTGCTGCTCGCCACGGTGAAGGGCGACGTCCACGACATCGGCAAGAACCTGGTGGACATCATCCTCTCCAACAATGGCTTCGAGGTGGTGAACCTCGGCATCAAGGTTCCCCCGGAGAAGCTCATCGAGGCGGTGCGCGAGCACCGGCCCGACGTGGTGGGTCTCTCGGGCCTCCTGGTCAAGTCGGCGCAGCAGATGGTCGCGACCGCCACCGATCTCAAGGCCGCGGGCGTGGACCTGCCCCTGCTGGTCGGAGGCGCGGCCCTGTCCCGGAACTTCGTCGACCGGCAGATCGCGCCCGCGTACGGCGGCACCGTCGCCTACGCGCAGGACGCGATGAGCGGGCTGGACCTCGCCAAGCGGGTGACGGAGACGGACAAGCACGAGCACCTCCGCCGCGAGCTGCAAGATCGGCGCACCCAGCTCGCCGCGGTCGACTCGGCGCGGCCGGCGCCGGTGCGCGCGGGCACCGTCCGGCGCTTGCGCAAGGTGACGCAGGTGGCCGATCCGCCGCGCCCGCCCGATCTCGAGCGGCACGCGCTCGCCAACACGCCGCTCGACCACATCTGGAGGTTCATCAACCCGGTGATGATCTACGGCCGCCACATGGGGCTGAAGAGCAGCGTGGTGAAGGAGGTGGAGGCGGGGAACCGCGCCGAGCTGGAGAAGAGCGAGGCGGGGCGCAAGGCGCTGCAGCTCAAGGCGGCGCTCGACGATCTGAAGGCCGAATGCCGCGGCGGCTCGATGCAGGCGCGCGCCGTCTACCAGTTCTTCCGCGCGCGCGGAGAGGGCGACGACCTGGCCCTGCTCGACCCGCGCGGCGCGGAGGTGGCCCGCTTCACCTTCCCCCGGCAGGAGGGCGCGGACGGTCTCTGCCTCTCCGACTACGTGGGCGCGGACGACGCGGTGGCGCTATTCCTGACCACCGCCGGCGCCGGCATCCGGGGGCGCGCCGAGGCGTACAAGAAGAACGGCGACTTCCTCAAGAGCCACCTCCTCCAGGCGCTCGCGCTGGAGACGGCGGAGGGCTATGCGGAGCTCCTGCACGCGAACCTGCGCAGCCAGTGGGGTTTCCCGGATCCGCTCGAGACGACGATGATCGATCGCTTCAAGGCGAACTACCGGGGCAAGCGGTTCTCGTTCGGCTATCCCGCGTGTCCGCGCCTCGAGGACCAGCAGATCCTCTTCCGCGTGCTGCGCCCCGAGGACATCGGGGTCGAGCTGACCGACGGCTGCATGATGGATCCGGAGGCGAGCGTCTCCGCGGTCGTCTTCCACCACCCGGACGCGACCTACTTCAGCGTCGCGGGCGGGGCGGGTTGCTGATCCGGTGCTCCCGGCGCTCGCCACCAGCGGCATCGGCAGCCTGCCGCACACGCAGCTGGAGCTGGCGCTGCAGCAGGCGCTGCTCCTCGACATCCCGGCCGCGCCGCAGCTGCCGCGCCGCGACGCCGCCGAGTACATGGTGCCGCAGGCCCTCGAGGGGCTGCACGGGCTGCGCGCGGACGCCGAGGGCAACGCCGACCTCGATCTGGGCGACTGGCGCCGCGGCGCGGCCACGCTCGATGCGCGCCTCGATCGCGCTCTCGAGCACGACGACGGCGTGCAGCGCTTCCTGCCCTCCGCCGGCGCCTGGCAGGCGTTGCGGCCGTTCCTGTGGGAGGTGGAGCAGCGGAGGCCGCCCTTCGCCAAGGTGCAGATCGCCGGGCCGTTCACCTTGCGGTGGGCGCTGCGCACCACCCAGGGAGAGCCTCTCGCCGCGGCCCCCGAGGGGAAAGCGATCGAGCGGCAGATCTTCCGCCTGGTGCTGGCGCGCGCGCTGGCCCTGGCGCGGCGGCTGCGCGAGACCGGTGCCCGGCCGGTGGTGTTCCTCGACGAGCCCGGCCTCTACGCCTTCGACCGGCGCGACCCGCAGCACCTGGTCAGTCTTCAAGAATTGCGCGTGGTGGTGCTGGCGCTCCGGCGCGAGGGCGCCGTCGTCGGCGTCCACTGCTGCGGCAACACCGAGTGGGCGCCGCTCCTCGGCCTGGGATGGGACGTGGTGTCGATCGACGCGCGGCTCTCCCTGGAGGCCGTGCTGGCCACCGGCGGGGCGTTCGAGAGGTTCCAGGCGGCCGGCGGCATACTCTCGCTCGGGGTGGTGCCGACGGACCTCAGCGCGCCGGACGACCTGGACCCCGTCCTGCGGCACGCGCGGGAACGGCTCCCCCGCGAGGCGCTGGCGCGCTGCCTGCTCACGCCGGCCTGCGGCCTGGCGATGCGCAGCGTGCCGGACGCGGAGCGGATCTTCGCCGAGCTGCGCCGCGCGCAGCAGGAGCTGCGCGGCACTTCCGGGCAGCCATGATCGAGGCGCTCGTCCTCGGCGCAGGGGCCGCCGGCCTCCGCGCGGGCGCCGAGCTGTTGCGCAAGCGCGTGAGGGTCCTGGTGGTGGAGGCGCGCGACCGCATCGGCGGCCGCGTGCACAGCATCGAGGACCGCGAGCTGGGGCGCGTGGTCGAGCTGGGGGCCGAGTTCGTGCACGGGCGGCCGTACCGCGAGATCAAGCGGGCGAAGCTGAAGCTGGAGGAGATGGACGGGCGGCAGATGGCTTTGCTCGGCGGCGAGCTGCGCGACGTCACGCGCCAGTTCCGCTCCATGCTGCGCAAGCTGGCGGAGGCGCGCGGCGCCGGAACGGCGCTGAGCTGGCTGGCGACCGCGCGGCTCGATCGCGCCGAGCGCGAGCTGGCGCGGCACTATATCGAGGGCTTCTTCGCGGCGCCCGCGGCGTTCGTGGGGATCGAGGGCGTAGCCAACGACCAGGGGACGCGCACGCGCCGCGTGATCGGCGGGTACGACCGGCCACTGCGCGGCCACGCGGATGCGCTTCGCAGGGGCGACGCGCTGCGCCTCGGGCTCACGGTGGAGACAGTGCGCTGGCGAAAAGGGCGGGTGGAAGTCCGGGCCCGGACCCTGACCGGCGCCGCCGAGGAGCTCGAGGCGGAACGGCTGGTGGTCGCGCTGCCGGTGAGCGTGCTCGCCGCGCTCGACGGGGTGCGCTTCGACCCGCCGCTTCGGCGCAAGCGCGAGGCGCTGGCCTGGGTGCGGACGGGCGCCGTGGTCAAGGCCCTGCTGCGCTTCCGCGAGCCGTTCTGGCTGACGCGCGCGCTTCGCAAGGTGGACTTCTTCCATGCCCCGGGCGCGCCGTTTCCCACCTGGTGGCGCGGCTCGCCGCGAGAGGTGCCGCTGTTGACCGGTTGGGCAGGCGGACCTGCCGCGGAGCGCCTGGGGCGCGAGGATCGGCTGGCGCTGGCGGTGGACTCGGTCTCGCGCCTGTTCGGCCGCTCGCGCCGCGAGGTCGATTCGTCGCTCGACGGCGCTCGCATCATCGACTGGAGCGAGGACCCGTTCGCCCGCGGCGCGTACGCCTACGAGCTCGCCGGTGCCCCGCCCGACCTCCTTCCGCGCCTCGCCGCCCCCGAGGAGGGCACGCTCTTCTTCGCCGGCGAAGCGTTCAGCCTCACCGGCCGGGGCGGCACTGTCGACGGCGCGCTCGAAACCGGCGCCCGCGCCGCGCGCGAGCTCCTGAGAGCGCTCTGAAACTCGAAGTCAGGCGGAGGCGATCACGTTCAAGAGCGTGTCGCGGTACGTGCGTCCAAGGACGCCGCAGAGGGTGCCGAGGAACTTGAAGGCGACGGTGAAGTTCACGTGGAGGGCCTTGTCCAGCGCGTCGGCCTCGACGCGCGCCAGGTGCGAGGGTGTCACGCTCACCACCGACGCCGAGCGGGGCTTGCCGTCCACGAACGCCATGAAGCCGAACAGATCGCGAGGGCCCAGGTGCGCGAGCGTGCGGTCCTCGCCGGGGCCCAGGTGCCTGCGCACGTCCAGCTCTCCCCGCTGGACCACGTAGAAGCTGCGGGTCTTCTCGCCTTCCTTGACCACCGTCTCGCCCTGCGCCACTTCCAGCTCCTGGCCCAGCACCGCGAGCCACGCCGCCTCCTCCTGCGACAGGTGCGGCGCGCGGCCCGCGCCCGGTGGAGGAGGGCGGCTGATCCCGGGCCGCGGAGCGAGGCGGCCGGCGACGTCGTTGGCGGCGCGCAGCTTCTCGCTCATCGACCGCGCGTAGACCGCGAGCAGCGCGGTGGCCAGCTCGCGGTGGGCCAGGAGCTCGTGCCGCAGCGGGTTCTTCTGGATGGCGCGCACGATCGTGTCCGCCCGGGCGACGTGGCGGACGCCTTCGGGCATCTCCGCGAACGGCTCCACCTCCCCGAACAGGTCGCCCGGTCCGAGCTGGGCGACCGTCACGTCGCCGGACTTCGTCTTGGCCCGGAGGTCCACGCCTCCCGAGGCGATCAAATAGAGGCACTCGGAATGGTGTCCGGCGACGAGGATCTCGTCGCCCTGGGAGAACTGGTCGAGCTTGGACAGCGCCTCGAGGCGGTCGCGCTCCTTGCGATCGAGCTTCTCGAAGCGCTCGCTGGTCGCGAAGGCGAACATGGACCCCCCGGTCGCCTCACAAGCTGCCCCATCCGGCAACGCGCCGCAAGCCGTCACCGGGCCAGACGGAGGCCGATGTTCGAGTAGCGTGCGTCGGGCGGCCAGGCGTTGCGGTTGGCGCAGCGGAGCTGCGGAGGATGCGCGTTCCAGGCGCCGCCGCGCGCGACGCGGAGCCCGGGCGCGGGGGCCGGCTGGCGAACGGAAAGCCCCCGCAGCTTGCGATGGAGATCGGGATCGAAGGGATCCGCGACCCATTCCCACACGTTCCCTGCCGCATCGAGCAGCCCGTGCGGGCTCCGTCCCGAGGGAAAGCAGCCGACCGGCAGCGTGTGCCGGGGACCCCCGCGCGCAGCGGCGCGAGCCGGATCCCAGTCTTCCCCCCAGGGATACCGGCGCCCGTCCTCGCCGCGCGCCGCGCGCTCCCACTCCGCTTCGGTGGGGAGCCGCGCGCCGGCGAACCGGGCGTACGCATCGGCCTCGTACCAGCTCGCGCCGACCAGCGGCTGGTTCGGGGCCTGGTACGCTTGCCAGGCTTCGTCCTCCCAGAAGCGCGGCCGGTCGACGCGGCTCCGCTCCCGCCAATCCCAGCCCGCCTCGCTCCACACCGCCCGGTCGAGGTATCCGCGCCTCACGAAGTCCGCGAACTCGCCCACCGTGACCGGCACCAGCCCGATCTCGAACGCGGCGGTGCGGGCCCGCAGCCGCGGCTGCTCGGGCGGCTCTCCTTCCGGCGGATCGCTGCCGCGCCAGAACTCCCCCGCGGGCACGCGCAGGAAGGTGCCGGGGCGCGGATCGCGGTCGCCGAGCGCGCGGGCAGCGGCGACGCGCTCCTCGAGCGGCGCTGCGGGGTCCTCCAGCACCGGGGGAACGGAGCTCACGCCCTCGCAAATACCAGAGGGCGCCCCGCTCGCGCAGGGCGCCCCCCGACTGCCGCGCCTGACGATCCCTACGGGAAGGGTAGAGGGTCGTCCGACGTGAAGTCGACCTTGCTGAAATTGTAGTCGTTGGTGGCGTCGTCGATCGAGGGCACCGGACCGAAGGCCGGGTCGCAGGCCGCCGCCGTGGCGACGGTGTTCTGCGACGAGCGCGCGCTGACCGTCATCCCGGTGGTGGTGTCCTCGAGCTTCATCATCCAGAAGGTCTCGCGGGGATCCCGGCCCTGCGCGCAGGTGACGCCTTCCCACTTCCGGTTGGCGGGGATCTGCCCGCCCGTCGCTCCCGCATCCCCGCGGAAGTGAATGCCGTCGGTCGTCACCAGCCAGCGCGCCACGGTGGTCACCGGCGTGGTGCCCGAGGCCGGCGGCGTCTCGCCGGTGCAGCGCAGCACCATGTCGTCGATGAACTTCAGGCTCCCGCCCTTGCCGGTCTCCTTGAAGAACACGAAGTGGCCGTTGCGCGGCAGGTCCGAGTTCACCTTGAAGTTCGTCATCGTCACCACGACCTTCTTCTCCGCGGGCGTCACGTTGAAATCGAGCGTGAGCTGCCCGGACACGTTCTCACCGGTGACGGAGGCGAGCTTGTCGAGATCGAGCGTCGCGGTCCCCGAGCCGTCGTGATTGGACGGGTCACGCTGCACGCTCGCGTCGTAGACGGTGACGAACGAGGTGTCCGGGTCGGCCACCTTCTTGACCTCCAGTTTCGCGGTGAAGGAGTGATCGCCGGTCTTCACGATCGAGTACTTGTAGTCGAACCCGTCGACCACCCTCTCCCAGACGTGCGTTCCGCCGTCGCGCCGCCGGGGCGAGAAGGGGATGATCTTGCGGATGGGCCGCAGCACCCGCCAGATGCCGCC
>Ga0137391_10003737_pt1 | contig 11583 bp, 10 predicted proteins | sample 15con2h24BmetaG_FD_101399 | JGI IMG/M metagenome (GOLD analysis project Ga0137391, IMG submission 101399) | Vadose zone soil microbial communities from Angelo Coast Range Reserve, California, USA - 15con2h2.4B metaG | ecosystem: Environmental > Terrestrial > Soil > Vadose zone > Saprolite...
GCTTCCGGTCCTGCTGAACCAGATGGGCATGGACGCCGTGTGGAGCGGTGACTTTGCGGCCGCCGCTTCGCTGGTCGCCGAGGCCGGTGCGGTCTGCGAGGCGACCGGGTCGCGCATCGCGCCCTACGCCGCCATGATGCTGGCTGCGTTCCGGGGCCGGGAAGCCGAGGCCGTCCCGCTGATCCAGGCCACCATCGAGCAGGCCGCGGCCCAGGGCCAGGGCGTCGCGGTGACGTATGCGCACTGGGTGGCGGCAGCCCTCTACAACGGCCTGGGCCGCTATGCCGACGCGCTGGCGGCGGCCCGGCAAGCCAGCGAGCACAGGCACGTATTTGTCTCTTCGTGGGTGTGGCCCGAGCTGATCGAAGCCGCCCGCACCGGGGATAGGCACGTGGCCGGCGATGCCCTGGACCGGCTGGCCGAAACGGCACGGGCCAGCGGAACCGACGTGGGGCTCGGGATCGAGACGCGCTCCCGCGCGCTGCTAGGCGAGGGAGAAGCCGCCGAGGGATACTACCGCGAGGCGATCGGCCGGCTCGGCCGCACCCGGCGCCGCCCCGACCTGGCCCGCGCCCACCTGCTGTACGGGGAGTGGCTGCGCCGCGAGGGCCGCCGCGGCGAGGCGCGCGAGCAGCTGCGGGCTGCCCTCCGGATGTTCGACGCGATCGGGATGGAAGGGTTTGCGGAGCGCGCCCGCCGGGAGCTGATCGCCACCGGGGAGAGGGTGCGAAAGCGCAGCGTTGAGACGCGCTACCGGCTCACGCCGCAGGAGGAGCAGATCGCCCGGCTGGCCCGCGACGGCCGCACCAGCCCGGAGATCGGCGCCCAGCTGTTCCTGTCCGCGCGCACGGTCGAATGGCACCTGGGCAATGTGTTCACCAAGCTGGGCATCGGCTCCCGCCGCGAGCTCCACACCGCACTGGCCCACCCGGGACAGCCGGACCAGCCGGCCTAGCCGAAGGTCTCAACGACCGTTAGGTACAGCAGGCCTGCCACCTTGTAGGTAGGCCGGTGATGGAAGTGACCGACGTTGAGCTGAGGCTCGTTCACGTCACCATCTCCGCTGCGTCGATGGCGAAGATGCCGCCAAGACCTCCATAAAGAGTCGTTTCTGCCACGACCCGTCCTCCTGTCTGCCTCCTGGCGATGGCATCAGGCTCGCTCTCGCGCGGCCCGGTCGCCCCGTAAGACCCGGGGTCCCCGGGTGTCGGGCACCTCGGGTACCGGGGGCTGCGGACCAGGGTCTCTGCTAGGGCTCTTACGGGGCCGACCGACTGCCGGTAACACGACCGTGGATGCCAGTACCAACCTTCAAACCATGCGGGACGAGCTAGCCGGCCGCCCCGGGAGGAGGAACTATGTCCACCGCTGCCAGCGCCCACCCGCCGGGTGGGCAGCATCGGGGACCGGAGCTGACGTCAGCGAAGGATCAGCAGCAGGCCCGCGCGCTGGGCCTGACGTCGGCGACCGGGCTGGTCATCGGCAGCATCATCGGCACCGGGGTGTTCACGATGCCGGCCGTGCTGGCCGGGGCGGGCACCAGCTCGCTTGTCGTGCTCGCGGTGATCGCGGTCGGCGCGATGGTGCTGGCGGTCTTGTTCGGCCAGCTGACCAGGCGGGTACCCAACTCCGACGGCGGGCTGTACGCCTACGCCCGGCACGAGTTCGGCGACTTCGCCGGCTACCTGACCGGCTGGTGTTACTGGATCTCGGCCTGGGTCGGCAACGCGGCCATCGTCTCGTCCTGGGTGTTTTACGTCGACGCACTGTTCGGTATCAGCCCGTCCGGGATCGGCAACTGGGGCATCGCCCTGCTCGGGCTGTGGGTGCCGGCGGCGGTGAACCTGGCCGGGGTCCGGCAGGTGGCCTGGTTCCAGAACGTGACCGTGGTGCTGAAGTTCCTGCCGCTGCTGTTCGTCGGCGTCGTGGGCTGGTTCTTCGTCCACGCGGGCAACTTCGGCGCGTTCAACGCCTCGGGCGGGAGCCTGTACTCGGCGATCGGGATCGGCGCCGGGGTGGCACTGTTCTCATTCATCGGCGTCGAGGTCGCGGCGATCACCGCCAAGCGGGTCAAGAACCCCCGCAGGAACGTCGGCCGCGCCTCCCTGCTGGGCACCGCCGCCAGCGCCGTCGTGTACCTGCTGGTGGCCGCGGCGGTGATGGGCCTGGTCCCGCACCACGCGCTGGTAGGCAACGGCGCGCCGTTCGTCCCTGCCTTCCAGGCGATCTTCACCCACGGCGCCTGGGCCGGCAAGCTGGTCGCCGCGGTGGCCGTGGCGTCAGGGATCGGGGCCCTGAACGGCTGGACGCTGGTCACCGCTGAGGTGGCACGGGCACCGGCCAATGATGGCCTGTTCCCCAGGCCGTTCGCCTGGACTGACCGCAACGACTCGGCCTGGTTCGGCATCGTGGTGGCCGCCGTGCTGCCCTCGCTGCTGATGCTGTGGCGCTACACCACCAGCTCCGGTCTCACGGTCTTCACCTACCTGGTCGACCTCACCGTGGTCACCGTCGCGATCCCGTACTTCATGTCCGCGATCGCCCAGCTGGCCTACCTAGTGTCCTGGCGGCGGAAGGTGCAGGGCATGATGCTGGCCCGGAATCTGTCGATCACCGTTGCGGCGGTGCTGTTCTCGCTGTGGGTCACCTTCGCCGCCGGGTACGCCGCGGTATACCAGGCCCTGGTCGTGGTGCTGGCCGGGCTGATCATCTACCCGTTCCTGAAGGCCCGCCGGGAGCGCCTCGGCCAAGCCCAGGCCCCGGTGGAGATGGTGGCCAGTGCCGCCGGTGACGGTGCCGTCATGCCTGCCGGGACAACTGGCCGAGGGCGCAGCCATCTGGGCCTGCACCGGGACGGCGAGCCATTCTCGGGTACCGGCTCCGGGGAGAACCAGGGAGGACAGTCATGACCTTCAGCGTGCAGTCAGAGATAGGCCAGCTCCGGCAGGCCATCATCCACCGGCCGGGCCTGGAGCTGTCCCGGCTCACCCCGCAGAACATCGGCGGCTTGCTGTTCGACGACGTCCTGTGGACGCAGAAGGCCAAGGAAGAACACGATGTGTTCGCCGAGGAGCTCCGCGACAAGGGCATCCGGGTGCACTATTTCGGCCAGCTGTTCGCCGAGACGCTGGAGATACCCGAGGGCCGGGCCTTCGTGCTCGACCGGATCTGCACGCCGGAGAACCTCGGCCCGACGCTGGTCGACCCGGTCCGCAGGCTGGCCGACGATCTCCCCGCGCGGCTGGCTGAGTACCTGGTCGGCGGGGTGCTGAAGGCCGACCTGCACCCCCGGCGGGTGCACAGCCTGAAATGGGACATGCTGCGGGCCGACGACTTCGCCCTCCCCCCGCTGCCCAACCACCTATTCACCCGGGACAACTCCTGCTGGGTCTACGGCGGGGTCTCGGTCAACCCGATGGCCAAGCCCGCCCGCCAGCGGGAAACACTGCACATGCGGGCGGTCTACCGCTACCACCCCCTATTCGCCAGGGCCGACTTCGTCACCTACTACGGCGGCGACGACGCCAGCCACCTGCCCGCCAGCATCGAAGGCGGGGACGTTCATGTCCTCGGCAACGGGGCCGTGCTCATCGGCATGGGCGAACGAACCACCCCGATGGCGGCAGAGATTCTCGCCCAGGCCCTGTTCAGCCGAGGGCAGGCACACACCGTCATCACCGTCGAGATTCCGCAGTCCCATGCGACGATGCACCTGGACACGCTCATGACCATGATCGACTACACGACGTTCTCCCTCTACCCTTACGTCGACCGCCACATGCGATCGTGGACCATCACCCCGGGCGACCACGGGCAAGAACTGAAGGTGACCCTTAACACCAGCCTGTGGGACGCCCTCGCCGCCGCGCTGAGTGCCGACACCGTCACCGTGCTCACTACCGATGAGGACATCCGGGCCGCCGAACGGGAGCAGTGGGATGACGGGAACAACTACCTCGCCGTCGCCCCCGGCGTCGTCCTCGGCTATGACCGCAGCGTCGCGACCAACACCATGCTGCGCAAGCACGGCATCGAGGTGATCACCGTGCCCGGCAGTGAGCTCGGCCGCGGCCGCGGCGGGCCGCGCTGCATGACCTGCCCGATCGAACGCGACCCCGCCAATCCACCCAGCTGACCGAGAGGGACCTGAATGAACCTCCACGGGCGCAACCTGCTCTCCGAAACCGACCTCAACGCCGAGGAGTTCCTCTCCCTGGTGGAGCTGGGCAGGCGACTGCGCGAAGAGAAACGCCAGGGGATGACCGGGCGGCGGCTGGCGGGCCGCAACATCGCGCTGATCTTCGAGAAGACCTCGACCCGGACCCGGTCCGCGTTCGAGGTAGCCGCCCACGACGAGGGCGGCCACGTCACCTACCTGGGCCCGGGAGAGTCCCAGCTGGGCTACAAGGAGTCGGTGAAGGACACCGCCAGGGTCCTCGGCCGCATATTCGACGGCATCGAATACCGCGGATTCGCCCAGGAATCCATCGAGATCCTCAGCGAGTTCGCCGGGGTGCCGGTCTGGAACGGGCTCACCGACGCCTGGCACCCCACCCAGATGCTGGCCGACATCCTCACCATCGAAGATCATTCCCGCAAGCCGCTCACCGAAGTGTCGTTCTGCTACCTGGGAGATGGCCGGAACAACACCGCGAACTCGCTGCTGGTAACGGCGGCCATGCTCGGCATGGACGCCCGGATCTGCGCGCCCGCGGCGTTGCAGCCCCCGGCTGCGGTGCAGCAGATCGCCGGGGGCCTGGCCACCGCGTCGGGCGCCCGGCTCACGGTGACCGGCGAAGTTCCCGCGGCCGTGGCCGGCGCGGACTTCCTCTACACCGACGTGTGGCTGTCGCTCGGCGAACCGGAGGACCTGTGGGATGCCCGGATCGACCAGCTTCTGCCCTACCAGGTGAACGCTAGCGTGATGAAGGCCACCGGCAACCCGGCGGTGAAGTTCCTCCACTGCCTGCCCGCCCTGCACAACCGCGACACCGAGATCGGGCGGCGGATCTACGAGAAGCACGGCCTGGACGCGCTGGAGGTCACCGAGGAAGTCTTCGAGTCACCCGCGTCGGTGGTGTTCGACCAGGCGGAGAACCGGATGCACACCATCAAGGCCCTCCTGATCGCCACGATCCCGCCACCGGCACATGAACGGCCGCCTCGAGGCAGGAGAGCCCGCAACCCATCGTGACATCGAGCTGACATAGGAGGCTGGTGATCGCCATGCAATACAAGAGCAGGCAAGACGTGATCCACGTGCTGCGCACCCTGGGGTACCCCGAGCTAGCCGACGAGGCGGCGCGGGACCTGCCCGATCCGGTCGATATCAATCGGCTCATGGCATGGCTGATGCAGCACGGCCTGACCCGCGATGCCGTAGTCAGCCGGATGGGCGGCAGTCCCTGAATCACGAGGTTCTAACCGGAGGCATGAGATGAGCAAGATCAGATGGTCGCGGGCCGCACCGGGGATGGCCCTGACCGGCCTGGTGCCATCAAGGCCCTGCTCGTCGGGTCGCTGGCGGGCTGAGTGATGCGCGTCGTAGTGGCCCTGGGCGGAAACGCCCTGCTCGAGCGGGACGAGCGGCCGGATGCGGTGATCCAGCGGCGGCATGTCCGGCAGGCCGCCGCGGCCCTGGCCCCGCTGGCCGGCGATCATCAGCTCGTGCTGTGCCACGGCAACGGGCCGCAGGTGGGGATGCTGGCGCTGGAGAGCCAGGCGGATACCAGCCTCAGCCGGCCGTATCCGCTCGACGTGCTCGTGGCCCAGACCCAGGGCATGATCGGGTACTGGCTGGTCCAGGAGCTCGGGAACGCGGGCGTTGCCCAGCGGGCGGTGTGTGTCATCAGCCAGACGGTCGTCGACCCGGCCGACCCCGCGTTCGGCCACCCGGCCAAGTTCATCGGGGCCAGCTACGACCACAGCGACGCGCAGGCGCTGGCCGCCCGGCTGGGGTGGACCATCGCGGCCGACGGGCCCCGCTGGCGGCGCGTGGTGGCCTCGCCCCGGCCACGGGGGCTGGTGGAGATCGAGACCGTGCGCGCCCTGGCCGACGCCGGCGTGCTGGTGGTCTGCGGCGGGGGTGGCGGCGTGCCGGTGGCCCGGTCGGGCGCCGGTGAGCTGACCGGCGTGGAGGCCGTGGTCGACAAGGACCTGACCGCGGCCGAGCTGGCGATCACGCTCAAAGCCGATCGCCTGCTCGTGCTCACCGGCGTGCCCGCGATCATCCGCGGTTACGGCACGCCGGACGCGCGGCCGATCCGGGCCATCGACACCGTCGCGCTGTCGGCCATGACGTTCCCGGCCGGGTCGATGGGGCCCAAGGTCGAAGCGTGCATCCGCTTCGTCAGGGCGTCCGGCCAGCCGGCCGCGATCGGCGCGCTGACCGATGCCGCCGAAATCCTGGCCGGCCGGGCCGGCACCACCATCAGCGCCGCGCGGCCCTCCGTGACGGAGCCGGCCCGGTGACCGCGCCGCCAGCGCTGCCAGCGGCCGAGCGCGGCCAGGTTGCGGCCCGGATCACCGCCTTCCCTGCGGCGAGTGCGGCCGCGATGCCCGCGGAGGCGGTCGTCTCGGCGCTGGGCACCAGCGCGGATGACGGGCTCAGCACGGTCGCGGCGGCGCGGCGGCGCGCCGCCGTCGGCGCGAACGCGCTGCGAGACCATCGCGCCAGGCCGCTTGCCGTGCTGATCCGTCAGTTCAGGGGCCCGCTGCTCATCCTGCTCATGATCACCGCGGCGCTGTCTTACGTGCTGGGCCAGCGCACCGACGCGGTGATCATCGGCCTCATCCTGGCCGCCAGCGTCGGACTCGGGTTCGCCAACGAGTACCGCGCCGAGCGGGCGGCCCAGGCGCTGCACGACAGCGTCCAGCACACCGTCATCGCTCTGCGGGACGGCAAGCCGGGCAGCATCCCGGTTACCGACCTGGTCCCCGGTGATGTCGTGCGGCTCACGCTGGGCACTGTCGTGCCGGCGGACATGCGCCTGCTCACGGCCACCGCGCTGGAATGTGACGAGAGTGTGCTGACCGGGGAGTCCCTCCCGGCGGAGAAAACCACCGCCGCGGTTCGGCCGGGCGCCGCGCTTGGCGACTTGGCCAGCATGGCGCTCATGGGCACGGTCGTGCGCGCGGGCGAAGGAACGGGAGTGGTCGTCGCCACCGGCTCGCGCGCCGAATTCGGGCGCATTGCCGCAGGCCTGGGAACGCGGCAGCCCGAGACGGACTTCCAGGCCGGGCTGCGGCGCTTTTCTGTCCTGCTGCTGTGGGTCGCGGTCGTCCTCGGCGTCTTCATCGTGATCACCAGCCTGCTGCTGCGGCGGCCGCTGATCGACTCCCTGCTGTTCGCTCTCGCCATCGCGGTGGGCATCACCCCGCAGCTGCTGCCCGCCGTGGTCAGTGCCAGCCTGGCGACCGGGTCACGGCGGCTGGCCCGTTGCAAGGTGCTCGTCAAACGCCTGGTCAGCATCGAGGACCTGGGCGACATGGACATCCTGGTGACCGACAAGACCGGCACTTTGACCGAGGGCCGCATTACCTTCACCGCCAGCGTGAACCCGGCCGGCGGTGACGACGGCACAGTGCGCGATCTCGGGCTTCTCGCCGTTGATCCCGGGCAGCCGGACGAGGGGGGCAATCCGCTCGACAGCGCGCTCTGGCAGGCGGCGGGCGGCTGGCCCGCCGGCTACACCCGGCTGGCGTCGCTGCCGTTCGACCACGAGCGGAGGTTGGCCAGCACCCTGGTGAGCGGACCCGATGGCCAGCGGCTGCTGGTCACCAAGGGCGCACCCGAGGCGGTACTCGCCGCCAGCTCAGATGTCCCGGCCGCCGCGCAGGCCACCCTGGGTAAGCTGTTCGCCGGAGGCAGCCGGGTCGTCGCGGTGGCCAGCCGGGACGCCAGCGGGCTGAGCGCGATCGCCCCCGCCGACGAGAGCGGCCTGACCCTGGCCGGCTTCCTCGTCTTCCTCGACCCGCCCAAGCCGAGCACGCGAGAGTCGCTGATGCGGCTCCATGACCTCGGCGTCCAGGTCAAGATCGCCACCGGCGACAACGCCAAGGTCGCGCAGAAGCTCTACGCCGATATCGGAATGCCCGCCACCGGGCCATGACGGGGCCGGAACTGGACCAGCTGAGCGATGACCAGCTGCGCGCGGCCGCCGAGCAGGCCGGCATCTTCGCCCGCGTCTCCCCGGAGCAGAAGGCCCGGCTGATCCGGGTCCTGCGGCGCGAGGGCCGGGCGGTCGGCTTCCTGGGCGACGGAGTGAACGATGCCCTGGCATTGCACGACGCCGACATCGGCATCTCCGTCGACACCGCTACCGACGTGGCCAAGGACGCCGCAGATGTGATCCTGCTGGAGAAGAGCCTGGACGTGCTCGCCGACGGGGTAAACGAGGGGCGGCGCATCTTCGCCAACACCATCAAGTACGTCTTGATGGGCACGGCCAGCAACTTCGGCAACATCTTCAGCGCCGCGGCCGCCTCCGCGATCTTGACCTTCCTGCCGCTGCTGCCGTCCCAGATCTTGCTGAACAACCTGCTCTACGACAGCAGCCAGCTGGCCATTCCCACCGACCGCGTGGATGCTGAGCAGCTGGCCGCGCCGTCGCACTGGGATATCGGCCTGATCAAGCGATTCATGCTGGTCTTCGGCCCGCTCAGCTCGCTGTTCGATTTCATCACGTTCGGCATCTTGCTCGGCGTCCTGCACGCCGGCCCGGAGCTGTTCCGGTCCGGCTGGTTTGCCGAGTCGCTGGCCACCCAGACGCTCGTCATATTTGCCATCCGCACCCGCCGCGTCCCCTTTCTGCGCAGCCGGCCGAGCTGGCAACTGGCCAGCGCCGCGCTCGTGGTCGTGGCCATCGGTGTCGTGCTTCCGCTCTCCCCGCTGGCCGGCGTCCTTGGCTTCGTCGCCCCGCCTGCGTCGTTCTACCTGGTGCTGGCCGGCCTGGTCGTCGTGTACCTCGCGCTCGTCGAGGTGGCCAAGAAGCCGTTCTACCAGCACTCGGGCCCTAGCACCGCGCAGCGAATCCGGCGCGGGCGGACCCACCGGATCCAGCGCCGGGCAGCACGATTCAGCACCGCCGCCCCGGTGCCCCAGGCGGTTCACTGATCCGCTCGTCGAGTCTCTAGGCCTTTGAGCTGCGCCCCGACCGCGACTCGAACGTGGGACCCACACGATGATGCCGGGGCGAGCGCCGTCACCCCGTAAAGCGTCGCCACCCCGTAAATGTGACGGTCTTTCGTTGCGGGGACGGTGTTCGCGGCCGGTATCTGCGGCTTGGTGGCTCACAGGCGGGGGCGTCGGCGTGCCGTAGCGATGGCGGAACAGCAGGTAGGCTGGCGGCCCCGCCAGGAGGGGGAGCCAGTAGGAGGCGACCCGGTAGGCGAGGGTGGCCAGGACGGCGTCGCTGGGGTGGACGCCCGCGAGGATCAGCAGGCCGCTGAGGCTCGCCTCTACGATGCCGAGTCCCCCGGGGGTGATGGGGAAGAGCGCGATGATTCCCGCGGCGGAGTAGGCCAGCAGCACCAGAGAGGGGCGCGGGTGGGCGCCGGTGGCCCGGAGGGCGGCCAGGAGGCAGCCGAAGTCGAAGCCGAGCCGGCCGGTGATCAGCAGGACCGCCTGCCACCATTTCTTCCCTAGTACCGCCCGGATGGTGTCCCGCTCGGCTAGCAGCCGGCTGTCGAGGCCGGTCAGCGGGGGACGGCCGCGCATGAGCCGGTTTCTGAGGCCCTGCGCGGCGCGGCCGATCACTGCCAGCGGGCGGTTTGTGAGCAGGAGAACGGCGCCGAAGATGGCGAACAGGACGAACCCGGCGATGCCGAGAATGGCGGTATGGACCAGCCCGGGGCTGACCGGCGCGCCGGCCAGGATGGCGGGCAGGGCAAGGATGGGCAGCGCCAGCAGCCCGCCGACGCCGAGCAGTGAGAAGGCGGTGAGGGCGCCGACGGCGGTGTCGGTGTCGAACCCCGCGGTGGTGAGCATGTTGAATTGGACGGCGGCGCCCCCCGCGTCGCCGCCGGGCAGGGAGTCGGTGACCGCGTTGCCAGCCAGCCCGGCGGTCACCACGGCAAACCAGCCCCTGGTCCGCAGCGCCAGCCGCTGCACGGCGAAGTTGCAGGTGAAGGAGGCCAGTTCGGCGGCGAGCGCGGCGGTGAACCAGATCGGGCTAAGCGCCGAAAGGCGCGGCCAGGAACCCAGCACCGCAATGAGGCCCGGCAGCACCAGGTAGATTGCCGCGCCAGCGACGGCCAGGACGATGGCCCGCTTGATGACGGCCTTCCACGTCGGCGGATGCGCCTGCATGGCTTTGATGGCAGCGGCCCTCGCCGCGACCGGATCGGGCCGGCTGACCTCGCCGGGCCTGCTATCGGCGCTGTCGGGCTGTTTACGGGCCATCACATCGTGTTTTCATCCTGCTCAGCCGGGCTTCATCTCCCCGGCGCCACGGCGTAGCCAGGCTCCATGCCGGTTCGTTTCGTCCCCAGGAAATGCCCGAACGGGCGCCCGGGCAACTCGGACACACCTGGCCGCTCCAGTACATCCGGCGGCCATTCGGGAGTCAAGACGCTGTGGCTCTGGGACACAGCGGCGACCCCTCGCGGCGCACCAGCCGTGCCTACTGGTGATGATCGGCGTGCGCGCCGGGCACCAGGCTGCCCGCAGCGACGCGGTAGCGTTCGGGGAGTTCGCGGACATCACCAAGAGCGGCGGCACCCGCCGCACACCACGCGCCGCCATCCACCCGCGACGGCTCAGCCTCCCCGCCGGCTCTTTCCCGCGACCACCCGGCGAATGCGGCCCGGTTCCCGGTGCTCTCCCACCCAGAAGCCCAGCCTGCCCCTGTGGCGGCCAGAACTGACCTGAGTGGCTGCCGACGCTGGTACGGAAGGCCCTGGGCTGGCGGCAGTGCGATCGCGACTTCCTGGTCATCCCGGGCGCGCCCTTGGCAGCCCACCGTGCAGCTGACCAGGCCCGGCGGCGTCGTGCTATGGGTCTCAGTGCGCTCGGTCAGAGCTCCCGGGGACTTGCATGGCCCAGCTCCCGCCGCCCACTGGTGGTCCGCCGCCGCGAACAGCAGCGGCCTCGCGCCGCCGAAGACAGCTAGCATCTGCGAGGGATTTCTGGTGACCGTCAGGTCAGCCAGACTGTTACGCCGAAGGCCAGGCCCAGCACCAGGAAGCAGACGTAGACGAACAGGTAGGTGGCGGGGTAGACATGGCCCAGCCAGTCATTGCCGAGGTCGCCGGCGCAGTACCGGATGGTCAGGATGAGCCCCGCCACGTCGGCCATGCTCACCAGCGACTCCGCCCAGGCGAAGGTACGAACGCGCGGCCCGGCTGACGCCGGATCCGGCCCGCCGGGCCAGCCGGGCGCAAATTAGCCTGTGGAGAGGGCCAGGAGGGTTACCCCGAGCAGTGTCAGGGCAAGCGCCGCGCCCCGGGCACGGCCTAGCCGTTGGTGCAAGAAAATAGCCGACAGCACCACGGTCACGACGACGGAGGCATTCGAGGCCGCGGAGGCAACGGAGACCGGCAGCCCGCGCAGGCCGAGGAAGTAGAACACCGACGCGGTCCCGA
>Ga0137391_10003738_pt1 | contig 11582 bp, 8 predicted proteins | sample 15con2h24BmetaG_FD_101399 | JGI IMG/M metagenome (GOLD analysis project Ga0137391, IMG submission 101399) | Vadose zone soil microbial communities from Angelo Coast Range Reserve, California, USA - 15con2h2.4B metaG | ecosystem: Environmental > Terrestrial > Soil > Vadose zone > Saprolite...
ACGACCGTGATGTTCTCGAGCGGTTCGGCCGCGCGTGCAATGCGCGCGGTCAGATTGAGATCGAACAGGAAGTTTTGGCCGAGGGATTTTTTGGGCGTAAGGCCATGGCGGCGGATGACCTCGCGCAGCGGCGGCAGATCATCGATCTGCGGCATTAGCGCATAAGATCCCGGTTTTCGGACAAGATCATGTGCACATGAAACTACTTTGCCGGCACAAGAGCAGGCGCGGTTGCCGACAGACGAGCGGCGAGCGTGACCGCCGCGACCAAACTCGACGGGTCGGCGGTGCCACTGCCGGCGATATCGAATGCGGTCCCGTGATCAGGCGACGTTCGCACGAACGGCAAGCCCAAAGTTACGTTCACTGCGTGGTCGAAGGCCAGGGTCTTGATCGGGATCAGGGCCTGATCGTGATACATGCATAGCGCCACGTCATACGCCGCGCGCGCGCGTTCATGGAACAAGGTGTCGGCCGGCAGCGGCCCGACCGCATCGATGCCTTCCTCCTGCAATCGTTGCACGGCCGGAGCCACAATTGCCCCGTCCTCCTCTCCGAGCGCGCCTTCCTCGCCGGCGTGCGGATTAAGGCCGGCAACCACAATTCGCGGACGCGAAATGCCGAAACGGGCCGTGAGGTCGCGCGCGACGATCCGTCCGGTCTCGACCACGAGGTCGGATGTCAGCCGCGTCACCACGTCTTTGAACGGCAGATGGATCGTCACCGGTACAACAGCCAGCTCCGGAGACCACAGCATCATCACCGGTCTTGCGGCGATGCCAGTCGCTTCTTGTGCGAGCTTGCCGAGGAATTCAGTGTGGCCAGGTTCGGCAAAGCCGGAGCGGTAGAGAACGTTCTTGGCGACCGGGTTGGTGACGATGGCGGCGGCGTCTCCAGACAGCACATCGGCGACGGCGCGGCGAATTGAGGCGATCGCCGCCGGCGCGCTCGATGCGTCCGGTTTTCCGGGAACGGCGGTGACGGGCGCGCCGAGTGGCACAATCGGCAAGGCCCGCGCGAATGTTTCGTTTGCCTGCGCGGGGGTCACCACGCTCAACACAATGTCGCAGCCCAACAGGCGAGCGCGACGCTTGATGAATTCCGGATCTCCGATGAGATAGAACGGCGGAAGCCGAAGTTCGGTGCGCCGGCGCCAAAGCTGGATTGTCAAATCCGGGCCGATGCCTGCCGGCTCGCCCAGCGTCAAAGCCAAAGGGAGGGTGGCGGACTCGCTCATTTGTTGTTCTTGTACTCAATCATCGCCTGCTTCCGAATTTCGTCCAGAAACTTCTTGGATTCGGATTCGAAACGCTTGGTGAATATCTGCTCGCGCGTTTCGCGCTTCAGTGGCGATTCCGTTGTGCTTTCTTTTTTGCCGCAAACCGCAAACATCTGTAGGCCTTGCGCCGTCACCTCGGGCGCGGTGAGATGGCCGAGTTCAATATTGCCAAGCAGGTCCCGCAATTGCGGCGAGAGGTCGGATGAGTTTCGGGTGACGGGATCACGTACCGCCACGTCACGCAATCCGCGCGCCATGGCCAAGCCCTCGTTGCAGTTAATAAACCGGCCGCGGAGATTTTCCGCTTCGCTGCGTTTTGTCGCAAGCGTGGCTTCGTTCGAACCGCGCGTAACAACGATCATGACCGGATAGAGAGTGTAGGTATAACCCACTGCGGCGGCTTCGGCATCGTTGCGTCCTTTCAGCGCGTTGGCAACATCGCTTTCACCAACCTGGAGTGTAGCGCTGTATTTGCCGCGGATCAGCTGTTGCCACGTCAACTCGGCGCGAATGCGCGACTTGACGGTGTTCGGAGAAATGCCGGCTCGCTCGAGAACCTGACCAAATTGTTCCGGTGTGATGTGTTGTCGCGTGGCCATGGTCTCGAATGCACTGTTGACGTCAGCATCAGTCACCTCCAGCCCGTAAACCTTGGCGCGCGAGATTTTGAGGCGGTCATCGATGAGATCGTTGATGACTTCCTGGCGGGTTGGTTGCTTGTGGGTCGAACTGAAAAGCAATTTGGTGCGCTGCTGGATGTCGTATTCCGTGATCGGGGAGCCATTGGCGATGACCACGACTTGCGCGCGCGCGGTTGCGGGAGCGGCGAGGGCGAAAACGACAATAGCGCCCATCAGCCAGCGGCGGCATTTTCGGCCTTTCAGTCTTGTATTCGGCATTCCAGTGTCCACTGTCTCTTGTGGTCGCGCGACGGATAAATTTAATTTGACGTCGACTTACCGACCCCCTGACTGACCGACGTGCCGCCCAGTGTGCGCAGGGTTAGCTGCAGCATAATCGTGTGATTGGCAGCGACGTTTCCGCTGTAGGTGTAATTGGTAATGTAGTTCAACCCAAAAATCAGGCAATCGTCGACGTATCCCAGGCCGACGCGCGTCTGGTCGAATTTTCCGGCGTTGATGTCGTAGCGTGCGCCCCCTATCAGAACCCAATTGGCGTCAAGTTTGATCTGTCCGGTTCCCAATATTCCCTGCTGACGGTCGAGGATGCCCAATGCGGGCTGCGCGGCATAGTCGCCATACAGCAGGCTGCCGGTCCAGCGGTCAAAGGTTGCACGCGCTTCGAGTTCGGTCCGCTGTACGGTGAAGCGGTCGTTGTCGAAGCGGAACCGCGAGGTGAACATGTACGTGCTGTTGGGCTGGTACGATACCCGCGCCACGTAGTCAGAAGCGGTCGTGTCGAGGCCGGTATCGAGGCCGGTATTTGTCGTACCGCCGTAGGCGAAAGAGTTTTGTCCGAAGATGCTGTAGGACTGGCCAAACAGCGCATTGATGAATCCGCCCTGATTAATCTGCGCGGTGTATTGCAGGCCGTAATTGGCGCGGCCGCCACCTTCGGCGCGGTCCCAACCCGAGAACTTGTCGACGCGGAACAGGTTGCTGTCATCGTAGGTCAAGCTTTGCGCATCCTCGGTCGGCCAGCGCCCAATTTGTGTTTCGTTGGGACGCACGATTATCTGAGCGATCGGTTCCACTGTTTGCGTACCCCAGGACTGCACGCTGATGAATGGATACCGGTACTCCAAGCCGATGGTCGGCATGGCACGCACGAGGTTGGTATCGCCAGTGTCGATATAGTTGGACACGCCGGGTTGGTTCTGGATCTGCATGGAACCCGCATCGACCCGGATCGATGCGAAGGGCGTAAAGATCTGGCCAAACTGGTCGGTGATGCTGCGCCGCCATTGCGTCTCGGCCGAGAAGCGGGTGTAGGTGCCGGGGACGCCGCGCAGCAAACAATTCGCCGTCGTTTTAATAGCAGGATCGGCGGTTTGCGTGCAGGTGCCGTTGTTGAGCGCGCTCTGCGTGATCGGATCGAAGTCCGCTTGGTTGCGGGTCAGGCTCGTGAAATTGGTCCGGTAGCTGAGCTCGCCGCCAAGAATTGGGCGATCGAAGACGTAATTATAGTCGACCACCGGGTGGATGATCGGAATCTGGCTTTGCGTGTCCGCGTCCGAGAATCCGAGGTAGTAGATCGTTCGAGCGTCGAAATAACTGCGGTTGCCTTTGCCTGAGATATAGAGCTGCGAGACCGCTTCGCTGGCCGGGTTCTGGAACGCATCGGTGGTGCGATATTGTGACAGATGCGGGTTGTAGTCCTGTAAGAACGTCCGGTCGGTCAGTGCCGTACCGTCCCAACCCCACACCCATTTGTCGTTAAGCGCGAACATGCCAGTGCTTTCCAGGCTGCCGCGGAAATTACGGTAGCCTGGCGTCGTGGTGCCGTCGCTACGAATGAAATAATTTGGGTCGAGCTGATAGATGCCGGCGGCCCGGATCGAGTAGGCGCCATTTATCAATCGCTCGCGGAATTCGCCTTGCAGCAGCGGCCCCTGTTTTGTGGTGAGCATCGGCGCGAACGTCGCGTCGTAGTTCGGGGCCAGGGCCCAGTAGTAGGGTATTTCGACTGCCCCACCGTAAATCGAACTCCCGCCAACCGACGGCATCAGAAAGCCGGTCTTGCGTTTGACGGTCGGATCGGGCGCGGAGAAGTACGGGAGCCACGCGAGCGGTTTGCCGAAAAATTCGATGCGCGCGTCCTCGAAATACATCATCTTCTCGCCCTGGTCGTGGATGATGCGTGCAGCCTTCACCTGCCAGAGCGGTGGCTTTTTCGGATCGTCCTTGCACGGCGCGCACGCGGTATAGATGCCGTTATGGAAGACGGTGTAGTTGCCGCTAGAGCGTTCGGCGCGCGTGGCCGCCATGCGCGTCTGGTCGGGAGCGTCCAGTCGCAGTGAGTCAACGAAACCGTCGCGATAGTCGTCCGACAGATCCATGATCTCGCCGTAGGTGACCTTGCCGTCCTGCTCGGTCAGCCGGACATTGCCTTCGGCATGCAAACGTTTGGTTTTCTGATCGTAGATGACTCGGTCAGCTTCGAGCGTGGTGTCGCCGTAATAGATTTGGACATTGCCGACAGCGGCAATGCGATTATTGGCATAGTCGTAATCGATCTCGGTCGCCTGAACGAGCATCTGCTTCTGACCGGACTTTTCACGGTCGATGGCGATTTTGGACTTTGGCTTCGGCGGGGGGCGCTGCGGGAATTGCAATTCCTGCGCGGACGCCGGGGCAGACGCGATCAATCCGCCGCAAGCCAGCAGGCTCAGGACGGCGGCAATTGTTGCGACGCCACGGCAGTATCGCCGCGGCGCTGATGGACGAGCGCTAGCGAGCCCCGCCATCAACCGTCCTCCTGGTACAGCAACGCAATAAACCCCGTCACGCCGCCGACGAGCACGGGCAGCCAAGCCGCTGCCACAGGATGCATCAGCTCAGCCTTGCTCAAATCCTCAGTTACTTTCGACAAAACGTAAAGCAGAAACCCAGCTGCCACGCCACTTAAAACCATCTTTTGGACGCCGCCAAAGCGGAAGAACCGTAGACTAACCGCGGCGGCAAGGAGAACCATTGCGGCCAACAAAAAGGGCCGCGCTAAAAGCTTCTGGAACTGCAATCTATAGCCTGCGGCTACGAGGCCTGCGTGTTCGGCGATCTGGATATACTGTGGGAGTTCCCAGAACGGCACAGTTTCGGGTGTGGCAAAGCTTTCGCGTACTTGCTCCGGAGTCAGACTTGTCTTGAGCAAGAACTCCTTCTGATCGGCCGGCAACACGCCTAGGGCATAGATTCGGGCGTCGCGCAGCCGCCAGGTCCCGGGCTCGAGGCTGGCGGCCCGAGCGTCGATCCGCTGCTTGAAGCGTCCATCGGCGTCGAACGAAAATACTGACACGCCACTGAGGTTGATACCCTGATCGCGGCTCCCGGCAGCATTGATGATGGCCTGGCCGTCGTCGGTGCGCTGGCTCACCCAAAAAGTGCCCCCGCTTCGGCTGGGTGTATTGGCAGTTTGACCAAATAATTCGGCTTCAAAGCGCTTGGAGCGCTCTTGAAGTATCGCCGACACCGGATTGTAGATGGCGGTTGCAACGATGCCGACGACGAATGCAACCACAAGCGCCGGCGAAACAAACTGCCATGCCGACAAACCGGCGGATCGGGCAATCACGAGCTCCAGGCGTCGGGACAAATTGAGGTAGCACGACATTGCGCCGATCAGAATGCAGAACGGCAGAATGCGTTCGACCACCTGTGGCACGCGGTAGAAAGATGTTTTTGCCACCAGCACGGCCGACACATTGGGAATATCGCCGGCACGGCGCATCAACTCGATGTAATCGATGAGGGCGACCAATGCGAATATCCCGGCGAATACCACCAGCACTGCGCTCAGAAAGCGCAGTCCGAAATATCGCGCGAGTGTTCCCATGAAGATCGGCATGGCGTTACTTTACGGCGACACGAAACGCCGGCTGATGCGCTCGGTGAGCGCCGCGAGCCAGTCGGTGATGAAGGCGGGCGGCTCCAAGATCAGGCCGCGGCGAATAACGTATAAACCCGAGCCGAAGGCGACGGCCATCGCGAGATACTGAAGCGACAGCGTCCACGGAACGGCGGCGCCAAATACGGTGGACGCGAAGCCGATCAGGCGCAGCAATGCGACACCGCCGATGGCGCCAAGCATCGACAGCGTGCGGCTTTGCCGGGTGGTGCGTGGAGCGCCGAGATAGGCATAGGCGATCACGACGAAGGCGAGCGGATAAAATGGCGCAATCAAACGGTCGTGCAGTTCGGCACGGAATTGGTCGGGCTGTTCGATGTAGAATTGATCTTTCGGGTCGGGAAACAGCAGCTGCCAGAGATAGCGCTCGCGGATCGAATATTTTACTGCTTGAGCGCCGCCCGCAAACTGCGAGAGATCGAACGCATAGCGGTCGAACACCACCATTGCCGGATCGCGCTGATCGGCCTCGTGCCGTTGCACGATGCCCTTTTGAAGGACAAGGTAGGTGCCGCTGCTGTTATCCAGCAGCTCGCCGATCTCCGAAAGAATGGTGATGCGTTCGTTCGGATTGCGCCGATCGTCCAGGAAAATGCCGGCAAGTTGCCCGTTCGGGTGCCGTTCGCGAATGTGGATGGTAACGCCGCTTTCAAGGGTGGTGAAGCGTCCCGGCTGCACAATACTGCTCACGACATTGGCGCGCACTTCGGTCAGCCAGTCGCGCAGCATTCGCAAACCCTTCGGTGCAAAATAGGCGCTGATCGCGCCCACCAGCACCGAAACCACGATCGCCGCCATCACGAAGGCCCGAAAAAGAATCCAAGGCGACATGCCGGCCGCGTTCATCACGATGATTTCGGAATCGTTGGACAATTTGTTGAGCACATGCGCGACCGCGATCAGCAGCGCGATCGGCGCGATCACCAGAACCAGCAGCGGTATGATCAAGCCAGTGATGCCGATAAAGACCAGAATGGTCTGGCCCTGGTTCGTCATGATGTCGATGTCGCGCAATGCCTGCGTGACCCAGATCACGGCCGTCAAACTGACCAGCACGATCAGGAAGGCACCCAAGGTGGTGCGGAAAATATATCGACTGATAGACCCCATCCGCAGCATCGTCCCCTGATCCGGCACAGACCGGACCCCGCGTTCGGCTCCCCACCGGACGCGAAGCGCTTTCAGCTTAAAACTCTACCCCCGTCAGATTTACCTTGATCGCCTGACAAAATGGCCGGGCAAAGGCAAAGCCGTTGAACATGCACAACAAAATGTAAATGTGGCGGACCGGCCACGTCTCCGTTTTCGGACTTTTTCACACCCCACTCGGCTTGCAGAGCCACCGCCCACATTGCCGCTGTTTTAGGGGTCAAGCGGCATAATCCCGGGAAAAAGCCCGAATTGCAGCCGATTGGGGCTTTGCAGACAGGTTAAGGGCGCGCCATATGGGACGCGACGGAACCCCCAAACGCTGAAATGCCACGAAAAAGGACCTTCTGACGATGACCGACGCCCTCAAGCTTGGCTTTGGCCCTTTCGCTGCCCCTGCCAAGGGCGTTCTCATAGTGTTCTGCGATGACGGCCTGAAATTCGGGCCGGCGACCCGGAAGGCCTTGGGGTCTACGGCGGAGCTGGTTGCGCGGGCTGCAAAGGCCGAACGTTTTACGGGCAAGAATAACTCTGCGTTGGAGCTCGTCGTCCCGGCGGGTCTCCAGGCCGCACGGCTCATGGTCCTGGGGGCCGGCAAGACATCCGAGCTTAAGCCGAAGGATTTCCTCAAGCTCGGGGGCCTTGCCATGGGCAAGCTGCCAAGCTCCGCCAGCGACGCCACGGTTTTTGCCGAACTGCCGGGTGGCCCGATGAAGTCCGAGCAGTCCGCCGATCTCGCACAAGGCGTGCGCCTGCGTGGTTACGCTTTCGACCGCTACAAGACCAAGCGCAAGGACGATGAAAAGCCGCCGTCGACGCGCCACGTGACGGTCGCGGTCGGCGATGTTGCGGCGACACGCAAGGCGTACGAGTCCCGCGCAGCGATCTGCGAAGGCGTTTTGTTGGCACGCGATTTGGTCAATGAACCGGCCAACGTCCTTTACCCGGAAGAATTCGCCCGCCGCGCGAACGCACTCAAAAAACTCCGCGTCGCTGTCGAAGTGCTCGACATCAAGGCGATGAAGAAACTCGGCATGAACGCGTTGCTCGGCGTGGGGCAGGGATCGGAGCGCCAGAGCCGTGTGGTGGTTATGCGCTGGAATGGCGGGAAGGCTGGCGAAGCGCCGGTCGCCTTCATCGGGAAGGGCGTGTGCTTCGATACCGGCGGAATTTCCATCAAACCGGCCGCGAGCATGGAAGACATGAAAGGCGACATGGGAGGCGCTGCTTGCGTCGTCGGGCTGATGCACGCGCTCGCCGCTCGCAAGGCGCGCGTCAACGCGGTCGGCGTTATCGGCCTGGTCGAGAATATGCCCGACGGCAACGCGCAAAGACCAGGCGACATCGTCAAATCGATGTCGGGACAGACAGTTGAAATCATCAATACCGACGCGGAAGGGCGCCTCGTGCTAGCCGACGTGATCTGGTACGCGGCCCAGCGTTTCAAGCCGAAATTCATGGTGGATCTGGCCACGCTCACCGGCGCCATTATCGTCGCGCTCGGGCAGGAATATGCCGGCATGTTTTCCAACAACGATCAGCTTTCCGAGCGCCTGACCGAAGCCGGGATTGAAACCGGCGAATTGGTGTGGCGCATGCCGCTCGCACCCGAATACGACAAGATGATCGACTCCAAATTCGCCGACATGAAAAACACGGGTGGTAGCCGCTGGGGTGGCGCCATCACGGCCGCGCAATTCATCAAGCGTTTCGTGGACGACAAAATCCCATGGGCGCATCTCGATATCGCCGGCACCGCATTCGACTCACGGCAAACCGATATCAACCGGAGCTGGGGCTCGGGGTGGGGTGTGCGGCTGCTGGATCGGCTGGTGGCGGACTACTACGAAAAGTGACTCGTCTCATGTCTGATGAAAAAATTCGTGAGTGGATTTCATCGTGCGGCGATGCGAAACAGCTAAAAGTATTTGCAGAAAACGCTGCGATTAGAGGCAGACTCGATCTTCGAAACGAAGCGCTTAAACGCTCCTGGGCACTTGAAGGTTTAAACCATTCCGACGCACTGCATCGCGACTTTTATGCAATGCTGAACGCCTACGAACATTATCTTTTCGAGAAGCATGGCCGGAATCTGAAGGCCCAGTACACGAGACGTGCATTGGCGAACAAGGGCGTTATCGGTACGCTGAATGATTGGGCGCTAGCTCCAAAACCGACTGAGGGCTTCAAACGTTTGGTTGAGGCAAATCTCGCCGCGTTCACGGGTGAGTGTGTAGTTGTTCGACATGCGAGTCGATTTTCTGAACCGATAGTTGCGGCAGCCAAAAAGAGGCTTGCGGAATTCGGCGTCACAAATTGTGGCCAACCATGACCGAGATTCTTTTTTATCATCTGCAAGGCCAGAAGCTGGAGAGCGTGCTGCCGGCGCTGCTGGAGAAGTCTCTCGAGCGCGGCTGGAAGGTGGTCGTGCAGGGATCGTCCGAAGACCGTATCGATGCGCTCGACGCACACTTGTGGACTTATCGCGACGATGGGTTCCTTCCGCACGGCACCTGGCGCGAGCCGGAGGCGGCCCAGCAGCCGGTGCTGCTGACGCTCAACGAAAGCAATCCGAATGCGGCGACCGTGCGCTTTCTGATCGACGGTGCGCCACTGCCCGCCGACCCCGAGACCTATCAACGCATCGTCCTTTTGTTCGATGGTGAGGATGAGGAAGCAGTGGGTGCCGCTCGGGCGCACTGGTCCGCTGTCAAAGAGAAGGGGCTGGACGGGACCTATTGGCAAGCCGACGAGAAGGGGCGCTGGGCGAAGAAGGCGTGAGGTGTCGCGAAGGCGAGTGTTTTTCAACCGCTCATCCCGGCGCCCGGGTCCGGCTTGCGCAATCCGTCGTCCCCGCGAAGGCGGGGACCCATACGCTGTGACCTATCGATCGGCTGCGGAGTATGGGTCCCGGGTCTCGCTTACGCTCGCCCGGGACAAAATTGCCCCTTGACTTAATTCCTAGCACGACTATAATCCTATCCATCCCGCCTCGTTACCGAGGGGTGTCTGATCAGCGTCTCCAGACGCGGGGCGGGGAGCGGTGGCCGGGATGGGAGCGTCGGAGATGCGGCGCAAGTTTCCCACCCGGCGGTCCAAGCCGCGTTTTTCCCGGCGTGCCTGCCGCACGCCGAGGCCCCGCTGACGGCCGATAAGGCCGGCGGGTGGTCAGACCGATCGCCGGCCGTACCAAGGCCAGGGCCTCATACGGTGGATGTCGTCGCGGTGACGCCTAACAGGTAGACGCGCACTGAAAGGATCGACCACCGGCCAGGACTTCGACAAGCCTCGATGCTGTGAGGCGTCGAGGCCCGTGGGTCCATCAGGACCTTTGGCGTCCCGCGCGCCCTCGGCTTTTATCGAGGCGGGCGGATCGACCCCCCGGACGACGGCGTACCCGGCGCCAGCAAAGAAACAGGGCGATGACGCTTGTCTGGTGCGCACTAGGCCAATGAACGAGCAGCCAATGGCCGACTTTGGCGGTAACCCTTTGGACGACCGAGGCTTGCCGCGCGCCATCGTGATGACGCAAAATACGTTTTAAGGGACAAGCAGAAAATCGATCGGGGACAGTTGTTTTGCCGCGCCACCGCGTTCACCTGGGTATTGCGCTCGCCTGCGCCGCCGCTCTCGGCGTTGCGGGCTGCAAGAACTCGGCGGATATTTTCCAAGACCAAAACGAAGGCGGGTGGTTTTCCAAGCCGCTCGATATATTCGGCAAGCCCGATTGGGCACGTCCTTCCGCCAACAGAGGCGTAAACCTCGGTCCGCAAGGGCCGGTCAGCGCCGAAGACATGGTCAGCGCCGACGGCGCCTGCGCCCAACCGTCTGCCGCGCTCGCGCAGGTAGCCGAGGCTGCGCCGGCTCCTGCCGCACCGGCGCAACTGGCCGACCGGAGCCTGCAACATTTAGAACCCGGTGGCGCTCCAACGGTGGCGGGTGGCATCGCACTTGGCATGACTGAATGCCAGGCCGTTCAGCGCGGTGGCTCTCCCAACAACGTGGCGATCAGTGCCGACGAGCGAGGCGAGCGTAAGGTCGTGATCACCTACCTCAGCGGACCGTGGCCCGGCATCTACACTTTCAATGGCGGCCGCCTGAGCGTCATCGACCGTGCGCCGGAGCAGCCGAAGCCCGCCAAAGTGGTGCCGAAAATGAAAAAACCGGTGAAGCCGAAAACCGCCACCTGAAAATCTGTGCGCAATTCCGTCACGCCGTTTCCAGCGCGGTGCTGGCGGCGAGCCACTCTTCTTCCGCTTTAGCGATCGCATCGACGACATTGGCGCGCGTCTTCGATAGTTCGGCAGCTCGCGCCGGATCGCGCGCGAACAGATCGCCATCGGCGAGCGTGGTGTCGAGCTTCTGAAGCTGGCGGGTCAGCTGCACGATCGCGACCTCGGCTTGCGAAACACGCTTGCGCAGCGGTGCGGTCTCCGCGCGCTTGTCGGCAGCGGCGCGGCGCGCGGCGGCAGGATCAGGCCGTGCTGCAGGTTTTGCCGCGGGCTGGGCATCAGTTCCGGAGTCGCTGAGAACACGTCGCCGGTAGTCGTCGAGATCGCCGTCGAACGGC
>Ga0137391_10003744_pt1 | contig 11579 bp, 7 predicted proteins | sample 15con2h24BmetaG_FD_101399 | JGI IMG/M metagenome (GOLD analysis project Ga0137391, IMG submission 101399) | Vadose zone soil microbial communities from Angelo Coast Range Reserve, California, USA - 15con2h2.4B metaG | ecosystem: Environmental > Terrestrial > Soil > Vadose zone > Saprolite...
AATTGTTGCACAACGATGTGTTCAACTGCTCTGCGCAGCCGATGCGGAGCACTTAGCTTCGGTTCTTAAATAAGTCGGGCCCCTGGCCAGCTCGCAATAGGAAACACCACAGGCAATGTCATTATCCACTGCGACCATCACCGCAACAGCGAACCCGTGGCTGCGAATCCTTGCCGCGCTGGAAAAGAAAATCAGCCGCCACTCATTTGATACATGGTTGAAGCCGACGCGTTTTAGCCATGCCAACGGCAACGTTCTTTTCGTGCGCGTGCCAACGCCGGAATTCCGTCTCATCGGGGAGAAATTCGGAGACCTGATTCAGGAGGCCATGGACACGCATGCCCCCGAATATCAGGATGTGAAGTTTGTTACCGCGGAAGAAGATCCGTCAGCGCCGCCAGTTCGTCCGGATGGAGGCTTTGCGCCTGTTTCCGTGACGAATACGCCGGCCAACGGCGCCAAGCAACAGCGCTTTGACTGGGACTCCGCGGCACAACTCAATCCGCGGTACACTTTTGACGCGTTCGTAATCGGCGCGGGCAATCAGTTTGCCCATGCGGCCGCGCAGGCTGTAGCAGAGCGTCCCTCCAAGGCCTATAACCCTCTGTTTCTGTATGGCGGAGTGGGAATGGGTAAAACGCATCTGATGCAGGCCATTGGACACGAAGTCCGGCGCCGGCAGCCACAAGCGGCCATTTGCTACGTTTCCAGCGAGAAGTTCACCAATGAGATGATCAACTCACTGCGCTACGATCGCATGACCAGCTTCCGCGATAAGTTCCGCAACGTAGACGTTCTGCTGATCGACGACATCCAGTTTCTGGCGCAGAAAGAACGCACCCAGGAAGAGTTCTTCCACACGTTCAACGCGTTGCATGAATCGATGAAGCAGATCGTCATCGCCAGCGACCGTCCGCCGAAAGAGCTGGCTGAAGTTGAAGATCGCCTGCGGTCGCGCTTTGAGTGGGGCCTGATCGCCGACATTCAGCCGCCAGACCTGGAAACCAAAGTCGCCATCCTGCAAAAGAAGGCCGAGTCCGAAAAAGTGATTCTTACCACGGACCTGGCGCTTTACATTGCCTCAAACGTACGAACAAACGTGCGCGAGCTGGAAGGCGCCCTGATCCGTTTGATTGCGTACTGCTCTCTTACGGGCGCGGAAGTCAACCTGAGCACGGCGCAGCAGGTGTTAAAGAATTTTATTGACTCGCAGGCCCGCAAAATCACCATCGACGCGATTCAGAAAGCGGTTGCCGAGCAGTTCGGGCTGCGTGTGGCGGAGATCAAAGCCAAGAGCAACTCACGTGCAATTGTTTTTCCGCGTCAAATTGCCATGTACCTGGCCAAACAGATGACCGAAGCGTCCTTGCCGGAAATTGGCAGGCAGTTTGGGGGCAAGCACCACACTACGGTGATGCACTCGGTGGACAAGATTGACGACCAGCGACAGTCAGATAAAGATCTCAACCGACTTCTTAACAAGCTGACCGAAACACTCAACGGCTAATTGGCGTAGACTTGATGTGGTTGCGGGAGCGATTTCCACTTTTTCACCCGGTTTTCTCTGCTCACTGATGTGGATGAAATGTGGAAAGCGTGCAAGACACGTAGATGAAGTACTTTGTGGTATCTGTTTTGCAGAGTTGTGGGGCCGGGCCGGAGTAGAATTACAACGTGCGTTTCCGGCGGAAGAGCAAGCGAACCGTTAACTTAGGCTGATTTCCCACTTTTCCGCAGGCATCTACTGCTACTACTGTATATATATTTGCTTTTAGTGATTTAGTAAGAACCGATATTATGAGGGGGGCCACAGATATGCCTTCTGCCGTGGCGACTGAGGTGGGAACCACAATGGAAATCACCGTCAGCAAAGCTGATCTGCTTAAAGAATTAACGGCGACCCAGGGTGTGGTGGAGCGGAAGACGACCATTCCGATCCTGTCGAACTTTTTGTTTGAAGCCGCTGGCGACAGGCTGTCGATTACCGCCACCGATCTGGACCTGAGTCTGCGTACATCGTGCGCCGCAAAGGTTAAGAAAGACGGCTCATGCACCATCCCTGCGCGCAAGTTGTACGATTACGTGAAGCTGCTGGGCGATGGCGAAATCAGCATCAAGCTGCTGGAAAACCACTGGGTGCAGATCCGCAGCGGCCGTTCCAATACAAAAATGGTCGGCATGGCTCGGGCCAACTTCCCAGCGCTGCCGGCATTTCCTGCCGAATCAGCCATCTCATTGCCGGCACAGGTGCTGCGGCAACTGATCGGCAAGACAATCTTCTCCATCTCAAGCGAAGAATCCCGTTACACCCTGAATGGCGCATTGATGGTGCTGAAGCCTGAATCGATCACGATGGTGGCCACGGACGGACATCGCCTGGCGCATGTGGAACACACCAATTCCAAGTTGCCGGTCAGTGGCGAGCTGAAAGTCCTGGTACCGAAAAAAGCCATGGCTGAGCTGAACACACTGCTCAATGGCAGTGATGCTCCTGTGGTGGAATTCGCGCGTGACGAATCGACACTGTTTTTCCGCATCGGCGGTCGCCTGCTGACTTCTCGGCAGCTTACAGGGCAGTTTCCGAACTATGAAGCGGTATTGCCGCGCGACAATAACAAGTCCGTGGCCATCCATTGTGACGAACTTTCTTCCGCGATTCAACGAGTGGCCCAATTTGCCGACGAACGCTCGAACGCGATCCGCATGCGCGTGGAGAAGAACGAACTGAAGATCTCGTCTTCCAACACTGAAACGGGAGAATCAGAGGATTCCATTGAAACCACCTACACGGGCGAGCCGGTAGTGATCGGCTTCAACTCGCAATATCTCCTGGAGTTCCTCAAAGTAGTCAATTCGGGCGACGTCCGGTTTGAGTTTAAGGACGCTCAATCCGCCGGGCAGTTGCGCCCTGACGAGGCTCCTGACAGCGAATATCGGTATCGCTATATCGTTATGCCAATGCGTATCTGAGGGGAATTCAACTTCAGGATAGCGTAAAGGCCGGACATCATGTCCGGCCTTTTTACGCTCGTGAGACTTTTTGGTAAGTGGCTACCCCGTGTTTTAGTGAGTCATCTTGCGAGCCATGACGCGTTCGACCGTCCGTTCCACATTGGGAAGGAAGGAATCCATGCTGGCCGAGGCCAGGCTGCTTTGCATGGCGAAAGGGGTGGCCAGCAAAGTGTCATTCCAGCGCTGGAAGATGAGGCGAGTCGGGGAATCCTGAACTGTTTTCCGTTCCGGCTGTGGGATAGAGAACATGACAAGCATGAACGCCCACATGCCGCAGTAAATATAGGCGTTCGCAGTATCAACCCGTCCGGCGACAAAGGGAACGCTTTCTCTCAGCAGAGACGAAATCAAGTCCACCGCTGCGGAAATCCCCAGGGCCAGAGCGATACTCATGGACTGGCTGCGCCAGGACAAATTAAGGCGATTTTCAAACAGGAGCAATAACATCAACAGGCCACACTGCATGAGGCCTACGCTGCGCTCCAGGAGCAATATTGCCGCGCAAATCTTGGCCGACTGATGTCCGGTGGTGGCAGCGGCCGTCAACACAGAGGCGATCAACAGAAATGCGGCAGCCCATCCAAACAGGAGCTTCCCCAGGTCAATCAGACCGGAGAAGGGCTTGAGGATGTTAATGAAGACTTCAAAAAGCACGCCAAACGTCAACAGCATCACGAGCGCGTTGAAGGTCCAGTAGGTATAGAAATACGTCTTGGCGGACAGGTGCGGACCGACGAACAGGATGACAAACATGGAACACGTTTCAAGGGCCACGAAGTTGAAGAACAACGGGAACCGAGACTTGAGATTGCGCGTTACCATGGCGCGCATGAGTGCGAACTGCAACAGCAGTGCCCCAGCCGAGGGAATCAATTGCAGAAGGGACATGTTCATAGCTGCCTCCGTATGAGAGCGAAAGCATACTATTCACAGGACTCTTCAGCAACGACCCCTACGGCACCAAGGTACATTTACTACTTAGTAAACACACTATTGTTTGCCGGAAGTCGCACTAGCTGAGATGAACCGTTTTTAAGTTATTGAGCAACACAGACTGAAGGGCAATTTGTCGGGCGGCCCGGTAAAGAGAAGCCAGCAGAAGGCTTTGCGGCGATTCCTGCAATGGTTCCGACAACGACAAGGGCGAGGATGGACGAACGAAGTAGCGATTTCATTGGGGAGGTCTCCTGTTTTATCTTTTTTGAGTTCTTGGTGGTTTGCGTCTTAGTTAACGCGGGCTAAGTATACAAACCGGGTTACGATTTTCCAAGAGGAATTTTGGTCAGTTCCGAATTTGTAAATTACCCCGTTTTGCAGGTGGGCGGACGGGCTTAAAGTACTCTGCCGTGGTACAATTGTGGTTGCGCACAAATAGCCAATAAAGTATTGAATTTCAGTAACTTGAGTGTTTACCCGAGGATTGAAATTCCGGCCCTAAGGTACCGGTAAGTGTACCCGGAAAACAGGAGTTCGAGAGTGTCATCAAAAGAGCCAGTAGCAGCAACCGCGAAAGCCACGGCAGAGCAAAACAAAAGCAAAAAGACCACTGCAAACGGAAACGGGAATTACACCGCAGACGATATCAAGGTCCTGGAAGGCATGGAAGCGGTAAGGTTACGTCCGGCCATGTACATAGGATCGAACGGTGAGATGGGTTTGCATCACCTGGTTTACGAAGTAGTAGACAACTCTGTAGACGAAGCTCTGGCCGGACATGCCACAAAGATCGAAGTAACCATTCACATCGATAATTCCATCACCGTGGTGGATGATGGCCGCGGCATTCCTGTAGATGACATGTTGATTGACGGCGAGAAAATTCCCGCCGCGCAGGTTGTGCTGACAAAGCTGCACGCAGGCGGAAAGTTTGATTCATCGAATTACAAAGTTTCTGGCGGACTGCACGGTGTTGGCGTTTCATGCGTGAACGCGTTGAGCCATCAGCTCGACCTGGAGATATGGCGCGACAATCATGTGTGGGAGCAGACGTACTCCAAGGGCATCCCGCAGACCAAGCTGAAAAAAACCGGAACCACGAAGAAGCGTGGCACACAGGTCCACTTCCTCCCGGACAAAGAGATCTTCACAACAACGGAATATAACTTTGACACGCTGGCCCAGCGCCTGCGCGAGCTGGCTTTTCTCAATAAAGGCCTGCAAATCACGCTGACTGACGAGCGCCAGACGGATGCCAAGAGCGGCGAAGCCAAGAGTCTGGAATTCAAGTACAGCGGCGGCATTGCGGAATTCATCAAGCATCTGAATCGCGGCAAATCGGTGCTGCACGATAAGCCGATCTACATGGAAGCAGAGCGCGATGGCGTGGCCATGGAGATCGCGCTGCAATACAACGACGGCTACTCGGAAACCGTGTTCAGCTTTGCCAACAACATCAACACGGTGGACGGCGGTAGTCACCTTTCCGGTTTCCGCACATCTTTGACCCGGACCATCAACTATGCCGGGCAGCAGCTTGGGCTCTTCAAAGACGTAAAAGAAAACCTAACGGGGGACGACGTCCGCGAAGGCCTGGTGGCCGTAATCAGCGTTAAGTTATCGCAGCCGCAATTTGAAGGTCAGACCAAAGGCAAGCTGAATTCTGATATCGCCGGCATTGTGCAGGCATTTCTGAATGAACGTCTGGGCGCCTTCTTTGAACAGAATCCGACCGTCGCCCGCAAAATCATCAATAAAGCGATCGAAGCAGCGCGTGCGCGCGAAGCAGCCCGCAAGGCCCGCGACCTTACGCGTCGTAAAGGTGCGCTGGATGGTGGCGGCTTGCCAGGCAAGCTGGCCGACTGCTCAGAGCGCGATCCTAACCGCTGTGAACTCTTTCTGGTGGAAGGTGAATCCGCAGGCGGAACCGCTAAACAGGGCCGTGATCGCCGCTTCCAGGCCATTCTTCCGCTGAAGGGAAAAATTCTCAACGTCGAAAAAGCTCGTTATGACAAGATGCTGAGCCACGAAGAAATTCGCGCCATGATTACAGCGCTGGGTACCGGCATCGGCAAAGACGATTTTGATGTGGCGCGACTGCGGTACGGGAAAGTCATCCTGATGACCGATGCCGACGTGGACGGATCGCACATACGCACACTGCTGCTAACGTTCTTCTTCCGCCACATGGGCGAACTGATCAAACATGGCAACGTTTACATTGCTCAACCTCCGCTCTATGGCATAAAGAAAGGCAAGACGCAGCAATACATCAAAGACGATCGCGAATTTGTGCGGGTGATGGTGAAGCGCGCGTCAGAGGGAATGGTTGTTCGCTATGGCGAAGGCGCAGCCAAGCTGGATGGCACCACCCTGGCCAAGTTCATGACCACACTCAAAGACTATCTCGACTTCTTTGACAAAGTGGATAAGCGCACCCGTAATGAGAAGATCACGGCGCTGTTGCCGCACCTGGGATTTGCGCAGCGTGCCGACTTTGAAGGCGATAAGAAAAATCCGCCCAAGAAAATAGAAAGACTGGAAAAAGAAATCAATAAGCTGGCCAAAGAGCACCAGCTCAAGAACGTTGAAAGCTATTTCGACGAGGAACACAATTTGTGGGGCGTGAAATTCACTGACTCACAAGGCGCGCAACGCCAGATCAACTGGGGCCTTGTATCCACGGCGGAATACCGGCAGATGGTGGCCAAGTTCAAACAGATTGAAGAGTACATGCAGCCGCCTTTTATCGTGGAAGTTGCAGGCAAGGGAGTGGCTGATGACTCGACCGCTGACCTGAGCGATGCGGAACGCGAGGACCTGGAGAAGGCCGCCAAGAAGACGTCCAAGGCAGCCGTGCGGCGTACGAAGACGGAAGCGGAAGTGGTGGAGAAACATACGCCACGCGACCTGTTTGACTATGTACTGGCTGAAGGGAAAAAAGACTACAGCGTGCAACGCTACAAAGGTCTGGGTGAGATGAGCTCAGAGCAGTTGTGGCAGACCACCATGGATCCCGAACGGCGTACGTTACTGGTGGTGAAGGCTGAAGACATCGAAGCCTGCGAACTGATCTTTACCACGCTGATGGGCGAAGACGTTGAGGCGCGGCGCAAGTTCATTGAAGAGAACGCATTAGACGTAAAAAATCTTGATATTTAGTCCGGCGCTTCGCGCCAAAACCGCTCAACAGTATAGTGTCAGCGATAACCCTGAAGGCTCCTGAGCAGCGGGCTGACGGCGCGTGGACGGCCGCAGCCCTTGATTATTGCGTCGGGCCGATCCAGCCAGTAACAGAACATTTCCGATGAAAAACACTACCGCTCGACTTTGAAATATCCGGCGGGTTTTTTTTGATATCGCAAGCGCGGATCAGGCTTGTGATAGTGGTTGATCAAAGGTGGTTGAGGGCCGTGTTACCTGCGACTCCGGCGGTTTTCGATAGATCAACAGGAAAGCCACAAACATCACGGCCCAGAGAATCAGCGTGAGAACGCTTCCTTCTGGTCCTACGCTTCCGCCGCTCAGCCAGGCCGGACCGCTTTGCGAAGGATTGAGCAGATGTCCGGGAGCCTGCATACCGCTATCGTTAACTCCAAAAAAATAAGTTTGTCCCCAGTCCCAGCCGGCATGAGCACCCACGGCAAGCCAGAGATCTCCGGTGCGACGGAGAATGGCAGCGGCAAACATGGCGAAGACTGCGGTGGCAATGATGCCGACAGTGGTTTCTCCGCCGTTCCCCATGTGCACATAAGCAAATCCAAAGGACATGATGAGGGCTGCCGGCCAGAAGCCGATGCCTTCAGCCAGGGTATGCAACGCGTATCCGCGAAAGGTATATTCCTCAAAGAAGCCGACCATCAGGAACATGAATCCCCAGAGCACTCCCCAGATAATGATTTCTTTTCCGTACAGGCTCAGGTTGCCGAAATAGAACACGCCCAACATGCGCATGATGGCGAGCAAAATCGCCAGAGGAAGAAATCCCCAGAAGACGTATCCGGTGAGGAACTTTGAGAACGCGGACTTCTTCAGGGGCAGGCCATATTCGCCAACGCTGCGATGCTCGATTCTGCTCATGATCCAGCTAAACAACAGAATCGCAAGAAACAGAATGAGGTCCGCGACTCCGCTTTCGAGTGGCAGCAGATAAGAAGAAGCCATTTGGGAGCCTGAACCGGCCGACGCCGGCCCGGCGCGATGAACGATGAGCTGCACCACTGTGGCCGTGCCGAAAACCATGAGTAAAAAAATGGCCAGACGCCAACCAGCTCGCAGACCGCGGTCGTTATAGAAGACATCATGAACCATGTTGGGCAAAGGTCCCTCCCTGTGATGGAACTTTACCAGAGACGCCTGTTCGCTGGAGCGAGACCGCTTCGAGCAGCGTCTGCATGATACAAATTATTCAGCCCATGCTCACAGCCATGAAGTCATTCCAGATCGGCCGGCCGCAGGTGCTCGCGGGGATGATGCTGCTGGCTTTCCTGGCACAGTGCATCTGGGTGGCGAGCAGCCGTAAGTTTTCTGAATTGGAATATCAATACATAGGTGCCGGTTTACCGAAGAAGCCAGGGATGGAATACCGCGTAACGTCTCCGCTGACTTCGTGGCTGGCGGCTGCGCCATTTCGATTGGCGCGACAGGCTTCCGGTGCCACTCTAACGCAATCACTGCTGATTCCGCGGCCGTGGCTGGTGCGGCTGCCCTTCGTCGTTTTTGGAGTGTGGCTGGGCGCGGCTGTGTGGTGGGTGGCGCGGCGTCTGTTTGATGACGCGGGAGGTTACGTTGCGCTGGGCCTCTATTGCTCTTCGCCTGCCATGGTGATGATCAGCAGCAACATTGGGCCGGAAATCATTCTGGCGTGGAGCGGCTTTGGGTTGATCTATACGGCCATCGGCGTGGCGCATACCTTGCTGGCGCCGCCTAAGAAATGGATGCCGCGGATACTTCTGCTGGGTTTGGCGATTGGATTCAGCCTGTCTGCCCAACTCTGGTCATTTACGGTGGTACTGCTGGCGCTGGCTTTTATGATCTATCTGGCGCCCGGACGTCGCCGCGAAGTACTCCTGGTTTCCGGTGCGGCAACAGCCATCGGCTTCGCGGTTTACACATTCTTTACCGTGGTTACAGGCGGGCAATGGATTCCCATCCAAAACGTATTGCAACCTCACGTGACCAGAGAGTTGTTCCAAACCCTAAACTTCGCGTTTGCTGACGGCTTTCTCAAGCCGAACAGCTATCTCTTTGTGGCTCTGTTTATTGCAGCGCTGACCGCCTATGGAAGCTGGCCACGAGCACGTTATTTTGGGAATACAGCACCGTTGCTGACAGCCTTTATCGTGGTGCTGCTGTTCGCTCTGGTTCCAGGTTCTTATGTTTGGAACGCAACTCTAGGGTTAAGTTTTGTGTTCTTATTTATTGGCGGAATTGCTGCTGATCTGCTGGAAACGGCCACTTTCAGGAGCGTTATCTTGATTTTACCTGCAGGTTTGTTGCTTCGTGCCGTTCTTTGTATATGGGCGCTCAGGGATTGGCTATCGAAACCTTTGTGAATCCTCAGGCTTCCCGGAGTTATCATAGTAAGTAGCTCGTATCCGCAAAGAGCAGGTGTCCCATGTTACGACTGGCAATCTTCGCGATAGCTCTAATCTCTGTTATCCAATTATCTGTGTTTAAAGCGGCGGCCCAGACCTTCAGCCGAGGTGTGCCGGCCAGCGCAATGTCGCCGGAGCCTGACGGCAGGCAGCATGGAGTCCCAGCCAGCGCCGTTTCACCGGTACCTCTGCCGCCGGGCGTGCATCCGCAAAGACAGTTTTTCAATAATAATAACTTTGGGAACCTTGGTCCGCGGCGCAAGTTCTTTACGCAGCGAAATCGCTGCAAGGTGTTTGTGCCGGTACCGGTTTTCTATCCCATCTACGGATATGGAGATCCATCGTATCCAGTAGCTGATCCGTACGTTCCCGCCACGCAGGACCCAACGAACAATTCTTCCGCCAGCGCATCCAGCGCGGATGACGCGGCGCCCACCTCCAGCGACCATGATCTGCAAGCAGCGTATCTGCAAGGAGCGCGTGATGCCCTGGCTCACGAGCGTGACAAAGTTTCCGGTAGTGGCGACCGCTATGCGGATTCGCATGACCGCGCACCCAGCCACAGGGAACCAAGTTCCGCTCCGCCGGCAGAAGCCGCGCCGCAGCCCGCGAAAGATAATTCGCCAGCAACGGTGTTCATCTTTAAAGATGGCCATCAGATTGAGACTAAGAACTTCGCGATCGTTGGGCAAATGTTGTATGACTTTTCAGACAGCGGTCTGAAGAAAGTACAGCTCAGTGACATGGATAAAGACGCCACCACCAAAGCGAACGATGATCGCGGCATTAGCGTAAAGCTTCCTTGAGAAGGTGAAGAAAGTTTCAAAGAGCCCGTTCAATATGGACGGGCTTTCTTATTGCAGAACAACCCTGGATGGCAGCGGGCGAATGCTTGTGGTTAACGCCGCCTTAGCGCTTCCCGTTGTGTTATAATTTCCTGTATTCCTTTAGAGATAACTAGCTGAAAATGCAAGTGCTTAGCAGAGTTTTGTCCGGGGACAATTCGCATATGCAAGGCGATTTAGACCGGGCTGTTTCGGGAACTTTGTGCGCCGAATGTTTGCTTATAATTTTGTGGTTTCCCAACCTAACTGAAGGCGCGTACAGAATTGTTTAGCTGTGGCAAGGTGAAGACGAAAATTTATGGCAGATGATCAAAATCCCCAATTGCCTTTAAATCCTCCGGGTGGTGGAGTGCCTCCGAACACCGGCAACATTGTGCCAATCAACATTGAAGATGAGATGCGGCGTTCGTATCTCGACTACTCGATGTCTGTGATCATTGGCCGCGCGCTTCCGGATGTGCGCGATGGATTGAAGCCCGTGCATCGGCGTGTGCTCTACACCATGCAGGAGATGGGCCTTCAGTTCAACAAGAAGCACACCAAGTGCGCCAAGGTGGTTGGACAGGCGATGGGTCAATACCATCCACACGGTGACAGCGCGATCTATGACACGCTGGTCCGCATGGCCCAGGATTTTTCTCTGCGTTACCCGCTCGTGGATGGTCAAGGCAACTTTGGTTCCGTCGATGGCGATCCGCCAGCGGCCATGCGATACACCGAGTGCCGACTGAAGCGCATTGCCGGCTCGTTGATGGAAGACATCGATAAAGAAACAGTCGACTTCGTTCCCAACTATGACGAGTCCACTGTTGAACCAACGGTTCTTCCTACGCGAGTTCCAAATCTTCTCGTCAACGGATCGAACGGTATCGCCGTGGGCATGGCGACGAACATCCCGCCACACAACCTTACCGAGATCGTGAATGCTGCCATTATGCTGGTGAACAATCCAGCCACCACGCTGAAAGAAGTTCTGAAAGTGGTGAAAGGTCCGGACTTTCCCACGGGCGCATACATCTACGGCAAGAGCGGTATTGAAGCGGCCTACACCAACGGTCGCGGACGCTTTATGATGCGCGCCAAAGCGGGCATTGAAGACATGCCGCAGGGTCGCAAGGCGATCATCGTCAAAGAAATTCCCTATCAGGTCAACAAAACCGTTCTGATCAAGCGCATTGCGCAACTGGTG
>Ga0137391_10003745_pt1 | contig 11577 bp, 10 predicted proteins | sample 15con2h24BmetaG_FD_101399 | JGI IMG/M metagenome (GOLD analysis project Ga0137391, IMG submission 101399) | Vadose zone soil microbial communities from Angelo Coast Range Reserve, California, USA - 15con2h2.4B metaG | ecosystem: Environmental > Terrestrial > Soil > Vadose zone > Saprolite...
ACCTGAGCGGGTTGATGATCACAGATGTGATGCAGGCAGTGTCGTATCTGCGACAGCGGGAAGATGTGGACCCGGCGCGGATCGCGATTCTCGGATACTCAATGGGGTCGTTCGTGTCGGCGATTACAGGCGCCGTGGATACGCGGATCCGCGTGGTAGTGTTATCGGGCGGTGGCGATCTCGATGGGCCGGGCGGGTACTGGGACCGCAGCAGTAAGCTGATGTGCCAAGCGGAACCGTGGAAGTCGTTGCTGGTGCTGGGTGACAGACCCGCGGTGATCTATGCACTAAATCAGCAGCGGGGGACGACGTTCCTCATCAATGGCGCGGCTGACACGCTGGTGGATATACCGAATCATCTGGAGCCATACTTCGCGGACCTGCGGAAGAGGGTGGAGGCAATTACCGGGGCGCAGAAGAATATCTTCGAGACATATTTTGTGCCGAACGTGAGCCATCGGCCAAACTGGGTGACCCGTCCGGCGGCGCTGTGGCTGAAGGAGAACCTCGGGCTGCCGAACTGGACAAAGCAGCAGATCGAGGCGATGTCGGAGACGCACATCAGCGAGTGGGCGAAGCAGAACAGTGTGACGATGGACAAGGGTTACATCCAGGAGGATCGCGAGGGCGGCGTGATGGCGCTGGGCAAGGGTGTGCCGAATTTGACGCGCGCGGAGCTGACGGTGGTTCCTGATGGCGAGTGGCAGAAAGATAAGGACTGGTATGTTTACTCGGCGTGGGTCCATCGGACTATGGAATTGCTGAAGGCTCAGGAATTGCTGAAGGGATCTGCGCCGGATTTGGCGAAAGCGAATTGAGAGGGCTGATTTTGAGACGAGATCGGGTTTGGGCTTCGCTAGGGCTAATGTTAACAGCGGGTTGGTGTGGGTGGGCGCAGGACACGAGGCATGTGGTGGAGCCGAGGATTCCTGCCGCGTGCGCTACGATCGCGGCGCGGCTGGATTATCACGGCGACCGGCTGGTGCAGGCGGATGCGGCTCCAGAGACCGAGGCTATTCAGAAGGCGATCAACCACTGCAGCACGGGGCACGCGGTGGAGTTAAAGGCTGCTGGTGGACACAATGCAGTGCTGACGGGGCCACTGACGCTGCGTCCCAATGTCGTGCTGGTGATAGACAAGGGCGTGCATCTGGTCGCGTCGAATGATCCGAAAGACTATGACAAAACGGCAGGGTCGTGCGGGCTGTCGAATAAGAGCGGCGGTGGATGCAAGCCGTTGATCTCGGCGGTGAGGGCGGACCATTCAGGCGTGATGGGTGAGGGGATCATTGAGGGGCGCGGCGATCAGAAACTGAAGGGGATTCCCCTGCCATGGTGGGAGATGCACGATCAACTGCGTGGGAATGTGCCGCACAATATTCCCTGGCTGATCGGGACGGAAGCGGCGAACGATTTCACGCTGTATGGGATCGCGATGCGCAATGCACCTAACTTCAATGTGTTTCTGGCAGGCGGGGATGGGATTACGGTGTGGGGCGTGAAGATCGATGCGCCGTGGAACTCACCGAACACGGATGGGATCGATCCGTCGGGCTGCACGAACGTGACGATCACACGAAGTTACATACGCAACGGCGATGACAATGTTGCGATCAAAGCTCCGAAAGGGAAACCCGCCGAGCACATTACCGTGTCACACGACCACTTCTATGAAGGGCATGGGGTGTCGATCGGCAGTGGGACGGAGGGCGGAGTGACTGCGGTGCGGTTCATCGACATCACCATCGATCATCAGAAAGCAGGGATTCACATCAAATCAAACCCGGGGCGTGGCGGACATGTGCACGATGTTGTCTACGACGATGTGTGCGTGCGTAACAGCACTACGCCTATCGATGTGGAGACAACGTATATCGACGCGAATGCACCACGCGAAGGCTGGATCAACGGCACGGCGTTCCCGCTGTATACGGACATTATGCTGCACAACGTGCAGACGGAGGGCGGTTCGCGGTTGCGGCTCATGGGCGTCGATGCACTGCATACAACAGAGATAGAATTTGATGGCGTGCATGTGGCGGGTATCGAGACAATGAAGCAGCAGGTGTCGAATACACGGATTACGCTGGGCCCAGGACCGAGCAACTGGGTCCCGCAAGGCGACGATGTGCGGTTTACAGGTACTTCGGGCAGCCGAGAACTACCGGACTGCACGAGCAGATTTGTGGAATTCCCCGCCCCCGATGAGCGGTAGCGAAGACCGTACCGCTAGTCAGTAACGATGCATGGCGTACGCTCGGAAACTGAAGGATACTGAACTGTAAATGGCTCTACTTTGCCGCCTCACGCGGACCACCCATCCATCATTCGTGTGGCTCAGTCAATCGCTTCTACCGAGTTCAGGATCAAACCTTCGAGGTCGCGCGACCAATACACGACCATCGTGGGGTCGAAAACAGCCCAAACTGTCCTAAGCAGTCCTAAATCGAGGAGTCTATAACGCTAATTGCATCAAACATATCCGCTGATTCCAGACCACTTAGTTCGGTTGCTAGGCGGCCCTGAAAAGGCCGGCGTCGGCGGTTCGATCCCGTCTCTGGCCACCATTTAGAATCAATAACTTACAAGGATCTACCCGAAAGGCCTCCGACATGCGGAGGCTTTCTTATTGCTCACAACCTATTTATTTTCAGGTATTTGCCAATAAGAGTGGCGATGGCCGCAAAAAGGCTGGCGTCGCTCATTGTGACGTCGTAAGTTGCTTATTTCAAGTCGCTAAGGGAGGACCGTCGATCCGCTGTGAAAAGCGGGAACAATACTAGAGCCCCGCAGGGATTGCAGCAGATGCGACGGACGATGAAGCGGCCGTAATGGCGGCCGTGCAGAGGCCGCTGAGCGTGGCAAGCTTCACTGAAGCCGAGGGAGCTGCCGCGTGGAAGACAATTCCTTCCTGGTATCTCGTGTGCACAGAACACAATATGATCCCGCCCCCTGCGCAAGAGTTCCTTGCCAAACGGATGAATGCGACTGTGCGATCGGCTCCCTCAAGTCATGCGCCTTTTATGTCGCGGCCACAAGAAGTGGTAGACATTATCGCTCTCGCCGCTGAGTCCATCACGAAGTAGCAACTCAGCCCGCTCGTCAACGACTCCGTCTTCTTGCGGAGATGGCGGTGTCGCGTTCGTAAGCAGCAGAACAACAGGAGACGTTTATGAGGACGAAAGCACGAGTGCTCGTGATGGGCGCAACCGGCCAGGTAGGTGGTGCTTTGGTACCTCTGCTGGCGCGGGAGGGACATATAGAAGTTGTCGCCGCGGCGCGCGCGCCAGGCAAGGCTGAGCAATTCGGTGTGCCTATCGTTCACCTCGATCTCGACAAGATTGAGACGTTCGCTCCGGCTCTTGAAGGAGTAGACCGCATCTTCATGGCGACCGGCTACACCATAGATATGCTCCGTCAGAGCAAGGATCTCGTGAATACCGCCAAAAGGGCTGGTGTACAACAGATCGTCCACCTCGGGGCGTGCGGCGATGACGACACCCGTGTCGCGCACTATGGATGGCACCAGTTCATTGAGCGCATACATCGAATGGTCAGGTGTGACATTCATCCATACGTAACTGCACGCGAAGTGCTGATGCCGAGCCTCTGCATTCGAAAGTGCAGGGTGGTCCGACTCATGCCAAGGAGAGCTGCGGCTCCCTTGGGGCCGCCAATCTTTCCGGTTGTCTTCTCAAGAGCGGCGATGATTTCCTGTCGTTCCGCGTCCCTGAGAGTCGCCCGCAGATTCCTGTTGCAGTGATTGCTGACTGGCGGCTGTTCAGCACGGAGGTGCAGTTCCTCCGTCGGCAGGTGGAAAACCCGACCCGTGGAAACGATGACGGCCCGTTCGATGACGTTTTGCAATTCACGTACATTGCCAGGCCACGGGTAACGCATCAGCGCGGTCATGGTCTCCGATGAGATGGTATCGATGCCTTTGCTCATGCGTCGGCTGAATTGCTTCACGAAGTGTCTGACCAACGGCGGAATGTCCTCGGGACGCTCGCGCAGCGGCGAAACACGGATGGGAAAAACGTTCAGACGATAGTAGAGATCCAAGCGGAACTTCTGTTCGTTGACCATCGCGTCCAGATTCTGGTTCGTGGCGGCGATCAGACGAGCGTCGCTTTTCAAGGTCCTCGAGTCGCCGAGCCGCTCGAACTCCCGCTCCTGCAGCACGCGCAACAACTTCGGCTGCAACTCCAGCGGTATCTCGCCTATCTCATCCAGAAACATAGTGCCCCGGCTAGCCAGTTCGAAGCGTCCGATGCGTCGCGCGATGGCGCCGGTGAATGCGCCACGCTCGTGACCGAACAGCTCGCTCTCAAGCAAGCCGGTAGGAATTGCGGCGCAATTCACCTTCACAAACGGACCGCTCGAACGGTCGCTGCACTTGTGAATGGCTTCTGCAATCAGTTCCTTGCCGGTTCCCGTTTCCCCGTTGATCAACACTGTGGCATTGGTCTGCGCCACAACCCGCACCATGTCGAGTAACCGGCGGAGAGCGGCACTTTTCCCGACAATGCGAGGTAATCCGAAACCCAGAAATTCGTTGTCGAGTGCGACCTCCGCCGAGGCTGCATCCTCGACTTTGAACGCTGCAGTTTGGTTGAGCGCCGGAGCTTCGCTTGCCCAGCTTGTGTGTGCTGCCATTCTTCACTCCTTTCCGCCGTCCCGCCATATATTCTGACGGTGACACGCCATGGCTCAGCCGTAGACGCTAACTTCCACCTCGTTGTCTCGTGATCCACTCGCGGACGTATGCTGCGCAGTTTCTCAAGGTGACGCCGTCCGCTTCGCAGCGCTCCAGAAAGCCAATGGCGTCTCGACTTACCAGAGTCAGATCTTTGAGGTCCAGGACTATCGAGCGCCCCTTCTCTTCGGACCTAATTTGTGTCTCCAACTCGGTTATATCTTGATCATCTATTTGGCCGCTCAGCGCAAGGACCACTTGCCCGTTCGACGATCTCTGAATTTTCAGCATCTATCCTCTCTTGGAACAAGAACCAAACGTCCAGGTTCAAACAGCTTCGCCCTTCTCCCGAACTCCTGTGCGAGATATGGGCAGTCACCGCGTAGACCTTGACCAAACTGATCGCTTCTGATCGCGGTATTCGCTTTGTCTTTATCATCGTGAAGCTCGAACTCCTCTTTCGCATCTATCCTTGCTGCTCTCCCTCAGGTTTCCCAGAATGTGTTCGGCCTGAACCGGGACCGTTTCGCCGGCGATCTTCGCGCAATGCCGAACTCCTGTTGGCTTTCGTCGCAAGGACTGCCTGGAACACACGTGATTCAAGCAATCTCGATGCCAATCGAGAACTATTTAGAATAAGTGGTTTACGCGCTATGAAGTGTAGGGGGTCAGCAATTGCCGAAATTCCCTACAACATGTTCCCGACCTGGCGATGCGCCTAGCTAGATGTTCTTCGAGGGCGTTGCATTTTTGAAGCGGTATTTGTTGATCTTCAACGACGTAATTTTCGATTCCAGGGTAGATCGATGAACCCCCAGTTTTGTAGCCGCTCCTGTCGGTCCTGATACCCGCCCCTGGCATTCGCGCAGAGCAGCCTCAATGATCTCTTTCTCCTGGGTAGCAAGCCTCCCCGAAAGTTCAACCTGGACCACTGGCTCCGTTGCGAGAGTTGGTCGAGAAAGCCAACTCTCATCGACTGCGAAACTCTCGGTTTCACATACAACGACAGAACGCTCAATCACGTTCTGCAACTCGCGAATATTGCCCGGCCAGGGATACGACTGCAGCAGATCAAGGCTCTTCTTACTAACCGCCTGAAAGTGCTTTCCTGCTCTTCTCGCAAAACGATCGACGAAGTACCCGACGAGGAGGGGAATGTCTTCTCTTCTTTCGCGCAATGGAGGCATCTCAATTGGAAAAACGTTGAGCCGGTAAAACAGATCGCTCCTGAACATGCCCGCAGCGATGGCAGCCTCCAGGTCGCGGTTCGTAGCGGCAATGACCCGAACATTGGTTTGGATGGATCCAGTTCCACCGACACGCTCGAATTCATGTTCCTGCAGAACACGCAACAGAGCGATTTGCGTCTCGGCGGGAAGCTCGCCAACTTCATCGAGGAAGATCGTGCCTCCTTCGGCCAGTTCGAAGCGCCCCAAACGCCGCTGAGTTGCCCCCGTGAAGGCGCCCTTCTCGTGGCCGAACAATTCTGACGCGATCAAGTCGCGCGGGACTGCCGCACAGTTCACGCTAACAAACGGGCGTGAGGAGCGCCGGGAACGCTTGTGAATGGCGCGGGCCACCAGTTCCTTGCCGGTGCCGGTCTCCCCGGTGATCAGAACGCTGGAGTCAGTAGGGGCGACCTTGGATACCCGGGAGAGCACCGTTTGCAGGGGGGGCGAGGTTCCCACGATCTCCTCAAACATCGATACCCTAGCGATTTCTTCGCGCAACGCAACGTTCTCATTCTGGAGTCGCTGCTCAGCCTGCTTGCGCTCCTCGATATCAGTCGCTGCGGCGTACCAACCGACAGCCTCGGTGAAGTTGGTGTGCCGAGCGACAAGCTGTGGGGAGCACAAACGCAGCGCTCGCTGGAACATTTCAGCATCGGGCAGGACCTCATGCCGCGCGAGATGATTAGCGCGTACGCCATTCTGAAGAAAGCCGCCGCCAATGCCAATCATACCGGCGGGCGGCTCGACGACAAGCGGCACTAACTGATCGTTCAGACCTGTGATGAAATCCTCGCCGGCCAGCATCAGGACATGTTCCCGTTGCACGTATGGATGACTGGCAGCGGCACGCAATTCAACATGAACGTGAACGAGGTCCTTTCCAACCGCTGCTGCCAGCTCGCGGGCACACCACTTGGCAGCAAGACCCCTGTTCATCCCAACGACCACGTCAACATGTCACAGTCCTCAAATGATTCTTTTCCCACCGCGATGAACATAGCGGCGGCCGTGAATGTGAAAGAGCGGCTAATACCGGCGGTGAAAGCCCTGCGTGATGCCATCGCGGCGAAGGCCGACGATTGGAAAGATATCGTCAAGATTGGTCGCACGCACATGCAAGACGCGACACCGATCACGCTCGGCGAGGAATGGTCGGGTTACGCGGGCATGCTTAGCGACAATCTCGGGCGCATCGAGGATGCGTTGAAAGGTGTGTACAGCCTCGCGCTTGGCGGCACAGCCGTAGGAACCGGTATCAATGCAGCTCCCGGGTTCGGCGAGGCCGCCGACGCCGAAATTGCGAAGCTCACGAATCTGCCTTTTATCAGCGCTCCCAACAAGTTCACGGCGCAGGGTGCGCACGATGCTCAGGTACAACTCTCCGGCACACTTCGCACTCTTGCGGTTTCGCTCTACAAAATTGCCAATGACATTCGGCTGATGTCCTGTGGGCCGCGCGCAGGCTTCGCCGAGTTGGTGATCCCGGCGAACGAGCCGGGCTCGTCGATTATGCCGGGCAAAGTAAACCCAACCCAGGCCGAGGCGCTGACCATGATTGCAGTGCAGGTGATGTCCAACGACGTGGCCGTGGGCTTCGGTGGCGCTGGCGGTTATCTCGAGATGAACGTCTACAAGCCTCTCATCATCTTCAATCTGACTCACTCCATCACGATCATGACCGACGGATGCATCAACTTCCGAAAATTCCTGATCGAAGGGACAAAGCCGAACCTGAAAAAGATCAAGGAATATGTGGACCGTTCTCTGATGTTGGTGACTGCCTTATCGCCCGTCATCGGCTATGACAAAGCCTCCAGGATTGCACACTACGCGCTCGACAACGACCTCACGCTCAAGCAAGCCGCACTGAAGCTGGGGTTTGTAACCGAAGACGAGTTCGACCGCGTCGTCGATCCGGCGAAGATGGTTCACTCGTACGTGGCGAAAGCCAGCTGAGAGAATCGCGGTTCTGACTCGATCCAAACACACGAACCCAGAATCAAGAGAGGAAAGGTAAAACATCATGACGACCAATAAGCGCGGAATTGAATTGCTTCGCGATCCATCCCTCAACAAGTCAACAGCCTTTACGGAGGCTGAAAAGCAGGCCCTCGGAATCGTTGGCCTGGTGCCAGATGTGACCGAGACCGAAGACCTGCAGTTAAGCCGAGTGATGATGCAACTTGGCCACAAGAACACGGACCTCGATCGCTACATTTACCTGATCAATCTGCTCGATCACAACGAAACGCTCTTCTATGGGACCGTCATGTCCGATCCGGCTCGCTTTCTCCCGATCGTATATGACCCGACCATCGGTGAGGCATGTCTGAAGTTTGGACACATCTATCGTCAGCCTGGCGGTATGTTTCTTTCGATGACGCGACGTGGCAGGGTCAAGGAAGTCTTGAAAAACTGGCCGCAAAAAGATGTTCGCTTCATCTGCGTCACGGATGGCGGCCGGATCCTCGGACTCGGCGATCTGGGAGCGAACGGGATGGGGATCCCCATCGGCAAGCTGCAGCTGTACACCGCCTGCGCTGGAGTGCCTCCGCAATACCTGCTGCCCATGTATCTTGACGCCGGTACCAACAACGAACAGTACCTGCACGATCCCCTGTACCTGGGCATGCGCAAGACCCGTCCGTCGACTGAGGCGCTCTACTCCTTCGTGGACGAGTTCGTCGAGGCCGTGCAGGAGGTATTTCCGAAATGCTGCATCCACTTTGAGGATTGGACGGGTACGGATGCTGTGCACCTACTCCAGCGCTACTGCGACACGTACTGCGTCTATAACGACGACGTGCAAGGCACGGCGGGCATCACCCTTGCGGGGATGATCAATGCAGCCAAACTGAAAGGCACGAAGCTGAAGGACGAAAAGTATCTGTTTCTCGGCGCAGGCTCGGCCGGCATCGGTCTCGCCAACCTGCTCTGTTCTGCTCTTGTTGCCCAAGGCCTGACGCTCAAAGAAGCGCAGTCACGGGTGTACATGTTCGACATCAACGGTCTTTTGGAATCGACCCGCAGAGACCTTGTCGATTTCCAGAAGCCGTACGCACACCCGCACGCGCCGACGCGGGATTTCGTCGCTGCCATAGAGAGCATCAAACCGACGACAATCATCGGCGTGAGCACGATTGGCGGCGCCTTCACCCAGAAGGTTGTCGAAAGTATGGCGAGGATCAACGACCGCCCTGTAATCCTTGCTCTCTCGAACCCGACCGAGCATGCCGAGTGCACGCCAGAGCAAGCCTACACCTGGTCGAAGGGCAAAGCGATCTATGCTGCCGGAGTACAGTTCGATCCGGTCCACTACAACGGGAAGACCTTTCTACCGGGACAGGCGAACAACTTCTACATATTCCCGGCTGTTGGTATGGCGATCTTCGCCACGCAGGCGAAGCGTGTCACAGACGAGATGTTCATCGAGGCCGGGCAGTCAGTAGCGGATCAGGTGCCGTCCGAGTTACTGAACCAAGGCCTGCTTTACCCGCTGCAGTCGAACATTCTGGAGACCGAGATTCAGACCGCAGCGCGCGTGGCAAAGCTGGTCTTCGATTCGGGACTTGCCCGTGTCGAGCGTCCCGGTGACATGGTTGCGTTCATTCGTGAACATGTCTACAAGCCAGAATACAGGCTGGAGTCGGCACAGTTGAGAGTGGCCTGAAAAGCCCCCCCCGGACGCGAGCAATGCAAGAGTTAGCTGGCAAATCTTGCTTTTCAAGTGTGGGTCGCCTGGCGCGTCCTCGCGGCCCTCACTTTTTCTTAGGCTACGCAAGCGCCAAAGGAGGAGGATTGTGCTATCGACCAATCGCCAGACTGACACGTGGGTCTCCTTCGGGCTTGCCTTTGTCGGAGGATATGGCGATGCAGCCAGCTTCGTTCTCGCAAAGACGTTCACTGGACACCTAACCGGCAATTTAGTGCTGGCGGCAATTGCCGTGGCGACCCACGATTGGCGGGCTGCGCTTGAACACCTCTCGGCGATCATCACTTTCTTGATAGGGATTTCATTGAGTGTGCTTATCGTGCGTCCCCTCAAGGCGAGGCCATCGTGGCCTTTGCTTCCAACCATCATCGAAATCGAGGTGATTCTGATAGTGGCAGCTTCTTTGGCGTTGGCATCAGATATGGCCCACGGAGTTGAAATATTCGTGATCTTTGTGTCCCTCGCGCTCGGGTTGCAAAATGGAGCATTTCGTCGTGTCGGTGGCATCAGCGTTCACACAACATATCTGACAGGGATGATTACAAGCCTGATCACTACGGAGACCGAAAAATACGCTTCTGAAGTGGTTCCTTCGGCTGCAATATCTCCCGATCCAAAAACAGGCCTCCTCTGCGGAATCTGGATCGCCTTTGTCCTGGGCGCCGGGACGGGAGCTGCGATGGTGCTTCATTTTAAGGCGCTCGGGATGCTCGGAGCCGCAGTGCTCTTGATCCTACTTATACTGCGCGAGGTGCAGTCTTGACGAAGACACAACAGAAGGAGATGACGCGCCATGTGCTCCTTCATAGTGTCACTCTGTCTATATTGTGCGTGATCAGCTTTTGGCTTATCACGCGCATGCTTGCGCAGGTGTTCTCAGTCTCCCGGGACGACGATCTGCTCGGAGGCATGTGGGCCGTAGTCGCTACCATCTTTGTGTATCGCTACAGCTACGAGGAAAGTGTAGGAGCTGCCTTCTCGCGGATGGGGGCAACTTTGCTCAGCTTCGCGCTCTGTTTTCTCTACCTGCTCTTTTTCCCGTTCCACCTCTGGGGATTGGCAGTGCTGATTGGGGTTGGCGCCGTCGCGATGTCCCTGCTTCGCCGACCGGACGACGTAATCACCACCGGAATCACGACTGCGGTCGTGCTGGTCGTCGCCGCCCTAAGCCCGGATCACGCGTGGAAACAACCAATCCTACGCGTTGTGGACACGATTGTTGGAGTCATCGTGGGAGTCATCGGCGCGTGGATCAGTCTCAAGTCAGGCAGCGTCAGGAGTGCAGTGGCCTGAAAAACGGCCGATACGAACCTATGAGAAGATCAGCCGGCAAATTCGTTTTTCTAGTGTGGGCTGCGTTGTGCATCTTTACAGCTCGCGCCTATTCCCAAGATGCACAAGAGGAAACTCTGGGCGGACCGGACAGTCACGAGACGGGTCAAGGACCGCACGGTCACCTCTTCGGAGAATGGGGCGGGGAGAGGACGCACCTGCTGGAGCGCGGTGTAAGATTCGATTTTCAGTACGTCAGCGATTCCCTCTGGAATATCAAGAGCGTGCAGAAGGAACGCCTCGCGGGTTGGAATAGATTCCGAGGAACGGTGGACATCGATTTTGGTGCGCTGGCTGGTCGGCAGGGGTTGTATTTCCATGCGACAGCGCTCTGGCAGGGCGGAGGGAATCTCGGAACATATTTGGAACTCCTGACCGGCCCCAGCGGAATGGCCAGCGCAAATACCTGCCGCCTCGATTCATGGTGGCTCGAGAAGCGATGGCTGGACCAACGCATCAGTGTACGCGCGGGTCAGTTCGCCGGTCAGGATTTCTACGGAGCCCAGCACTACGCGGCCTCCTTCATCTTCGAGCCGATGGGCTACGCGTTGGGCAATTTATTTGCCACCCTTGAAGTCTTCGACCCTCCCTCGACGCCGGCGATG
>Ga0137391_10003753_pt1 | contig 11566 bp, 10 predicted proteins | sample 15con2h24BmetaG_FD_101399 | JGI IMG/M metagenome (GOLD analysis project Ga0137391, IMG submission 101399) | Vadose zone soil microbial communities from Angelo Coast Range Reserve, California, USA - 15con2h2.4B metaG | ecosystem: Environmental > Terrestrial > Soil > Vadose zone > Saprolite...
AGACCGTTCTCGTCCGGCATCACGACATCGGTGATGACGAGATCGCCCTCGCCGTCCGCCACCCAGCGCCACAACGTCGCGGCATTGCCGGTGGTGCGAACATCATAACCAAGCCTTGCGAGCGCTTGGTTGAGTACGGTGCGGATGGCGCGGTCGTCGTCAGCGACCAGGATCGTCGAGGCGTTCATCGCGCGACGGCCGCCGCTGGCACCGTCGGCAAGAAGACGCGAAAGATCGTACGCCGCGGCTGACTGTCAAACTCGATGACGCCGCCATGATCGCCGATGATCTTCGCTACCAAGGCGAGACCGAGACCGGTTCCGTTCCGCTTGGTCGTAACGAAGGGGTCGAAGAGATGGGCGCGCAGATCCTCGGGAATTCCCTCCCCATTATCGCTAATCGCCACGACAAGCGGCAGGTGGACGCGACTGTCGCTACCCGGCACCGCAAGCCGCACGCCCTGCTGGTAGGACGTGGAGAGACCGATTTCGCCACCATGATCGGGCAATGCTTCGGCGGCATTCTTCACCAGGTTAAGAAAGACCTGAACGAGCATGTCATGGTTGCCGAACACCGACGGCAGCGAGGGGTCGTACTCCTCGACGAACCGATGGTGGCGGGCAAAGCCCGTATGCGCCACCTTGCGGACACGCTCCAGCACCTCGTGGATGTTGACAGCCGTGCGTTCGATCGGTCTTGCGTCGGAAAACGCTTCCATGCGGTCAAGCAGCGCGACGATCCGATCGGATTCATCGCAGATGAGCCGCGTCAGCTCGCGATCGGCGGGGATGGCGTTCTGCTCGAGCAGCTGGGCGGCGCCGCGAATCCCGGAGAGCGGATTCTTCACCTCATGGGCAAGGATCGCCGCCATTGCGGTGACCGAACGGGCGGCGCTGCGATGGGTCAGCTGGCGATCGATCTTGTGAGCGATCGAACGCTCGTGCAGCGTGATCACCAACTGGCCGGGCTGCTCCACGAGCGGCGCCACCTGGATGGTCATGACGTGAGCGCCGAGACGCGGCGTCTCGATCGGCACGCTGTATTCCGCGATGCTGCTGCCGCTGCTGCGCACCGTCTCGATCAGGCTGAACAGCGGCGAATCAAGGGGCAGTAGATCAGAGAGATTACAGCCCCGCAGAGTGGCGGCGCTCGCTTCGAGAAACTGCTCGCCAGCATTATTCACCCAGAGGATGAAATTACCGTCATCGACGACGAGCACTGGATCGGGCATCGCCCCGAGTAGCGTCGCCGGATCGACGTCGCGCGGCAGTCCGGCGAACCGGAAGCCGGAAACCAAGCCACCTGGCAGCGCCGCCGATCGACCGGCAGCCGCCGCCGTCCCGAGTTCGTCTCGCCCCATACGTTGCCCCTATGCTGCAAGCCGCTCCCTAAGCGGCTCGTAGAAACTGCGAATCATCGCTTTGACCTTGATCGTGTCGGCGGTCTGATTGACCGCGGCGCGAAATTCGGCCGATCCCTGCAAACCCTTCGAGTACCAGGAGATGTGCTTGCGTGCGAGACGCCCGCCAGTATCCCTGCCGTAATGCGTCAGGATCGCCTCATAGTGTTCGAGAACGATTGCCATCTGCGACGCGATATCGGGGTCGGGCACGCGCGCGCCGCTGCGCAGAAATTCGGCGACCTGCTGGATGAACCAGGGTCGGCCATAAGCGCCGCGCCCAATCATGACGCCGTCGCTGCCCGACACGGCGAGCGCCCTCGCCGCATCCTCGAGGCTGCAAATGTCGCCGTTGACGATGACCGGCAGGTCGACCGCCGCCTTGACCTCGCGGACGAATTCCCAATCGGCGGTGCCGGCGTAGAACTGGCAGCGCGTGCGGCCGTGGACGGTGATCATGCGGATACCGCAATCCTGCGCGATGCGGGCGAGGCGCGGCGCATTGCGGTTGCCATCGTCCCAGCCAGTCCGCATCTTCAAAGTCACCGGCAGATCGACCGCCTTGACCGTCGCCTCGAGGATGCGCGCGGCGTGAACCTCATCCTGCATCAGCGCCGAGCCGGCATGGCCGTTCACCACTTTCTTCACCGGACAGCCGAAATTGATGTCGATGATCGCCGCGCCGCGATCGGCGTTGAGGCGTGCCGCCTCGGCGACCACTGCAGGCTCGCAGCCGGCCAGCTGTACGGCCATCGGCTGCTCTTCGGCGCAGTTTGCCGCCATCGCCATCGACTGACGCGTCTGCCGGATCATCGCCTCGCTGGCAATCATCTCGGAGACGACTAGCCCAGCCCCGAACGACTTGACGAGCCGGCGAAACGGCAGATCCGTGACGCCCGACATCGGCGCGAGGATGACGGGATCGTCGAGAGTGACGGAACCGATTGAAATGCTCATTATTTGTGCAATAGTTCGCTGTGCCTAAGATTTCATCGCCATCCTAGCGGCTTTTTGTTGCAACGCAATAAAAACTAAACGGTGGGCGCTTGGCAAGGCGGCGGACGCTAGTTTAGGTTGCGCCATGGCCTCTTGCGTCGCTCTCGTCGTCGCCGCCGGACGCGGCACGCGCCTCGGCGCGCCCCTTCCGAAGCAATACCTGCTGCTTGGCGGGACGCCGGTGCTCGGTCACGCCGTGCGGGCGCTAACCGAGCATCCCGCCATTGCGGCCGTTCGTGTTATCATCCATCCCGATGATCGCCCCCACTACGATGCCGCCACCGCCGGGTTTGTCCTGCTGCCGCCGGTAGTCGGTGGGGCGCAGCGCCAGGATTCGGTTCGCAACGGCCTCGAGAGTCTCTCGCAAGAAGGACCCGATCTGGTGCTCATCCATGACGGGGCCCGGCCGTTCCTCGATCGCGCTGTCATCGATCGGGTCCTTGCCGGCCTCGACGACCACCAGGGTGCCATAGCGGCGCTGCCGGTCCGCGATACGATGAAACGCGGCGATGGCAGGCACATAGCCGCGACAATTGATCGCACCTCCTTATGGCGAGCCCAGACGCCGCAGGGCTTCCATTTCCGGGCGATCGTCGAGGCCCATCGCGCGGCATCCGGCGCCGAGTTGTCGGACGATGCCGCCGTCGCCGAACGCGCAGGCATCGCCGTCGCGCTGGTCGAAGGCAGCGAAGACAACTTCAAGGTGACGACGATGGACGACCTGGCACGCGCCGAGCGGCTGCTTGCTGCGCGCTGCGGTGACGTCCGCACCGGCCAGGGTTTCGATGTCCATGCTTTTGGACCGGGCGACCACGTGTGGCTGTGTGGTATCGCCGTGCCGCACGCGCGTGGCCTCGTCGGCCATTCCGATGCCGATGTCGGCCTCCACGCCCTCACTGACGCCGTGCTTGGCGCGCTCGGCGCCGGCGATATCGGCGTGCATTTCCCGCCCGCCGATCCGCAATGGCGGGGCGCCCCGTCCCACCGCTTCGCGCGCCACGCCGCCGATCTCGTCGCCGCTGCTGGCGGCAGTATCGCCCATGTCGACGTCACACTGATCTGCGAGCAGCCGAAAGTTGGACCGCATCGCGAGGCGATGGCCGCGCGCGTCGCCGAAATCCTCGGCATCGACCGACGCCGCGTTAGCGTGAAGGCGACGACCACCGAGAAGCTCGGCTTCACCGGACGTGGCGAGGGCATCGCCGCGCAGGCCGTTGCGACCATCCGCTTGCCGCTATGACGACGCCGATGGCAGCGACGACGCGCCCGCACGGCCTTCCCTTTCACCATCCCGCGACGCTCTTGGCGACCTGGTTCGGCGCCGGCTTGCTGCCCAAGGTGCCGGGCACCTGGGGCTCGCTCGCTGCGCTCCCCTTTGCGTGGTACATCGCTGCGGCCTTCGACGCGACGGGGCTCATCGTCGCCGCGGCGATCGTCTTCGCCATTGGTTGCTGGGCTGCCGGTACGGTCAGCCGCGCAGGCGGCGTTCGCGACCCCGGTTTCATCGTCATCGACGAGGTCGCCGCGCAATGGCTGGTCCTCGCCGCGGCACCGACCGACCCTCTCGCCTATGCCGTCGGTTTCGTCCTCTTCCGGGTTGCCGACATCGTCAAGCCGTTCCCTGCGAACTGGGCCGATCGCGCGCTGCACGGCGGGCTCGGCATCATGCTCGACGATGTGTTCGCCGCGCTCTATGCCGGGCTGGCACTTCTCGTGCTTGTGAGGTTCGGCCTTGTCTGACGCGATATTGACAGCGAAGGCTGACGAGGTGCTGGCCGCCTGCCGCGTCGGCGGCCTCAAGCTCGCGACGGCGGAATCGTGCACCGGCGGCATGGTGGCCGCCGCGCTGACCGACATTGCCGGTTCCTCCGACATCGTCGAGCGCGGCTTCGTCAGCTATTCCAACGCGGCAAAGATGGAGCTCCTCGGCGTTCCGGCTCAGATGATACTCGCGCATGGCGCGGTCAGTCCCGAGGTCGCCGAAGGCATGGCACTCGGCGCCCTCGCGCACGCTCCTGTCGATCTTGCGGTATCGGTTACCGGCATCGCCGGGCCCGGCGGCGCGACGGCGACCAAGCCGGTCGGGCTTGTCTTCTTCGGCATTGCCCGCCGTCATGGCGCCTGCCGTACCGAACGCCATATCTTCACCGGCGACCGTGCGGCGATCCGCCTCGCCGCGGCACTGCGCGCCCTCGAACTCCTGCTCGACGCTGCCCAGGGCAAAATAACCTGAACGCGACGTTCTCCGCGGCTCAGCGCAGGGCTTCGCCCGGCTTTATCGCGGCGTGAGTACCCTCGGCGCCCGCCTGACGCGGTCCGTAGAGCGCGCGCGCTCTCGTCTCGAAGGCGTGAACCATGCGGCGTACCGCTTCGTTGAAGAGCACGCCGATGAGCTTCTGCAGCACGCGCGAGTGGAACTCGAAATCGACGAAAAAGTCGATCCGGCAGCCGCCCTCGACCGGCTCGAAGATCCAGTGATTGTTGAGATAGCGGAACGGACCTTCCGAATAGGCGACGTCGACGCGGCGCGGCCGGTCGAGCGTCACCTTCGAGGTGAAGCGCTCGCGGAACATGCGAAAGCCGATGAGGAGATCGGCGACGACGAGATCGTCGCGCCGCTCGCGGATGCGCGCGCCGACGCACCACGGCAGGAATTCAGGATAGCGCCCGACATCGGCGACAAGCTCGAAGAGCTGTTCTGCCGTATAAGGCAGGATACGCTGCTCGGCATGAGTCGGCACGCCGCGACTCCTTCCTATACCGAGGCGGCGAGCTTGGCTTCGCGGGCGCTGCGCAGAGCCGCGAAATCGTCGCCCGCGTGATAGGAGGAGCGCGTTAGCGGCGACGACGCCACCATCAGGAAGCCCTTGCCGAGCGCATTCTTGCGGTAGGATTCGAACTCCTCGGGCGTGACGAACCGGTCGATCGCGTGGTGCTTCGGTGTCGGCTGGAGATACTGGCCGATGGTGAGAAAGTCGACATCGGCGGCGCGCAGATCATCCATTACCTGCAACACTTCGGTCTTGTCCTCGCCAAGCCCGACCATGATGCCCGATTTGGTGAACATCGCGGGGTCGAGTTCCTTGATGCGGTCGAGCAGTCGCAGCGAGTGAAAATAACGGGCACCGGGCCGCACGGCGGCATAAAGCCGCGGCACCGTCTCGAGGTTGTGATTGAAGACGTCAGGCCGCGCTTCGACGACGCGCTCGATCGCGCCATCCTTCTTCAGGAAGTCCGGGGTCAGCACCTCGATCGTCGTCGTTGGCGAGCGCGCACGGATCGCCCGGATGGTGCGTGCGAAATGATCGGCGCCGCCGTCGTCGAGATCGTCACGGTCGACCGACGTGACGACGACGTGCGCGAGGCCCAGCCCGGCAAGCGCCTCGGCGACGCGTTCGGGCTCATGCGGGTCGAGAAGATCAGGCCGGCCCGTCGCCACGTTGCAAAAGGTACAGGCGCGCGTGCAGACACTGCCCAGGATCATTATGGTGGCGTGCTTCTGCTTCCAGCATTCGCCGATATTCGGACACGCGGCTTCCTCACAGACGGTGTGAAGCTTCTGGCTGCGGATCAGCTGGCGCGTCTCGTGGTACTCGCGCGATACCGGCGCCTTGACGCGGATCCACGCCGGCTTGCGCCGGATCGGGTTGTCCGGCTTGTGCGCTTTCTCGGGGTGACGGGGATGCTGGATTATCATGATGTGCTGGCAGCGGCAGTTGCGCTCCCGTGTCCTTCGACAAGCTCAGGACGGGCTAAGTCTGATGACCCTGTCATGCTCTCCTCATCCTGCGCCTGTCGAAGGATTCGTACGACTTTCGATATTGCAGCCTGCTCACATGTGGATGACCCGCTTGTAAGCGTCAAGCACCGACTCGTGCATCATCTCGGAGAGCGTCGGATGCGGGAAGATCGTCTCGATGAGCTCCGCCTCGGTCGTCTCGAGCGTCTTCGCAATGGCGTAGCCCTGGATCAGCTCAGTGACCTCGGCGCCGATCATATGCGCCCCGAGCAGCTCGCCGGTCTTCGCATCGAATACCGTCTTGATCATGCCTTCCGGCTCGCCGAGGGCGATCGCCTTGCCGTTACCGATATAGGGAAAGCGGCCGACGCGCACTTCGCGGCCATTTGCCTTCGCCTTCGCCTCGGTTAGGCCGACGCTGGCGATTTGCGGCAGGCAATAGGTGCAGCCGGGAATATTTGCTATCTCGAGCGGATGAACGTCGTTGAGCCCCGCGATCTTCTCAACGCAGATCACACCTTCGTGGCTAGCCTTGTGCGCCAGCCACGGCGCGCCGACGACGTCGCCGATCGCGTAGATCCCCGGCTCGTCGGTAGCGAGCCACTGGTCGACGACGATATGCGTCTTGTCGACGCGAACCTTGGTGCCCTCGAGACCGAGATTTTCGACGTTGCCGACGATGCCGACCGCGAGGACGACGCGCTCGGCGGTGACCTCGACGCTCTTGCCCCCGGTCTCGATCGTCGCAGTCACCGACTCCGCGGCCCGCTTCAGTGCCTTCACCGTGGCGGAGGTATGAATCTTCATGCCCTGCTTCTCGAAGGCTTTCCGGGCGAAGGCGGAAATCTCCTCGTCTTCGACGGGTACGACGCGGTCGAGTACTTCGACGACCGTCACTTCGGCACCCATATTGCGATAAAAGCTGGCGAACTCGATGCCGATCGCGCCCGAACCGACGACGAGCACCGATTTCGGCATTGCCGGCGGCACCATCGCCTCCTTGTAGGTCCACACCAGCTTGCCGTCCGGCTCGAGGCCAGGCAGCACGCGAGCGCGGGCCCCCGAGGCGATGACGATGTGCTTGCCCACGAGGTCGGCGACTTTGTTGCCGTCCTTGCTCACCGCGACCTTGCCCTTGCCGCCAAGCTTTCCCTCGCCATCGAAGACGGTGATCTTGTTCTTCTTGAGAAGGAACGCGACCCCGTTGGAGAGCTGTTTTGCGACCTTGCGCGAGCGCTCGACGACCTTCTTGGCGTCGAAGGCGATGTCCTTGGCGGAGAAACCGTACTGGTCGAGATTGTGCAGCAGATGATTGATCTCCGACGAGCGCAGCAGCGCCTTGGTCGGGATGCAACCCCAATTGAGGCAGATGCCCCCGAGATGCTCGCGTTCGACCACCGCGGTCTTCATCCCGAGCTGCGCCGCGCGAATCGCCGCAACGTAGCCGCCGGGGCCGCTGCCGATGACGACGAGGTCGAAAGTGGTATCGGCCATTCCGGCTCTCTCCTGCAGCGGTGTGCTCACAACAACATCGTCAGCGGGTCTTCGATCATTCTCTTGAAAGCAGCAATCCATTGCGCGCCGACCGCGCCGTCGACGACGCGATGATCGCAGGACAACGTGCAGCTCATCACCGTGGCGATGGCGAGCGCGCCGTTCTTCACGATGGGACGCTGCTCGCCGGTGCCGACCGCGAGGATGACGCCGTGCGGCGGGTTGATGACGGCGCTGAAATCTTTGATGCCGTACATGCCGAGATTGGAGATCGAGAAGGTACCGCCCTGGAATTCCTCGAGCTTGAGCTTGCCGGCTTTGGCGCGTGACGCGAGGTCCTTCATCTCGTTGGAGATCGTCGCCAAGCCCTTCTGATCCGCTTGTCTGATAATTGGCGTGATGAGCCCATCATCGAGCGCGACGGCAACCGCGCAATCGACCGTCTTCCACAGCAGCACCGCCTCGTCGCTCCAGGAGGCGTTGGCGCGCGGCACCTTGCGCATGGTCAGGGAGGCGGCGCGAACGACGAAGTCGTTGACCGAGATCTTGAAGGCATCGGACTTCGCATTGAGCTCGGCACGCATCTTGAGAAGCGCATCGATCTCGCAATCGACCGTCAGGTTGAAATGCGGGACGTTCTGCTTCGATTCGACCATCCGACGGGCGATCGTCCGTCGCATGCCGGTATGCGGAATCTCGCTGTAGGGCGGGTTGCCGGCCTGGGCGACGATGAGATCCTTGCCATAGGCCGGTGCGCCCGGACGTGGCGCTGCCGCCGGTTGCTGGGCCGGTGGCTGCGCGGGCGGACGGGCCGGGGCGGCTGCCGACGGGGCAGCGGCGGCGCGCGGGGCGCTGGGCTTGACGAGGGCTGCTTCGATATCAGACTTGACGATGCGCCCCTGCGGTCCGGAACCCTTGAGCTGGGCGAGGTCGAGCCCGGCCTGCGCGGCCATTCGCTTCGCCAGAGGGCTCGCGAAGACGCGATCGTCAGCCGAAGCACCATTGGCCCGGGATGCCGGCGGCACCGCGGCCGGCGGGGGAGCCGTTTTCGGATCGACCGGCGCGGGGGCCGCCGGCGTCGCTTGCGCCGGCGCGGCGGCAGATGCCGGCGGCGGTTTGGTCGCCGGCTTGTCAGCGCCGGCAAGCGACTTCGCATCCTCGCCCTCTTCGAGCAGCACGGCGATGACCGAATTCACCTTGACGCCCTGAGCACCCTCGGGAACGACGATCTTGCCGAGCGTTCCCTCGTCGATCGCCTCGACCTCCATGGTCGCCTTGTCGGTCTCGATCTCGGCGAGGACGTCGCCAGACTTCACCGTCTCGCCTTCCTTCTTGTGCCACTTCGCCAGATTGCCCTCGGTCATGGTCGGCGACAGGGCGGGCATCAGGATCTCGATCGGCATTGGTGTTCCCCTTGGAACCTGTCTGATTGGTGGCGCCTCGTTCGACCGGGCGCCGCGGGTTCAGCGATAGGCAACGCCCTTGGCCGCGGCGACAATGTCGGCAGCTTGCGGCACGGCAAGCTGTTCGAGATTGGCGGCGTATGGCAATGGCACATCTTTGCCGGCGACGCGCTGCAGCGGCGCGTCGAGCCAGTCGAAGGCGTGCTCCATGACGAGCGCGGCGATCTCGGCGCCGATGCCCGCGACCGCCCAGCCCTCCTCGACCGAAACGACGCGATTGGTCTTTTTCACCGAGGCGATGATCGTCTCGATGTCGAGCGGGCGCAGCGTGCGCAGATCGATGACCTCGGCCGAGACACCTTCGCCGGCGAGCTTCTCGGCGGCATCAAGCGCGACCTGAACCATCCGCGAGAAAGCGATGATGGTGACGTCGTCGCCTTTGCGCGCGACGCGGGCGCGACCGATCGGAACCACGAAGTCGCCCTCGATTGGCACATCGAAGCTCTGGCCGTAGACGAGCTCGTGCTCGAGGAAGATGATCGGGTTGGGATCGCGGATCGCCGATTTCAGCAACCCCTTGTGATCGGCGCCGGTATAGGGCGCGATGACCTTGAGCCCGGGCACATGGGCGTACCAGCTGGCATAGCATTGCGAGTGCTGAGCCGCGACACGTGAGGCGATGCCGTTCGGCCCGCGGAAGACGATCGGACAGCCCATTTGGCCGCCCGACATGTAGAGCGTCTTGGCCGCCGAGTTGATGATCTGATCGATCGCCTGCATAGCGAAGTTAAAGGTCATGAACTCGACGATCGGTTTCAGTCCTCCGAAGGCAGCGCCGACGCCGAGCCCGGCAAAACCATGCTCGGTGATCGGCGTGTCGACGACGCGGCGGTCGCCGAATTCTTGCAGCAGGCCTTGGCTGACTTTGTAGGCGCCCTGATACTCGGCGACCTCCTCGCCCATCAGAAAGACGGTCTCGTCGCGCCGCATCTCCTCGGCCATCGCATCGCGGAGCGCGTCGCGCACCGTCATGTGCTGCGTCTTGCCCGTCCACTCCAATTCGGTAGCCGGTGCGCCGCGCTTAGGCTCGGCATGGGCCGGAGCCGGAGTCGGCTGCTTGCTCTTGGCAATCTCCTCGACCGGCGCCTCCTGCTGCGAGGTGGATTTCGGCGCGGCGACCGGCCCACGATCGACCTTGGCGACATCGGCGGCGTTCTCGTCCTCGCCGGCGATCAGGCCGATCGGCGTATTGACCGCTACATGGTCGCTGCCGTCGTCGACAAGGATCTTGGCGAGGGTGCCCTCGTCAACCGCCTCGACCTCCATGGTCGCCTTGTCCGTCTCGATCTCGGCGAGCACGTCGCCTGATTTGATGCTATCGCCCTCTCGCTTCAGCCATTTGGCGATCTTGCCCTCGGTCATTGTCGGTGACAGGGCCGGCATCAGGATTTCAACGGGCATATTGTTCCCCAGGATGCGTCAATGGGCTGCGTCAAACGCGGATGACGGCACTCAAGCTTCCTTGAGGACGTCCGTCCACAGTTCCGAAGGGTCAGGCTCCGGGCTGTCCTGGGCGAATTGCGCGGCGGTAGCGACGACATCCTTAACTTCCTTGTCGATCGCCTTGAGCGCGTTCTCGTCGGACATGTTGCGGTCGAGCAGGCGCTTTTTCGCCTGATCGATGCAATCGTGCTCGGCACGCATGCGGTTGACTTCGTCCTTTGAGCGATACTTGGCTGGATCCGACATCGAGTGGCCGCGATAGCGATAAGTCAGCATCTCAAGGACGTAGGGCCCCTCACCGGAGCGCGCGTGGTCAATGGCAACATCCGCCGCCGCCTTGACGGCGACGACGTTCATGCCGTCGACCTGCATGCCGGGAATGCCGTAGGGCTGGGCACGAACAAACAGATCGTGGCTCGCCGAGTGGCGGGCGAGCGAGGTGCCCATGCTGTAGCGGTTGTTCTCGATGACATAGACGACCGGCAGCTTCCACAGCGCTGCCATGTTGAAGCTCTCGTAGACTTGGCCCTGGTTGATGGCGCCGTCGCCGAGATAGGTGAGACAGACATTCCCGTCACTCTTGTAGCGATGGGCGAAGCCGAGCCCGGTGCCGATCGGCACCTGGGCACCGACAATGCCATGCCCGCCGTAGAAATGCTTCTCGCGGGAGAACATGTGCATCGAGCCGCCCTTGCCGCGCGAATAGCCGGTACGGCGGCCGGTCAACTCGGCCATGACCCCCTTCGGATCCATGCCGGTCGCCAGCATGTGGCCGTGGTCGCGATAGGAGGTGATTATGCTGTCGCCCTGCCGGCAGGCCGCCTGCATGCCGACGACGACCGCCTCCTGGCCAATATAGAGATGGCAGAACCCGCCGATCAGACCCATGCCGTACATCTGTCCTGCCTTCTCCTCGAAGCGGCGGATCAGCAGCATGTCGCGATAGAATTTGAGTAGTTCCTCGCTCGATACCGGGGCTTCCTCAGCCTGCGCTACCTTCGGTTTTCGCTTGACGGTCGCCATGGTTCCCCC